>Ga0102851_10001080_pt1 | contig 15017 bp, 12 predicted proteins | sample Mud3Dept3metaG_FD_79558 | JGI IMG/M metagenome (GOLD analysis project Ga0102851, IMG submission 79558) | Freshwater wetland microbial communities from Ohio, USA, analyzing the effect of biotic and abiotic controls - Mud 3 Core 4 Depth 3... | ecosystem: Environmental > Aquatic > Freshwater >... | reverse complement strand
TGGAGCAACTCTGGGTATCACAAGGCTGAACTATAAACACAAGTATGAGCATACTGAATCAACCGAAGCGGATTTATCCTCTTTATTTACTGATTTTAATTATACTTATTATTACGATAACATCGGCACAGGCTATACATTCAAATTGGGAGCCATATACAGACCGGTTGAATCCCTCCGTATAGGCCTGGCATTCCATTCTCCCGGACTCTTCAGGATCAATGAGTACGTTAGTGATAATATAACTTCACATTTCAGCGATGTTGCTGTACCATATGAATCATCCAATGAGGCTGTCAGGTACAATTATGCGCTTACAACTCCTTTCAGGGTTCTGGCAGGCGCGGCAGTGCAGATAAAGAAGATTGCACTGATCAGCTTCGATTATGAGTTCATAGACTACACTACTGCAAAATTCTCAGAGACGGGAGACGGGTATAATTACAGTGCAAAGAACCAGGCGATCAGGAACAGCCTCAAGCCGGTCAGCAATTTCCGTCTGGGTGCAGAGGCAAGATTGAACAACCTTTACTTCCGCGGCGGCTATGGTTATTACGGAAGACCATGGAAGGGTGACGAACTCAACAGTGATCAGGATTATAATTCTTACTCCCTCGGTGCAGGTTTCAGGGAAAAGGCCATCTTTGTCGATTTTGGATTTACAAGATTGACAAATCCGGACAACTATTTGCTTTATGACGCAGAAATCGAGGCGCCAATGTCCTACATGAGTGTCAACAGAAGCATCTTCACCATTACTTTTGGTTATAAATTTGGTCTCTAATACTTTGTTTGACTTCCTTGGAAAAAGGCTTCCGGTTTTCGGAAGCCTTTTTTTATAGATACCTTATCGCCTCAGGACCCATGTTGAATACCAGATCAACAATGCTTAACCCGGGAACAAATCCGTGAACATAATTGAAAACCTGGAAGTACTCCTTCGCGTTGTAAGAGCTATCCTGTTTAGGATTGATCATAAACCGGAAGTCACCTTCTTTTCCTGCGACCGGCATGAACTCAGTTGTATAGTTTACCTGAATTTCCATCTTCATCATTTTCATGAATGATGATAAAAGATACATATTAAGATCGAGCAGGAAATTATGGCGGGACAGGATGATCTTTTCAATGATCTCAAAATAGTAGAGGAAATAAGGTGATGAATTGTATGATGATGTCAGTGCTCCCATGTGAACCTGCTGCCATCTTTTTGAATAGTCAATGCGTATATCCCTGATATGTGTTTTGTGAAAGCTGCCCAGGTAAACAGGGACTGTCAGAAGCTGAGGACCACCGGCAGACAGAATATAGCAACGGTTCCTGTATGACTGCTTGATATAGTTTTCTTCCCTTTCGATAAATACTTCATCTGCTTGTATGATACGGGCAAAATATTCAATGGGAGGGAGATAAGCAGTGGAGAGGAAGATCTTACCGGGCATAAACAGAGCGGATCACTTCATCCTGTTGATCATGCTTGCAGAAAAGCCTGCACCGAAACCATTGTCAATATTTACAACAGTCACACCGGTCGAACAGCTTGTAAGCATAGCCAGAAGGGCCGATATCCCGCCGAAATTAGCGCCATAGCCGACACTTGTGGGCACTGCAATAACGGGTTTATCAACAAGGCCGCCCACTACGCTGGCCAGGGCACCCTCCATTCCAGCAATGACAATTATCACCCTGCAGGTTCTTATTTCCGGCAATTTATCAACAAGCCTGTGTATTCCGGCCACACCTGCATCATATATCCTTAATACCTTATTGCCAAGCAGTTCTGCAGTAACTGCTGCTTCTTCCGCAACAGGGATATCTGAAGTGCCTGCAGTTATGACGCCAATACTTGTTGCAGGTAATTCCGGCTTTGCTTTCTGAAGGGAGATTATGCGTGCTTCGGGGAAATATCGGACTTCTGGAAATATGACTTTGATCCTGTCATACATTTCAGATGATACTCTGGTGCCAATTATATTATTCTCCTTTTCTGCCATTACCCTGATGATCTCAATTACCTGGTCGATTGTTTTACCGGAGCAATACACAATCTCAGGGTAACCTGTCCTGATTTCCCGGTGATGATCAATCCTGGCAAAACCCAGATCGCTGTAAGGGAATGACTTCAGCACCTCAAAAGCCTCTTCGACGGTCTTTCTGCCGTCTTTAACATCAGTCAGGAGTTTTTCCAGTTCTTTGCCTGTCATAATTCTTTTGTATCGGGATCCATGCTTCCGGATCTGTAACCTTCAAGATCCAAAGATATATATCTGAAACCAATTTTCTTAAAACCTGAAACAATTAATTCTTTCCCGGGATCCTTCATGATCTTTTCAAGATATCCCGGCAAGCACTCTATTCTTGCAACATCTCCGTGTACTCTGACCCTGGTTCCGGGGTATCCCTTGTTAAACAGAAAAAATTCAGCTTCCTCAATCATGCGAAGCATTTCAGGATTGATCTCCGTATCATACGGGATCCTGGTGAGAAGGCAGGCCATTGATGGTTTGTCCCAAAGGGTGATGCCGTCGTCCTTTAACTGATCCCTGATATCCCTCTTGGTAAGGCCGGCTTCGGACAACGGGCTCCTGACACCCATCTCTTTCAACGCGCGCAATCCGGGCCTGTAATCACTGGTATCATCTGCATTCGTACCGTCAAGAACATATTTATAACCGTTTTCCTTTGCAGTTTCGGTAATTTTCTTAAAAAGTATCTTCTTGCACAGATAGCATCTTTCAACAGGATTATGCTTTATGATCTCCGGAATCTCAAGATCGATTATTTTATGATTTATGCCATAAGTATCTGTGAATTCAAGAGCTTCCGAAATCTCCCATGCCGGTATATAGGGAGTCCTCACCGTTACTGCGAGTATTTTAAGATTCCCTATCGAATGAGCCCTGTATAGAAGGAAGGAACTGTCAACTCCTCCTGAAAATGCAACAATAAATAATTTGAGTTCTTTCAGAATTGCATCGAGCCTTAATAGTTTGGATTTTGTCATTTTAAAATTCATGAACTCACCCCCTGTCCCCCTCTCTACTTCGTAAAGAAGGGGTAAGGTTCTGATTATTAATAAAATATCCCTACTACATATTAAGAAATGATATAGATTTACTGTTTTTTTACAACAATCGAACCTATTATTTTGTTGTAAACCTCCTTCAGAGGTATTCCTTTTTCTTCGGCAATCTTTTTGCATTCCCCGTATTCCGGCTTACACGATACTTCCTTCTCATTAAACCAGGAGCGTTTAACGGTAACCTTGCCGTAGATGGTCTGAACCGTATCAAATTCTCTCCTAAGGGTATCTTTCCTGAATGGGAAGGTCCTGGTGCCCACTGAAGTTGATTCTGTGAAGATTATTTCCTTCACGGCATCGGAGTATCCTGTTTCACAGATAACGCCAAGGATAATTCCGGGTCTCCCCTTCTTCATTATAACATTGGAAATGAATACGTCTGATGCTCCTGCGCCGAACAATTTCTCTGAGATATGGTCGTAAAATTCCGGATTCATGTCATCTATATTGCATTCAATCAGAAGTGCATCATGCCCTGGCTGGCTGTCAACTGTCTCTCCAAGAAAAACCCTGAGAATATTTGGCACTTCAGGATGATCTTTCTGACCGATCCCATAGGCTGTCTTTTCGATCTTAAAAACCGGAAGATCTGCGAAATGTGTTCCCAGGGCAGCGAGGATAGCTGCTCCCGTCGGAGTTGTTGCTTCAAAATCGACACCTTCTTTTTTCACCTGTAATCCCGTGATTATTTCAGCTGTTGCCGGCGCCGGTACCGGAAGCCTTCCATGGCTGCTGTTCACGAAACCTCCCCCAAGCTCCACAGGTCCGACAAGAACAGCATCGATATCAAGGGTGTTGAAGCAGATGGCGGCACCTACAGTATCAATTATGGAATCCACAGCTCCCACTTCGTGAAAATGAATCTTTTCCAGGGGAACTCCATGAACCGAGGCTTCTGCAACCGCCACTTTCATGAATATTTTCTTGCTTAATTCCTTTGTTTTATCATCAAGTTTTGAACTGTCAATAATCTTTACAATATCAGAGAGATGCCTCGATACATGTTCGGGGTGGGTTTGTCTTACCGTCACTTTTGTTCCGAAGATCCCATGCCGCTGATCCCTTTCAACCGCCAGGTCCCAGCCTTTTATTTTAAGTTTGTCAAGTTCACTGACAAGGAATTCCCTGTCAACTCCAATATCTATCATCGCGCCAAGGTTCATATCGCCGCTAATTCCTGAAAAGCAATCGTAATAAAGGATTTTCATTTATCAGTTAATTTTTATTTATATATAGATATGTTTATCATACATTTAAAAAACATTAATATGAATTTTCCAACACTTACCCCTTATCAGTCCCGCAAAACGGGAAGTAAATCAGCTTTTCCCCCTTGGGGGAAACGGGAAAGGGGGTAACACTATACAGGACGCTAAAATAGTAATAAACGATCAATTTACCCCCTTTGCTGTTTTTCAGCCTGACCGGAGCCTGAGTTCCCTTATGCCGATTCATATTCATTGCGGAATAGCAAAAAAAATTGTATTTTTCGGCACTTTTTGGAATGTCAAGTTAAGGAAAGACTATTTGAAAGCATGAAACCTTCATGTACAATCTTACACAACAAGAAAATGAAAATAATGAAGGTTCCATGTGAACCATTTAATTTCCAACAAAATAGTGATATTATTTTCGCATGAAAAGAAGAGACTTTCTTAAGAGATCAGCAGGCGCCGGCCTTGCTGCAGGAACTGCTTTGAGCATGAGGAAATATGAAGATCTGTGGGCATCATCGCCGGTTATTGCAAAATATGATATGGTCGCAATTATGGGAGGCAATCCTGATGCAATGTTCGATCTTGGCATTCAGGAGCTGGGCGGAATGGGTGCTTTTGTTCAGAAAGGACAAAAAGTCGTTGTTAAGCCAAATATGGGGTGGGACGTAATTCCTGAGCTTGCAGCAAATACAAATCCCATTCTTGTTAAAAGGGTCATTGAACACTGTCTGAAAGCAGGAGCTAAGGAGGTTTATGTTTTTGACCATTCAATTGATAACGGAGTGAATTGCTATAGAAATTCGGGTATTGAAAAAGCAGCAAAAAGTGCCGGCGCAAAAGTTGTACCTGCCAATACGGAAAATTATTACCAGGAGATTGAAATCCCGGGTGGCGTCAGACTCAAAAAGGCAAAAGTGCATGAACTGCTTCTCGAAACAGATGTCTTCATCAATATCCCGATCCTGAAGGATCACAATTCCACAAGAATGACCTGCTGTCTGAAAAACATGATGGGTGTTGTATGGGACAGGGGGTTCTGGCATTCGAATAACCTTAACCAGTGTATTGCTGATTATGCATTATTTCAGAAAAAGCCCGCCCTCAATATCATTGATTGCTTTAATGTCATGGTTAAGCATGGTCCGCAGGGTGTGTCAAAGGCAGATGTTGTTCCGATGAAATCACAGATAATAACAACAGACTGGGTTGCCGGCGATACCGCTGCATCAAGAATGCTTGGAGTTGAAACCGGAAAAATAGAATATATTTCTATGGCGCATAAGCTGGGTATAGGAAATATGAATATCGATTCGCTCAATATCAAAAGAATTAAAATGTAATTTCTGATGAGGTCACCAAACCTGAGACGATTCCGTATCCTGTTTTCTGCACTGGTTTTTATCTGCTTCTTTATACTGTTTGCCGATTTCAAGTTTATTGTCCCGTCAAAGTATGTCAGCATTCTGCTTTATCTTCAGTTCATTCCCTCTGCCATAAAGTTCTGTAATCTCTGGACCCTGGCATCTGCCGGTTTCATAGCAGTTATAATCCTTACCCTCCTGACCGGCAGGACATATTGTTCGTTTCTGTGCCCGCTGGGTATCGGCCAGGATCTTTTCAGCAGGATAGGAGGCCGTTTAAGAAAGAAATTCAGGAGATACGGCTATAAGAAACCCTTCATAGTTTTAAGATATACTTTATTGGTTGTCACAATTATAGTCACCCTGGTATGGGGAATATACCTGCTGACCCTCCTTGATCCTTACGGCATCTTTGGCAGGTTCATGACTTATTTCGGGAAACCGGCAGTTATTATTGTAAATAATTTTGTCGCAGGTATTCTGGGTAAATTCGATATATATACTCTGAGTCATATCACAGTCACAAAATTTCAGCTGCTCACATATTCAATTCCTGTGGTGTTCCTGCTTCTGGTAGGAAGTCTCTCCCTGGCAAAAGGCAGGCTCTATTGCAATATGATCTGTCCTGTAGGAACCCTTCTTGGCCTAGTCTCAAAAGCTTCACTGTTCAGGATCAGATTTGATGAAGACAAATGCACACGTTGCGGCAGATGTTCAATCGGCTGCAAATCATCATGCATCGATTTCCTTCAGTATAAGGTTGATGTATCACGTTGCGTCAGTTGCTTCAACTGTATAAAGATCTGCCCGGACAAGGCCATGTTATATGGAGTTGTCAGGGTGAAGAAGAAGGAACATCAAACGGATAACGAAAAACGAAGACTGATTGCCGGTGCAGTTATGTTTCTTCTGGGTCTGCCTCAAATTGTCCGAGGTCAGGATAAATCAGCGCCAATTCCACAGAAAGCCTCAACAGTAAAGGAAAACAGAACAACACCTGTCTGTCCGCCTGGTGCAGGATCGATGGAAGATTTTAATAATCATTGCATTGCATGTTCCCTTTGTGTTAATGCATGTCCGAACAATGTTCTGGAACCAGCCCTCCTGCAATATGGAGTTGCAGGAATAATGCAGCCGGTTTTGAATTACCACAAAAGCTTTTGCACATACAATTGTACGAAATGCACGGAAGTTTGCCCCACTTATGCACTCAAGCCTCTTCTTCTTGAGGCTAAGAAACTGACCCAGCTCGGGAAAGCAAACTTCATAAAAGACAACTGCATTGTCAAGACGGAAAAAACCGCCTGCGGTGCGTGTTCTGAGGCCTGCCCTACAAAAGCTGTTTATATGATACCCTATGAGGGCAACCTTCTTATACCTGAAACCAATAATGATATCTGTATCGGATGCGGCCATTGTGAATTTGCCTGCCCTACAACGCCATATAAAGCCATTTTCGTTGACGGGAATCCTGTTCACCAGGCTGCACAAAAGCCTGAAGATGAAGAGGCAAAAATAAAAGCCCCGGTCGAATTCCCATTTTAATGCCATATGAAACCATCACTTATTGAGCATATAGGAATTGCAGTCAGCAATCTTGACAATGCAATTAATTTCTATGAAAATATATTGGGCCTGAAATGTTATAATATTGAAGAAGTGCCTGATCAGAAAGTGAGAACAGCATTTTTCATGGTAGGGCAGACCAAGATCGAACTGCTTGAACCTACAGCTCCTGATGGACCGATAGGTAGATTCATTGAGAAAAGAGGAGAGGGTTTCCATCACATTGCTTTTGCTGTGAAGAATATCAGTGAACAGCTAAAACAAGCTGAAGAAAAGGGAGTCAGGCTTATTGACACTGTCCCGAGGAAAGGCGCTGAGGGACTTGATATTGCCTTTATTCATCCGAAATCCGCATCCGGTGTTTTGATTGAAATTTGCGAGGATAAAAGAAAGTAATCTTTAAATCACTTGCCGCTGATATGAATAAAATGACTGCCACAGCAGGTAATTCCGGACCAGGTGTAAGATCCGACTGCGAAATTATTGTTGAGCTCAAAGGGAAGGGTGGCATCATCATTGATCTTGCATCCAGGGTAAAATCCCTCTACGGGGAATCAATCAAGAGTCTGTGCACTGAGGTTCTGCATTTCTTCAATATAAGGAATACATATCTGAAAATTGATGACTCAGGTGCTCTGCCGTTCGTAATTGCTGCCCGCCTTGAGGCAGCAATAAAGAAATTGACTGGTTCTGATCTGGAATTCCTGCCTGAAATGATCAGTGAAAACACATATTCCACTGTTCCCGGAAGATTCAGGTTTTCACGTCTATATATTCCGGGAAATACCCCCGCAATGATGATCAATGCCGGGCTCCATTCTGCAGACGGAATCATCCTTGACCTTGAAGATTCGGTCTCACCTGAGAAAAAAGACGAAGCTAGGATCCTTGTGAGAAATGCTCTCCGTCAGGTCGATTTCCGGGGTTCCGAGCGAATGGTGAGGATCAACCAGGGCGACACCGGTCTGAAGGACCTCCAGGCAGTATTACCGCATAATGTGAATTTAATACTGGTGCCAAAATGCGAAACGTCAGATCAATTACTTAAGGTAAACACTGAGATATCCGCGATAAGGAAGAAACTGAAGCTGAAGAATCTTGTTTTCCTGATGCCGATAGTTGAGAGTGCCCTGGGTATCGAAAACTCATTTGAAATTGCACGGGCTGCAGAGAATATTGTTGCTTTGGCCATCGGCCTTGAGGACTTCACTGCAGACCTGGGAGTATCCAGAACGAACGAAGGAAAGGAATCGTTGTATGCAAGGAGCAGACTCGTAATAGCCGCAAAGGCTGCTGGTATTCAGCCAATTGATTCGGTTTTTCCGGATGTCAGCGATATGGAGGCATTGAAGCAGAATATTTTGATATCCAAAGCTCTGGGTTTTGAAGGTATGGGATGTATTCATCCTGCTCAGATACAGGTTGTTAACGATGGATTTGCACCTGATGAAGCTGAAATAGAGAAATCGGGGAAGATTGTACTTGCGTATCAGGAAGCCCGGCGCAAGGGATTGGGAGTGGTGGCCCTCGGTTCAAAGATGATAGATGCTCCGGTAGTGGCAAGGGCTCAGAAAACTATCGACCTGGCCATAAAGCTCGGGAAGTTAAACCCGGATTGGATCAGCGAGATACCTGCAGGGCAGAGTTAATCAGTTATTTATCAGTGATATGGCAGTCAAGATTGTAAAAAATGCCGCGGGCAGGTATGTTCCTCATGAGATTAACGGACAACCTGTTATACCATTTAAGGGAGTCGGAAAGCATCATCCTGCCGGAAGAAAATATTCACCCCCTGTCCCTGCCTGTCATGATTATCCCGCTGATGGGAACAAGGTAGTGAAATCCCTTGAGGAAGCACTGTGTAAATGCGGACTTCATAATGGAATGACTATCTCAACTCATCATCATCTGAGGGATGGCGACCTGGTAAGCAACAGGATATTTGAGCTGGCTTCAGCAATGGGAGTGAAAGACCTTGTATGGTTCCCCTCTGCATCATTCCCCTGCAACGAAATATTAATAAAGTACCTGGAAGACGGTACAATAAACAGGATCGAGGGAAGCATGAACGGTCCTCTTGGCAGATTTGTATCAGAAGGAAAAATGAAGGGTACAGCGGTTCTCCGGTCGCATGGAGGTCGTGTCCAGGCAATACAGGATGGAGAGGTTAAAATAGATATCGCTGTCATTGCAGCTCCCGCGGCAGATTCATTCGGTAACGCAAGAGGAACGGGCGGCCCTTCGGCTTGCGGGGTTCTCGGCTATGCAAAAGCCGACAGCATGTATGCAACCAGAGTAATAGTTGTTACGGATAATCTGGTGGATCTGCCATGCTTCCCAATGGAGATTGAGGGTAATTACGTCGATTATGTCGTTGTTGTTGACAGGATCGGTATACCCGAAAAAATTGTTTCAGGCACCACAAAGATAACCAGCAGCCCCGACAGGCTTCTCATCGCAAAACTGACGGCTTCTTTCCTTGAGAAATCAGGTATACTTAAAGATGGTGTGACCATTCAGGCGGGTGCCGGTGGAACTTCACTGGCGATTGCAGTATTTATACATCAGATACTGAAGCAGAAAGGCTGGAAGTCAAAATTCGGCTTCGGGGGCAGTACAAAATACATGGTGAAAATGCTCGAGGAAGGGCAGATGGGCTATATACTTGATGCGCAGGCGTTTGACCTTGAGGCTGTCAGGTCGGTTGAGACCAATCCAAATCATGTACCCTACCCGGTTTTTAATGCTTATAATTATCACTCCAAGGGAAATCTGACCAGCATGATGGATATAATGATTCTTGGAGTTACAGAGGTTGACCTGAATTTCAACGGCAACGTTGTAACACATTCTGACGGGTATCTCCTTCATGGTATCGGTGGATGGCAAAATTGTCTTCACGCCCGCAATGTAATATTGCCGCTGCCCCTTTTCCGCGACAGGATCCCGGTGATTGTTGATGAAGTGACGACCCTTTGCGGACCAGGAGAACTCATTGATGTAATCATTACAGAAAGAGGAATTGCAATAAATCCGCTTCGTAAAGACCTGATAAAGAGTCTTAAAGCAAGTAATTTGCCACTGAAGACCATTAAAGAGCTGAAGGATGAAGCGGAAAGAATCTGCGGCAAACCTCAAAAACCTCAATTTGAGAAAAAGGTTGTAGCAGCAGTAAAGTGGGTTGACGGCACCGTAATTGACGTTGTAAGAAAAATTGCTCCCAGTCACACTTAATAACCTAATAACTTAATAACCTAATAACCCAATAACCCAATAACCCAATAACTAACTGTTATGGAAAAGTATCAATGCCAGATATGTGGTTATATATATGACCCTGCAGAAGGAGAACCTTCAAACGGAATAGAGCCAGGCACATCATTCAGTGATCTTCCTGATGATTATGTCTGTCCATTGTGCTCAGCCGGTAAAGATGAGTTCTTTCAGCTGTGAATGACAGCCGGCTAACGGAGAACCGGAATGTTGTTTAGAATATCCAGGAGCAGGTCCCAGAACATGCCGGCTGTTCTGATCTCGATTTTCTCTTCCGGAGTGTGCGCACCCCTTATTGTCGGTCCGAATGATATCATATCGATACCTTTGAATTTCTCATAGAGAAGTCCGCATTCCAGTCCTGCATGAATTGCCCTGACAGATGGTTCCTTACCGAAAAGCTTCTTATATGAGTTACGGGCAATTTTGAGGATCTCAGAGTCCATGTTCGGCTTCCAGCCAGGGTATCCCCGGGAATGCTCAACCTTTGCACCAGCCAGTTTAAGGCATGCTTCAACCATTACTGCAGCATCTCTTTTGGATGAATCAATGGAGCTTCTCTGAGTGGTTACTATTTTTATCGTATTGTCTTCAGTGAATTTGACTGAAGCAAGATTGGTGGAAGTTTCCACAAGATCAACCATCTCCTTTGACCAGGCAATTGCTCCGTGCGGGCAGCAGGTCAATGAACTCAGAAGACCATCCTGACTCTTCCTGTCCATTTTGAACCGTGGAAGGTCAGTATCCTTAGCAGATATCTTCAGGTCCTTTTCGAGATCACCAAATTCCTTAATTATGGTCTTCTGAAAGTCCTCCAGATGGTTTTTGACCTGCCAAACTGAAGACTTTTTCACAACAATGGTAGCAAATGCCTCACGTGGAATAGCGTTGCGCAGGTTGCCGCCATCGAAATTGCTGAGGGATATCCGGTAATGGTTTGACAGGTTCCGGAGGATCCGGTTCATAATCTTTATGGAATTCCCGTAGCCTTTGTGGATCTCATCACCCGAATGTCCGCCATGCAGACCTGTTACGGATATCTCAAGTGCTGCAGATCCAGCCGGGACAGGTTCGCTTTTGTAGTTGATTGTACCTATTGTGTCCATTCCCCCGGCACATCCGATATAAAGTATTCCTTCATCCTCTGAATCAAGATTTAACAGTAACCGTCCTGTAAAAAAATCAGCTTTCATGTTGACCGCACCCGTCATACCCGATTCTTCATCAACTGTGAACAGGCATTCTATCTTACCGGCCTTCAGATTATTATCTGAAAGGACCGCCAGCTGTGCGGCAATGCCAATGCCATCATCCGCACCAAGTGTTGTGCCATTTGCTGTTACCCATTCGCCGGCTATTTTAGGTATTATCGGGTCATTCAGCCAATCGTGAGGGTGATCTGCATTTTTTTCACCAACCATATCCATATGGCACTGCAGCACAACCGTTTTCCTGTTTTCCATTTCAGAGTGTGATGGCTTGGTTATCAGAATATTACCAATCTTGTCCTCCTTCGATTCAAGGTTATTCTTCTGTGCAATATCAATTATGTATTCTCTTATTCTTCCCTCATTTTTGGACAACCGGGGTATTTTACAGATCTCTTCGAAATATTGCCAGACAGGTGATGGGTTCAATCGTGTTAGACCGCTCATTGTATCTGATAGTTGACAAATGAATACGATCCAAATGTACGATAATTTTTTATCCTTCAGGGGATTATCAATAAAATAACACATCATTCAGTGCATGGTGATTTTGATTACTTTTACATATAATATTTTTTAAACCCCCTTCCCAACCTTCCCCCAAGGGAAAGGAGTACGAACCTTTCCCCCTTGGGGGAAATTAGAAAGGGGGTAATTTCTAAATAAAAACAGAAAAAAGGGCATGTACCTGAATACTTACTAAAAGAGATATAATTATCATGGCAAAACGTACAATTGTTGTACTCCCGGGTGACGGGATTGGCGCCATCGTTCTCGGAGAGGCTGTCAGGGTATTGGATGCAGCAGGTTTTAAAGCAGAATATGTATATGGAGATATCGGGTGGAAATTCTGGCGAAAAGAGGGGAATCCTTTGCCACAGAGGACTATTGATCTTGTTGCGAAGCATAAGACAGTGCTTTTTGGGGCCATAACCTCCAAACCGGATGATGAAGCTAAAGCGGAGCTGGACCCTGCACTGCAGGGGAAAGGATTTTCTTATTCAAGTCCCATTGTCGGATTAAGGCAGCATTTCAACCTGGATATCTGTGTCCGTCCCTGTAAATCATATAAGGGGAATCCTCTGAATTTTATCAGAAGAGGGAGGGGGAACACAATTGAGGAACCGATTATAGACGTAGTGATTTTCCGTCAGAATACTGAGGGTCTCTATTCTGGTGTTGAATGGACTTGTCCTCCTGAAACGGTCTATAAAGCCCTGATGACCCATCCGAAGTTTGTTGGGAATTTCGGAAAGGTGCCCGTCAATGAAATTTCCGTTTCGGCCAGGATCTTTACGAGGAGGGCTACTATGAGGATCCTCGTGGCAGCATTTGAGCATGCCAGGCAATACGGCTATAAATCGGTAACAGTCTGCGAAAAGCCCAACGTGATAAGGGAGACCTCCGGCCTTATGTGGAAGCTGGCTAAGGAGATTCAGAAAAACTCATTTCCGGAAATAAAGCTTTTAAACACCAATATTGATGCTCAGATGATGTGGCTGACAAAGAATCCCGAGGATTACGATGTGATCGTTGCCGGCAACATGTTCGGCGATATTGCTTCGGATGCTTTTGCCGGACTTATCGGAGGATTGGGATTTGCATGCAGTGCACAATTCTCGTCAGAAGGAATTGCAGTGTTTGAGCCGACTCATGGATCGGCTCCGAAATATGCAGATTACGAAGTACCAATAGTGAATCCGATTGCAATGATCGAATCAGCCTGCATGATGCTGGATTACCTGGGAGAGAAAGAGATCTGCAATGATATCCGGAAAGCAATTGCGGCGGTTATTCTGGAGGGCAGGGTAAGGACATACGATATGATGAAGCTTCCGGGCTCTCGTGAAGTTCTGGGGCAAGATGCAGCATCAACAATTCAATTGACTGATGCGATAATTGAAAAGATAAGGAACTAAAATGATATCAGATGACTCAACAGGTTAAAAAACTATGGCCCGAGCTGGAATGGATCAGTGACACATCCCTAAGGGAAAAGACAGCAAAAACCTGGGAGCTGGCGCTTGAAAGGAGCGTGCTAAAATCAGAAGATCTGGAGAAGATACCGTTTACATTGCTCTGCGGTACCGACCTCAATGTAAGCTTCATGGTACATAAAAGATGTGTGGTTCATATCGCCAGGGAAAGCGGCGAAAAGATGAACCGGTTTTTTGGCAGTTCCCTTCCTGTGAATATGGATGTGCTGATTGCAGGAGCCATCCTGGCTGATGTAGGCAAATTGCTTGAATACGAACTGGATAATGAAGGCAAAGCCGTGCAGGGTAAATACGGAAAATATCTGAGACATCCGTTTTCAGGTGTCTCGCTCGCGGAAGAGTGCGGTGTGCCTCCGGAGGTCTGTCATATTATTGCGGCTCACGCACAAGAAGGTGATCTCGTGAAAAGGACAACCGAAGCATATATAGTGCATCACGCAGATTTCATGACATTCCTGCCATTTAAAAACAGACTACCCTAGTTTCATCTTTTCCACCTGCTCCAGGTTCCTTTCATTTGTCACGTCCTTTGCATCAGGAGTATACAGGTAGTCAATAAGATCCTGGTATTTATCCATAATTCTCCCTCTTACCATTTTCATCGTGGAATTCATCAGGCTGTTGTCCTCCGTAAATGCCTCCTCAAGTATTCCGATTGACACGGGCAGCCATCTCTGGGGAAACATCCTTCCGAATTTGCCTGTTGTCCTGTACTCATTTACTTCGTTTTCCAGCAGGGTCAGAACTGCACGTCTGCCGTCTTCGGAATCGGCAGTCAGGTTTTTCTCTTCGAGATAGAGTTTAAGGGCATGCTGATTCGGCACTATGAGTGCAACCGTGTAAGGCTTCTGGTTGTTGTACAGCATGCACTGGTCGATGTATTTTGATTGCTCGGATATTGCTTCCTCAATTCCCTCAGGACTGAATTTCTCACCATCATCTGCAATAAGGAGGCTTTTGAATCTTCCCAGGACATAAAGGAAACCATCCTCCGACATGTAACCCATATCACCGGTGTGCAGCCAGCCGTCTTTAATTGATTCTTTTGTTGCAGTATCGTTTTTCCAATATCCGTACATCACATTGCCGCCTCTGATAATTATCTCACCTTTCTGTCCCACTGGCACTTCGTTACCGTCTTCATCGCAGATTTTAAGGTCCATGTTATTTACTAATGCTCCCGAAGAGCCCAGCTTATGGCGTGACGGAGAATTCGTTGAGATGACAGGTGAGGCTTCGGTCAATCCGTAACCCTGATACATCGGAATTCCAAGGGCGTAGAAGAATCTCTGCAGCTCTATCTCCAGAAGCGC
>Ga0102851_10001079_pt1 | contig 15023 bp, 12 predicted proteins | sample Mud3Dept3metaG_FD_79558 | JGI IMG/M metagenome (GOLD analysis project Ga0102851, IMG submission 79558) | Freshwater wetland microbial communities from Ohio, USA, analyzing the effect of biotic and abiotic controls - Mud 3 Core 4 Depth 3... | ecosystem: Environmental > Aquatic > Freshwater >... | reverse complement strand
GCGAACCTGACCGTGGGCATGCCGACGGCGCCGGCGCCGAGCACGAAGAGCTTGAGCGGGACCGGGGGAGGCAGCATCGCGGGGACGATCACGGCCGCCATGCCATAGCGGTTGAACCGGCTCTGCATGCGGTCGATCTGTCCCGCCGAGAACTGCCGGCGAAGCAGGGCCTCACCGCCCTTCCGGCCCAGGTAGAACACGACCAGCGAGCCGCCGACGGACCCCGCCGTCGCCATCGCGGCGTAGTACACCAGGAACGACGGACTCTTCGTCACCATGTAGACGATGAGAACGTCGTTGACTTCCGGAAGGGACAGCACCGAGGCGTCCATGAACGCCACGAAAAACAGCCCAAGGCCGCCGATGCTGAGCGCGAAGGCCTGTGCCCACGCGATGACGTGCTTCATGCGGTTCGCGTCTCCGTGGGGCAGGGGGCGTGCGAGCGCGGAGGGCCCTGCCGGGAGGTGGTATACGATAACGTGACACGAGGCTCAGAGTGCCCGCTCCAGCTCCAGCGGATTCCCATTTGCCCGATCGGTTGATTATACCCGACATCCGCGGCTTCGCGTGGCCGGCGCGGCTCGCTGCGGGGGCCCTCGTGCTGGGCTCCCTCGTGGCGTGGTGGTACGCCCGGGCGGGCCTGACCCTCTCGCACTACGACGCCAAGGCGCACCTGGTGGTCGCGCGGCGCATCGCCGACAGCCTGACGCCGGGCTGGGTGCAGATTGGCGCGGTCTGGCTCCCGCTTCCCCACCTCGTCAGCCTGGTCCCAGTTCAGTGGGACTTCTTCTACCGGACCGGCGCCTTCGGGGTGGGCTTGTCGGTCGTGTGCTTCGCGGCCACGATTGCCGTGCTCACCCGCCTGCTGGCCGCGCTGACGCGCTCCGGGATCGCGGCGCTGGCCGGCGCCCTGACGTTCGGGCTCAACCCGAACATTCTGTATCTCCAGTCGACGCCGATGACCGAGCCGCTGCTGATGGCGCTGACGGCCCTCGCCGCGTGGCTCGGCGTCGAGGCCTTCCGCATGGGCGGCGCCCGCGGCATCCGCCGTGCCGGCCTCGCGCTGGCCGCCGCCGCGATGACGCGGTATGAGGCCTGGCCGTTCACGTGCGCGCTGCTGGCGCTTGGCGTCTGCTCGTCGCGTCGCCAGGGACGGTCCCTCCGCGAGTCGGTCGTGCTCGCCAGCCACGTCGCGGCCTACCCCGCGGCTGCCGTGCTGGCGTTCGTGATCTTGAGCCGGGCAACGGTCGGCGAGTGGTTCGTCAAGTCGGGATTCTTCGTCACCGAGAACCCGGACCTGCATCGGCCGCTTCGCGCGCTCGCATCCGTCTGGTGGGGCGCCCACGAGTTGACGAGCTATCCGCTCGCCGTGCTGGGCGCGGCCGGGCTCGCCCTGCTGCTGATCCGCGCGCTACGGTCGCGAAACATGGCCCTCTGGCTTCCAGCCCTCGCGCTGGTTGGCGTGGCGGCGCTCCCATGGTACGCATTCTACTCAGGCCACCCCTTCCGGATCCGGTACATGGTGCCGCTGGTCCCGGCGGTCGCGCTGGGTGTCGGGTGCGCCGTCGGCCTGGCCGGCAGGTTGAAGCCGCTCGTCGCCGTGGCGACCGTTGCGGCGCTGGTCGTGAGCGTCAGGCCGCTCGACCCGGCCGCTCCGATGGTGGTCGAGGCGCAGTGGGACCGGGCGAACCAGACCGGGCGGGCCCAGGTGGCGGCCTACCTCCGGGCGCAGTGGGACGGCGAACCCGTCATGGCCAGCATGGGTTCACTCGCCCACTTCATGCAGGAACTCTCCCGTCAGGGCTTCCGGATTCGGGACTTCCTGCACGAGGGGAACGGAGACATCTGGCTTGCCGCGTTTGAGTACCCGGACCCGCACGCCGAATGGATGCTCGTCGAGGAACAGGCGGAAGGCGGCGACATCCTTGCGGCCCGGGCGCGCTCACAGCCCCGCTTCCTGGCCGGTTATGCGCGCGTCGCCGAGGGAGGCGGCATCGCGCTCTATCGGAGGCGGTAGGAGGCTTCGGCCCCTTCAGAACCGAAAGCCGAACGTGGCGAGAATGCTGAACCCGCCCAGGTCGAGCTTGGGCCCCAGGAAGTCCTCCGACAAGTCGGCCGTGCCCCACTGGTACCGGCCTTCCATCCCTAAGAGCGCCGACTCGGACACGCGGCCTCTGACACCAAACACCGCGACCGGACCGACCGAGGTGCCGCTCTGGACGAACGAGTCGCGGAAGATGCTCCCGTCGTCGCCCAGGAATTCGCCGGTCTCGCTATAGCGCCAGAAGTAGACGCCCAGGCCGCCGCCCACGTAAGGCTGGAAGCCCCGTTTCAGGCCGGCCGGGAAGATCTTCACCACCGCCGTCAGCGGCATGATTCTCAGCTTGAGGTCCTGCTCGATCTCGGAGCCGTCTTCGTTGACCCATTCTGCGTAGATGGCGGGCACCGTGGCCTGGTAGTAGCCGAACCCCGCGCCCGTCTCGATGTACTCACCGAGCGCAACGGACCAATCGCCGCTGATCAGGAAACCGTTGAAGTCGCCGAAGTCGAAGAGTAGGTACTGCCGGTCGACGACCAGCACATCGCCCTCGACGCGGGAACCCTCGCCCTTCGGCAGAAAGGCCCCGAGCTGCACGGTGATGGCCTGCTGCGCCGACGCGGGGCCAGCCAGGCCGGCCGTGATCGCGAGGACGAGCAGCGCCGCAACGACCATTCTCTTCAGCATGAGACCCCTCCAGTGAGCACGCCTGACTTCAGGTTCAGCACATCTGATGCCAGGCCGTGACGGGGACAAGGCCCGGAATTCCGCCGCAATCGGACGGCAGCTGTCCTTCGGAGGTATCAACGCGTCCGGTTTCGAGCACGGCCGGCCCTGAACGCCCGGATGGTCTCGAGCATCGGCCCCTGCATGCCCGGAGCCGCGGCCAGCACGTGCCCGCTCCGCACGAGGAAAGGCGATCCGTCGGTGCCCGAGACGACGCCGCCCGCCTCTTCCACGAGCAGGCTGGCGGCCGCCACGTCCCACGGCTTGAGGTTGTCTTCCCAGAACGCGTCGAAGCGGCCGGCGGCCACGTAAGCCATGTCGAGCGCGGCCGACCCGAGCCGGCGCACCGCCCGCGCGCGCCTCACGAACTCGCCGAAGAGCCCGAGCACGTCGTCAGCCTCCTCGTGGACGTCGTAGGGAAACCCGGTGACCAGCAGGGCTTCGATCAGCGCCGAGGCCCCGGAGACGCGCAACGGCGTGCCGTTGACGTAGGCGCCACTGCCGCGTTCCGCCGTGAACAGCTCCCGCCTGGTCGGGTCGTAGATGGCGGCGACCTCGATGCGGCCGGCGATCTCGAGGCCGAGCGATGCGCAGAAGATCGGCAGGCCATGGGCGTAGTTCGTCGTGCCGTCGATGGGATCGAAGATCCAGCAGTGGTCCGACGACCCGCCGTGCCCGGGTTCGGACGCCAGCTCTTCAGCGAGAATCGCGTGCGACGGAAACCGTTCGGCCAGAATCCGCCGGCACATCCGTTCGACTTCGAGGTCGGCCTCCGTGACGAGGTCGATGGCGCCCTTCTTGGCGATGCGGACGTCGCGGGTGAAGTGCGCGAGCTGGATCTCGCCGGCGCGCAGGACGATGTCGATGGCCGTGGCGAGGTGACGCGGGTCGTGAGGCATGAGGCGCTGGCGGGCCGGAATCAGGACTCGGCGGTGAGACGCTTCACCATGCGCACTTCCATGCCGCCCTCGGGCAGCCTGACCAGTTGGATGTCGTCCATGAAGCTGCGCATGAAGAAGATGCCGCGCCCGCTCGACTTCAGCAGATTCTCGGGCGCAAGGGGATCGGCGAGCGTCTCGGGATCGAAGCCCTCTCCCTGGTCACGCACGACGATGACCAGTTCCTGAGGGGCGGGCGCCGGCCTGGTCGTGAACTCGATGGTGACGTGCTTGTCGCGGTCGTTACGGTTTCCGTGCTTGATGGCGTTGATGACCGATTCGCGGACCGCCACCTCCATCCAGGTCAGCGCATCCTCGTCGAAGCGCAGGTCACGGCCGATTTGGTCGCTGACAAGCTGCACCATGTCGAGCATCTCGAAGGCGCTGGAAAAACGCAGCCGGATGGTGGTTGCTGGCTCTGGCATCACCGTGCTGACCGCATGGGTTATCGGCGCCCGATCCGAGAATCTCCATACCATAGCCCAGAACACCGCTGATGCTATAGTGCAAACGTGATCCCTCCCCTCGAACGCGTCGTCCGCGCGGCCCGACGATTTGGCGGGACGGTGCGCGTGCCGGGGGACAAATCGATCTCGCACCGCGCGCTCATCCTGGGCGCCCTCGCGACGGGCCGCACGAGGATTCGCGGGCTCGCGCCAGGCGGGGACTGCCGGTCCACCCGGGCGTGCCTGGCGGCGCTGGGGGTCGCCGTCAGCGAATCACGCGGTCCGGACACGACCGTCTGGTACGTCGAGGGTCGGGGCCTGGGAGGATTGGTTCGGCCGTCAACGCCGCTGGATGCCGGCAACTCCGGCACCACGGCGCGATTCCTCTTGGGCGTGCTCGCCGGCCAACGCTTCTCCGCGACGCTGACCGGCGACGGCTCGCTCAGCCGCCGTCCGATGAGGCGCGTGGCGGACCCGCTGGGTTTAATGGGCGCGCGGATCGGGACGACAGGCGGATGCCTGCCGGCGACGATCGAGGGCGCCCCCCTGCGCGGGATCGCGTACGAGATGCCTATCGCCAGCGCGCAGGTCAAGAGTGCCGTGCTGCTCGCGGGGCTGCACGCCGACGGCGTCACGGCAGTGACCGAGCCGCAACAGACCCGGGACCACACCGAACGGGCGCTTGCGGCCTTCGGCGCCGGCATCTCCGTCGAGCCGCGGCGCGTCTCGGTTGTCGGCGGCCAGCCGCTGACGGCCGCCGACGTCATCGTACCCGGCGATCCGTCGTCGGCCGCGTTCTGGGCGGCCGCCGCGGCCGGCATCCCCGGTGCTTCGGCCGTGCTCGACGGCGTGGGCCTCAACCCGACGCGGACATCGTTTCTCGGTGTCCTCGAGCGCATGGGCGCCCGCGTCGACGTGCGCCTCGACGACGTGTCCGGCGCCGAACCGTCTGGAACTGTGACCGTGAGGCATGCGTCACTCCGGCCGGTGGAGATCCAGCCCTCCGAGGTGGCGGGCCTCATCGACGAACTGCCTGCGCTGGCGGCCCTTGCCACGCACGGCGGCGGGCTCTCGGTGACGGGCGCGGGAGAGCTCCGCGTGAAAGAGAGCGATCGGATCGCGGCGCTCGTGGCGGGACTGCGGGCGCTCGGCGCCGACGTCGAGGAATTCAGCGACGGGTTCCGTGTCTCCGGCGATCGCCGCCTCGCGGGTGGCGTGGCAGACGCCGCCGGCGATCACCGACTCGCGATGGCCTTCGCCGTGGCCGCGCTCGGAGCCCGAGGCGACTCGCTCATCCGCGGTGCGGAATCGGTGACGATTTCGTACCCGGGGTTCTTCGAGACGCTCGAGAGGCTATGCGCATGAGGGCCGACAAGGTGTACCTGGTCGGGTTCATGGGCGCGGGCAAGAGCACCGTGGCCCGGTCTCTCGGCCGGCGTCTGGGATGGCGCGTCGAAGACATCGACGAGCTCGTCGAGGCACAGGAGCGTTGCCCCGTTTCGGAGATCTTCGCGACCCACGGCGAGCGATACTTCCGGGTGGCCGAGCGCGACGTGCTGCGGAGGCTGATGCTGGCCGACCACATCGTGGTCGCTACCGGCAGCGGCACCTACGTGGACGGCGAGAACCGTGCCGCCATCAACGCCAACGGCGCGGCAATCTGGCTCGACCTCCCGTGGACGGCAGCCGTCGCTCGCGTGCCGGCTGACGGCCGGCGGCCGCTTGCGCAGGACCGCGCCCGGTTCGAGGCGCTGTTCCAGGCACGCCGGCTCGCCTACCAGGAGGCGCATCTGCGCCTCGATGCCACCTGCCCGGTCGAAGAACTGGTTGAACGAATTCTCGACTGGCTGGGATACTAGACCACCAGGAGGCCAGGAGGTTCCGTGGGTGTTCGTGGCATCTATCTCGTCGGATTCAGCGGCACCGGCAAGTCGACCGTTGCCAGGCTCGTGGGGGCACAACTGGGCTGGAGAGTCTTTGATCTGGACCACGTCATCGCCGATCGGGCGGGCATGTCCATTCCGCTGATCTTCGAGCGAGAAGGCGAACCGGGCTTTCGGTTGCGGGAAGCAGAGGCGCTCCGCGAGGTGTCCGCCGACGGGGCCTTCGTCGTCGCAACCGGCGGCGGCGCGGCGGTGCGCGCGGAGAATCGGCGGGTGATGTCGAGCCGCGGCTGGGTCATCACCCTGGAGGGGCGGCCCGAAACCCTTCACGCCCGCATCCAGTGGCAGCTCAAGCAGGCCGATCCCGATGCCATCCGGCCCATGCTCGACGCGGTCTACCCGCTGGACCAGGTGCGGGCGTTGAAGCACAGTCGGCAGCCCGTGTACGCACTGGCCGACTGGACGGTCCACACCGACCGGCTGACGCCTGGCCAGGTTGCCGCCGAGGTCCTCCGGGCGCGCGACCTGCTCGAGGAAACGAGCGACCCGATCGCGGACGCCGACGTGCCGACGACTCCCATCCGCCACTCGCTCAGCCCGGACCTGCCGCCGCCCATCGTCGTGGCGGCCGGCCCGTGGCCCTATCAGGCGGTGGTGGGCTGGAACCACCTGCACTCGCTCGGCGCTCAGGTGCGCCGGCTCCTGCCGCATGCCCGCAAGGCGGCCGTCCTCACCGATGCCGCCACATGGGGCCGCCTGGGCGATCGCGTGCGCGGCTCATTTCAAGCAGCCGGGCTCGACGTGCACGTGCGCGAGCTGGATCCGAGTGAGCAGGTGAAGTCCCTGGACCAGGCCAGCGCCCTCTATGACTGGCTGCTGGAGCTGCGTCTGCACCGCGAAGACATCGTCGTGCTGATCGGCGGAGGCGCGATTGATGACCTGGGCGGTTTCGTCGCGTCAACCTACATGCGCGGTCTTCCGCTGGTGAAGGTGCCGACGTCGCTCGAAGGCATGGTGGACACCGCCATTGGCGGCAAGTCCGCGCTCAACCACAGGCAGGCCAGCAACCTGGTGGGGACCTTTCACCACCCGCGCCTGGCCTGGGCAGACGCCGCCCTGTTGCGTGACGAACCTGAGCGGCAGCGCCGCGCCGCCTTCGCCGAGGTCGTGAAGTACGCGATGCTCGAAAGTTCGTTGATGCCCGGCGAGGCCATCGGCTCCAGCCTCCTGGAGCAGGTGGAGCGCCACGTCCCCGAACTGCTGGCGATCGACCGGCAGGTGATCCTGCCGGTGATCGCGCGCTGCGTGGCGCTCAAGGCTCAGGTCGTGGCCGCCGACGAACGCGACATGGGCCAGTTGCGCATCCTGCTGAACTACGGGCACACGGTCGGCCATGCGCTCGAGGCCGTCACGGGATATACCATGCCGCATGGCGAGGCGGTCGCGCTCGGGATGGCGGTTGAGGCCCGGCTCGCCGTCCTGCTCGGGCAGATCGACGAACCGCTCGAGGCCCGGCAGCGCGATCTGCTCGCGCGTTTCGGACTCCCCACCCGGTTGCCCCCGACGCCGCCGGAGGCGCTCCTCGAACACATCCAGCACGACAAGAAGGTCTTCGGCGACGCGCCCCGGTGGATTCTGCCCTGCGGCATCGGGCGGGCCGCCGTCTCAGCCGTCGGGGAAGCCCAATTGCGAGTGGCCCTGGCGCAATGCGCCCCGGAGCGCTTCGGGGCCTCCGGAGGCGGGACTCAGCGATGAGACGGATCAACCCCAACAGCTTCGGCGTGGCGCGGCGAGGCACCTCCCGCGAGGTCAATCGCCGGATTCTCCTCACGCTGATCGCCGCGCACCAGCCGGTCTCGCGCGCCGACCTTGCACGCCTGATGGACACCAATCGGGCCAGCATCACCCTGATCGTCAACCAGATGATCGAGTCCGGCGTCATCAGCGAAGGGGCTGTCGGGCAGATCGCGCGAGGGCGTAAGCCGAGGCTCCTGCATATCAACGCTCGGCAGAGCTGCGTGGTCGCCGTCGACATCCGTCCCACGAACACCCATTTGACGCTGACCGACAAGCTCGGCAACCAGATCTCGGCCATCGAGACGTGGCCGACGGACCGCAGCGCCGAGCGGTTCATCCGCCAGTTGGTTCGGAGAATCAGGACGCTCCTCGAGGAAGGTTCGCGCAGGCTCACCTGCGATGGCGTCGGGGTCGTCGTGCCGGGGATCGTCGACTCCGAAGGGCGCGTGGTTCTGGCGCCCCATCTCGGGTGGCACGACATCCCGTTGGCGAAGACGTTGGCGTCGCGCCTGGGCCTGCCGGTGAAGATTGAAAACTCCGGCCGGGCCTGTGCGCTGGCTCAAATCTGGATGAACAGGGGGGGCACGAGTCCGCTGTCCGACCTCGTCTACGTGAGCGTGTCCGACGGCATCGGTGTCGGCGTGATCATCAACGGCGAACTGGTGCGCGGTCGCCGAGACAGCGCCGGTCAGTTTGCCCACGTCCTGCTGAGCGTGGACGGCCCCCGGTGCTCATGCGGAGCCAACGGGTGCTGGGAGACGTACGTATCGAACCTGGCCACCCTCCAGCGATACTGGGGAACCGGGGATGTCTCGGCCGCTCCGAAGGAGGGCCGCACGATCGGCGACCTGATCACGCGCGCGCGCGCGGGCGATGCGCGCGCCCTGGCCGCCCTGCTGTCCACCGGACGGTATCTCGGCCTCGGCTTCGCCACCATCGTGTCCGCCGTCGACCCGACCTGCATCTACGTCGGCGGAGAGATCACGGCGGCCTGGGATCTCATCTCCGAGGCCGTCCAGCAAGCCCTCAAGGAGCGGATTCTCGGCCAGGGCGTACGCGCCGATCTGATCCGCCTCGTATCCCCGACCGACTATCCGAGGCTCCGTGGTGCCGCCGCCCTGATCACCGCGCCGGCGTTCGCCGCGCCGCGGGTCGGATAACCTCTCGCCACGTCGCCCTTTCGGCCGATCTACAGGATGTTCCAGCGTCCCGGGGCCGGGGCATGCTCCACCGGCACCTGGCTGATGGTGGGTCGGCGCCCGCGACAGCGCCGGCGCGGAGGCGGCGGACGCTACCGGAGGTCGGCCGGCTCGAGCCTCGGCACAAGCAGGTGGATGATCAGGAGCGCAACCATGTAGGCCGTTCCTGCTACGAGGAACATCGGCAGGTAATCGCCGGGATTGGCCTGCAGGATCCGGCCGGTGTATTCGGCTGCAACCATGCTGACGATGCCGGCGAGCGCGCCGCCGATGCCGGTCACCGAGCCGAGCGCCTTGCTCGGAAACATGTCCGCGGCGAACGTGAAGACCGTGGTCGAAAAGGCCTGGTGCAGCGCGGTCGCGAAGCCGATCAGCAGCACCGCCGTCCATGGGTTCGACGTGAAGGCGGCGAAGATCACCACGGGCATGGCCAGCGCAATCACCCCAAAGGTGGTCTTGCGTGCCTTGTTGACCGACCACCCCCGCTTGATGAGCGCCGAGGAGGAGTAGCCGCCGACGACCGAGCCGATGCCGGCCATCACGTAAACGAAGGCCAGGAGCCACATCTGGTCCTTGCCGCGGATGCCGAAGTTCTGCGCAAGAAACTTCGGCAACCAGAAGAGGAAGAACCACCAGACGGGGTCGGGCAACATCTTGCCGACGGCGTACGCCCAGGTCTGGCGGTACTTCAGCAGCGCCAGCCAGGGCACCTTCTCGGTCTTCGGTGCGCCGGCCCCTTCCTGGATGTAATGCAGCTCTTCGGGGGTGATGCGCGGGTGCACTTCAGGGCGGTAGTAGAGCCACCACCACGCGACCACCCAGGCGAATCCGACCAGCCCCGTGAGGATGAACGCGGCTTGCCAGCCGAGCGCCGCCGCGATCAGCGGGACCAGGATCGGTGCGAGAATGGCACCGACTGTCGGGCCGCCATTGAAGATGCCGGTGGCGGTCGCGCGTTCACGGGCCGGGAACCACTCCGCGACGGCCTTCACCGAGGCCGGGAAGTTGGCCGCCTCACCAATGCCGAGGGCGAACCTGGCGAGGCCGAACTGGAACGCGTTCGTTGCCAGGGCATGTCCAGCGGCCGCAATCGACCACCAGACGATGGCGATCATGAAGCCCATTCGGGTGCCAATCCAGTCGACGAGCCTCCCTGACACGAGCAGCATCACGGCGTACGCGAGCTGGAACGCGATCACGATCCGGCCGTAGTCGAGCTCGCTCCAGCCGATGATGCGCTGCAGGTCCGGCGCCAGGATGCTGAACACCTGGCGGTCGATGTAGTTGATCACCGCCGCGAACAGCAGCAGACCGGCGATGTACCAGCGCAGGTTGGGGATCTTCGAGGCGGCGTTCGTCAGGGCGCCTGTGGTTCGATTCACGTCGTCTCCCCTGCTGCCTTGTGATGCGTGCGCGTTCAGCTTCGGGAGGCCGGCTCGACGACCGCCTCCAAGTGCTGGCGGGCCCGGAGAAGCGCGAGCCGGGCGTACTCCGCGAGGCCGACCCGGGCGGCGAGCGTCTCACCAGGGATTTCCAGCGCGTAGGGGATGTCCGGCGGCAGGCACTCGAGAATCCCCCGGACGTCGATGCCTCCATCGCCCGGGAAGAGTCGTTCGGCGCGCGCCGTGTGGATGACGCCGTCGACGGTCGCGGGCTTCTCGCGCGGGGCGTCACAGACGTGCGCGAAGCGGAACCACCGGCGTGGAAGCGTCTTCAGCACATCGCGGCTCGAATTGGAGCGATCGAAATGCAGCGTGTCGACGAGGATGCCGGCATTCGGTCTTTCGACGGATCGCAGGACGCGCACGGCCTCGGCGAGGTTGGGAGTCTCGGTCCACGATGGGAACTCGAGGTCGATGCCGAGTCCCAGCGGCGCGGCGAGGTCGCAGATCTCGGCGAACCGTTCCGTCGCGCGCGTGCGATCGGGATCCGGCAGCTGGGTGATGACGTGGCGTGCGCCAAGCTCGGCGGCGGCCTCGAGGAGCGTACGGTAGCTCTCGGGATCGTGCCCGGGATCCATGCGGGCCAGCTCGACGTCCAGGACGCCGACCCCCGTGTCCGCCAGCCTCGCCTTCGTGTCGCGCATGAGCGCGCGATCCGTCAACAGCGGGTACAGCGGTTCCGCCGACGTCACGCGGTTCAGCCGCAGGCCGACGTAGCGGTAGCCCGCCCGGGCCGCGACGCCAATCATCTCGCCCGGCGCGAGCGAGAGAACCGTAAGATGCGCCAGTGAATACTCGCGCTCCATGCCAATCCTCCGTCGGGGGCCGGTCCGGAACACCTACTTGCGCCGGTGCTGCTCGAAGAAGTTGAAGATGTTCGGCAGGTTGATCCAGATCGACATATCGTGCGTGCCATCCTTGATTTCGTTGATCGGGATCTCGAAACCCTGCGCTTTGGCCCAGCGAACCATCTCGCGGGACCTCTCGACATTGTCCTTCTCGCCCACCGTGTACAAGAGGGGCATCCCCTTGAGCCGTTCGATGGGGAATCCCTCTCCAACGGTGGTCGCCGCACACGGCGCGATGGCCGCCCACCGCTCCGGGTACTTGGCGCCCAGGTGCCACGTGCCTCCTCCGCCCATCGAGTTGCCCATCAGATACGTTCGTGACCGATCCACGCCGTATTCCTTCGACACCAGTTCGATGACGTTGAACGCGTCTTTCTCGCTCAACTCGGCTGTTCGCGCCCGCCCCGCGTCTGGGACCGCGTTAGCCGCGGCGCCGGGAGTCGCCGAACGCCCCCAGCCACCGGTCGGCCGGTACCCGAGGGGGGTGACGACGATGAACCCGTGCTTTTCGGCCTCCGTGGTCAACACGGGGCCGCGGAGCTTGAAATACGTGTCCTGGTCGGCCCCGCCGCCGTGCAGCACGACGACCAGCGGCAGTGAGGTCGTGCCGTCGTACCTCGACGGCACGAACACGCGGTACGGCATGATCTCGCCAGCGTCCGTGAACGCGTAATGCCGCGCGTGCTCGCCCTTGATTCTGAGCAGGGGGTCCTTCCCCGCTTCGAGGGACTTCAGGAGTGCCAAGGAGCCGCGGATCTCCGCGGAGAAATCGAAGTACGCGTTGACCGTGCTGTCCTCGGGGTTCCGGCCCGCGATGAGGTCGCGACGCCCCAGGTTGATGACGCGGGCGTAGTCGAAGGGGTACCGAATCGTTGCCTTGGCCGACTCGAATCCCTGGATCTTCGCGAGTCTCTGCTCGATCGCCGTGTGCTGCGCCTCGAGGTCGCGAACGGTGAGGATGTTCATCGTCAGGCGGCGCAGCAGCGCGCCCCGATCACTCAACTCCGCGGCGATCTGGTAGGGGCCGTCGGCCAGGCCCGCGAGACTCGCCGAGAAGGTGTACGGCTCCTCCGACAGGTCACGCGCGTACACCTCGAACGTCCCGAGGTCCCGAAGCACCTTGGCGGGAGCGGCGAAGTCCGCAATCGTGACCCGCAGCCGAAGCCCCGCAGGCGCGGCATAGGGAGCCCAGTAGGTCTGTGTCAACTGGGCCGCGAATGGACGCGACGAGTCGGTCACGGTCGTCGTGGTCCGCAGCCGGAGCGAGCCACTGAACTCCGCCTTCCCGTCCCAGGTCAGCCCTCGCTGTATCGCAATCGCGTGCAGCAGCTGGCGGCGGGCAGCTCCACCGTTGCCGGCGGTCAGCGACGCCCCGGCCTCCGCTGCCAGCTTGTCCACGTCGGCCTTCACCGCGTCGGCGACTTTCATGTTCGCCTGCAGGGTCCGCAGGGCCTGGGACAGCCCCTGCACCGTCATCTGCGTATGTTCGAGGTTGGCGAGGGTCGCGGTGATTGCCGCTTCCCCCGTCAGGCCGGGTGCGGGAGGCGGAGCCTGAGTGGGCGCCGGCGCCTGTGCCTGCGCGATCGTCGCGCTGAGGAAGACGGCGGCGATGATACGAGTGGTGTGCATAACTCTCCCTTGCGATGCTGCTACCGCGTCCCGGTCGCAAGCGTCGCGAAGACCTTCCCGTAGAACGTCATGTGATCGAACGTCTCGAACTGCAGCAGCTGATCGTGATTGTGCGGCGCACCCGGCACGGGCGTGAATTCGTGCGGGATGCCCAGCTTCGTCAGGAGCCCGTCCATCCACTGCGACCTGGGAAAGAGGCCGTCCTTGTCTCCGCAGATGAGGCGGATGGTCTGCGTGCGCACCTGGCCGGCGTTCTTCGCGGCAAGGCTCCACGGCCCCGCCTCGTCGTAGTACGCGGCATCCGCCCCGAACGTCGTCCGGAACATCTCCTGGTTGTTGCCCGTCGAGAAGTTCTCGATCGGGATGAGGGCAGGCGCCGTGGCGGTGACTGCCGTGAAAAGCTCCGGGTACTTGAATCCCAGCCGCAGCGCTCCGTACCCACCCATGGAGTGCCCTTCGATCGCGCGGGCTTCGCGCCTGGCGATCGTCCGATAGGACGCATCCACGTGCGGAATCAGGTCCTTGATGACCACCGACTCCATCGGGAACTGACCGTCTCTGGAATCCACCCACCAACCCTTGTTGAGGCCCTGGATGACCACGACGATGGCGGGGGGCATGACGGCGCCGCGAATGGCCCTGTCGATGCGCGCGACGTACCCGCTCGTGACCGGACGCGTGGAGTCCACGTTCATGCCGTGGGTGACATAGATCACCGGATACCGTCTCGTGGGCGAGGTGTCGTAGTCCGGCGGCAGGTAGAGGCGATAGCTGGCAATCGTGTTCGGTCCGCGCGAGGGGGTCGGGTAGGTCTTGTAGCGAGTGCCGCCGAGGTCGAGCGCGACGGGGTCGGTCCACGCGTCGGCCGGGGACGGAAGGAAGGGCGACAGCGCGACATCGCGTTTCTGTCCCCTCAACTGGCCGAAGAAGCCCGCGACCGTCTCCAGCACGGGCACCGTGAGCAACTGCCCCAGGTCGTGGGACACCCCCGGCTGGAGTTCGAGTGAGGCGTCGACGCCGGCCCGTTTGAGCAGAGCGACCAGCAGTTCGCTGTGTCTCGGCGAGACCATGCGGTCCGCGGTGCCGTGCACAATGAGAAATGGCGGATCGTCCGCCGAGATGTAGGTGGCCGGATTGGCCGGTCCCGTCGCGCTCGTGCTGTCTCCGACAGGGCCCGCGAAGTCGACCACCGCCTGCACGCGGCTCGATTGATCGAGGTTGCCCCCGGAACCCTCGAGTTCCTTGACGTCCCCAGTCGTGCCCAGGAGCGACGCGAGGAGTCCGCCCGCTTCATGACCCCAGACACCGATGTGATCGCCGTCCAGGTTGTACGTTTGGGCGTGCGCGCGCAGCCAGCGGATGGCGGCCTTGCCGTCGTGAAGCTGGGCAGGATACGGCTCCTCGGCACTCGGCCGATACTCGATGCTGGCCACGGCAAAGCCGCTGGTGGCCAGGGCCGCCGCGGGCGTGGGCGACTTGTCTCCGGCCGATGAGCCGCCCGGGTGAATCCAGACCACCACCGGACTTGGCGCCGTGCTCGGCTCCCGTCGATACAGATCCAGCCTCAAGGCCCGGGTGCCGACCCGGCTGTACTCGATATCACGGTCGATGCGCATCCGGGCGGGCGGAGCGCCGCCGCGCTGAGGAACGGCCGTCGGCGCCTGCGCGCCGACGGCGGCCGTCAGGAGAGCTGAAAGCGCGACGGCCGCCCGTACTGCCTTCTTCATGGTCCTTGCCTTTTGACCGATCGTCCGCTGGCTCACCGCCCGCCGCTCCCCCACCCCTCAATCCCGCGGGAACCGCCTGGGACCGCCCGGCGGCCCCGGAGCCGGCCGGTGCTTCGCCATGAAATCCAGCCGGGCGCGATTCACCGTCTCCAGGACGATCGTGTCTCCGAAGTTCACATAGCGCTCAGCCTGCGCGGTCCACGCCGGCCACGGCACATCAGCCGTGGAGGGACTGCCCGTCTGGGCAAACGCCACGAGCGCGGCCGTCATCTTTTCCGACAGTTCCCGATCCCACGGTGTCCAGTCCCGCGTCGGGCGGAAGAGGTTGTATGCGTCCTGCGTGCCGAAAT
>Ga0102851_10001078_pt1 | contig 15027 bp, 11 predicted proteins | sample Mud3Dept3metaG_FD_79558 | JGI IMG/M metagenome (GOLD analysis project Ga0102851, IMG submission 79558) | Freshwater wetland microbial communities from Ohio, USA, analyzing the effect of biotic and abiotic controls - Mud 3 Core 4 Depth 3... | ecosystem: Environmental > Aquatic > Freshwater >... | reverse complement strand
GGCTTCTCATCCTCCTGTTTATATAACCTGAGCTTAGACGACACGATCTGAACGTCGTTTCGGTTGCTGTCATTTGAATAATAGTCACTGACATAAAACCTGCCTTTAATGTCGCTCGCCTGAATTATTAGAGGGATGGGGATTAAAAACGCAAACAAAAACAGGGCTTTTTTCCACCGCAGGGATGAACTTTTCTTTTTTATTCTCTTCCTCCAGTGATGACGGGACATCTGCACATCGGAGTTTGTTCTGTCCTGTTTGCTCTTACTGTGCATTCTAACCATCAATAGTAATCACCTTATTAGTTACAGCCATTTTTAGACTTAGGATTACTCCAGGTACTCACACTATGACACAGGGTACACTCATGTGAGCATGTTGAATGCTCTCCCGCATAATTATTAGCATGGCATCTATAGCAGTCATTTTCAGTGGCGCCTGCATATTGCCCAGGGTAGCCGGTCATGTGGCAGCTTTCGCAGCTCAGTGACCCGTGTTTCCCTATGAACTGGAAGCTCTGGTGAAGCGTCGCTCCTGACCAACTGTTTATTGAGTGACAACCTGTGCAATCGTGAGGATAGCTTCTTGACACATGACTCGGCGCTGCCTGGTAATTACCTGCATGACATGCGTAACAGTTGTCCTGGCTCACCCCTGCATATGCGCCCGGATATCCGTTCGTGTGACACTTATTGCATGTTAGCGTGCTGTGCACCCCGCTATATTGGAAGCTCCTGTGCGTATACCTGGCGGGTATCCACGCCGTATTCGTGTGGCAGTCCATGCATGTCCTGCTGAAGTTGTTTGTCACATGTGAAGGTGATGTTACTCCTTCGTACTTTGTTGTCGCCACTCCTGCCGTTGCATGACAGTTGTAACAGTCGCTGTCTCCTGTCCCGGCAGGTATCGTCTTGCCGGTTATATGACACTCCGTACATGTGGTTCTTATCGCCGTATGGGCCCCGGTAAATGTGAATGTCGTATGCGTGTATGCCCTTACGTTTGCCCAGGTGCCTGTTGTTGAATGGCACGCCGTACAGTCATGAGGATATCCAGTCGACACATGACCCGGCGCTGCCTGGTAATTACCTGCATGACATGCGTAACAGTTGTCCTGGTTCACCCCTGCATATGCGCCCGGATATCCATTCGTGTGACACTTACTGCATGTTAGCGTGCTGTGCACCCCGCTATACTGGAAGTTCCCGTGCGTATACTTAGCGGGTATCCATGCTATATTCGTGTGGCAGTCCATGCATGTCCTGCTGAAGTTGTTTGTCACATGTGAAGGTGATGTTACTCCTTCGTACTTTGTTGTCGCTACTCCTGCCGTTGCATGACAGTTGTAACAGTCGTGGTCTGTAGTACCAAATGGTATAACACTAAAAGACAAGTGACACTTTGAACAATCACCTTTCAGGGCTGCATGTGCCCCCTGGAAGGTGAACGATATGTGATCATGTGACACCTGTTGCCATGTGCCTGATATCTTGTGGCATTCCGTACAATCATGAGGGTACGAAGACGTTACATGCTCAGGCGCTGACTGATAATCTGTCTGGTGACATACATAACAGTCAGAAGGGGTGTTTCTGTAACTCCTGTTTTTATGACAGTCCGTGCAATCCGCTTTTCTGTGGCCTCCCACAAGCTGGAACCCTACACCAGTGTGGTTGAAATCCGGAGGGATCCATGCCTGCTGCCTGTGGCAGTCTCCACAGAACCGTCCGAACTGGTTGAAGTGCACATCATTATGACAACTAAGACAATTTGAGTCCAACCCTTTATAGTCCTTTGATTGCTTATGACATGCCCCGCAGCTTAATGTGTTGTGTACACCCTTAAGATCTGATGTCAGGGGATCGTGAAGAAACTTTCGCGGCTCCCAACTGTCGGGTATATGGCACTTCTCACAGGCCTTCTCAAATTTCCCATTATGCTTGTCCTCATGACAGGATATACATGTCGTGTATCCAATAGGCTTGAATGTCCCCACAGATACCTGTTTCTGATTCCCAAATTCCTCAAAGTTGATTTCGCTTCGTGCATGACATTTTTCACAAACAACGTCTTTATGTTTGCCATCAAGTTTGAATCCTCTATAAGCACTTGCATTATGTTTGAATGTAAAACCTTTCCATTTTTCCTGTACCGTGTGGCAGGCATCGCATGTCTGGTCCTTGAATTGTTCCCTATGTACATCAAAATGGCAGTCATTGCACTTCTCTGATTTAAGCGGCTTGAACTTGCCTGTGGATACGGTTTTATTTTTATTGAACTCTTTAAACGGGGTCTCGCTCTTTTGATGACATTTCTCGCATGAAACTTCTTTATGCTTGCCCTCAAGCTTGAATCCTTTATACTCTACGGCTTCATGTTTAAATGTGATATTCTTCCACTTCTCCTGAACGGTATGGCATGAATCACACTTCCTGTCTTTAAACTGTCCGTTATGGACATCAAAATGACATTCATTGCAAAGCGTATGTTTGATTGGTTTGAGTTTTCTAACACTCTTTTCAACCTCCTTGCCGTCTGTCTTTACAGTGGTTTTTTCCACAGGGTGACAAAGCTCGCACGAAACTTTCGCATGACTCCCCTCAAGTTTAAAATCGCTCAACCTGGAATTGTTATGGTCAAACGTCTGCTCCTTCCAGCCCTTTGTGCTGTGACAACTTTCACAGGCTTTGTCCTTCAGATCCTTGTGTAAATCATTGTGGCAGTCATTGCACTTCTCTGATTTAAGCGGCTTGAACTTCAGCACCTTGTTGACCTTGTCTGCCTTTATGCTTTTACTTGGGAGTATCTGCTCTGGATGACAGCTTCCGCATGTGACTTCTCTATGTTTGCCAGTCAGCTTGAAGTTTGGCGAACCGTCATGATTAAACTGGATGCTCTTCCACCCTTTGAAGGTGTGGCATTTAAGGCATTCGGTCAGGGTCTTTTGATGCACATCAGCGTGACAGCCAAGGCACTCTCTTGACAATCCAAGGAAGGTCTTCTCCTTTCTATGGCATTCACTGCATGAGATTTTGTGTTTGTCTTCAAGTGCAAAACCTGTCAATGCATGATCAAACTTGTTCTTATCAATGGGCATGATATTGAAGTCATCACCTTTATGCTCTGTATGGCAGTCGATGCACTTCCCGGTAACTGTTACATGAAAGCCTTTGTTTTCTTTGACTCGCGCCATAAGTTTCTCGTGACAAGAGCTGCAAGCAGAATCAGGGATCCCGCTGCCTAACGTGTGACACGCAACGCATTTTGTAATACTGGATAGTTCCTTGTGAGAGTTTGTTAATTTCCCGGGTGAAACCAATTGAGAGGAACCGATACTACTACCAACTGTCAGAACAATTAATATAATTAATGTAAAAGTTGATTTTATTTTCATGCGCGACAAATTGGATTAATCTTATTTTGTACCGCAATGCTGCAGACCTGATTCAACATATTTTCAATAATAAGGATGTTTTATTTTTATATAAGTGGTTCCAATCACAGTTATAAATCTTGACTAGTTAATAATCGATCTAGATTAGACGTTATAAGGTGACAGCAAAATAGATGCCGGGAGGGTAAAACACATGTTAAGCAATTGATGCTAGAGGGGATTCATTACGTAGTATCAGAGAATTATCCATACTGCGCTCTCACTATGTATGGATTTACCTACCGTATTGGCAGGATGAGAACATATTGTAATATTTTATATTTCTTAAAAAATAGTTGGCCCTTATTTATAGTTGATAGCTTATTCATATAAGCTCTACAAACAAAAGGGGGCGCGCTCAGTTGACTGCAAAAAGACAGAGTTAAGAGTTTTTCTCCCTCTCGTTGATGAGGTACTTGGCAACCACTGCTTCAAGAGAGTATGGTGCTGCCTTACCCTTGTTCAAGAGACGAAGTGTTTCAAGATCAGACTTCCATCCGACAGTGCCCGGTGCGAGAAAGCAGATGCTGCCCGCCTCATGCTGTGTGCTGAGTTTGTTATCTTTGATGTAGTAGTAATCCTCGCATGTCTCGGTCGGATACGTCTGCATGGCTGGCGGTATATCATTGGGTTTAAACCAGAGCTTTATTTCCCGTTCTGCTTCATCAACGGTGGCAGAGGCATGAATAAGGTTGTCCATGCGTTCACCGACAACTTTGCCCTCATCGTTCTTCAGAGGGACCACAGTCCCCAGTGCACGTATACATCCGGGTCTTTGTTCCCGGGCAATGTGGGGATTCGTCGGACCTGCAATGTCACGTATTTTTTGTACTGCGCCCGGGCCCTGATATACAATTGCTATCACTCTGTGTTTCCACGGCTCATTGGGATAATGGAGCATGCCCCTTATGTATTCAATCAGCGCAGGGAAAAATACCTTGCCCCGGTGTTCAGCATAGTGCTCATCAGCAAGCATTTTACTGACATGGACAATTTTGGTCGCTGCAAACCGCAAACCTGTATGAAATTCGGACAGCTGGGAAAGCACATAGCCTGTCAGTGAATTCTTAAGTGCATCCGGTTTAATTAGGACCAGTGTTTGTTCGCGTTCTATGCTGACCATACTATCTCTCCTCCGCTATGTCTTAACTGAATTTTTTTATATTGCAAGTTTCTTAATAAGCTTTTTTACCGCTGTGCATGATTCTTTAAATAGTGCCTTCTCTTCTTTAGCAAGCTTTATCTCCACCACCCTCTCAACCCCATCTTTACCCAGAATGGCCGGAACGCCTACGTAAAGGTCCTTTACCCCGTATTCACCATTCAGATATACAGCGCAGGGCAGCAGCCTCTTTTCATCATGAATGATTGATTTGACCATCTGTAACACTGCTGCGGCAGGCGCATAATATGCACTTCCTGTCTTGAGCAGGCCGACGATTTCGGCCCCGCCGCTGCTTGTCCTTTTCAGTAATGCATCAATGGTGCTTTTCTTCAGAAGTTCAGTTACCGGTATTCCCTTTACAGTGGTAAACCTCGGAATCGGCACCATCTGGTCACCATGCCCCCCGAGGATGATCGTTTCAACGTCCTCAGGAGATACTTTTAATTCCCATGCAAGAAACGTCCTGAACCTTGATGAGTCAAGTATCCCCCCCATCCCCATAACACGTCTGCATGAAAACTCGGTTGTCTTCCATGCGAGCTGGGCCATTGCGTCCATAGGATTGGTTACAACAATAATAATGGCATTCGGTGAAGTCTTTGCAATCGCCTCAGATGCCGTCTTTACAACACCCGCGTTTGCATGCAGGAGGTCATCTCGTGACATGTTAGGTTTCCTGGGAAACCCTGCCGTTATCACAACGATATCAGAATCATCCGTATCCGCATAACTGTTTGTGCCTTTAACAGAGACTGAAGATGCCCAGAGAGGACAGGCCTCTGCTATGTCCAATGCCTTTCCCTGGGGAACCCCATCTATAATGTCATAAAGGACAACATCGGCAAGCCCGTCTTTTGCAATTAACTGTGCTGTGGTTGCACCAACATTTCCCGCACCAATAACGGTTATTTTTTTCCGCATCTTACTACCTCCTGATCATTCATAAACGGAGTACAATTATATCCAAGATAGTGAAAATTCACAAGACAGCAACTGGGGAAATTGTGTGTCAGTCAATTAATGAAAATTCCGAGTGTTATCCTTTTATGCAAAATAATTCCGGCAGAAGACATTTAAGGATCTTCTCTAATGAGCATATGATATATGTATGCAATTTGAATCTATGCTGCTTATCGTCGCCTTGATTAATGATGTAGTTATGCTGTCAAAAAATGGTGTCAAAGATTTGTATTGATGTGTGTGATTTGTAACACATTAAATAGATAAATAAACACATACAATAGTTAAATAGAATGCTAAATGAGACGACCTGGAGGATAACTGCTCGATTTTATTGCAGTATCAAATAAAATACTACCCATGCATGCTTTCAGGCAAATAAATTGCATAGTATATCATGTCTCAGAAAATTGTATGGATTGTCGGTGATTAATTTTGTTAAATAATATAGAATCATTTAAATAGCGCATCATTAATTAAATATGGTACTATTAACAAATTTCTATTATGAGAAAAAGACGTTTATTCAAGAGGCTGTTCCGGGGTTTAATACACTCTGTCCAATGACCTCTTGTTTCCTATGTTAGGAAGGTAAATATTTTAATGTTGTTTGGTGCAAAAGACATAATCGGACTTGACATCGGATCAAAGCATATTAAGGTCGTTCAGCTTAAGGTGGGTCAGGGCAGTCACAGGCTGGAACGGCTCGGCATCGCGACGCTTCAACCGGAACTCATTGTTGACGGATCAATCCTGGATTCAACACGTGTTGTTGAGGCTATCAAAGAACTTGTTTCAAATACCGGCATAAAGGCAAAAGATGTAACACTGGCTGTTTCCGGTCATTCCTCCGTAATTATAAAAAGAGTTTCGCTTCCCCAGATGACTGCCGAAGAACTCGACGAGCAGATAAGATTTGAAGCCGAACAATATATCCCTTTTGACATCGAAGACGTAAGCCTTGACTTCCAGATCCTCGGCCCTGCAGAAGAAGAGAACATGATGGATGTTCTGATTGTTGCCGTAAAAAAAGACAAGATCAGCGAATACGTCACTGTTGTAAAGGAGGCTGGACTTAATCCGGTCATTGTAGATGTAGATGCCTTTGCCTTGGAAAATATGTTTGAACTTAATTACGAGGTCAAAGAAGGTGAGAATATTGCACTAGTCAATATCGGCGCCAGCATGATTAATATTAACATTCTGAAAGGCGGCATATCGGTTTTTACAAGGGACAGTTCGCTTGGAGGAAATCTGCTGACAGAGGCATTACAGAGAGAATTTACTATTTCATACGCAAACGCAGAGAAGTTAAAACAGGAAGAAAACGTGGAAGGCGTATCTCCTGAAGATGTAAAGTCTGTTTTAAATACCGCCGCTGAAGATATCATTACTGAAATCTCACGCTCCTTTGACTATTTCAGGGACACCACTAATTACGAAAACATTAATCAAATAATTTTGAGCGGTGGGGTAGCGTTGACAAAGAACTTTGCCCAGACATTATCTGAGAGGGTCGGGATACCTGTCACGATCGCAGAGCCTTTAAAAAATATTACGGTGCCTGAATCCTTTGATCAGGAGTACCTGATGAAGGTGTCGCCCCTTATGTCCGTAGCGGTAGGGCTGGCCATGAGAAGGGTGGGAGACAAATGATCAGAATAAATCTCCTGCCATCCAAGAAGAAAAAGGCATTTGCACTACCTCCTGCACTTATTTATGGGATCGCGGCTTTGTTATTTGTGTTCATAGCTATTATTGCAGGCACGTTCTATTTAAACAAGCAGGTTACTTCAAAGCAGGATGAGCTCACTGAAAAAGAGCAGAAACTGAAAAAATTACAGGCCGCGCTGGAAGAGGTCAAGAATTACGAGAAAGACAACAAGGACTACAGAGACAAAACCAGCATTATTGAAACGTTGAAAAAGAACCAGATCGTGCCCCTACGGCTCCTGGACGAAGTCAGCGAGATGCTTCCGAAGGGTGTATGGCTTACCGGCTTAAACGACAAAGGCGGTGTTATAAGCATCGAGGGATTCGCATTCACGAATTCCGATCTTGTCAATTACGTGCAGAACCTTAAAGGCTCTAAATATTTTACTGACGTAATGCTTGTTGAGTCGAGACAGACGCAGATAGAGGAATTTGCAATATACAAATTTAATCTGACATTAAAAGTTACGGTGTAATCTATCATGGCAATCGATATAGACTTAAATAAATTAAAGGCACTGTCGCCACGTGTTCAGCTCATTATTACGGTGGTCCCTTCGCTGATTCTGATTGTCCTGTTCTTTTTTTTCATTTACTCCCCGAAGAGCAAGGAAATCGCAGGGCTGAATACAAAAATCACACAAATGGACAAACAAATTGCGGTCAATGAGGAACAGGTCCGTAAACTTGATGCCCTTATCGTTGAAAATATGGCACTCAAGAAAAAGCTTGCCATATTGCAAGAGCAACTGCCTGAAGAAAAAGAAGTTTCGGTTCTGCTGAAGCAGGTATCCGACCTGGGTCTCACTTCAGGGTTGCAGATTCTTCTCTGGAAACCTGAGGCGAGAAAAACAGATCCTTCAGGACTTTATGTAGAAATCCCGGTAAAGGTAGAAGTCCTCGCAGAATATCACAGGCTTGGAGATTTCCTGAGCCAGATAAGCCGACTACCCCGCCTTGTCAATATTTCAGATATGTCACTGAAAATAAAAGACACAAAAGGCCGGGAAGACCTCGGTATGATCGCCGTAGATTTTAAGGCACGTACGTTTGCGTCGGTCGTCGAGGAGAAACCTGGAGCCCAGGTGGATAAAGCGCAAAAAAAGGTGGATAAAAAATGACCGGCCGGATCAAAGAAGGCAGAGACTTTAAACGATCAAACAACCAGTTGAAATCTTCCATGCTGTTTTTCTTTGCATTGATCTTTTCAGTTCTCATTTTTTACGGCTGTAAAGATAAACCCTCAACACCACCGACCAAGACGCCCCAAAAACAGGGAGAGGTAAGCAATGGTGGCCTGCCTGCGACCCCTCAGCCCGAGACAGTAGCCGAAGCGTCTGAACCGGAGGGATACGTATACCAGCAGCGAGACCGGCGAGACCCATTTGTCCCGCTTATTGTGCCCAAGAAAAAAGCGGTCAAAATAGAAGGCACAAGAACTGGTAGTCTTGTAAGTTATGATATAGGCGACTTCACTCTGGCAGCCATTGCCCAAAAAGGAGGGCAGTATTTTGCGCTGCTTACGACCCCGGATAACCGGGCTTTTACCGTCAACAAGGGTACCCCAATCGGTTTATATAAAGGGAAGGTACAGGAGATTACAAAAGACAAAATAATCATAATCGAATATACCAGTGATTACAAGGGAGAATTAAAACCAAGACAAATAATACTTGAGTTCCATAAAGGAGAGGTGGAATGATGTTACATAAGAAACCTTTTTTATTTATAGCTGTTCTCTTATTAATATGCGGCGGGTTGTCTCTTAGCACCCAGGCGGAAGACCTGCCGCCCAAGCCAGAGATTATAGACATTGCTGTGAACCTTAATGACGGTAAAACCGAAATCGAAATAAAAACAACCTCTCCCTTCACATACACAATATATAAGAAATCAGACCCGTATCATATTTCCGTGGACCTGATAGACACGGATTTAGGTAAATTCACGGACAAGATAGTGGTTGATAGTGCTGGGGTCCTCAATATCGTGCCCGTGAAAGATGCCGGATCACCGAATACTGCACGGCTGGATATCGCCCTTGCCGTACCTGCCGATATCGCACCTACATACAGCGATAACACCCTGATCCTTGCCTTTGATAACCCGGAAAGCGGCGAAGAAACCGGGGCCGGAATTGCAGAAGAGACCGCTAAAGGAGCAGGTCTGCCGGAAGGAGAGAAAACGCCTGAAGCAACAGTCCCAGAGAAGAAATATACCGGGGAAAAGATATCCATTGACTTTCAGGATGTTGATCTCACGCATGTATTCAGACTCATAGCCGATATAAGCGGCTACAATGTTGTCGTGAGCCCGGACGTAAAAGGTAAATTTTCAATGAAGCTCACAGATGTGCCCTGGGACCAGGCCCTTGAAATAATACTGAGGAATTACGGATTGTCAAAATCAATTGAAGCCAATATCATCCGGATCGCCCCAACCGGGATACTTGCAAAGGAAGAAGAAGAAATTGCACGCGTCAAGGAATCACAGGAAAAATCCGGGAACCTTGTGACCAGGGTTTATCCGATAAATTACGCTAATGTGAACTCCATGATGCAGACGATCAAAGACGCCAAGATACTCACAAACAGGGGCTTCATCAGCGTCGATGAAAGAACGACCTCTATTGTTATAAGGGACGTTGATCAGAAACATGAAGATTACGAAAAAATTATAGCCGCTCTTGATAATCCGACCCCGCAGGTAAGCATTAACGCCAGGATAGTAGAAGTAACGAACAATCTTTCGAAGGAGCTGGGTATTCAGTGGGGTGCTGTCGTGCAGCCTAGTCCCCAAATGCGGATCGGGGGAACAACTAATACTAACGGAGTGGGCGACTTCACGGGAAAGCCACTTGCCGTTAACCTGCCTGCTGCTGTGGGCGCCGGCTCCGGAGGAGCATTAGGAATCGGTTATATAAGTGCGGAAGCCCTAAGGGCCCTGGACATACAGCTTTCCGCTGCTGAAAGCACTGGTCAGGGCAAGGTCATATCAAGCCCCCGGATCGTGACCATGGACAACCAGAAGGCAGTTATACGGCAGGGTAAGAAAATACCTTACGAAACTATTTCGCAGGACGGCACCAAGACGGAATTTGTTGACGCCGCGCTGGAGCTTATTGTGGTCCCTCATATAACTCCTGAAGGGACCATCCTGATGAAAGTCGAGGTAAAGAAAAATGAAGCCGATTTCGCTCAAACATCAAACAATGTGCCCACCATTAATACAAATGAGATCGAAACCCTGGTCCTGATCAATGACGGAGATACTCTGGCCCTCGGCGGTATTTACAAGAAGAATGAGACAGAAGATACCTCTGGGGTCCCCGGACTTGGGAATATCCCTATCCTGGGATGGCTTTTCAAAAAAGAGCTGAACAAGGATGAGACAACCGAGACTCTGGTTTTTATTACGCCAAGGATTGTTAAATGATGAGAATATTTTTTAATATACAGGTAAAATGGGAGGAGTAATGATAAGAAGATATATAATTTCCCTTCTACTGGTCGGCCTTTTATTTATCATTCTAGGGTGCGGAGGAGGGGGAGGGTCCGAAGATGCGCCGCCAGAGGCGACCATCACAATCAACCCAACTGAAATTACGGTATCAGATGCAAGCGTCGCGACAACTGAACATACTGAATACTATCAAATTGTAGTAAAAGATGGAAACGGTATCCCCCTTAAAAATGTTGAGTTAAGGATTACCTTTGTATGGGCAGTACCGGATGTATATGGTGTTGTGCATTTTTATGATGGCGGTAATCCTGTGGATTCGCCATTAGATGTAGAAACTGATGAAGATGGTGCTTATATTCTAACAGTGAAATTTCAAAGTGGGGGTGGTATGACTTATAACGGCACCATACAAGTCACATCAGGTTCTCTTTTTGCATCAGCTGATTTTTCAGTTGATACAGGTGATGAAGAACAACCAACGCCATAGAAAGCTTAATTAAGAATTATTAACATCTGAAGCCCCCGCTTACATAGCGGGGGCTTCTTTTTTGTGATCAATAACATTAATGTTTATGCGTAAAACTATAGCAAATTATCACGCTTCAAGGTTGCATTCTTTAACCCTCGCAGGTAAAACATTCAATTATCCACTTTGAGGCATTACAGTCATGCAACCATTATTTATATCTACACATAAGAAACGACACGTTGAATGATTCCGCTTTACATTACATTTCAATTTTAATAACATAGTTAATGCTGAATTCAGAGGGGAATCGATATAGTACATGACCAAACTGAAATTTCTTACAGCGGGTGAATCACACGGGCAGGCGTTAACATGCATTTTAGACGGCCTGCCATCAAACCTTGCCCTGTATGCTGACGACATTAACAAGGACCTCGCAAGGAGGCAGAAGGGTTTCGGCAGAGGCGGCCGCATGAAGATAGAGACAGACCGCGTCCAAATACTCTCCGGCGTCCGCAATGGAAAGACGCTTGGCTCACCTGTTTCACTCCTGATAGAGAACAAGGACTGGGCCAACTGGGAGATGATTATGAATCCTGACACCCTGTCCACATCTGCAGGGCCTCATCACAATGTGCCCCTGCAAAAAGGTGAGGCCGTTACACGACCGCGGCCCGGACACGCAGACCTGACCGGTGCACTAAAATACGGGCACAGGGATTTAAGAAACGTGCTTGAACGTTCAAGCGCACGGGAGACTGCCGCGAGGGTGGCGGCCGGAGCAGTAGCAAAGAAGTTTCTCTCTGAATTTGATATTCAGATAGTAAGTTACGTGACTGAGATCGGAGGGGTAAAGCAGATACGAGAACACAGAGCACAGAGCACCGTTAAAACACTTCTATCTCTCTTCAAAAAAGCCGAAGCATCTCAGGTAAGATGCCCTGATGAAAAGGCTGAAGAAAAAATGATCGCGAAAATTAAGACCGCAATGAAAAAAGGTGACACCCTCGGCGGAGTGTTTGAAGTCGCGGTCCTTGGAGTTCCCCCAGGACTTGGCAGTTACAGCCAGTGGGACAGAAAAATTGAAGCCAAACTCTCTTATGCCATCATGGGTATCCAGGCGATCAAAGGAGTAGAGATCGGTCTGGGGTTTGAAATGGCAGGGAATTTTGGTTCAGAGGTGATGGATGAGCTTTACTACAGAACACAGAACACAGAACAGAGAACACAGACAAAAACTCAAAACCCTAAACGCCAAAGTCAGGACTTGTCCGGGGGCTTTTACAGAAAGACCAATAATGCGGGCGGCATTGAAGGGGGAATGAGCAATGGCATGCCTGTTATTGTCAGGGCTGCCATGAAACCCATTCCGACCCTGAAAACACCTCTTTCATCAATTGACATAAATACAAAGAAGAAGTTCCTGGCCGCCTATGAAAGATCAGATACGTGCGCGGTCCCCGCTGCGTCGGTCATCGGTGAAGCGGTCACAGCGCTGGTCATTGCAGACTGTTTCCTGGATAAATTCGGCGGTGACAGCATGGAAGAAATCAGGAGAAATTATTCAGGCTATCTTAAACAGATAAGGGAATTTTAAAGAATAAATACCAAAATTCAAATCCCAAATAACAAATAAATTACAGTTATCAAAATTTCAATCGTAACTCTTTATTTGGTAATTGTATTTTGAATATTATTTGTAATTTGGTGCTTGTAATTTGGAGTTTTAATTATGAAGATCGTACTCACAGGCTTTATGGGCACCGGCAAGACCTCCGTCGGTAAAGAACTGAGCAGAATACTCGGCTATCAGTTTGTGGACACGGACAAGCTGATAGAAGAAAAGGAAGGAAAGCCTGTTTCACTTATCTTCAGAGAAAAGGGGGAGGATTATTTCCGCAAACTCGAACAGGACACGGTCAAAGACGTATCCTTGATGCGCGACATCGTGATTGCAACAGGCGGCGGCGTGATCAAGAACAGAAAAAATGTGGAGAACCTAGGGAGAAACGGGATCATCATATGGCTGAAGGCTGATCCGGAAATCATCCTGAAGAGGGTCATGACAGAAGGCGGCAAGAGACCGCTTCTTGATGTTCAGGAACCTTTGGAGGAGATCAATAAGCTCCTTTCAGAGCGAGTTGAACTCTATGCGCAGGCAGACACCTCTGTTGACACCAATTATATCACGCCCCGGGAGTCGGCCCATGAGATCGTCGACAGGCTTGGCCTTGATGATCAGGATGTCGCCGTGGACCTGAAGGAGAGGAGTTACCATATCGTCATCGGAAGCAGGGTCCTTCCGAAGCTGGGCCTCAGGGTGAAAGAATATCGCCCTTCAAAGATCGCCATTATAAGCAATAAAACTATATTCCCTCTATACAGGGACCTTCTGCTCGGCCCCCTCGGTCAGCACCATATTGTTCCTGAGGTCATCCTTTTGCCTGACGGGGAAGAGTATAAGGACCTGCTCTGGACCTATTACATACACGGGGAGCTTCTTAAGGCAAGGTTTGACAGGAATGCTCTGTTGATCGCCTTTGGAGGAGGTGTTGTCGGCGACATAACAGGGTTTATTGCCTCCACGTACATGAGGGGAATAAGATATATTCAGGTGCCTACCACCCTTCTTGCGCAGGTGGACAGCTCAGTCGGCGGAAAGACCGGGGTCAATCATCCACTGGGGAAAAACATGATAGGCAGCTTTTACCAGCCCTCTCTCGTCCTTGTCGATGTTGACACATTAAGGACCCTTCCGAAGAGGGAGTTTTACGCGGGAATGGCGGAGATAATAAAATACGGGATCATCGCGGACAGAAAGCTCTTTGGTTATCTGGAAACTAACAGGGATGATATCCTCTCTCTTGGTGACGGGCTTATTAAGATTATCAGGCGCTCCTGCGAAATCAAGGCAGAGGTCGTATCCAGGGACGAACGAGAGGGCGGCCTGAGGGCCATCCTGAATTTCGGGCATACGATCGGCCACGCCATAGAAACGGTAACCGGTTATAAAAGGTTTCTTCACGGTGAAGCTGTTGCCATAGGCATGTGCGCTGCGGCAGACCTGGCGGTGAGGATGAAGATATTCCGGAAAGACGAAGCAAACCGCTTAAGGGAGCTTGTTGAGATGTATAACCTGCCCAGCCGGATTCCGGATGGTCTGAATGTTTCAGAAATGATGAGCGCAATGGAAGTGGACAAGAAGGCAAAAGCCGGCAAGCTCAGGTTCATCCTCCCCGAATCAATCGGAATGGTCAGGATAGAAGAAGACGTTGACAGGGGGCTCATCAGAGAAGTGCTGCAGTCTACGTCCTGAACTTCCTCCCCTTCCAAAGCATATAAATCGCAGGATAGATAGTCAGCTCAAGTATCTCGGAGGTAATGACCCCGCCGATCATCGGCGCGGCGATGCGCTTCATGACATCGGAGCCTGCCCCTGTGCTGAACATGATTGGGATAAGCCCGGCAAGGATCACGCTGACGGTCATGAGCTTCGGCCTTATTCTCTTGACCGCTCCATGCATGATGGCATCTTTAAGGTCTTCGAGGCTATTCATTTTCCCTTCTTTTTTCCACTGCTCATAAGAGAGATCGAGATACAGAAGCATAACAACGCCTGTCTCCGCGTCCAGTCCCGCGAGGGCTATTATTCCGACCCAGACAGCTATGCTCATGTTGTAATTAAGGATATGCAAGAACCAGAAGGATCCGACTAATGAAAACGGGACAGCCAAAAGCACGATCCCTGTCTTGATTACCGATTTTGTATTCATATATAAAAGCACAAATATTAACAGGAGCGTCAGCGGAATAACCAGCTTCAGC
>Ga0102851_10001077_pt1 | contig 15027 bp, 11 predicted proteins | sample Mud3Dept3metaG_FD_79558 | JGI IMG/M metagenome (GOLD analysis project Ga0102851, IMG submission 79558) | Freshwater wetland microbial communities from Ohio, USA, analyzing the effect of biotic and abiotic controls - Mud 3 Core 4 Depth 3... | ecosystem: Environmental > Aquatic > Freshwater >... | reverse complement strand
AGTTCGAAGAGAAAAGATTCAATTTGCTAATCTTCCGGCTTCGTTCAGAAATTTAAAAATTGTGCAGATTTCTGATATTCATGCCGGCAGTTTTTATGATAAGGATGCCGTGGAAAACGGAATTGACATGTTGCTTACTGAAAAACCGGATGTTATATTTTTTACCGGTGACCTCGTAAATGATTCTGCCGATGAGATGAAAAATTACATGGATATTTTCTCAAAAGTTCAGGCGCCCATGGGAGTTTACTCGATTCTTGGAAATCATGATTATGGTGATTATCGCAAGTGGAATTCTGAAAAAGACAAAGCGGATAATTTAGAGCAACTGAAAAAAGTTCATGCCGATTTAGGTTGGCGATTATTATTGGATGAACATATTTATCTCAAAAAAAATCAAGAAAAAATCGCAATCATCGGTGTTGAAAATTGGGGCGCCGGTTTTCATCAAATCGGTGATCTGAAAAAAGCTTACGGCCAAGTTGATGCTCCTGTAAAAATTTTACTTTCTCACGATCCGACTCATTGGGATGAACAAGTGCGCAAAGAATTTAAAGATATTGATTTGACCTTAAGCGGTCACACGCATGGTGCGCAAATGGGAATTGAAACGCACGGTTTTAAATTGAGTCCTATTTCGCTGCGCTATGAAAAATGGGCCGGACTTTATAAAGAAGAAAATCAATACCTCTATGTCAATCGTGGTTATGGCTTTCTAGGCTATCCCGGAAGAATTGGAATTTGGCCTGAAATAACGGTTATTGAATTAGTTTAGATAAATCGATAAAATCTGTATTAGAGTACTTTTTTCTCAGGAGTACTGGAAATTTTAATACTTATTTTTCCATCATACTGGAAAAATAAGTACTTATATTTCCGTTATACTGGAAATTTTAATACTTATATTTCCATTGTACTGGAAATTTTTGTACTTTTGTGTAATGGAATATTCACGAATCTTACTGAATTCTCTCAAAAAATGGTACTTTAAAGGTAAGGTGCTGGTAATAACCGGCGCCAGACAAGTTGGAAAAACAACAATGTTGAGTTCTCTCCATACAGATCAATCTTCAGTTTTGTGGTTGAATGCCGATTTAACAAATGTCAGAAATCAATTAACAGATCCAACACTTACTGATCTTGCAGACCTCATCGGAACAAAAAAATTCGTTGTCATCGATGAAATTCAACGTATTGAAAATCCCGGACTATTGCTAAAATTAATGGTCGATAATTTTAAGCAAACACAATTCATCGCCACAGGATCTTCAGCGCTTGAAATTTCTGAAAAAATATTTGAACCATTAACAGGAAGACATTTACTGTTTCATCTTTATCCATTTTCTCTCGCCGAAATTTACGCGGACAAATCAAATTTCGAACTGGAGCAGGAATTGCCTTTCCATTTAATTTATGGTTCATATCCAACCATTTCTCAAAACAGGGATGATGCAGAAATACTCTTGAAAAATCTTACCTCACAATATTTGTACAAAGATGTTTTAGTTTGGAAAGATATTCGTAAACCTGAACTTCTGGAGAAACTTTTGCAACTTCTCGCTCATCAGATTTGCTCTGAAGTTTCTATTCATGAACTTGCTCTGAATCTCAGGGTTAAGTCCGAAACGGTAGAAAATTATATTGATCTTCTGGAAAAATCATTTGTGGTTTATAGGCTCAAATCATATAGCACAAATGCCAGGAAAGAAGTAACTAAAATGCAAAAAATTCTTTTTTGGGATAACGGAATCCGTAACGCAATTATCGACGATTTTCGTCCGCTTTCAAATAGGAATGATGTTGGCAATTTATGGGAGAACTTTATAATTGGCGAAAGGATGAAAATGATTAACTGGACCGAAAGATCAATTAAATCATTTTTCTGGAGAGACCTTCAACAAAGTGAAGTGGATTATATTGAAATTGAAAAAAATAAACTGGCCGGTTATGAAATAAAATGGAACACCTTAAAAAAACATAAAATCTCCAGGGCGTTTACAAATTCTTATCCTGACGCTAAAACGCAAGTGATTACTCCTTCAAACTTAAAACCGTTTTGCTTCTTCAATAAATAAACTTAACTCAATACTCCGTAAGAATTTCCCGCGCCGGCAGAGTTGAATAATCATTGCGTAAATCGCTGAAAATTGTCGACTGTGAAATTTTATCAAAAGCAATTATCACGTCATCAATTTTCAACAATGATTGATGTGCCCACATCTGAAAATACTTAACAACATTCACCAAAGAAATTTTTCCAGAAGCTTCTAATTCACGATCAATTTTATGAAAATAACTTCCGCCACCCCAATACAATTCAGGGTAATGGTGAAGAGCGCCAAGGCTATCCGCTACAAAAATAAAATTGCTGTTACTTTCGTAGCCATATTTTATCAGGCCAATGCGCGCATAAGCAACGGAGTCAGCTTCAGCTTCTGTTAGTGTTCCCATTTCGATCATCACTTTACGACTCAGATATGTAGCAAATCCTTCATAAAACCATATATGTTTTTTTGGCATTATTGGTAGCGCCAGATGCGAGATTTCATGTGCGCCCATCCACTCATTCATAAAATCATCCAACGGAAAAACCGGATTAACATAGAAGTGAGCGCCGTGAGTTGTTTTTGTACGACCCGTATGACCAAAGACTACAGCATGGTCTGCGCTGTCCTCGCGATGAAAATAATAATTCAGATCAAACGGATACCGACCCAAAACTTTCTGTGCGCAATCGCATACATAAGTAATCCATTCCTGCATTTTTTCTTGTTCTTCCTCGCTGAATTCATCTTCGAAATGCCATATAATTTTTTGTGTTACGAATGAGATCGTATCAGCATTTGATACTTGCTCAGAACCATTTGAATTAGAATTGCATGCAGTTAAAAACGAAAAAAAAATGCCTGCAATCAGAAAAATAAAAAGTTCAGATTGCCGCAACATTTATAATGAATTAATTTGCAATGACGTAATCATCGTAAGCAGAAAAACATGCGAATAAAAGTTTCCACTCGCTCACAGTTGGCGTAAGAATGTATGTATTGAAATCACCTTTAATAATTTCCTGTTTTTTAACAATGTCCAATGAGCAGTTTGTATTATTAAAAGTTAATTCCATTATTTCAAGACCACCTGATTTAAAGCGGAAATAAATACAAGAGAAATGCTTATTCGGTTCCGGAGTAACAACCAGGTATTCATTACTTGTTAGTCCTTCATAAACAATAGATGGGCCGATGTTCGCCTCAAACAAATACGTTTTGGCCGGAATCAGAAAGTAATATTTTTCACCATCAAGCGCGGTCAGAACGGAATCATCTTCAACTACGCCAAATAAATAACCATTGCGAAGTTCGTATTGTGAATCTTCTCTGACCTGTTCACGAGTAATAAAAAGTAATTTGTTTTTTTCAATGTATGCCCCGGTTGCATCCACGATGAGATATTCTCCGGCGGCATTTCGCATATCGTTGCTTTCAGAATTTATTAACTTATATTTTTTGAAGTAACTTGATTTGACATTTGGTAATGGTGCCATTTCTCCGAAACTGTTTTTGTGAAAGTAAACTGAAAATATTTTTTCGCTTTCCTGTCCAAAACTTGCACTAAACCAAAGTATTAAAACTATATTTGCCGCCCCTTTCATTAAAACTATTTTCACCTAAGATATGGAAAAAAGATGGCTCATCAAAAAACCAGCCGGGCAAGATCTTGTTGCAAAACTGATTGAAGAAATCAATGTTGCAAGACCAATTGCAAACATTATGGCACAGCGCGGTATTGAGTCGTTTGATGAAGCAAAGGCTTTTTTTCGTCCTGACCTGAAAGATCTTCACGATCCGTTTTTAATGCTCAATATGGAAGCCGCAGTTGATCGAATTGAAAAGGCAATCGCAACAAATGAAAACATTTTAATTTACGGAGATTATGATGTAGATGGAACAACAGCTGTGACTTTGCTATTTGATTATTTAAGCAAAGATTATGGCCGGATAGGTTATTACATTCCCGACCGTTACAAAGAAGGATATGGTATTTCAGACATAGGTGTTGATTTTGCAATAGACAATAGTTTTACATTGGTAATTGCACTTGATTGTGGCATAAAAGAAATTGAAAAAATTGCACGCGCAAAAGAAAATGGGGTTGACTTTATTGTTTGTGATCATCATACAACCGGTGCTGAATTGCCGCACGCAATTATTCTGAATCCAAAACAAAAAAAATGTCTTTATCCATTTAAAGAACTTTCCGGTTGCGGAGTTGGATTTAAATTAGTTCAGGCAATTAATCAGGCAAGAGAAAAAGATTTTGAAGAAATTAAATCTTCGTTAGATTTAGTTATGGTAAGCATCGGTGCCGACATTGTTTCAATGATAGGTGAAAACAGAATTTTTTGTTATCACGGATTAGAAGTTTTGAATGCAAAACCAAGATTAGGTTTTAGAAAATTATTGGAGCTTGCAAAAAAAACCGGACCATTAAATATTACTGATGTTGTGTTTATTCTCGCTCCAAGAATTAATGCCGCCGGCAGAATTGCATCCGGAAATAAAGCAGTCGAATTATTACTCGCCAAAAATTTTGAAGAAGTAAATCAGATCAGTTTAGACATCAATGACCACAACGAAACGCGCAAAGGTCTTGATAAAGAAATCACAGCCGAAGCGCTTGTAATGATTGAGGAAAATGACTGGCTGAAAAACGCAAAATCAACTTTGGTCTTTCACAAAGAATGGCACAAAGGAGTTGTCGGAATTGTTGCTTCGCGATTAACAGAAACTTATTACAGGCCAACAATAGTTTTAACAGAATCAAACGGAAAAGCAGTTGGCTCTGCAAGAAGTGTGGCAGGGTTTAATATTTACGATGCCATCGATCAATGTTCAGATTTATTAGAACAATTTGGTGGTCATAATTTTGCAGCCGGAATGACATTGTCTTTAAAAAATGTTGACGCATTCAGAAAGAAATTTAATGAAGTTGTTGCTGCTTCTATTTCTCCCGATCTTTTAATTCCTGAAATTAAAATTGATGATGAAATTGAGTTCCGCGATATTTATGAAAATAAACCGGGCGGTGTTCCAAAATTTTATCGTGTGCTAAATCAAATGGCTCCATTTGGCCCTGATAACATGCGTCCGGTATTTGTAACTCGTGGAGTTAAAGACACAGGAAATTCAAGGGTTTTGAAAGACGAACATTTAAAACTTTCAATTGTACAAGAAGAATATCCGGAAATAATTGTTGACGCAATTGCATTCGGAATGGGTCATCTTTACGAAAAAATCAAAGACAAAAAATTTGATATTGTTTATACCATTGAAGAAAATACATGGAATGGTTATACTAATTTGCAGTTGATGATTCGGGATTTGAAGATAGCGTAATATTTAATTTACAATAACAATTTTTCCCTGAATCGGTTTTTCCGTTTTGACTTGATTATCCATCACGCGATAAAAATACGTTCCTGATTCTAGATTCAACGTTTGATTATTTTTACCTTGTTCAACTATTATTTCCAAAACAATTTCTCCTTGCAGATTATAGATGACTAATGATACATTTGATTCCATTAGATTATTGACATACATAAGGTCATCATGAATAACAGAAGGATAAATTTGAAATAACATAGAAAAATTTTCTTCTGTGCCGAGATAACCAATCGTAACAATCTCTGTCAAAGTACAACCATAAGAATCGACAACAACAATTTCATAATCACCCGGCAATAAACCTCCCCATGTTGTATTATTACTTGTTGCAAGTGTTGTGAGATTCGTCCAGGTGTAAGTATAGCCGGGAGTTCCACCTGCTGCAGATGCGTAAACTATCCCATCTGTTCCACCCGAAGAAGCTTCACTTCCAATAATATCAAAATATAATTCCGGCGGAGAGATAATTGTAAAATCGATACTTTGAGAACATCCACTTTGATCATTGATAGTCAATGTATAATTTCCACCACCAAGGTGCTCACACGTATCTTGTCCAATGCCATTTAATCCATCAGGATTTGGATTCCAAAAATAAGCGATTGAATTATAATTTCCCATAAAATTATAAATGGTATCAACGATTGCACTCCCGTTTCCATTACTGTAGCAAAGAGATTCTGTAAGAATTAAATCAATATTAAGTTGTCCCGGATTATCAACGAATGCTGAATCTTCTTTGAAACATCCCGAGTTGTCTGTTACATTTACATAATACCAACCCATACCCAAAGAATTAATTTCAAGTCCACCTCCAAAATTCATCTGGGCTCCTGCCGAATTTGTCATAACAACCGTAAATCCACCTGTTCCCCCTGAAACAGTTGTAACCACAGCACCATCGGTAAACATGTAACAAGTTGGATTGGTAACAATCAGGTCAAGTATGACTTCAGCAGGTTCAGCTATTTCAAATAAATTTGACCACGCACAACCTTCCTGATCTGTTACTGTAACAACCCAATCTCCACCAATTAAATTTGAATTAAGATCCCCACCTCCGGCACTGATCATTGTTGTCTGGCTTGATATTCCGGAAATATGCGTCCATGTAACATCATAAGGCGCGGTAATTCCACCACCAACATTTGAAACGGAGGCCGTTCCATCATTGTCTCCAAAACATGTAACTGGTTCTAGCAAACCTATATCCCAGGTTGCGGTGGTTGCATTTGCTCCAAGACCAATTGTAACGGCAGAGTCGGCGTAGCAATCGTATGGATCTTCAACGTGAAGAAAATAAATCACTCCACCGCTAAGATTTGAAAATGAATTGCTGATTTGAGGTCCATAAGTATTTCCGCCTCCATACAATGTATATAAGTATGTTGGATTATTTGGAAAAGCCTGTAATGATCCTAAAATTCCTGGCTGTCCGGGACAATTTGTTGCATCGGTAATTGAGAGAGATGAAATATTAACATCATGCAAGTACACTTTGAATGAATCAAGAACAGTAAAACAATCATCTGTTATTTCAAGGTAGTACCAAGTGGTATCAGTTGCTGAAAAAGTTATCGAACTTGTACTCGAGCCATCGGACCAATTGTATGTTATTGGACCAACTCCTCCACTAATGAGTGCATTATTTGTCCCGATTTCACCTGGGCAAAGATGAATTGAGTTGAAAGAAAAATTAATTGTCGGCGGCGTTGTACAAGGTTGGCAAAAAGCAGCAACAGAAAAAAACATTGCAACAACAATTAGAATTTTTTTTGAATACATAATATTTGTTTTGGGTTCCATTAAATCAATTCATGAACGCTTTGAATTTGATTTAGGTTGCACTACTGACATTATTATTCTCAGAAATCTTCAAGATTAGATTTGATTATCTTTACATCAAATCCAACTTAAATGAGCAATATCCTCATCAAAAACATAAAAGGTCTTGGCGGAATTCTTGAAGGAAATACTTCGGCGATGCGCGGTGATGAACTTTCAAATTTTAACGTTATTGAAAATGCTTACCTCGCAATCGAAAATGGAAAAATTGCCGATTACGGCAAAATGGAAAATCTTGAAGGTATTACTAACTGGATGGATCTTGAAGTAATTGATGCTGAAGGAAAATTTGTTCTTCCTGCTTTTTGTGATTCGCATACGCATATTGTTTTTGCTGCAACACGTGAAAGCGAATTTGTTGATCGCATACAAGGATTAACTTATGAAGAGATTGGGAAAAAAGGTGGAGGCATTTTAAATTCCGCCCGAAAATTAGCCGAAATGAGCGAGGACGATTTAATTGAAGGCGCGCTCAAAAGATTGGAAATTGTAAAAAGTTTTGGAACCGGAGCCATTGAGATAAAAAGCGGTTACGGTCTTGATGTTGAGAACGAACTTAAAATGTTGCGTGTTATTCGCGAATTAAAAAAATTATCTGATCTCACAATTAAATCAACTTTTCTGGGTGCTCATGCATTTCCGCAAGAATTTAAAACCAATCATGATGCCTATGTTGATCTTGTAATAAACGAAATGTTGCCTCAAATTCAAGCTGAAAATCTTGCAGATTATATCGATGTTTTTTGTGAGAGAAATTATTTTTCTCCAGAACAACTTGATCGAATTTTGGAAGCAGGCATTAAAGCCGGACTCAAATCAAAAATTCACGTTAATCAATTTTCAGTTTTAGGCGGTGTGGAAATAGGTGTAAAATATGGTGCTGTTTCTGTAGATCATTTGGAAGAGTTAGATGAAAATGATATCATCGCTCTTTCAGAAAGTAAAACCATTGCAACTGCGTTACCGAACTGTTCTTTCTTTTTAAATATTCCTTATTCACCGGTTCGAAAAATGCTGAACAACAATATTGCAATTGCTTTGGCCAGTGATTATAATCCCGGCTCAACACCAAGTGGTAATATGCAATTTGTGAATTCGCTGGCTTGCGTAAAGATGAAATTAACACCTGCCGAAGCGCTCAACGCAACAACAATCAACGGCGCTTATGCAATGGAACTTGGTCATGAATTAGGTTCAATAACCCTGGGAAAAAAAGCGAATATTATTATTACAAAAGAAATTCCTTCGTTGAATTATATTCCTTATTCGTTTGGGGAAAATAAGGTGGAGCGGACTATTTTGTTTTAAGTCATGAAATCCTTTCTTAAATTTGAGATCACCGCAACTTCTCTTGTTGTAACCAACCTGTTTTTAATGTTCATGGCAATTATTTTTAGCTGGACCATTTATGACCAGGTGATGGTTTTTTGGTGTGAAAATATTGTGATAGGATTTTACACGATGATTAAATTGCCAATGTGCAGAGAAGTTGCTCCGGAGAATCGTGTTCACTTTCCAGTCAGGCCGAAGCATATAAAATTTGTAATTGTTCCGTTCTTTTTTTTCTCTTCTCAATGTTTTGTGCAATGCATCTCGTTCTGATTCATATGCTTTTTTCAGATGACGTTGAGAGTTATGCTAAAACGCACAGTGACAATTATTTTCCCCAGGTGAATTGGGAAGTAGTCCTGATTTCTATTGCGGCTTTACTGGTCAGTCATGGAGTTTCTTTCGTAGTTAATTTCCTGGGGAAAAAGGAATATTTAAAATATAAAATGGATCAAATGATGATCTTGCCATATAAGCGATTAATGCTTGTCCACGCTGTTGTCATGGTTTTTGGATTGCTGCTGGATTCTTCTGGCCGTGCTTCGGTGATTGGGATTGTACTTTTTTTCATGGCAAAAAGCTGGATAGATATTAAACGACATCAGGCAGAACATTTAAAAAATCCGGAATCTGTTTTTGGTTGGTTTTAAGAAATGAAGACTCTAAAGAAAACAATCATCGCAATTCTTTTCTCAATTTTATTGGTTGAGATTTTGGTTTTTGTGAATAGCAAACAGAAACTAAACTTGAGCAATCATGGAATAATCTTGTTGATTATTTCAATGGCACTTCTATACATTTTTATTCTTGACCGGAAGAAAAAATAATCACGCCCCCAAGTCAATTTTTCTTCCTTTTCGGTATTAACTTATTGCCCGCAATCAATTTTTTAGCTGAATCTTTACTTATAATTTTATTACCTGTCTTTTCTTCAATTCCTTTGCGAGCATTGCCAGCAATTGTTCCACCTTCATTGGCAATTATTTTGTTTTCATCAAGATTCTTCGGCTTTTTTTGTTTACTGATTTCAGTAGTAGAAACCTCTGCAAGCATATTCAAAACTAATTCAAGATTAGTCATGTTGTCTCGCAGATTTTCTTTTTTCAGACTCTTGTGTTTTTTATATTCTTTAATTGTGAAGCCACTCCACGCCTTTGTAATTTCATCAGTTAGGATAGCATATTCCTGTCCTTTTTTAACCCCACGTTCATCCCATTCATCTGTTAAATCCTTTCTGACCTCAATACTTTTTAAGCGTTGGTTCACCCATTCTTTTGAATATCCTTTTTTTAGGTATGTTTCCATTAAACGATCAATTCCAATTTCAGGATCTTCAATTTCGTCAAGCCTTTCTCTCGCAACTTGTGCAATCCATAATTTAAATGGTTCCGCTTTTGGCGAGGGAATTGATTGAATTAACCGAAATAATTGCTGAGTATTTGCAACATCAGTTGCATAAAACTTTCCGTCAACCGATTGCAATTTCAGTTGGTTACAATTTGTAACCGACTCGTTTCCTTCCTTTAAAAGCCGATGTTTTAAGACCTTCCAATAATTTCTAGGATTTGGACTTTCGGTGAGGATGGCTACAACATCCACAATCGAAAAATACCACTTCTCCTCCTCCTCATTCCAAATAGAACGAATTTGTTTCTGCTCAAATAATTTAATGCTTGTTTCTTTACTCATCTCTTTAAAGTTTTTTGACAAAATTTTTCTGAATCATCCGTTAGAATGATTGTTAATTGTGATTCGTCTGAGCTTGATTTTTATTCGTTTGAAGTAATTAGTCAAATATAAATAATTTTTCTCCTTTGATTTTCAATTGTTCAAAAAAAGAAAATGTTAGTCTGACTCAGATAAAAATCAACAATTTTGTTTTAACTATTTTAAACATCTGCTGTATCCTTTTGCCTAAAAAACGTTTACTTTCGTAATAAGTATTTTATCTAATCCTCATCACGGTGTCAATAGAAGTAAAAAATGTTTTTAAATATTACGGCGAACAGGCTGCGCTGAACGACGTTTCATTTAAAATTAATTCGGGAGAAATTATTGGTTTTCTTGGTCCTAACGGAGCAGGGAAATCTACCATGATGAAAATAATAACCTGTTTCATTCCTAAAAGTTCCGGTACTGTTAAAGTCTGCGGAATTGATGTGGATGAAGATTCAATTGCAGTTCGAAAAAAAGTTGGTTATTTGCCGGAACACAATCCTCTTTATCTTGATATGTACGTCAAAGAATATTTAGATTTTACTGCGGGAATTTACAAGATCAAAAATAAAAAAGAACGGGTAAAAGAAATGGTTTCGCTTGTTGGTTTAGATAAAGAACAAAATAAAAAAATCGGCGCGCTTTCAAAAGGATATCGTCAGCGTGTTGGTTTGGCGCAAGCTATTATTCATGATCCGGAAGTATTAATTTTAGATGAGCCCACAAGTGGTCTGGATCCAAACCAGTTGGTAGAAATTCGTCAACTTATCATCAACATTGGTAAAACAAAAACAGTAATGCTTTCAACGCATATCATGCAGGAAGTTGAAGCAATTTGTGATCGTGTAATTATTATCAAAGACGGAAAAATTGTTGCAGATGATACGACAAGTCACATCCAAAAGAAGGAAGAAAAAAATCAAACCATTTTCGTAGAATTCGATCAGATTGCAACACGAAATCAACTTCGTCAAATTGCAAATGTCACGAATGTAAAACACATCGAAGGCAACAAATGGTTATTCGAAGCAGCGCAGGATATTCGCGCGGAAATTGCTAAGTATGCCCAGAAAAATAATCTGCTTGTTCTTACAATGAGAGTAGAGGAGAAGAGTATGGAAGATGTGTTTAAAGAGTTGACTAAAGGGTAGTCGGGCTTCGACTCTGCTCAGCCCTCGGTAGCCGTAAAATTCATTTTATTTATGAACGTCGATTCAAGATTTTTGATTTTAGACATAAAAAAAATCGAAAGCTCGATCCGTCTTTTGGAAAATTGAGCAATGTGATTTCCTGAAATTGTGCAAAAGTTTATGGACTTTTTTGGCACCAATTTCTTAACTTCATCCTATCGAAATCTTCATTAAGAATATTCATAAGACATTAGAATTATTGGCATGAATCAAGTAAAATTATTCGAAACAAAAAAGTAAGAACACATTGGGATGAAAAAGAAGAACAATGGTATTTTTCGATTATCGATGTGATTGAAATTTTGACCGGAAGCTCTATTCCAAAAAGATATTGGAGTGACTTAAAAAAGAAGCTAGCCCAGGAAGGCAGTGCAGTGTACGAGAAAATCGTACGGTTGAAAATGATTGCAGAAGATGGAAAAAATCGAGACACCGATGCTACTGGTACAGAATCGCTATTGCGCATCATCCAATCAATCCCATCTCCAAAAGCCGAACCCTGTAAACAATGGCTCGCAAAAGTTGGTTATGAGCGAATGCAAGAAATTTCTAATCGTGAACAAAGTTTAGACCGAGCCAGAGAAAACTGGCAAAAATTGGGTCGTAGCGAAAAGTGGATTCAGCAAAGAATGACCGGTCAAGAAACCAGAAATAAACTAACTGACTACTGGAAAGACAATGACGTTTCAAAAGCTGATGAATTTGCTTTTCTAACAAATATCATTCATCAAGAATGGACAGGCATAACTGTAAAAGATCACAAAAACTAAAAGGTTTAAAACAACAAAACGTGCGCGACCACATGAATGGGCTGAATCAATTTTCACGGCTTTGGCAGAACTTTATACCAGACAAATTGCCGAAACCGATAACACAAAAAGTGTAAAACAAAATGCCAGCGCCGGAAAAAAAGTGGAGCCATTGCAAAAAACGCAAGATTAGAATTAGAAAATAAAACCGGGAAAAAAGTTGTGACTTCTGAGAGTTTTTTACCGCCGCCGATTGAGAGAAAAAAATTGAATAAAAAAAAATAAGCCGGGCAATTTAATACCACATAGTAGGAAATTCCGAAAAAAATTTATGCCGGATCAAAGGAAAATAGATTGTTCCTTTCCAATTTTTTGTTTTGCGATTTCAAATACAGAACATAAAAAAATCCCGGCATTACGCCAGGATTTTTTAATCAGAATTATTTAACACTGAACTTATTTTTTTCCCGTTGGCACATGTTTATCAGTAAACTTTGCAGTTGAGTTATTCCAGCTATCAAGATACTTTGCACGATTGGTTGAGAGTTCAGTATTGGTTGTATTATAGACGCCAACAGAAGCATTCATCTCGTTCACGGCATTGTTATAACTATCAATATCTACCTGTGAGCGGTTGTTTGGTTTAATCTGATCGAATGATGTTTTTATTGTATTGAAGTTTTCTGTTTTTATAAAATAATCCGTGATCAGCGATATTTTATTTTCTGCTTCATCCTTATAAAATGTCAGAATTTCTATACATGCCATAACGACTGTATTATCGCCATTAAAATGACTTTCGCTTTTCAGTTTTTCAAGGCCGTCATTTGCAGCACTCGCCAACGCATTTTTGTTTTGCTCAATCGCGCTTACATCTTTATTATTGATGGCTTCAATAAGATATTTTTCCTGAACAAATGATTTAAAAAAGATAAGATAAATGACATTATAATAGTTGTAAACCGCATTTGCTTTGGTCATATTATTTGATAATTCATCATCAGCCTCTTGCAAAGTAATATTATGTTTTGTAGCAAAAACCCGCTGTTGTTCTGCAACCATCGCAGCGGCGCTATTCATTTTTTCGTTTGCCATATCTTTTGCCATCATATAAGCTTCCATATTATCGTAAGAGCGTTCTGAAATTTCTTCCATATCAACGATCTTGGCGTAATCTTCTTTCAAAATCAAATAGTAAATGTTTAAGAAAGATACAACTGAATCGCGGTACGTAGCATCTCCATCATAAGCCGGCATTCGCTTTACTTCATTGAGCGCAGTGTATGTTGTTTGAATTAATTCTGCTCTGCGTGACTCTACTTTTTTTGCACTTTTTCCATGAGCAACAGCGCTGGTATAATCCCACATATCTTGTTGAATGGTGCGGTACTTTAAAGAAATTTTGTTCATGTAATCTACCGGAGTTCCTTCTTGAGAATAGCCGGTAACGGAAATAACCGAAGTTATAATAACAGCCAATAAAAGTTTTAATTTTTTCATACGTTTTGGTTTTTTTATTTGTTCAAATTTAAGTAATCTCTTAATACATTATAAGCTTCATCTATGTAAACGTCCTTTTCAATACTTTCCAAATATTCTTCATTCAACTCTCGTCTGTAAGCATTCATTTTCATTATTTCAATATCGTAAAGATTATTAACTGCTTTAAAAGTTTCGGTTCTGAAATTATCCAGGCTAAATAAACGGTCTAAAAATTCATCTAATAATTTTTCATTTTCCTGGTAGTTTTCAATCTTAAGAGAAATAATTTCATCCAATTCATACGTTAATAAAATTGAGTCAATCAATGTTTTTAATAATTTGAAATTTGGATTGGCTTCAACCCTGTTTTTACTGTTGATTGCAAGTGATGCGGGGAATTCTGCGAATGGAGTATAGTAAACTTTTTTCACAATACTGTCTGCTGGTAATGCATTTGAATAGGAAGATTCTTTGTAATCGTAAATGTCATAGATGTCGTTCAGATAAATATCAGGAATTACACCCGATTTTTGATGTGTGCTGTTTGTGATCCGATAAAATTTGTGTATCGTTATTTTAAGATAGCCATAGCTCTCATCAACATCTTTATCATTTGTAACATCCCTGATATAGCCGGGATCAACCGGTAAAATAATTTGTCCGGACGCTTTACCGTATGTAGGACTGCCAACAATAATTGCCCGGTTGTAATCCTGCATGGCAGCTGCGAATAATTCTGATGCAGATGCGCTTAATCCATTCACCATAATGACAAGCGGACCTAAATAAATGGCTCCTTTATTGATGTCTTTGATGGAATTGGATTCCCCTGTATTGTCGCTCAAAATTGTTAGCGGTCCCCAATCAATAAAAATTCCGGCAAGGTCAATTGCCTCTTTAACAGAACCACCTCCGTTATTTCTAAGATCCAAAATCAGGCCATCAATTTTTTCTTTTTGAAGCTTAACAATAATTTTTGCGACGTCATTGGCGCAACCCAATCCGCCATCGCCATCCCACTCTGTGTAAAAATCCGGAAGAGTGATATAACCGATTTTCTTTTCTCCTGAAAGTATTACATTTTTAATCACATCTTCTTCAATATAAACCTCTCCTTTTTCAATGACAACCGTATTTTCCTGGCCATTCATTTTTCGGATTTTAATTGTAAGTTTTGTACCGGTCGAATTCGCAAACATTAGCGTAATGTCATCTATTCCTGCTGTCGTCATTTCTAATTTTTGACCGTCATTAAGTTCGAGCGATAATATT
>Ga0102851_10001076_pt1 | contig 15033 bp, 13 predicted proteins | sample Mud3Dept3metaG_FD_79558 | JGI IMG/M metagenome (GOLD analysis project Ga0102851, IMG submission 79558) | Freshwater wetland microbial communities from Ohio, USA, analyzing the effect of biotic and abiotic controls - Mud 3 Core 4 Depth 3... | ecosystem: Environmental > Aquatic > Freshwater >... | reverse complement strand
CGCGACGGACCTCTCGGCAGCGGCACTCGCCGTCGCGCGCGGAAACGCGGACGCGCTGGGCCTCTCGGATCGCGTGCGCTTCCTCGAAGGCTCGCTCTTCGAGCCCTTCTTGATGACCGGAGGGCTTCGCGGCGGCGAGCGCTTCGACCTCGTCGTGTCGAATCCACCCTACGTTGCGGAGCGCGACCAGGCCGGACTCCCGCCGGAGCTCCGTCACGAGCCGGCCTCCGCCCTCTTCGCGGGGCCCGACGGCACCGACGTGTTGCGCGCGATCGCCGCACACGTGGGCGACGTCCTCGCGCCCGGCGGCGCCGTGCTCGTCGAACTCGACCCGCGCCAGGTGGATGCGATGCGCGCCTGGTTGCGCGAGGCCGGACTCGTCGCCATCGACGTCCACCGCGACGTCGCGGGACGACAGCGCGTTGTTTCTGCTCGCAAGGACGGCTAGGAGAAGGCATGGATCGCATCGTCGTGCGCGGCGGCCGGAGGCTCGAAGGGGAGGTCTGGGCCTCGGGTTCGAAGAACGCGACGCTCGCGTTGATGGCGGCGTCGCTGCTGACGGACGGCGAGACGGTGCTGCGCAACGTCCCGCGCGTGCGCGACGTGCTGACCATGATGAAGATCCTCGAAGCGCTCGGTGTGCGCTGCGAATGGGACGCCGGCGACGATCACGTGCTGCGCATCCACAGCGGAGCGGTCTCGCATCCGGAAGCGCCCTACGACCTGGTGCGCCAGATGCGCGCCTCGTTCCTGGTGCTCGGCCCGCTCGTCGCGCGCCTCGGCAACGGCCGCGTCTCCGAGCCGGGCGGCTGCGCGATCGGTGTGCGCCCGGTGGACCAGCATCTGAAGGGTCTCGAAGCGCTCGGCGCGAAGGTCCGCCTCGACCACGGCTACGTCGAAGCGTCGGCGGCGCGCTTGCGCGGCGCGCGCGTCGCATTCGACATGTCGACGGTGAACGGCACGCAGAACGTGATGATGGCGGCCGTGCTCGCCGAGGGCCGCACCGTGATCGAGAACGCCGCGCGCGAGCCCGAGGTCGCGGAACTCGCGCAGCTGCTCACGGCGATGGGGGCGCGCGTCCACGGCGCCGGCACCGACCGCATCGAGATCGAGGGCGTAGCCGGGCTCACCGGCATCGACCACGCCGTCTGGGGCGACCGCATCGAAGTGGGCACGCTGCTCGCCGCGGGCATGATCACGCGCGGCGCGGTGTGCGTGCGCGGCGCCGACGCCGCGCTGCTCGACGCCACGCTCGAGAAGCTGCGCGACGCGGGCGCGGAGATCACCGTGAACGGCGACGCGATCACGTTGCGCGCGGACGCGCCGCCGCGCGGGATTCGCGTCGTCACGGCGCCGTATCCCGGGTTCCCGACCGACATGCAGGCGCAGCTGATGGCGGCGCTGACGCTCGCGGACGGTTCGTCGGTGGTGACCGAGACCGTCTTCGAGAACCGCTACATGCACGTTCCCGAGTTGGTGCGCATGGGCGCCGACATCGAAGTGACGGGCCGCGCCGCACACGTGCGCGGGGTGCGGCAGCTTTCCGGTGCGCCGGTGATGGCGACCGACCTGCGCGCGTCGGCCGGGTTGATCCTCGCAGGACTCGCGGCCGAGGGGGAGACGGTGGTGAATCGCGTCTATCACATCGACCGCGGCTATGAACGCATCGAAGACAAACTCCGGCGTCTGGGCGCCGAGATCCGACGGGAGGGGTGAGCGTGGCTGCTCGGTCCGCCTCGAAGTCCGCCTCGAAATCCGCGAGCGCGAAGGCGTCGCTCGAGATCCTCGCGAGCAGCGACGCCGGCTTTGCGCGCGCCTTCGCCAAGCTCGTGAACCGCCGCAATGTCGGTCGCGAGGACGTCGAGAAGGCCGCCCGCAAGATCATCGAGAACGTGCGCGACGGCGGCGACGCGGAATTGCTAGCGGCGATCCGCAAGTACGACGCCGCCAAGGTGTCCGCGCTGGAAGTGACGGCTGCGGAGTGGGACCGCGGCGTCGAGGCGGTCGATCCCGCTGACCGCGCGGCGCTCGGCAAGGCGGCGATGCGCGTGCGCGAGTTCCACCGCAAGCGCATTCCGTCGAGTTGGGAGATGAAGGAAGAGGGCGGCGCCTTCATGGGTGTGCGCGTGCGGGCGCTCGCGCGCGTTGGTCTCTACGCGCCGGGTGGCAAGGCCGCCTATCCCTCGACCGTGATCATGAGCGCCGTGCCGGCTTCGGTGGTCGAGGTACCCGAGATCTGTCTCGCCACGCCGCCGCGTCCCGATGGCACGCTGGCGCCCGAGATCCTGATGGCCGCGCGACTCGCCGGCGTACACCGCGTCTTCAAGATGGGCGGCGCGCACGCGATCGCCGCCTTCGCGTACGGCACCGAGTCGGTGCCGCGCGTCGACAAGATCGTCGGGCCGGGCAACGTGTGGGTCACAGCGGCCAAGCGCCTGGTGTTCGGCGAAGTCGCGATCGACGCCGAAGCGGGGCCGACCGAGGTCGTGGTGGTCGCGGATCGCAGCGCGCAACCGGCGTGGATCGCCGCCGACCTGATCTCGCAAGCCGAGCACGACGAAGACGCGCAGGCGATCCTGATCACGCCGCTGCGCTCGCTCGCGGTGAAGGTGAACGAGCAGCTTGCCAAGCAGCTCAAGACCCTGCCGCGCGCGGCGATCGCGAAGGCGTCGCTCGCGAAGCGCGGCGCGGCAATCGTCACGCGCACGCTCGACGAGGCGCTCGATCTCTCCAATCGCTACGCGCCCGAGCACCTGATCCTCGCGGTGGACGACGCGGATGCCGCGTTCAAGAAGATCACCAACGCGGGGGCGGTGTTCCTCGGTCACTACACGCCGGTCGCCGTGGGCGACTACATCGCCGGGCCGAACCACGTGTTGCCGACCGGTGGCACCGCGCGCTTCTTCTCGCCGCTCGGCGTCGAGGACTTCCTGAAGCGCATGACCTTCGCGCGCTTCGAACCGCCCAAGCTGCGCGAGCTGGGACTCGAAGTGATCCGGCTCGCCGCGCTGGAGGGGCTCACCGGGCACGGCACGTCGGTGGATCTGCGGCTGGCGCGCATCCGACGCGCGCGCCGCGAGCGTGAAGCCGCGCGCGACGCAGGCGTCGACGAGGAGGAGGAATAGATGGACGAGCGACGCGCTTCGGTGACGCGCAAGACGCGCGAGACCGACATCCAGCTGGAACTGAACCTCGACGGCACGGGGCTCTACGAAGTCGCGACCGGGATTCCGTTCTTCGACCACATGCTCGAGTCGTTCGCCAAGCACGCCGCCTTCGACCTGCGGCTGCGCGCCCGGGGCGACCTCGAAGTCGACTGGCACCACAGCGTCGAGGACGTCGGCATCGCGCTCGGCCAGGCGCTGCGCCAGGCGCTCGGCGACGCCCGCGGGATCCGCCGCTACGGCTTTTTCGTGTTGCCGATGGCGGAGTCGCGCGTGGACGTGTCGCTCGACGTCTCGAATCGCGCGTACCTCGTCTACAAGGTGCAGGTCGCGAACGATCGCGTCCGCGACTTCGACGTCTCGCTGGTCGAGGACTTCCTCTTCGCGTTCTCGCAGAACGCCGGCGTCGATCTGCACGTCGAGCTGCGTTACGGCAAGAGCCCGCATCACATCGTCGAGGCGATCTTCAAGGGCCTCGCGCGCGCGCTGCGCGCGGCGGTCGAGTTGGATCCGCGCATCGCGGACGTGCCTTCGGTCAAGGGAGTTCTCTGAGGTTGAGTTCCTCTTCCCAGGTGGCGCTCGTCGACTATGGCGCGGGCAACCTGCGCTCGGTCGCGAAGGCGCTCGAGCGCTCGGGACTCGCCGTCGACGTCACGAGCGACCCGTCCGCGCTGCGCCGCGCCGACGCCGTGGTGCTGCCGGGCGTCGGTGCGTTCCGCGACGCGCGCGCGAGCCTCGCCGCGAAGGGACTCGACGACGCCGTGCTGGCGGCGATCGCCGGGGGCCGCCCGTATCTCGGGCTCTGCCTCGGCCTGCAACTGCTCTACGACGAAGCAGACGAGCACGGTGCGACGCCGGGCTTCGGCCTGCTCCGCGGTCGCGTCGAGCGTTTCCCCGATCACGGCGGCGACGGCAAGCGGTTGCTGGTGCCGCACATCGGTTGGAACGAGGTGCGGTGGTCGCGTTCCGCAGCCGCGCACCCGATGCTCGCGGCGCTGCCTGAGCGCGACCACTACTACTTCGTGCACTCCTACCGCCCGCTGCCGAAAGAACTGGCGACGGTCGTGGGCGTCACCGACTATGGCGGCGAGTTCGCGGCCGCCGTCGCAAGGCAGAACCTGTTCGCCGTGCAGTTCCATCCCGAGAAGAGTCAGGCCGCCGGCAAGCGGCTGCTCGATGCCTTCGCGAGGTGGGTGGCCTCGTGCCGATGAGGGGGGAGATGATGCGGAGCTTCGTGGGGTTGGGGATCGCCGTCGCCGCGCTGGCGCTCGGCGCTTGCGCGCAGAACCTGGTGCAGGTGCGCGACACCGGACCGGGAAGCGGCGAGGCGCTCGCCTTGTCGCGCGTCGCGATCGCGCCGTTCCGCGCGATGCCGCGCGCGGGCGCCGCGACGCTGCCCACCGACGCGACGGCATTGGTCGCGAGCTACGTGGCCGAAGGCTTCGGGGCGCGCGGCATCGACACCGTTCCGTCCTCGGACGTCGCGTCGGCGCTCGGCAGCGCGGAACCTGGCGCCGACCTGCGCGCCGCGCTCGCCGTCGCGCGCGAAAAGTTCGGCGCCGACGCACTGGTCACCGGCAGCGTCTACCGCTTCCGCAATCGCGACGGCGAGGCGATGGGCAGCGTGAACCCCTCCAGCGTCGGTTTCGATGTGAAGGTGTACCGCGCGGGCGACGGCAAGCTGCTCTGGTCCGGCGTCTTCGATCACACGCAAGTGGCACTCGGCGAGAATGCGCTCACCGCCGCGCGGTATCCCGGCGGCGGGACGCGCTGGATGACCTCCGAGGAACTCGCGCACTGGGGCGCGCTGAAGCTCGTCCAGGAAGTCCCGCTCGCCGCGAAATAGCATCCAACTCATGATTTCCGCGCCGCCAGCTCATGATTTCCGCGCCGCGGCCGGACGGCCGCGCGCCAACACGGGTCAGGTGACGCTGTGTCCTTCGAAGTGATTCCTGCGATCGACGTGCTCGGGGGGCGCTGCGTGCGCCTTTCGCAAGGTGATTACGAACGCGTCTCGGTGTACGCCGAGGATCCCGGGGCGGTCGCGGAGGGTTTCGTGCGGATCGGGGCGCGGCGCGTGCACACGGTGGATCTCGACGGCGCGCGGGCCGGCACGCCGCACAACCGCGACGCGGTGCGCGCGATCGTCGCCGCTGCGAAGGACGTGCCCGTGCAGCTCGGCGGCGGCATGCGCTCTCTGGCGGCGATCGAAGCCGCGCTCGCGCTCGGCGTCGAGCGCGCGATCCTCGGCACCGCCGCGCTGCGCGACCCGGCGCTGGTGCGCGAGGCGGCGCAGCGCTGGCCCGGTCGCATCGCGGTCGGCATCGACGCGCGCGGCGGGCGCGTCGCCATCGAAGGCTGGCTCGAAACCAGCGACACCACCGCGGTCGAAGTCGCGCGCTGTTTCGAAGACGCCGGCGTCGCCGCGCTGATCTACACCGAGATTGCGAACGACGGCATGGGCAGCGGGCCCGATCTCGACGGCGCCGCCGCGCTCGCGCGCGCAGTCGCGATCCCGGTGATCGCGTCCGGCGGTGTCGGTTCGGAAGAGCACGTGCGCCGCGCCGCCCGGACCCGCGGCGTCGCGGGACTCATCATCGGCAAGGCGCTCTACGAGGGCAGCGTCGATCTCGCGCGCGCCCTCGAGATCGCAAGGAGCGCCTGAATGCTCTGCAAGCGCATCATCCCGTGCCTCGACGTCGATCGCGGCCGCGTCGTGAAGGGCGTGAAGTACGTCGACCACGTCGATGCCGGCGACCCCGTCGAAGTGGCGCGCCTCTACGACGAACAGGAAGCCGACGAGATCACCTTCCTCGACATTACGGCGAGCCACGAACGCCGGCGCATCCTCTTCGACATCGTCGAGCGCACGGCCGAGAGCGTCTTCATGCCGCTCACCGTCGGCGGCGGCGTGCGCACCCTGCAGGACGTGCGCGATCTGCTGAACGCCGGCGCCGACAAAGTGTCGATCATGACCGCGGCGGTCGAGAACCCGGATCTCGTCGGCGAGTGCGCCGTGAAGATCGGCAGCGCGAACCTGGTGCTCGCAATCGACGCTCGCAAAGCAACCTTCCCGCGTAGCGAGGCGCAGCCGAGCGGCGCGACCCTCAGCTTCGCGATCGACGCCCGCAAAGCAACGCTCCCGCGTAGCGAGGCGCAGCCGAGCGGCGAGATCATGAGCTGGGAGGTGTGCACGCACGGCGGGCGGCGGCCGACGGGAATCGACGCCCTCGACTGGGCGCGACGGATGGCAGCGGCCGGCGCCGGCGAGATCCTGCTCACGAGCATGGACCAGGACGGGACGCGTTCCGGCTACGACCTCGCGATGGTCCGCGCCGTTGCAGACGCGGTGTCGATCCCGGTGATCGCGTCGGGCGGCGGGGGCAGCGCCGAAGATCTGGCCGCGGCGCTCGACGACGGCCCCGCCGGCGGTCACGCACAGGCCGCCCTGGCGGCTTCGATCTTCCACTTCGGGCAGACGACGGTCGGCGCGGTGAAGCTGCGCCTGCGCGAGCTGGGCATCGCGGTGCGGATCCCTTCGCACGCCGTTTGAAGCTTTCGTTGCTCGCCCAGTGGGCCTTCGCTAGGGTGCCCCTTCGCCCTGGAACCTCTGTCGAATCGAGCGCACGGGCCGCACGCTTCCGATGATTCTTGCCGACGATCTCGCTCTTCGAGTTGCTCTCGAGTTGCCATTCCAGGACGAAAAACCACGCGGAGACGGGAAGCTGGATCTGTTCTCGGGCCGTTCTTGTCGACACGGTCGTTGACACGGCAAAGCTCCGCGGGCCACTCATCCTCTGGGGCCAGCCATCGCAGATGGCGGGCTCCCGAGGATCGCTGAAAGTCTTTGGGGGTTCCCTCACTTGCCGCTGGTCAAGATCAAGGACAACGAGTCCTTCGAACAAGCGCTGCGGCGCTTCAAGAAGCAGGTCGAGAAGGCCGGAATCCTCACCGAGTTGCGGCGTCGCGAGGCGTATGACAAGCCGAGCGTCCGCAAGAAGAAGAAGGAAGCGGCGGCACGCAAGCGAGCGCTGAAGAAGCTGAAGAAGATGGCGCGCTGACCGACGGCGGGTTGGCGCGCGAACCGGAGTCCATCCGGGAGGCGTGATCGTGGGCCGGATCCCCGAGGAGACGATCGAAGCGATCCGCAATCGCACCGACATCGTCGACGTCATCGGGCGTTACGTCTCCCTCCGTCAGACCGGCCGCAGCTTCAAGGGCCTCTGCCCATTCCATCAGGAAAAGACGTCTTCCTTCCACGTCCATCCCGAGCGGCAGATCTTCCACTGCTTCGGATGCGGCGCCGGCGGCAACGCCTTCGTGTTCCTGATGAAGCACGAGAATCTGAGCTTCCCCGAGGCCGCGCGCTCGCTGGCGTCGCTGTGCGGCATCGAGATCCCCGAGACCGAGTCGGAGCCCGGCGAGACCGGTCTGTTGCGCCGCCTGCGCGAAGCGACCGCCGCCGCCCAGAGCCACTACCGCACCGAATTGCTGGGCGCGGCGGGGCAGGTTGCGCGCGCGTACCTCGCGCAGCGCGGCATCGATCTCGCCACCGCGCAGCGCTTCGGGCTCGGCTATGCGTCCGACTCGTGGGACGCCCTCGCGCGTGCACTCGGCCAGGCGAAGATCCCGGCGGAGCTGGGCGAGCGCGCTGGCCTGCTCGCCGAGCGCAAGAGCGGCGGTCACTACGACCGCCTGCGCGGTCGCGTCACCTTCCCCATTCAAGATGTGCGGGGAGACATCGTCGCCTTCGGCGGTCGCGTACTGCCGGGCGCGGCCCCGAAACCCGACGGCGACGAGGGGCCGAAGTACCTGAACACGCCTGAGAGCCCGCTCTTCCGCAAGCGCGAAGCGTTCTACGGTCTGCCCGAAGCGCTCGAAGCGATCCGCCGCAGCGAGCGCGCGATCATCGTCGAGGGCTATTTCGATCGCATCGCGCTGGCGCGCGCCGGGATGCCCGAATCGCTCGCGACCTGCGGGACGGCGCTCACGCCCGAACACGCGCACCAGCTGCGCCGCCGTACACGCGAAGTGGTGTTGCTCTTCGACGGCGACGAAGCCGGCCAGCGCGCCGTCGAGCGCAGCCTCGCGATCTTGTTGCCCGAGGGCATGCGCGTGCGCGCGGCGGTGCTGCCGCCTGCCGACGATCCCGACAGCGTGCTCGCACGCGACGGCGCCGAGGCGCTGCGCGCGATCGTCGACGCCGCCGTGCCTGCCGTCGAGGCCGTGATCCGCCGCGTCTCGGCGCGTGCCCACGCGACGCCCTGGGAGAAGTCCGACGCGGTCGCGGCCGTGGTGCCGCTGCTCGCGCTGGTCGCGGATCCGGTCGAACGCGGCGAACACGAACGCCAGCTGGCGCTCGCCGTCGGCGTGCGACCCGAAGATGTGAAGGCGTTCGTGCGTCGCGCGCACGCGCAGCGCAGCGGCGGCGCGCACGCGCGCGACGAGGCGCAGCTCGCCGGTGCCGAGCTTTCCGTCGCCGTCGAGCCGGTGGGTCCCGAGGCGCGCTGGCTGCGCGACGCGGCGCGCCTGCTGATCCAGTCTCCGGCGCTGGCGCGCAGCGCCGAGGCCCGCGCGATCGTGGAACTGCTCCCCGATTCCTGGTGGCGACGACTGCTCGCCGCGCTCGTCGAGATGGCCGACGCCGACGGCGCGATCGACGTCGCTTCGCTTGCCGAGCGACTCGTCGCCCCCGCCGCCGAGCAACTGCGCTCGCTGGCCGTCGAGGATCGCGATCCGATCGAGCCCGCGCTCGCGGGGTCGGCGCTGCGCGACATCGAGCGATCGCTGCGCAAGCGCCTGCGCCGCGAACATGGACGCGAGATCCGCCAGCGCATCGCGCAGGGCGACGCGAACCTGAACGACTACATACCCGTTCACGAGCAACGACGCGCCGAGCAGGGTCTGCCCCCCAGCCTTGCCGATCCGCATTCGACTTGAACCGCTGAGATGAGCTCCCAAGGAGACCCCCCGATGTCCTCCAGCGCCCCGCCCCACGGATCCCTGCCGTTCCGCCGCCGCGCCAAGACCGGCAGAGCCCCGCTGCGCCCCGAAGCCCCGGCGCCCGCGGCGAGCGCGCCCGAGGCCGAGGTCGAGGAGGCCGCCGCGATTTCTCCCGCCGAATTGCGCGGTGTCGAGCGGCTGCTCGACGAGGGACGCCGCAAGGGCTTCTTGACGCTCGACCAGGTGAACGGCGCGCTTCCCGAGATGGTGTCGCCCGACCAGATCGACGAGGTGCTGACGCTCTTCGGCGACAACGACATCGAGGTGGTGGACGCCTCGCGTCCGCGCCCGCGTCCCGCGCACGCCGCCCGCTACAACGTCCGTGACGACGAGGACAACGGGTCGACCAATGACCCCGTGCGCGTGTACCTCCGCGAGATGGGACAGGTCTCGCTGCTCACGCGCGAGGGAGAGGTTTCGATCGCGCAGCGCATCGAGGCGGGCAGCGAGGATCAGATCCGCGCCGCGCTCGCCACACCCTTCGGGCTGGCCGAGGTCTTGCGCCTCGGCGACGAACACCGCAAGGGTCACCTCGCGCTCGAAGACATCCTCGACGGCCTCGACGAGGATGAAGCTGCGCCGGACTCGGTGCCGGTGGAGGAGCGCGCCCGATCGCTCGCGCGCGCGCTCGGCCAGCTTCGCCGCATCGACGCCGAAGTCGGCAAGCGGCTCGGCACGATCGCCAACTCGCGCACCGGCGAAGCGGCGCGCGGGCGCTTGCGCGGCGAGATCGACGAACTGTTGCGTCCGGCCGTCGCGCTCTTGCGCGAGACGGGCTTCGCCAAGGCGCGCATCGAAGAAATCACCGAGCGGTTGCGCAAGCTCTCCTGCGAGTTCGATCGCCTCGACGCCGTGGCATTCCGCATCACCGGTCCCTTCGGCATGCCGCCCGAGGAGTTCCGCACCGAGGCCGTGCTTTCGACGCGGCGCAGCCGGCTCGGCAAGACCGCCCTGATGCGGCTCGGCAACAACGCCGATCGCATCGCGGTGGCACGCGTCGACCTCGATGCGAATCAGTCCGAGCGCGAGCACCGCGAGGTCGAGGCGCGCATGTCGCGCGACGAGGTGCACGCGGCGCTCGATCAGCTCGCCGAAGCGACCGCCCGCATGCAACAGGCGAAATGCGAGATGATCGAGGCGAACCTGCGCCTCGTGGTTTCGATCGCCAAGAAGTACACGAACCGCGGCCTGCAGTTCCTGGACCTGATCCAGGAAGGCAACATCGGCCTGATGAAAGCGGTCGACAAGTTCGAGTGGCGGCGGGGCTACAAGTTCTCCACCTACGCAACCTGGTGGATCCGCCAGGCGATCACACGCGCCATCGCCGATCAGGCCCGTACCATCCGCATTCCCGTACACATGATCGAGACCATCAACAAGCTGGTGCGCACCACGCGCTACCTCGTGCAGCTGCTCGGTCGCGAGCCGTCGCCCGAAGAGCTGGCAGAGAAGATGGAGATGCCGCTCGACAAGGTGCGCATGGTGTTGAAGATCGCGAAAGAGCCGGTCAGCCTCGAGACGCCGGTCGGCGAAGAGGAGGACTCGCATCTCGGCGACTTCATCGAGGACAAGAGTTCAGTGAACCCGCAGGACGCCGTCATCCGCGGCGATCTGGAAGAGCAGACGCGCAGCGTACTCTCGACGCTGGCGCCGCGCGAGGAGCGCGTGCTCAAGATGCGCTTCGGCATCGGCGAGCGCGTCAACCACACGCTCGAAGAAGTGGGGCAGGACTTCGACGTGACGCGCGAGCGCATCCGCCAGATCGAGGCGAAGGCGTTGCGTAAGCTACGGCATCCTAGTCGCTCTCGTTTGCTCAAGTCCTTCGTCGAGAGCTAGGCGTCGCACCGTAGAGACGATGGAGCGGACAGGCGCTGCGCGCCTGCCGCTCATCGTCTGGCGGGGCGCTACGCGCCGCCGGAGTTGCTGGGCCGGCTATTCGAGATCCGGCGGTGTGACGCGTTCGATCCACGAGCGGTAGTCGGCGAGGCCTACGGCTTGCTGGCGAGCGGCGACGCGTTTTCGCAGTCGTTGCAGGCTGGCTCCGTCGTGCGGCGGCCGTGTCGCGACGTGCGCGGCGACGCCGTCGGCGAGCTTGCGGGCGGCCTCGCGCGGAGCATCGAAGATCGCTTCCTCGCCGGCGTGACCGGCTTCGCCGACGCCGAGGAAGCTCTCGATCACCTTTTCGGCCACGTGGCTGGCGTGTTTGCGCGACGCCACGATGTTGCCCTTGCCGGTGACGACGTTGCCCGCCGAGAACACGTTCGGATAGTTGGCGAGTCGCCCGAGGTCCCAGTCGGTGAAGGCGAAGAGTTCCCCCTTCATGTCGATGCCGGGAATCGCCTCGGGGATGCTGCCGATCGACGAGATCACGTAGCTGCCGCGTCGCTCGAAGGTGGCATCTGTGCCGACGGGCTTGCCGCCTTCCATGCGCGTGCGGCGGAAGCGAATGCCCACGAGGCGGTTGCCTTCGACGACGAGCCCGTCCGGCGCGGAGAGCGGCTCGATCTGGAAGCGGTACTTCTCGATCGCCTTGTCGAGCAGCTTCTTGCGCGCGCCTTCGACCTTCGCGCGGCGGTCGCCCGGCGCGCCTTCGGGCATCTCGACGAGCGGCATGTCCTCGGGGCGGCGGCGATAGAAGAGCGTGCAGCCGCGCAGGCCGAGATCTTCGAAGCGCAGTCCGTGGCGCTCGAGCGCCTTCGGGATGCCCTTCACTTCGAGTTCGAGGATCGTCTCGTCGACGCCGCGCTCGCGCAGCTTCGCGCGCGTGGTTTCGAGCATCAGCGCCTTGGCGACGTCGATCGAGGCGAGTCCGCCGCCCACCACGATGGCGTCGTCCTGTGCCTCGAAGCGCGGGCCCGTGTAGGCCTTCTCGCCGGCGTGGTTGAACCAGATGATGAACGGGTTCTGGTAGACCAGGCCGCGACCCAGAAATGCGTCGGCTCCGTCGACCGGCAGCGGGCGATCGCGCCACGCGCCGTTCGCCAGCACCACGGCGTGGAAACCCCAGCTCCGCGCGAGCGCCTCGAAGTCGACGTCGCGGCCGATGCGGGTGTTCGGCACGAAAGCCACGTTCGCGTGCGCGAGCTTGGCGTCGATCGTGCGGTACTCCTTGCGCCGCAGTTCCTGGTGCCAGCGCGGGAGGCCGTCCTCGATCTTTCCGTAGGGGCGCGGGTTCTGCTCGAAGACGGCGACGAAGGCGCCTTCTTCGGCGAGCCGCTCCGCTACCTCGGCGCCCGCGGTGGCGCCTCCGATCACTGCGATGGCACGTCCCCCGAGTCGCGAAGCGTTCTTCTGTTCCGGCATGCGGCCTAGCATGACATTTGCGATCCGACGCCTCAATCTCAGTTCGTGAATGCGCCGTAGACCAGCAGCATCCAGATCACGACGCCCGCCGCGAGCTTGCCGAAGGTGCCGGCGAGCTTGCCCGCCGCGGCGCCGAGCGCGGCGCGGAACTTCTCGCCCGGGTGGCGCTGGTGCACGGCGCTCGCCTCGCCGATCCACGCACCCGCGAAGGCGCCGACGAGTCCGCCGAAGATCGTCCCGATGATCGGGATCGGCAGCAGCCCGGTGAAGAAGATCGCGCCGACGACGCCGCCGGCGAATGCGCCGACCATCCCGCGTCGCGTAGCGCCGCCGTACTTGGCACCGGCTGCGCCCGCGACGGCCTCGACCGCTTCCGCGACGACCCCGATCGCCGCGCACACGCAGAGCAGCGTCCAGCCGAAGTGGATCGACGGCACGCTCGTGAACGGGATCGTGCCGAGCAGCTGCGCTCCCGCGCCGAGCCCGATCATCAGCCACAAGCCAGGGAGACCGATCGGGATCAGCCCGAGGCACGCGAGCGCGACGAGCGAGAAGAGCGTCGCCATCACGTAGGTCGGCCATTCCATGCTTCGGGCAAGCCTAGCCTTCGTGGGTGCGTTCGCCGTGCGAGTGCGCTTCCCTCCCGCGGTCGCGGTCGCAGCTCAGAGGATCCACGTCATGCAGCAGGAAGAAGCGTCGCGCTTCGGCTTCGAGTCGACGGCTGCAGAGGTGGCGGCGGACGTCGATCTCGCGGGCCGCGTCGCCGTGGTGACGGGTGGCTCGGGCGGCCTCGGCGCGGAGAGCGCGCGCGTGCTGGCGAGTCGCGGTGCGCGCGTGTGGATCGGGGCCCGCGACCTCGCGAAGGGCGAGAAGGTGGCCGCGGGGATCCGCGCGACGACCGGCAGCGACGCCGTCGAAGTCGGTGCGCTCGAACTCGGCTCGCTGCCGAGCATTCGAGCCTTCGCGGCGGCGACGCTCGCGCGCCACCCGGCGATCCACCTGCTGCTCGACAACGCCGGCGTGATGGCGTGTCCGCTGGCTCGCACCGAGCAGGGCTTCGAGTCGCAGTTCGGCACCAATCATCTGGGACACTTTCTGCTGACGGGCTTGCTCGCGCCGGCGCTGCGCGCTGGGGCGCCGTCGCGCGTGGTGTGTCTCAGCTCCAGCGGTCACCGCTTCGGAGCGGTGAACTTCGAGGACCCGAACTACAAGACGCGACCCTACGACAAGTGGGAAGCCTACGGGCAGGCGAAGACGGCGAACATCTGGCACGCGCTCGAACTCGATCGTCGCCTGCAAGACGACGGCGTGCGCGCCTTCGCCTTGCATCCCGGCGCGATCATCACCGAGCTGGGCCGCCATCTCACGGCCCAGGACCGTGAGGAGCTGATGGCTCGCGCGCCGGCGGGCGGTTTCCGCTGGAAGACCGTCGAACAGGGCGCCGCAACACAAATCTGGGCCGCAACGGCGTCCGAGCTCGCGGGACGTGGAGGGCTCTACCTCGAGGATTGCCACATCGCCGGCCCGTCGAAGGATCTGATGTCGCAGGTTGGCTACGCGCCGTGGGCGCTCGATGCCGAGCGCGCCGCGCGCCTGTGGTCGCTCTCGGAGCAGCTGGTGGGAGCGAAATCTTGTTGAGTCGAAACTCGATGCGGAGTCTCGTCGCGTTCGGCGCGCTCGCCGCTGCGCTGGGGTCGTCTGGCTGCGTGGTCGCGACGGTGTCGTCGGTCGGCGCCGGCTTCACTGCGAAGGTCGCCTGTTCGCTCGCGTGGAACTCGGGGCAGGACGTGGATGAACTGCTGCGCAGCTACATCAAACCCGAAGCGGCGCCGCTCGGCCCGCTGCTCGGCGTCGTGAAGACGGCGGACGGCGCGGAGGGGCGCGCGTTCTGGGGCCTCGTGCGCGCGCGCGCGATCCATCGCCCGGGTCTCGGCTGCACGCTGCTGCGCGATGCAACAGCGGAATCGCTCGCGTTGCCCGGCGGTGTGGACACGCCGCGCGTGTCACTTCCGCCCGGAGCGCCGTGGCCGCGCGGCAGTGCCGGGTTGCTCGCGCCCGCGCCGCGCGCGATCGACGCGGCGATCGACCGCACCTTCGCGGAGCCCGTTCCATCGAACGGGCGCGTGCGCCGCACCACCGCGGTCGTCGTCGCGCACGACGGCCAGCTCGTCGCCGAGCGCTACGCGAGTGGCTATGGCCCCGAGACACCGATGCTCTCGTGGTCGATGGCGAAGAGCGTGACTGCCGCGCTGGTGGCGATCGAGATCGGCGACGGGCGACTCGCGCTGCACGAGCGCGCGCCGGTTCCCGAGTGGTCGTCGCCCGACGACCCACGCCACGCGATCACGCTCGACCAGCTGCTGCGGATGTCGAGCGGACTCGAGTTCGACGAGCACTATGGCGCGGTGAACGATGTCTCGCGCATGCTGTTCACGAGCGGCGACGTCGGCGCATTCGCCGCGAAGAGCAAACTCGCAGCGCCGCCCGACACGGTGTGGAGCTACTCGAGTGGCACGGCGAACATCATCGCCAGGATCCTGCGCGAACTGCACGGCAACGATCT
>Ga0102851_10001071_pt1 | contig 15057 bp, 20 predicted proteins | sample Mud3Dept3metaG_FD_79558 | JGI IMG/M metagenome (GOLD analysis project Ga0102851, IMG submission 79558) | Freshwater wetland microbial communities from Ohio, USA, analyzing the effect of biotic and abiotic controls - Mud 3 Core 4 Depth 3... | ecosystem: Environmental > Aquatic > Freshwater >... | reverse complement strand
CGCAAAGCTTATCCATAAATCGGCTTCCCCTCGATCATCACGTCCGCCCCGATTCTGCGGACCTTCAGGATCTCCATTCCTAGGGCCCCCTTCGCCCGGGACACTCCTTTCCCACCGATCATCCCGGGGGCGTTCTCTCCTCCGATAATCTTGGGGGCCACGAACAAAAGGACCCGGTCCACAATTTTTTCTCCCAGAGCGCCGGCGTTCAGAGTGGGACCCCCTTCCAGGAGGAGGGAAAGGATTCCCCGGCGGCCCAACTCTCCCATGAGCGCCCCCAGGCTGACCTCGCCGCTCTTCCGGCTCTCTACCGTCAGGACTTCCAGTTTTGCGGATTTCATTCGATGAATCCTGGAAGAAGGGGCCGCCCGGGTGGTGGCCACCAGGGTTCGATAGAGCGAGGCCGTCTGGGCTATGCGGGACCGGAGAGGAAGGCGAAGCCGGCTATCGACGATGACCCTCAGGGGATGGCGGGTCGTCTTTTTGTTGGCCAGGCGGACGTTCAACAGGGGATCATCGCGGAGAACGGTCCCGATCCCAACCATCACCGCGTCCACGGCCGAGCGGAGGCGATGCACGTACCCGCGCGACTCTTCGCCGGAGATCCAGCGCGAATCGCCCGACCGAGTGGCTACCTTCCCGTCCAGACTGACCGCCGCCTTCAGGATGACGAAAGGCTTCCGGGTACGGATGCATTTGCAGAAGGGGGCGTTGAGCTCCCGGCACTCCCCCTCGAGAAGCCCCACATCCACCTGCACCCCTGCTCTTCTCAGCCTCTCGAACCCGCGCCCGGACACCCGCGGGTTGGGGTCTTGCATGCCGGCCACGACCCGTTTAATACCCGCCTGAAGGATGGCTTGGGTGCAGGGAGGAGTCTTTCCGAAGTGGTCGCAGGGTTCCAGGTTGAGGTACAGGGTCGCTCCTCTGGCCTTTTCTCCGGCCTGGCGCAGGGCCAACACCTCGGCGTGAGGTTCCCCCGCCCGGTGATGATACCCTTTTCCCACGACGTTATTGCCTCGAACCACCACTGCCCCGACCATCGGATTCGGGCTTGTCTTCCCCCTCCCCTTGCGGGCCAGGCCAAGCGCCATCCGCATGTATTTTTCATCTTTCTCCATTCATTCCTTCTTCTTCTGCCCCTTCTCCAACAGCTCCTTCACTTCGTTCATGAATTCGTTGACGTCCTTAAAGGAGCGGTAGACGGAAGCGAAGCGGACATAGGCCACCTCGTCCAGATTCTGCAGCTCCTGCATGATCTGTTCCCCCACCACCCGGCTGGGGATCTCCCGCTCCCCGCTTTCATGGAGTTTCTGTTCGATTCGATCGACCAGTTTTTCCAGGACCTCGACGCTGATGGGACGCTTCTCGCAGGCTTTGTGAAGACCGGCCAGGATCTTGCCGCGGTCAAAATTCTCTCGGCGGCCGTCTTTCTTGATCACCAGGGGAAGGGTTTCTTCCACCCGTTCATACGTCGTAAACCGGCGCAGGCAATGGGTGCATTCCCGCCGGCGTCGGATCATGTCTCCTTCCTTGCTCAGGCGCGAGTCGATGACCCGGTCATCCATGTGCTGGCAGAATGGGCAGCGCAATTTTTCCTCTTTCCGGAGAACCGTTGTTTTCGCTAACAGGTAACCAATACCATAAGCCACCATTTCCTTCAAGAACCCATTCCCGGAAAATGGCCGGGGATTCAGGTTTTAGGGGCCTTCGGACCCGACGCTAGGGCTATCCGATTTCCCTTTCCACAATCCGGCTCGAAGAAAAAGCCAGGTCTCCTGCAGCGCCGGGGGCAACTCGTTTATAAATTATGGGAAGGGAGAGAATGAGGCTAAGGCTTGGAATGCCGCTGTAAATCGGACGGAATCCGGAAAACGGGCCGGATCGTGGAGAGATGGTCCAAAAAGCTCTTCAGCTTGCTCAGGTCCTCGGAAGCGATCTCGGTGAACCTGACCCCGCAGCGATGATCCTTTTCTTTTCCGAAGGCGATCTCGCTCCAGACAACCTCGGCCCGGACTTCGATGGAATTCAGATTGGCTTCGGAGGGGAAGAAGACCCTGATGCGCAGGTTCGCCCCTACCCCCACCGGCTCGCCCAGGAAGAGCATGAGTCCCCCGTCGCTGGCGTTCCCCGTGCGCCCGGTAATCCTGCTGCAAGAATCAAGGCAGGAGTACTCGATGGGCAGGTCCACCGAGAACCGGGGGCTCCGCCTCCTCTCAAAGTTTACAATCCCGTATTGCAGCTTGGAATTCATTTCTTCTTGCATTTGTGAATAGCCCTGGCTGGGTATCTTCGATGGTCTTTCAGGGGCGAATCCATCGTCACCAAGGCCATTAAACCCCCCTCTTGAACAAAAGTCAAGAACCAATTCAATCTTGCCCAGCTTCGCTTTCCAGCAAACAGGGGCAAAGCTTTTTGAATATCGGCCGGGCCCCAAGCCTGCTTTTTTCGTAGAAAAGGCAAACACAAAAGTGAAAGGGGAAGCCAATTCAATGCGGAATGCGGTTCTGTTTCTTGTACATGGGGCAGTTCAGGAAGATGGTTGATCGAACTCCGGTGGCGAAGGGAGAAGGAGTTATTTCAGAAAGAGTTGACGGATGGGGATGCGGGCTTCCAGGAGCATCTCTTTGGAAAGGTCGTCTCCGTACCCGCTTTTGTAGACTATTTCCTGAATGCCGGCGTTGATGAGCATCTTCGTGCAGATGGCGCAGGGCAGGTTGGTGCAGTATAGGGTCGAACCCTGAATGCGGATCCCATGGAAAGCCGCCTGGATGATGACGTTCTGTTCGGCATGCAAGCCCCGGCAGAGCTCGTGGCGCTCCCCGGAAGGAATCTGCCTCTTCTCCCGGAGACACCCCACCTCCAGGCAGTGGGCCAGGCCTGAGGGAGCCCCGTTGTATCCGGTGGCCAGCAGGCGCTTGTCCATGACCAGGACCGCTCCCACCTGCCGACGCAGACAGGTGGCCCGCTTGGCCACCAGGCAGGTGATCTCCATGAAGTATTCTTCCCAGGTGGGTCGGTTCATTTCTCAATACCCCAAAAAAATAAAATGGGACGCAGATGAAGGCAGATTTTCAGGATTCAAGGGAAAAAACAAGCTCGACGATGACTCATGGTTTCCGATGATTGCGGACGCCGGAAAAGGCATTGCACATAGGGGACATTGGAGGGCCGATCCCCTTTCTATCCGCGCTTATCTGCGTTCATCTGCGTCCCATAGGTTGTTTTTTCCCGCAACCGGCCCTTTCTTCCAGCGTGGAGATCTTACTGATCCGCCTCTCATGCCGACCGCCCTGAAACTCGCTCTCCAGCCAGACCTTCAGAATTTCCCTCGCCAGTCCTTTCCCGATCAGCCGTCCCCCCAGAGCCAGGACATTGGCGTTATTGTGCTCCCGGCTCATGCGGGCGGTATAGACATCGTGGCAGAGGGCGGCCCGGACGCCGGCAAAGCGGTTGGCCACGATGGACATGCCGATTCCCGTGCCGCAGATCAGAACACCCCTTTCGGCTTCTCCCCGGGAGACCGTCTCCGCCACCTTTACGGCCACATCCGGATAGTCCACCGATGCTTCGCTGAAGGCGCCGAGGTCCAACACCTCAACCTGCCGTTCGGCTAAAAAGGCCCGCAGGTCTTCCTTGAGCTCAAAACCGGCGTGGTCGCTGCCCAGGGCGATTTTCATTTCACCGTTCGAACTTTCTGAAGATGAGGACCGCGTTCGTGCCGCCAAAACCAAAAGAGTTGGTCATGGCCACGCGGACATCCGCCTTTCGGGCCGTGTTGGGCACGTAATCCAGGTCGCATTCGGGGTCCGGGGTATCGTAGTTGATCGTGGGAGGGATGATTCCATGATACAGGGTGAGAACGGTGAAGATCGCCTCCACCCCTCCGGCTCCGCCCAGGAGATGGCCGGTCATGGATTTGGTCGAGCTGATCGCCAGTTTTCTGGCGTGTTCCCCGAAAACGGTTTTGATGGACCTGGTTTCGATGAGGTCATTAATCGGGGTGGAGGTCCCGTGAGCGTTGATATAATCTATCTCTTGCGGGGCGATGTTCCCGCCGCGCAGGGCCATGGCCATGCATCGGGTCGCTCCATCTCCGTCCGGGGCGGGGGCGGTGATGTGATAAGCATCCCCGGTGAGCCCGTAGCCTGCGATCTCGGCGTAGATCCTGGCACCCCGGTCGAGCGCATGGCTCAGCTCCTCCAGGATCAGAATACCGGCCCCTTCGCCCATGACAAATCCGTCCCGGTCCTTGTCGAAAGGACGGGAGGCCTTTTCCGGCTCTTCGTTGCGGGTGGAGAGGGCCTTCATGGCGTTGAATCCGCTCACCGCCAGGGGAGTGATCGTCGCTTCCACCCCTCCGGTGATGATGGCGTCCGCGTCCCCCCGCTGGATCATCCGCCAGGCATCCCCGATGTTATGGTTCCCGGTGGCGCAGGCGGTAACCGCCGAGGTATTCGGGCCCTTGGCTCCGAAACGCATGGAGATCTGGCCGGGCGCCTCGTTCACGATCAGCATGGGAATGAAGAAGGGAGATATCCGCCCGGGCCCTCTTTCCAGAAGAACCTTATGGAAGAATTCGATGGTCGTCAGTCCCCCCAGTCCCGCGCCCACGACGACCCCCACGCGGTCGGCCCGGGCGGGGGAGACCTTGAGGCCGGAGTCTTCCATCGCCAAAACCGAAGCGGCCATGGCGTACTGGATGAAGATGTCCATCCGCTTCATCTCTTTTTTATCGATGAAGTTCTCCGGAACGAAATCCTTTACCTCCCCGGCGATGGTGGTATCGAATCCCGTGGCGTCGAATTTGGTGATCTTTCCGATTCCGGATTTTCCCTGGATGAGCGCCTGCCAGCTCTTCTCCACCCCGATTCCCAGGGGGGACACCATTCCCAGCCCGGTGACCACCACTCTCCGACTCGACATAACACCTCCCGATTCAACCGAGAAAGGCCTTTCTCCCTCCGGCTCCGTGTCCTTCCCGCCGGGAGGAAAATCCGGCTTCTCAGGAGAAAGCCGGCCTTCTCTTTACATGTGTTCGGTAATATAGTTTACCGCGTCCTGCACGGTCTGGATCTTTTCCGCGTCCTCATCGGAAATCTCCAGGCCGAACTCCTCTTCCATGGCCATGATCAGCTCGACCAGGTCCAGCGAATCCGCGCCCAAGTCATCGATGAAGGATGCCTCCAGGGTTACTTCTTCGGGACTGACTTTGAGCTGCTCCACGATGATTTCGATGACTCTCTTTTCCACCGATTTTTCCACAATCCCACCTCCTGACGAAACTTTTTATGATTATCCCGATGGATGAATCTTTTTACTTTCTTTGTTCCCCCCCTGTCAAGCGAAATTCATAGGGCGGGGTCCGGCCTGGGGGATCTTACATGAACATGCCCCCGTTGACGTTCAGCACTTGCCCGGTAATATAGTCGGAGGCCGGGCCGGCCAGGAAGAGAACCGCCTCGGCGATGTCTTCAGGTGTTCCCAGCCGTTCCATGGGAATCAGCTTAGTGAGCATCTCTCGCTCTCTCGGGGGGATGGCCTGACTCATGGCCGTGTCGATGAACCCCGGGGCTACGGCATTCGCCTGGATGTTCCGGCTGGCGTACTCCCGGGCCACGGATTTGGTGAACCCGATCAACCCGGCCTTGGATGCGGCATAGTTGGACTGACCGGCGTTCCCCATCTGCCCGGTGACCGAGGCGATATTGATGATCTTGCCCCCCTTCCGCTTGAGAAGATGGCGCAGGGCGGTTTTCGTGCATTGAAAGGCGCCCTTCAGATTCACCGTCAGGACCAGGTCCCAGTCCTCCTCTTTCATCCGCAGAAGCACCCCGTCGCGGGTGATTCCGGCGTTATTCACCAGGATGTCCAGACCCCCGAAGGCTTCCACGGTCTTTTCTACCATAGCCTCCGCAGCCTTGGCGTCGGCCACGCTTCCGCCGATGGCTACCGCCTTTTTTCCCAGGGATTCAATCTCTTTACAGGTCTCTTGGGCCTTTTCCAGGTTGATATCGGACACCGCCACCTGGGCCCCTTCCCGGGCCAGGGCCAGAGCAATCGCCTTGCCGATTCCCTGGGCCCCCCCTGTCACGAGAGCAACTTTGCCATCCAATTTTCCCATGATCTTTCTCCGATTTTTGCAACCCGCATTTTAAATCCCAAATTCCAATCCTCAAATCCCAAACAAAAACCCGATCTCCATGCTCCAATCAATAAACGTTTGGAATCTTGAGTTTTGGAGGCTTGGGATTTATTAAGCAAAAAAAACCCCCCCACCCTTACCCTCCCCCTCGAGGGGGGAGGGCAGGGAGGGGGTTATTCCTTGGGTTATAAGTTAAAAGTGAACGGCTTCTTTTGGTTGCGGCTACGCCGCACTGAGTTTATCCGCGTCCCATTCCCTTTATTTCAACAGTTCTTTCGCTTTCTCCCAACTGGCTCCGTCCTCCACATTGGCCATCTTGATGTCCCTGCTGATCCGGCGCATGAGACCGGAGAGGACCTTTCCCGGCCCCACTTCCAACACCAGGTCGGCTCCCGCGGCCAGCAGCCTCTGCATGCATTCTTCCCAGCGGACCGGGTGGTCCACTTGGTTGACCAGGAGCTCCCGGATCTTTTCCCTTCCCGGATAGAAATCGGCTTCGGCGTTGGAAAGGACGGAAAAATGAAGGTCCCCCACCTCTGCTCGATCCAGTTCGGCTTTCAGACGTTCGCCCGCCGGTTTCATCAACGGACTGTGGAAGGGAGCGCTCACGGGAAGAAGGACCGCCTTTTTTCCCGCTTGCTTGGACAGGATCTCCAGAGCCCTCTGCACAGCCGTAGCGTGCCCGGCGATGGCAATCTGTCCGGGCGAGTTGAAATTAGCGGGTGAAAGAACCTCACCCCGGGCCGCCTCCCGGCAGAGGGATTCCACCTCGGCGGCGGACATTCCCATAACCGCGGCCATGGCCCCCATCCCCACCGGAACCGCTTCCTGCATGAACTTCCCGCGCAGGTGGACCAGCCGGACGGCATCGGTAAATCGCAGCCCTCCTGCGGCGACCAGGGCCCCGTACTCTCCCAAGCTGTGCCCGGCGGCAGCCACCGGGATGATCTCTCTTTCCGCCTGCATCACCCGAAGGGCGGCGATGGAAGCCGTGAGAATCGCCGGCTGGGTGTTGGCGGTGAGCTTCAGGTCTTCTTCCGGCCCCTGGAAGCAAAGCTTGGCGATATCATACCCCAGGGATTCGTTGGCTTCCGCAAAGACCTCCCGGGCGGCCGGGGACCGGTCGAAAAAATCCTTCCCCATTCCCACGTACTGGGATCCCTGCCCCGGAAAAACCAAGGCCGTCTTCTTCATTTGCTGGCTAGCTCCTTGATCAGGGCCTGGCCGATCACGTTGCGCTGAACCTGGTTGGTCCCCTCGTAGATCTGCAGGATCTTGGCATCCCGCATCATTTTCTCCACCGGGTAATCCCGCATGAACCCGTACCCGCCGAAGACCTGAACGGCATCGACGGTGACTTTCATGGCTACGTCGCTGGGGAAGAGCTTGGAGATGGCCGAGTATTTGGAGATGTCCTTGGGGTTGGTGTCCGCCCAACGGGCCACCGCATAGACCAGGGCCCGGGCCGCTTCGATCTGCGCGGCCATGTCGGCCAGGATGTGCTGGACCGCCTGGAAGGATATGATCGGTTTTTCAAACTGATGCCGTTCCTTGGCGTAGGCCACGGCGGCCTCGAAAGCCCCCTGGGCCAATCCTACGGCCTGGGCTCCGATTCCCGGACGGGTTTTGTCCAGGGTACGCATGGCCACGATGAAGCCCATTCCCTCGCGGCCGATGATGTTTTCCTTGGGCACGCGGCAGTCCTCGAAGACCAACTCCCGGGTCGCCGAGCAGCGGATGCCCAGTTTTTTCTCCTTCTTCCCGAACTCAAACCCCGGCATCCCCTTCTCCAGGATGAAGGCAGTGGCTCCCCGGGGTCCCTTGCTCTTATCCGTAAGAGCAATGACCGAATAGATTTCAGCCTCCCCGCCGTTGGTGATCCACTGCTTGGTCCCGTTGAGGATGAAATCATTCCCGTCTTTCCGGGCGGTGGTCCGGATTCCTCCGGCATCGCTCCCGGCGCCCGCCTCGGTGAGACCGAAGGCCGCCAGTTTTTTCCCGGAGGCCACGTGGGGGAGGTATTTTTTCTTCTGCTCCTCGCTCCCGAATAGAAGAAAAGGGTAAGACCCCAGCCCGGAGGCGGCGAAGGATACGGAGACCCCGATGCAGACCCGGGAGACTTCTTCGATGGCCAGGCAGTTCTCAAAAGACCCGAACCCCAGCCCGCCGTACTCCTCGGGGATGTAGGTTCCGAACAGGCCGGCTTCGGCCAGGTACTTCAGCGGCCCCCAGGGGAATTCTTCTTTCTCGTCCAGCTCGGCCCGGACCGGCAGCACCCGCTCCTCCGAAATCTTCCGCGCCAGGTCCCGGATGGACTTCTGATCTTCAGTCAAAAAATAATCCATGCGTCGTATTTCTCCTTTATCTCCTAATAATAATGGGGCGCAGATTTCCGCAGATAAAAGCGGATAAAATACCTTTCCAACAAATGGTTAACAACAGAAAGCGATGGGGGACGCGGATAAGCCCAGAAAAAACAAAATCAACTACCCCTGTTCCTCCGCATCTTAATTCTTTTGAATCCTGCAAATCTGCGTGAATCTCTGTTCCATTCGGGTTTTCACCAGCGGATCAAGGCTCCCCCCCAGGTGACTCCGGTGCCGAAGGAACACATAAGGATCAGGTTGCCGGGTTTCAGCATCCCGGACCGGTTCATCTCGTCCAGGGCGATGGGGATGGTGGCCGAGGACGTGTTCCCGAAACGCTCGATGTTGAGATAAACCTTTTCCATGGGGAAATTGATCAGTTTGGCAGCGGCCTCGATGATCCGGGTATTGGCCTGGTGGGGAATCATGTAGTCGATATCCGAGCTCTTCAGGCCGTTGAACTCCAGGGTCTCCTGGGACACTTCCGCCAGCGCCCGGACCGCCACCTTGAAAAGCTGGTTCCCGGCCATCTTGATGCAGTGCATGTTCTTGTCGATGGTTTCATGGGAAGGAGGATTGGCCGACCCCCCCCCGGGCATGTAGAGAAGCTCCCAGAGGGAGCCGTCCGAATGGAGATGGGTGGAAAGACCTCCCCGGTCCCCTTCCCCTCCCGTCAGGAGGACCGCCCCGGCTCCGTCTCCGAAGAGGACGCAGGTGCCCCGGTCTTTCCAGTCGGTGACCTTGGACATGATCTCGGCGCCCAGCACCATGACCTTCCGCCTCGGGTCTTCTTTGATGAACTTGTCCGCCAGGGAGAGGGCGTGGATGAAGCTGGTGCACCCTGCCAGGATGTCGAAGCCAGCCGCTTTCTTGGCCCCGATTTTGGATTGGACAAAACAGCTGGTACAGGGGAAAAACATATCCGGACTGTTGGTCCCGGTAATGATGAAATCGATTTCCTCCGCAGACATGCCGGCCATCTCCAGGGCCTTCAACGCGGCCTGGGTGGCCAAATCTGAGGTGGCCACATCTTTCTCCACAATCCTCCGCTCCCGGATTCCGGAACGGCTGATGATCCACTCGTCGGAGGTATCCACCATTTTTTCTAGGTCGGCGTTGGTCAGGACTTTGGGAGGGACGTAAGAACCGGTGGCGATGATGCGCGATTTGATCATGTTGATTTCTCTATTCTCCTTCCTGGACCCCTATCCTTCCCACCCTCTCCCGGGCGGGGAAAGACGAAAAGGAGCCCACGGAAAGGTCCCCTCAGCTGATAATCTTGTCTTTGATCTGTTCCCAGACCTTGGCTAGACCGCCCTGCGTTTGGGGTTCCTGGTTTTCTTCCAGGCTTTGAACGAGGAGCTTGGGTAGGCCGATCTGGGCATACTCGTGCGCCAGCCGGATAGCATTTTTTACGGCCTTGGCCGAAGAACGGCCATGGCCGATGATCACCACACCGTCGACCCCCAGGAGGGGTGCGCCGCCGTATTCGGAATAATCCAGCTTCTTCTTGATGTCGTTCACCGCGCCGCGGGCCAGAAGATAGGCCAGCTTGGCCATGAAACTTCCCTTGACCTCTTCCTTAATCATGGCCCCGATGGCTTCGGCCATCCCCTCGCAGATCTTCAGGGCGGCATTCCCCACAAAGCCGTCGCAGACGACCACATCGACCCGCCCGTTGAAGATGTCGCGCCCTTCCACCGGCCCCACATACCCGATCGAACTCTTGCGCAGGGCGGCATTCGTTTCCCGGATCAGCTCATTCCCCTTGGATTCTTCCTCTCCGTTGCTCAGAAGGCCCACTGCCGGTTTCTTGATCTTCAGGACGTATTTGGCATAGGCTTCGCCCATGATGGCAAATTGAACCAGGTGGAAGGACTTGCAGTCCACGTTGGCCCCGGCGTCGAGCAGGAGGGTCCACCCCTTCAGGGTCGGGAAGATAGTCCCGATGGCCGGGCGGTCCACTCCCTTCAATTTTTCCAGGACGAAGACCGCCGTGGCCAGGACCGCGCCGGAGTTGCCGGCGCTGAAAAGCGCCGCCGCCTCCCCCTTTTTCATCAAGTCATAGGCGACCTTGATGGAAGAATCCTTCTTCCTGCGGATCGGGGTCAGTGGAGATTCGTCCATGCCTACCGCATCGGAAGCATGAACGACCGTCAGGGGAAGAGAATCGCTGCCCGGATGCCGGGCGATCTCTTTCCGGACGATCTCCTGATCCCCCACCAGCACCACGGGAACCCCGTATTCGCGGGCGGCCAGAATCGCTCCCTCGACGATGTTTTGGGGGGCGAAGTCCCCGCCCATGGCGTCCACGGCGATTTTCATCGGTCGGAATTCCTTCAGCTCTCTTCGGTCTCGATCACCGTGCGCCCGCGGTAGGATCCGCAGTGGGGGCAGACCCGGTGAGGCGCCTTGACTTCCCCGCAACTCTGGCAGACGGAGAATTGGGGAGAGGCCAGACGATCATGCGTCCGCCGTTTGTCCCGTCTGGTTTTCGAATGTCTTCTTTTGGGGTTGGGCATATACCAATCTCCTCGCCATCAATGAATCCGAAAATGTTTCAGGGGCGCGAGCCGGGGGTCGATTTCCGTACTGGCACACTGGCAGGTCTCCCGGTTCAGGTTTTTCCCGCAGCGCTGACATAACCCGCGGCAATCCTCCCGGCAGGTGACCTTGGGAGGAAGGGTGAGCAAAACCTGGTCCTGAATCAGGGGGCTCAAATCGACCTCTTCCCCCTCGTAGAAATCAGTCTCCAGGTCTTCTCTGCTGAGTTCCGTCTCCTCCGGGGGAGCGAGTTTGGGGTCGGGCCTCGGCCTCAAGCTCAGTTTAAATTCTGAGGAAAGAGTCAGGGCGAAAGAGTCAAGGCAGCGGGCGCACGTGCATCTCACCCGGGCTTCCACCCGGCTCATCACCAGGAGAATCCCTCCGGTACGGGAAAGGTCCAATCGAACCTGAATCGGCTCCGAGAAATAAAGGCCCGAATTGGTGGTTTCACCCCCCAAACGCTCATTCAGGGGTCCTTCCTCTTCCAGAAAAGATTCCTGCTTCCCCTGTGCGGGTATTTCTTCGACTCGAATGATCAAGGGTTCCCCTAAGCTCCGAATCGAATATAAAAATTTTAATATATAATGAAAATCCTCTTTGTCAAGAAAAATATCTCCCCAAATACCTTGTTTTATCCCCTAGGTCATGGTAATGAATAATCAATTTTATATCTGCCGGGCGGAGGGGCCACCATTGGAAATTAGAGAATTCCAGAACCTGATCATGCAAATATACCTGGAAAGGGACCAGCAACGGGGAGCGGATAAAACCTTCCTCTGGCTCCTTGAAGAAGTGGGAGAACTCACCCGGGCATACCGCAGAAAAGAAGATCATGTGGGGGAAGAAATGGCCGATGTCCTGGCCTGGATGGTGTCCGTGGCCAACCTTCTGGGAATCGACCTGGAGACGGAAGTCCTAAAAAAATACCCCCGGGTATGCCCCCTGTGCTCCTCCAAACCCTGCACTTGTCCTTTTCGTTAAGGGGAAGAGGAAGCTCTTAATCAAGTTGAAGATCAGGACAAATTCGAATATCAAAACCCGAGACAGTTGCAAAATTCAAATGTCAAAGACGAAATCTGAAAATCCGGGCTGGTTCGTTTTGAATTCTTGGTCATTCGAATTGGTTTCGAAATTCGGATTTCGTGTTTCGGATTTCCCCTTTTCGGGCAAGGAATCGCGGACAGGCTACGCCTTGTTTCTCCGGTGGGATTGGATTGCCTCATCCTCCAAATCCCTCAATTCTTCCTCGTCAAAACCGAAATAATGCCCCACTTCATGGACCACGGTCTGGCGGATGTTTTCCCTCAGTTCTTCGAGGTTGGCGCTGATCCGCTCCAGGGGGCGGCGGTATATGAGAATCCGGTCGGGAAGGGTATTGCCATACCAGAAGCCCCGCTCTTTTCGGGAAACCCCATGGTATAGGCCGAGCAAATCCTGGTCCTCCTCCTCCCATTCATCCGGGAGGTCAGAGGGTTCTTCCTCCACCATGAAAGCCACGTTTTCCAGCTGATCCTTCAATTCCCGCGGGACGGTTTCCAGGGCTTCCCTGACCATCTTTTCAAAGGTCCGGATTCCCACCGAGAACCCTTCTTTCAAGATTTTTGAGCGCGGCATTTTCTCCCTTTTCCCGGAAGATGGACCCCCCCAAAATTCCGTTGCAATATTTTTCTCTTTATTGTATTCTGGCAAAGAAGTCTTGAAAAGGATATATTTATCCTGAAAATGCACTCTGAAAAAACCAAGGAGGTAAAGTAGGATGAAAAAGATTTTAGTACTTCTCACCGCGCTGATTTTCGCTCTTTCCCTGACCGGGCTCGCTTTGGCCCAGGCCAAACCCGAGAAGGCGGCCGAACCCGCCAAGCCCGCAGAACCTGCCAAACCGGCCGAACCCGCTAAACCGGCGGAAGCCAAAAAGGAAGAGCCCAAGAAGGAGGCTCCTCCCAAACCCGTCGTGTACCGGTTTGGCGGACAGGTAACCGCCGTGGATGCAGCCGCCAAGAAGGTCACCATTGCCCAGAATTCGGTTAAGCAGCAGAAGAAGGTCACGCTGGCCGTGGGAAAGAAAGCGGCTCAGGACTTGGCCGGAATTAATGTGGGGGATGTGGTCAATGTGATGGTAAGCGGAAAGACGGTTACCTCGATCAAAAAGGTTTTCTAGGCAAAGCCAGCAAATTCGCCGGTTTTGCCGAACATGGCAGGATGATAGGGATTTCCCCCTAAGCCGACCGTCTCCCCTGGGGGAAACATCCTCAGCTCGGGAGAGTTCGGGCTGAACCTCCGGAGAATCGTCTCAAAAGAAGGCATCCTCTCAGGATGCCTTCTTTTTTTCTCCGGGGGGGGTTGAAAAATCCAGGATGGGCCAGCCTTTTTCCCTGGCCAAATTGCGGAGTTTGGGGTCCGGGTTCACGACTCGGGGATTTTTGACTCTTTCCAGGAGAGGAAGGTCAGTGATGCTGTCCGTGTAAAAGGTGCTCTGGCTTATGTCCCCTCCCAATTCGCGAGCAAGTTTTTCCGCCCAGAAAATTTTCCCTTGGCGAAAGCACAGGGGAGGTATGTATTCCCCGGTGAAGACCCCTTCCCTGACCTCGAGTCGGGTGGCCAGAACATGGGGGACTTCCAGGTATTGAGCCAGGGGAACTACGGCATAGGTGGTGGCGTTGGAGATGATGGCCACCTTCTCCCCCCGATGCATGTGTTGACGAACAAAGTCACGGGCCTCGGCATAGATCCGGTGGCGGACCGCGTCTTCGAACCATTCCTGACAGAATTTCACCAGTTCCTCCTCGCGAATCCCCACCAGGGGGCGAAGGGACTCCCGGTAGGCGACCTCCATATTCAGGAGATCGTACCGGTAGCGGAGGTAATCGATCATCGATTTTATCACTTTCCAACGCGTCGTCTTTCCCCGGCGCAGGGAATAGCGCATGAAGGAAACCCCCGAGTTCCCGGAGATGAGAGTCTTGTCCATGTCGAAGAAACAGATTGGTTTCATGGCTTTCGTGAGATGATTCGGGGTTGATTCCGGCCCGCGGGGATATCTCCGGGGAGTGGAAGCGGGAAGAATTCCACGGGAATCCCCTCTTTGCTTTCTATTTTAAACTTGCGGTTTAAAAATGGAAAGAATATAATTTATTATTTTAATGGGGCCTATTTCACTCCATTCTCGCGAGGAGAAATGGGGTGCCTTTCGAGGGCAAAATTCTGAAGGGATCAAAATCTTCGTAACAGGAGTGCAAGGGTGAAGAGAGAGTATCAACCCAGCAATATCCGTCGGAAAAGGACTCACGGGTTCAGGAAACGGATGTCGACCAAGGGCGGGCGACTGGTTCTCAAGGCGAGGCGCGCGAAGGGAAGAAAGAGACTGATCGTGGAAGCCAAGGAATATTGAAAATCGATTCCCCTCAGCCACCGGAGCCCCGGGAAATGACCCCGTATGTCTTCCGAAAAGAGGAAAGAATCCGTAAACGGGCCGACTTCCAGCGGGCCTTAAGAGAAGGAGCCAAATATCAAACCCCCTATTTCCGTATATCTATCCGCCCCAACGGGCTTTTTCATTGCCGGCTGGGAATTACCGCGGGGAAAAAAATCGGTTCGGCGGTCGAGCGGAACCGTCTCAAACGCCGGATTCGTGAGTTTTTCCGTCTGAACAAAGACCGTTTTCCGGGTTCCTCGGACTTTTTGATTACCGCCAAAGAAGGCGCCGCCGCCCTGGATTTTTGGCAAGTATCAGAAGAATTGAAAGGATTGTTTCGGGGGTGATCGCCCCCTTTTCATTCAGGATGTTGACCCGAGCGATTTTAGGTCTCATTCGATTTTATCGTTATTTTCTCTCCCCGCTGACCTTTCCCTCTTGTCGCTTTGTGCCTTCTTGCTCTGCCTACGCCATGGAAGCAGTAGAGCGGTTCGGCCCGGCCAAGGGGCTGCTCCTGGCAGCTTGGAGAATCCTGAGGTGCCATCCCTTTCATTCTGGCGGCTACGATCCGGTGGTGAAAAACACCCGATCGG
>Ga0102851_10001070_pt1 | contig 15060 bp, 12 predicted proteins | sample Mud3Dept3metaG_FD_79558 | JGI IMG/M metagenome (GOLD analysis project Ga0102851, IMG submission 79558) | Freshwater wetland microbial communities from Ohio, USA, analyzing the effect of biotic and abiotic controls - Mud 3 Core 4 Depth 3... | ecosystem: Environmental > Aquatic > Freshwater >... | reverse complement strand
GAGAAAACCCTGCTGGACAAGGGCTTCGTGGTCCTGTTCTGGGGCGACGCCGGCTTCGTGCGCTTCTTCTCCAAAACCCTTGCCCGGCATCCGGACGATTTCAAACCGATGAAGATGTTCACCTGGGCCGGCAATGCCTTCCAGGTGGACCTCATGAAATCGCTGGGCTACAATCCTGTTCCCCTGGAGACTGCCGATATACTGCCCGGTTTGCGCACGGGGCTGATCACAGCCATTCCGATCACCGCAAATCAGGCGCTGATGGGACAGATTTATACTGCGGCGCCCAACATGCTGGATATGAAGTGGGCTGTGCTGTCCGGGGCAACGATCATCAGGAAAAACATCTGGGACAAAATCGCTCCCGAGGTGCAAGGCAAACTACGCGAGGCCGCTGATGCTGCCGGTGTAAAGCTGCGGGCGGCCAGCCGGAAGGAAGACCTGGACGCAATCACCGCGATGCAGAGTAAGGGCCTGAAAGTCAACCCGGCGACTCCCGAGGTGGAAGCCGCCTGGCGCGAGTTGACCAAAATCCTCTATCCGCAAATCCGCGGTAAAATGGTGCCCGAGGACATCTTCGACGAGGTTCTGCGGCTGGTTGCCGAATACCGGGCAAATTCCAAAGGGGCCGGAAAGTGAGCGAGAGCTTGGATCCGGAAGGCGGCGTGCCGGGCATAGCAGGGCAGGCTCGCCCGAAAGGCATTCTGCACTATGGCGAGAACCTGCTTATGACCATGGTGCTGGCAGCGATGGTCCTGCTCCCGTTGCTGGACATCGCCTTGCGCTGGACTCCGTTTGTCCTTCCTGCTTCGAGTTCCGTGCAATCCCATCTGACGCTCCTGGTTTGCATGATCGGCGGCGCGATCGCCGCGCGCGAAGGCCGCCTGCTGGCGCTGTCGACGCTGACGACTCTCCTGAAAGGCCGCGTCAAGGAAGGCGCCCGCCTCTTCAGCGGTTCGGTCGCGGCCGCAGTCACGGCCCTGCTCACCCTGGCCAGTGCGCGGTTTGTGATGCAGACGCAGGCCGGGGGAGACATTCTGGCCTATGGAATACCGCTTTGGATTCCGCAGGCGGCGCTTCCTCTGGGATTTGCGATGATCACGGTGCGACTGGTCCGGCATGCGTCCGACGCCTGGAAAGGGCGAGCCCTGGCAGCACTGTCGGGGAGTGCGCTGCTGGCAGCCGTGGTCTGGCTGCCCTTCGAACCCGCGCGCATGGTTGTGCCGGCAATGCTGGTTGTGTTCGCGGCGACGTTGCTGGGCGCACCCATTTATGTCACGCTCGGGAGCGCTGCCCTCATTCTACTTTGGGGAGAGGGCACGCCGATCGAATTGATGCCCATCCGCCATTACGATCAGGTCGTCAACCCCTCCCTGCCCGCAATCCCGCTTTTCACTCTGGCCGGGTATTTCCTGGCGGAGGGGGGCGCGGCCCGGCGGCTCGTGCGCGTCTTTCGGGCGCTCGTCGGCCATCTGCGCGGCGGGCCCGCCATTGCCACCGTGGTAGTGTGCGCTTTTTTCACCTCCTTCACCGGCGCCTCTGGCGTGACCATCCTTGCGCTGGGAGGACTCCTCCTGCCGGTCCTGATCGCGGCGCGCTACACAGAAAATCACGCGCTCGCGCTCCTGACGGGTTCCGGCTCGATCGGGCTGCTCTTCCCCCCATGCCTGCCGGTAATCCTCTACGCCATCATCGCGAAAATCGAGCTCAACCAGATGTTTCTCGGAGGCCTGCTCCCCGGAATCCTGCTCGTGGCGGCCGTTTCCCTGTGGGGCGTTTGGCAGAGCCCGAGGAGGCAATCTGTCCGGATGGCCTTTGATTGGTCTGAAGCGAAGAAATCCCTTTGGGACGCAAGGTGGGAACTTCTGCTGCCGGCGGTGGCGGTAGGGGCGCTGTTCAGCGGTTACGCGACACCGGTGGAGTCATCGGCGATTACCGCATTGTATGCGTTTGTCGTGGAAGCCTTTGTGTACCGGGATTTGAATCTCCTCAGGGATGTGCCGCGTGTGATGACCGAATGCGGGCTTCTCGTGGGTGCGATCCTGCTCATACTCGGCGTCGCCCTCGGCTTCACAGGTTACCTGATCGACGCCCAGATCCCTGCATTCCTGATCGCGTGGGTCCAAGGCGCCGTCCACTCGAAATGGGTTTTTCTGCTCGCTCTCAATTTCTTCCTCCTCATCGTTGGATGCCTGATGGACATCTTCTCGGCGATCGTGGTGGTGGTGCCCATCCTGGTGCCGATCGGCGCAGCCTTCGGCGTCGATCCGATCCATCTGGGCATCCTCTTCCTGGCCAATCTGGAACTCGGCTACCTGACACCCCCGGTGGGTATGAACCTCTATCTGTCATCATACCGCTTCAACAAGCCGATGGCGGAAATAAGCCGCTCCATCGTACCGATCCTGCTTGTGCTTCTCTGCGTTGTCCTGCTGATCACTTACCTTCCTTTCATGTCCACGGCCTTGCCCGAGTGGTTCAGGTGAGCTTCCCGGGAGTGGCAGCATATTCCCAACGGCCATCAGTCAGGGGCGGCTCCAATCACCTGTCACCGCCCGCAAGTCAAATAATTCAGCCCCAGGCGGGGCAGGGCATGAAGAATCCTGAGGGTGTAAGCCCTGGATAACGGGTGTCCAAAAGATTCCCAGGCATCAGGCGCCGACGGCTGAATCCAGCCAATGCGGAGGATCCGATTCTCCTCGGGAAAAGGCAATCCCCGTAAGATTGCACCATAGACGAAGCGGAACATCAGGGCTGTCATGCCGATTTAATGCCCAGCGTCAGGATGCACACCCCCGACGCAGGACGCACCCGAGAACGGGGCTGTCAGCTCGGAAACGCTGCTGAAGTTTACCACGGCAACCGTCGCGCCGAGCTTGCGCAGCAGCTCCAGCTTCTCCGGCCCGGCGCTGCGGCGAACGAGCGTCCGCACGGTGGCGCCCCGCGCGAGCTGAGCCCCGGCGATGCGCCCGCCGAGATTGCCGGTGGCCCCCGCCAGGACGATGGTCGAGTCATTCATGCTGGCGATTTTAGAGAGAGGTCGGCGTCGATGTAAAGCAGGCGCTGGTCTGCTCGGGGGCCGACCGAGACTGCCCGGCCATCTGCTGGTGCCGATTCATGATCACCAGATCGTGCGGACGTGCGGATAGAGGATCAGTTTTTCATCAGCGGTGATCAGGCGCAGATCATGGATCCGTGCCGTGGCGGCCAGGAGCCGGTCCACAGGATCGGCATGGAACGGCTCCGGCAGGGAATAAGCCTCTTCAACGATGTCGAGACTGATCGGCAGGCACTCCCAGCCTGACATCTCGACAAAATGCCGGAACCAGAGCTTCCAGTGCCGATCCAGAAAAACCCGCTTGCGTGCGACCGCCCATGCGATCTCGGCACAACTCATGGGGCAATAGAAAGCTTCCGTTTCCGGATCGTCGAGAACAGCGCGGGCTGTTGAAGATAAGTCATCGGGCGCCGCCACCGCCCAGAGGATCGTACAGGTGTCAAGCAGCACCTTCATCGCAGGCCCCTCGACGATTCCCACACATCCGCCGGAATCAGCGGCTCAGTGAGTTTGCCGCGAATCCTGACCGTGCCCGCGCCGGCCCCCAGCCGCCGGCCGGCGGTCTTCCGATGCAGCGGCACAACCCTCGCGATCGGTATGTTCCGTTTGCGGATTTCGATTTCTTCGCCCTTTTCGACCAGTCTCAGATACTCGCTCAGTCGGTTTTTTAATTCGGCCACATTAGCCACCTTCATAGCTATATTGTAGGCCTGAAATATGGTTATTACAAGCGATACGGCAGGATGGGGACGGCGGCTCCATAAAGGCCGCATCCTGCAGCGCGCCTGGCATGCTTCAGGAAGCCCAGGGGCAATCGCCGCTCACAGGCGCCGTATGAGGAACGTTGGTCTTTGCGCAGCTCAGGCAGCGGGAACGTCTCGCAGGCTGCGTGGGGAGCCCGTTCTTCTGGCGCGGTCGCACGCGATGGGGTGGGCCTCGGCGCGGACTTCTGCGGCTGCCTGCAGCTGCTCAACGCAATCAAGACGGTCAAATAACGGGATCGAGCCCTGTTTTTGCACCTGTTTCGGCGCTAATTATTTCGCCAGGTTGTTGTTGCTCCGGTCCGATCCCTTTTTCTCCATCGGCTTTGTGTAGACCGTTTCACCTCCAATGACCGTCATTTCGGGTTCTATCTTCCAGATATTCTCCGCCGGGATCGTCATATAGTCGACAGGAATGACCACAAAATCAGCCAGCTTCCCGACCTCGATGGATCCCAGGAAGTCTTCAGCATGCATCACATAGGCGCCCCCCATGGTTGCAGCCCGCAAGGCCTCTTCTCTCGTCATGGCCTGTCGGGGGATCCAGCCTCCCGGGGGATTGTTGTTCCGGTCCTGTCTGGTGACCGCGGCATGCAGCGTGTAAAACGGGTTGTAAGGAGAGACGGAATAATCCGTTCCGGTTGCAATCACCACGCCAAGATCCAGCAGATCACTCCAAATATAGGCATACTTCAGACGTTCCGACCCCATCCTGGATTCGGCAAAATGCATATCCTCAGTTGCGTGCAGCGGCTGCATGGAAGCGACGATTCCCAGCCTGGCAAGCCTGGGTATATCTGCGGGAGTCAGGACCTGACAATGTTCCAGAGCGAACCTGACCTCTTTCCCGTCTTTCCCGGTAGCCTTCAGGGCTTTTTCATAGGCATTGATGGCGATCCGATTCGCCGCGTCGCCAATGCAGTGAACCCTCATATTAAAACCGATTTTCAGCAGCTCGGTGGCAGATCCAGCCAGCTGGTCTTCACTTCGTCTGGGTTCCCCGAAGAAACCCGGATAGTCGCTGTACTCCTTGAGGAAAAGCGCTCCTCTGGATCCCAAGGCGCCATCTGCAAACGCCTTGACCGACCGGGCGAAGTATCTATTGCCGTGGTTCAACGGTTTGCCCAGCCTTTTTGCCGCACTCTCGCTGATCATCTCGTTGATTCTTACCCGGAGCAAACCAACCTCGTAGAGTTTGATCCGCCTCTGAACTTCATCGTAACCCGCTGTGTCGGCCCCGTGGATGGTGGTGAGTCCGCTTGCCACGGCCAATTGAGTCCCTTCCACGAGGTTGCGGCTGATTTCATAATCGGTCATCGGAGGCAAGGGCGGAATAAGTCGCGTCAATTGCGCAGGAGCAGTCTCCACAAACTCACCTGTGGGCTCCCCATTCTTGTCCTTTTTGATGTGGCCGCCCGGAGGATCAGGAGTGTCACGTGTTATGCCGGCAAGCTGTAAGGCTTTGCTGTTGGCGCCGCTGCCGTGAGTGTAACGGCTGATATAAACCGGATTATCGGGTGCCACGGCATCGATCAGCTCTTTACGGAATTCCGGCGGATCCCAGACATCAGACATCCAGCCGCTCAAAACCAGCCACCGCGGCTCGGGACCCGGACGCATCCCCTCCCCCGTCGCCAGGCAGCGCCTGATCACTTCCTGCATGCGCTCGACAGAAGCCCACTCACCGATGGTTGCCCTGATATCCGGGATTCGCGGATATAGTTCTCTTTCTCCGTACCTGATATGCACATGAGCGTCATGCAAGCCGGGGATTACGGTTTTGCCTTTCAGGTCGGCAACAAAAGTCAGAGGACCGATGTAAGGCTTTACTCCGGCATCCGTCCCCACGTAGGTGAACCGGCCGTCCTTCACAGCCATGGCAGAAGCCTTGCTGAATCCTTTGTCCACGGTATAGATATTGCCGTTGACATAGACTCGATCCGCTTCCTGGGCGCGACTCGCCTCTGACGGCAACAGCTGAAACGTTCCAAACAGCTCCAAGAGGACAACGACACTGAGCAGTCTTTTCAATTTATTCATCTCATTCCCTCCTTTCAGAAAGGGGTCGGCCCAAGCGAAAGTCCATGCCCGCAAGTACTGACAAGAAGTATCAGCCGCTCCAGTCCCCTCGATCTCGATTTTAAGCCGGCTTTTCAGCAACCAAGAAGCCGTTCGTCCATTTTCCGAATTCTACGAACCGCTTGAAAAAACAGTAACTGTTAAGCCGGCTCGGGATAGTTAAGGGTCTGCAAATGAAGCCACGAATTCTCACGGAGGATTATATCCCTTGATGCGAGCATACAATGCGGCTTTCGTGAAAATTCGTGGAATTCGTGGCAGTTTTTTCCGGGGTCGCTAAACAGATGCTTGCGTTGAGAGGCGCGCATCTTGCCGATTCCACCCAACGCCGGAAAGGCGGAGCGTCTCAGGGTCACATGGCCAGAGACTGCGGCTCGAACCGGTGTCGGGGCCCTGCTCCCGGGATTCAATCCCCCCGCAGGGCCTGGTAGAGGTTCTCCGGCGACATCCTGTTGATCTGGGCGATCCTGCCGATGTCCATGTTGAGATCTTCGATCACTACGCCGCGCGCGGTCGCACGACGCACAGCGGCGTCCGTATCGAGAGCGGCGGCCCGGCAGAAATCCGCGACCGTGAGTTTATCCGCATCCATGATCGGCGGAGACAACACGAGGCTGTATTTGGCATCCTTCAGGGAGTTGCGCAAATGAACCACATTGGAGAAGGGTGTCCACAGAGCGACCGCCCCGGTGAACACAAGCGCCACAATTGCCACGGCACCCGTCGTTTCCAGGATCAAAGGCCACCGTAATCCCGAAGAGAAAACGAGTGCCGCCTTGCCGCGCAGGTAGAACACCAGAGCCTTGAAGTTGTACCAGATATGTAGGAAGGACGAAATCATGAAGAGGAGCACGACTCCCATGTGAGCCGCCTCCCACTGCTTCTTGTCCAGACCGGCCAGCTCCCAGCCCATCCACCGCGCCAGACTGCCTTCGGGACGCAGGTATAAAGCTACTCCTGAGATTACGGCCGCCAGAAATGACAAAAACACCACTAGGGTGTTACAACTCCGGAAGCGAAATTTCTTAGTTTCGACGCGCATGGAACGGACCTTGACCAGATTGGTTTCGATGCCCGGCCGGCAGTGATGAGCCGCACGGCCCGGGAAAGCGAATCAAAACGAAGGAAGCGGATAAAAGGACTTCTCTTTGCCCATGGTTGGGCGGACCAGGTATCGTGCAGAACCGGTTTGTCACCATCCCCGAGTGTCTTGCTGAAACCTGTAATCGAGAAAGCCAGAAGTCTCCCCCCACGACTTTCGATCCAAACAAACCAGCAGATTAACGCAGGTTCGTAACTACTACCATGCTTCGTAGCTACTTTCCTTTGCGGAATTGATTTACATTTTCATCCGGCCAGCCTGAGGGAGAAACCGCAGATCCTCGCCTGATGTCCAACCAGGGGATACGACTCGAGTGGATCAGCGAATGCAAGTAACTGAGCGTCCTCGATTTTCCGTTCTCCGTCTGGGTACTGAAGAATGCAACAATGCGGAGCAGGAAAAGTCTCTAAAACCCTATGCATTGACACATCATTTCCCCACCTTCTTCAGTTTCTCCCATAATCCCACGATTTCCTTCGCCTGCACGGCATCGCGCACATTGAAACTCCAGGAATACTTGCCGTCGGCGCTGTCCATTTCGAGCCTGTTATTGTTGTCTGAGAAGCGTCGATGCCAGACCACACAGTGCTCGCGCCGACAAATCATCGCCCATATATTCCGCATCAAACTCCGAGAAAAGCATCCGCTTCAATTCCAGCTGCAGGGTTGCCGCCTCGCCTTGGTGGGCCCGGCCCAGCTTTTTCAACGCGACAACCCCCCTCTGTTTGCCCCACGTCTTGGACCGCGCTGAATTCACTCCTCCACAATTACCCTTGTTTCAACCCGATCCGGATCCGGTTCTCCGCAAGAGGGGATCTCCGGATCGGCCGTCATTTCGCTTTGCTCGCATCTGTCCATTTGCGCAATGCGGTTTCGACGTCCCGTTGCAGCCTGACGGAGGCCGATGATGGCGGGAGCGCCAGGGTCTCATTCAGCGCTTCGCCGTACCACTTGGTCCAGGCAGCCCTGACCTGGTTTTCGCGGGCTTCCGCGGCTGCGCGGTCCTCCGCGTTCGCGACGAGCCGCGCGCCCTGCTGCTGTTCCAGGGCGAGGCGCGCGCTGGCGGCGGATTCAATGAGCCGGACCACGGCGCGGGCGTCGACATCCGATGCGCTTGCCAGAAACCAGGCGGTCGCGGCTATGCTGGCGCCTGCATGCTTCATCTCGGCAGGACTGGTCTTGTCGGGCCGGTCAAGGCTCGTGTGGTAGAACCAGTCCGGGAAGTGCCAGGCCAGCAGCGAAGGGACGCCCTGGCCGAGGAACACCGAGTGATCGCTGCCGCCTTCGTACGGATTGGTCTTCACCATCCAACCGGCGCCGCGCGCATGCCGCTGGCAAATTGCCAGGAACAGGTCGTTCAACAGCGTGCCCTTGAGCGTTTCGGCCTTGTATCGGCCGCCGCCCCACTCGGTGTGCGGGTCCGAGGGTCTTTCCCAGACGGCAGTTGGATCAGGCACCTTTTCAATCAGGAACGGGCCGCCGGTCTTTGTCGGGTCCTCGCCGGTCATATCGAGCGAAAACATGTACCGGACCTGCTTCGCTTCGGCAGGGTGATCCGTGATCCACTGGCGGCTGCCGCGGATTTCGTCGAGCCACAGAAACGTGATCGTGCGCCCGGGCTTTGCCAGCTTTCCGCTGCGGACGGCGTCATTCAGGGCACGCGCGAGTTCCACAAGCGTGGCGCACCCGCTCGAGTTGTCATTTGCCCCCGGTTCCTGGACGTGGGCTGCAAGCAGGATGCGTTCCTCGGACTTCACAATGCCGGGAATTTCGGCTGCGAGAGTCCGGACCGGCCCGGGCGTGAATGTGGATGCGATCTCGACCTTGACGCGAGCCGGACCTGCCTTGAGCCGATCGCGGATGACCGCTGTGGCTTTCGGAGTGGCCTTGAATCCGAAGGCGTGACGCGCCTCGTCGTACGGGATGCTGCCCCACTGGAGGACATCCCATTCGCTGCGGGGGCGCGAGGCATCGGCGGCGTCCGGGCCCGGGCGCACATAGGCAGCCATGGCGGGCGACATGACGCCGATCGCTCCGCGCTGGACGACGGCGGCCTGCCACAGCCGGCCGATGCTGCCATCGCCCAGGACCACGGCTCCTTTGACGTCCAGGTTTGCAAAATCCGCGTCGGCGCCCTGCCTGACATCCACGATGGGCGCCTCAATGCCGCCTGTGGGTGTCGAGAACGAATTGATGCACAACGCGACGCGCTGCTGCTCGCGCGACAGCAGCACTTCATCTTTGCCGTGCTCGCCTCCAAGCAGCGTGAGCGTGCCGACAGTGTAGTCCCATCCCTGGGCGCGGCCGTATTCCTCAATCCATGTGAGCGGCCCTGCCGCCGTCGCAGGGCCGCCGCGGCGATCGGCGAATCCCGACTGGCGCAGCCTGGCGCGGATGCGGTCGATCGACGCATTGTACCCGGCGTTGCCCGCGTTGCGCCAGAACTGGTCCATATACACCACCAGGTCCATGGCCGCGCGTTCGTCGAAGCTGCGGGACAGCACCCCGAGTGCCTCGACCGCCGCGGACGGCGCCAACTCCGCCAGCGATGCCGGGCTTGGGGCCGATCCTGCCCGAGCCCGGGCCGTGCCGGCCGACGTCAAGCCCACGCACAGTAATCCTGCCGTCAGGAATCGAATCGCAAGGTTCATCGATGGCTCCTTTGTCCTGCTGACTGCCTTCCGCCTCCAGGCGCGCCGGAGTCTGCAGCTCCTCCGCAATATTACGGAAAGACGTCATTGCGTACCATTCGATTCGCAAGACCCGGTACCTGGTCAAACAGACCCCTCCGCATCGGGACCTTTGTCGACAGTAGAAACGGACGGCGAGAAAGGGAACAGCCTGACCGGACATTGAGGTTACTGTGCATGACTCCTGCGGAAGGACACCACCGCGTTTTGCTAGCGGCTTCGGACAGCCACGGGCGTTTTTGCTGCTCCGGCCGTGAGACGCATTTGGCCGTCAGCGCCGGTTTCGAAACGAACCGGCTTGGGTGGCCTGAGCCCGCCGTCCCAGGTGAAAAACTCCCGCTCACCCGAGGGGTACAGGCGCAGGCGCAAGGCCAGTCCGCGCATTGACATGCCCTGAAGCCTCCCTTCTTCACCGAGGTCCCAGACGTAGGTCCTGTCGGCGGCACCGCGCCGGCAATGAAATCGGACGACCGTCTCATCCCTATCCCCGGTCCGGGCCGTGCCGAGAACCTCGTGGCGAAGGATGTCGCCGTTGCCATCTTCAATCTCCTTCGTGACCTCGGCCCAGCGCGTCTTCAGGCGGTCGAGCGGAACGCGGCGGCCGTAGGCTTTGAATTGGGGGGCGAAGTCGCCCTTCATGTTGGCGGAGATAATCTGGTCCATGAGCCCGTCGAGCGCCTCAAACCGCCCGGGCTCGGCATCGCGGACCGAATGTAGCAGGGCGAATGCACTGCGGCCTTCCGCTTCGATGGCCAATGCGTCCCCTTCCAGCGTCAGGCGGAAGGCGCCGGCATCACCGGGGAGCCTGTAGGTTCCCGCGAGCGGCCGGAGTCTGGCCGCATCGATGTTTACCACGTCGGGGATCATGGGAAGAGCGTCGCCGGCGAGGAACCGCATGCCGACCTGGCGCAGCAGGGAATTGGCGACGCGCACCTCGGCGATGACGTTGGTCATGAGAACGATGACCAGGTCCGCGTCCGGGACGATGGCCATGTCGGCAAAGAAGATGCCGTTGCCGCCGTTGTGGGTGACGATTTTGACATCGCCGGGGCCGGTGGCGATAGACCAGCCGTACCCGTAAAAAGTATCGCCGCCCTCGCTGACGTGAGGGGACCAATATTTCTTCAGGGAATCCGGGGAGAGGATCCGGCCATCGACGAGTGCCCGGGCCCAGCGGAGCATGTCGTAGACCGTCGAGTGGATGCCGCCGTTGGCACGGAGAGCCCAATACGGGCCGTCCGCTGCCATGGGGCGCCCGAGGACCGTGCCCCAGAGCTTTCCCTCGCGGTAACCCTGGGCTATCCGCCCGTCGCCCCACCGGGGCAGGAGGTAACCTGTTTCGAACATGCCCGCAGGGAGGAAGAGCTGTTCTCTCAGGAAGGCTTCGTAGCACATTCCGGAGAGTTTTTCGACGATCGCTCCCAGCAGGCTGAAGTTGGCGTTGGCGTACTCGTAGCCCGCCCCCGGGGCGAAGAGCAGGGGCTGGGCAAGGACTGCTCGGACGTATTCGTCGATCGTAACGGGGGTGAAATCGCCGATTTCCGGCGGGTCGCCGAGGCCCGAAGAGTGGGTCAGGAGTTGATGGAGGGTGATTGAGGCCTTGTCGGACGGGACATCCTTGAAATAGCGACCGATCGGGTCCGAAACGCTCAGGTGCTTGTCTTCCTCGAGCTTGAGGATGGCCGCGCCGGTGAACTGCTTGGTGATCGAGCCGATGGTCGAGACCGTGGCGGGCGTCCAACGCAGACGGCGCTCGCGGTCGGCCAGGCCGAAACCCTCGGCAAAGACGGGCGCTCCGTTCTCAGCAACGAGGACAATGCCGGCAAAGCCGAGCTTTTCCAGGCGAGAGAGGTAGGTGTGGGTGTCGGCCGCAGCCCTGCCGGGATTTTCAGTCAGGGTCTTGGTTGAAAGATTGGCCTTGGCCGTGTCGGCGGCCTGAGTCCTGTCGGCCGAATCGGTTGGCTGTTGCAGGCAGGAAGAGGCCACCGCGAATACTGCCAGAATCGTCACGATCAGCCCCCCGAAAAGGAGGCGTGCCAGTCTGATTTTCATCCAACCCTCCTCGTACGCGACAGATCGATCGCTTATACCTCAAATGCATCCATGAATATCACACGCCTCGGTATCGCGGCCAAGACAAGACCCCGTGCCTGACTATTCTGTCAGCTCCGCATCCGGGGTAAGGCCCAAATAGCAGAGGATTGGATCTTCGGAATGCAGCCGGGGTCAATCAAGGCAGGGAGTTCAATCCGATCCTGGTTGCCGCCGCCGCCAACTTCGGGTCGTACGTCACGATTGCAGCCGCTCCTGCCAAACTAGCAAGAGCGAGATGAAGAGCATCCGCTGCACGCAGAGCGATATCGTCAATGGCCTGCAGGAACCGTTCGGCTTCGCGATGTATTTCCGGCAGCAGTTCATTCTTGACATACAGCCCGCCCTCGATATCCGCCAGGATCTTTCGGTGAAGGCGCGCACAGGATATCCCGTCAAGAGTTCCCTCGCGTCGCCGCCGCGAGATTGCCGAAACGATTTCGGTGATTGCCAGGTCCGAGACTATCAGGTCACTGTGTCCCTGAATAGCGGCGTCGAGAGCATCGCTGTCCGGTTCTGGCAGGTAGAGTTTGACCAGAGCGCTGGCATCCAGATACAGTGGTCCGGTCCAATCCTTGTCTGCTGTGATATTTCTATCAGAGGCGGTCTTCACGAGTCTCGCAAATGGCCAAAGACAGCGGCAAGCGCAAAACCGGCATCGAGCGCCGAAATGCCGCGCGGCCCGGGTATGCCCGACCCTTGGCCCTCGCGGCGGGCACCAGTCTAGCCACGGGTTTGCCGCGATCGGTGATCAGAATTTCCCTGCCCTTACGCACGATCTCAATAAGTTCCGAGATGTTCTGGCGCGCCTCTCTGATTCCCGCTTTTTTCATCGGTTCATTGTGCTACATGTAGCACAGTATGTCAATTCCTTGATGGACCGGGATCAAGCGCCCCGTCAGGGGTCGGGCCGACCGAAGGCCATATCTTGCGAACATTTAGGAGCAGAATAAGCTTTCGCGGGCCCCTCAATATCGATTTTAGGCCCAATTTTCTACAAATAAGAAGTTGCAGTCTGTGGCTGCTGAGCCCTACAAAGCACATAGACGCAAAATAACAGGCGTAAAATTGGGACTGCGCCCCGATTTTGCATTTGTTTTCGGGCTAACAATATGGCCATATTAGGTTTGCCTTGGTCCGACCCCCTCGTTCTATTAAGATGGACAGGCGACGGGGGCGCATCCACAAGATCAGCCTGTTTCGCCCGAGGAGATCCGATGAAGAGATATTCCGCCTTGCTTGCCCTGTGGGCCGTCATGCTCGGAACATTGGCATTGCCGGCTGACCAGGCGAAGAAGTCTGCTGTCGTAAGCTATTTCCCGGCGCGGGATGCCTGGGAGTCTCGTCCCCCGACCGAGCTTGGGCTTAATCCCGAGAAGCTCGATGCCGCGGTTCAGTACTCGATCAAGAATCAGAACCAGAACACGAAAAATCTTGCGGAAGATATCCTGAACACCTTTCGCAATGAAGCGCCGTACAACAAGCTTATCGGACCCACTCAGGAACGGACCGGGGCAAACGGCCTTGTCATCCGCCACGGATATGTGGCTGCCGAATGGGGGGATACGAAACGCGCGGACATGACCTTCAGCGTCACCAAGACCTTCCTTTCGACTGTGGTCGGACTTGCGTACACCCGTGGCCTCATCAAGGATCTCAAAACCCCGGTGGCGCAGAGCATGCCGTCGGGAGTGGACCTCTTCACATCGGAACACAACCGCACAATTACCTGGGAACACCTGTTGCGCCAGACCAGCGACTGGTCGGGAATGCTTTGGGACAAGCCGGACTGGGCGGACCGTCCTGCCGCGGGACAACCGCCGGAGGAGTGGCCGAAGCGCGTCATGCACGAACCCGGGACGTTCTACAAATACAACGATACGCGCGTCAATGTGCTCGCTCTCGCAGCGCTGCATGTATGGAAGCGCCCCCTTCCCGACGTGCTGCGCGAACTGGTGATGGACCCCATCGGGGCATCCGGAACCTGGCACTGGGAAGCTTACGAAAATGCATGGGTGACAATCGACGGGCGGCGCATGCAGTCGGTCACGGGCGGCGGCCATTTCGGCGGGGGGATGTTCATCAGCGCCTGGGATATGGCGCGATTGGGTTATCTGTTCCTGAATGACGGCCGGTGGGGAGGCAAAACCGTTGTGCCGAAATCGTGGATCGATCTCGCGCGGACTCCCGGCCCTGCCAATACCGCTTACGGTTTCATGAACTGGTTTTTGAATACGCCGGAACCGGTCACAAACGGGAGGCCGGGCCGTCAGATGTACAGCGCCGCGCCGCCCTCCGCCGTCGCGTTCCGCGGCAACGGCGAAAACATCATTTACATCGATTGGGAACACGACATCGTGGCTGTCGTCCGCTGGGTCCGCAATGCGAATGGATTCATAACGCAGCTGATGGGTGCCATTGAAAAATAGCCTCCGAGTAAAGGCAGGATGGACGCCTGCTCTGCGGATGCAGTCATAGCCGGCGCGAGGTCGCCGGCATCGTCTCGGTACTGATGTTGAGAAAGGAACGGGATATGTGCTCCAGAATCTCTCGGCGTTTGGCTTATTCGACGGCAGTGCTGTGTGCCTGGCTTATTTTTGCCGGTGTAATTCCTGCGGCGGCGCCCGGAACAAAGACCATCACCTTCCAGGACCTGATGAAATTCCGCGCCATACAGACGCCGGCTCTTTCGGAAGACGGGACGGTCGTTGCCTACGCCCTGCAGCCTGACCGTGGTGACGGCGAAGCGGTAATTCACTCGCTTCCTGCGGGAAAAACCGTCCGGGTCGCACGCGGCGGTCAGCCGGCGATTTCGAGGAACAGCCGATGGGTTGCCCTGCAGGTGAAGATCGCCTTCGCCGACAGCGAAAGAACCGGGAAGGACAGGCCGAAGCCAGGCATGGCCCTGGTTGACGTCGCGAGCGGCGCAATCCGGAACATGGAAAACGTCGAGCGCTTCGCGTTCTCTGATGACTCAAATTGGCTGGCCTGGCTCCTCCCCCCGGCGGACACGAAGAAGCCGGGCGCCACCGTAAACGAAGCGGAAGACATCGACCAGCAAGCGGCGGGACAAGCAGTCGCTCAAGAAAAGAAACCGGGCGGCACGCTCAAACTGATGAACCTCGAGTCCAGTGAAGAGCAGACAATTCCGCTGGTTGCAGGTTTCGCGTTCGACGCGGCTTCCCGGTTTTTGGCTTACGCCGTAGCCGATGAAACCGGAAAGGGCAACGGCATATTCTATCGCGATCTTTCGGCACCTGGCCAGGCAGTTCCCATTCT
>Ga0102851_10001069_pt1 | contig 15067 bp, 10 predicted proteins | sample Mud3Dept3metaG_FD_79558 | JGI IMG/M metagenome (GOLD analysis project Ga0102851, IMG submission 79558) | Freshwater wetland microbial communities from Ohio, USA, analyzing the effect of biotic and abiotic controls - Mud 3 Core 4 Depth 3... | ecosystem: Environmental > Aquatic > Freshwater >... | reverse complement strand
TCGTCGTACGTGACCTTCAGCTCCAGCCTGCCCATCTCTCCGCCGATCTCGAGCATGTCCAGGAATTCGGAGATATCCTTGACGCGATGGCTGAAGGCTGAAGCCCGCCCGGCATAAACCGGATCATCCTTGAGCAACTGGCCGTACTCCTTGAGCATGGCGCCGCATCCGGCCGCGTTGGTCACGATGAAGTCAGCGCCGTCGTCCTCGAATGCATCGATGTTTCGCCGCGCCAGGTCCAAAGCCTTCCCCATTTCCCCCTCGTGGATGTGGAGGGCGCCGCAGCAGGTCTGGCGGCTCGGGAGGCAGATGGCGACCCCGTTTCGCTCGAGTACGCGGATTGTCGCCTCGTGAGTCGGCCCGAACAGCTCCGGCATGATGCAGCCCTCGAAAAACGCGACGCTGAGCCGGCCGTTCCCGGTACCGCGCACGGGCAATGAATAGGAGGCGCGATTCGGAATGACCGGCAGCAGGGACTCCATTGTCCCGAGTGTTGCGGGAAAGAGCTTCAGAATTCCTGATCCGCGGACCAGTCGCTGGAGCCCGCACAGCTGGTAAATACGGAGCGCTGCGAAGCCGAGGCGCAGGACGACGCGGCTCGACATTGCCCTGTCGAACACGAATCGTCGAACCGCCCGTTCGATCGTGGAGAATCTGCGGCGCTCGAGGATCGCGGCGCGGGCGGCGTTCATCATAATGGAGAATCGAACCCCGGAAGGGCATGCAGTCTCGCAGGCGCGGCACTCGAGGCAGAGAAGCACATGCTTGTGGAGGTTCCCGCTGGAGGGCTCGACGCGGCCTTCCTTGAGTGCGTCCATGAGATAGATGCGGCCGCGAGGCGAGTCGGCCTCGTTGGCCAGCTGGAGATAGGTCGGGCAGACCGCAAGACAGAGCCCGCAATGGATGCAGTCGAGGTTGTCGGCCTCGGATCTGGCCTCCCCGGTGACTGCCTCTGTCTTCATCAATCGCTCTCCTTCCGTGCCGGGATGCCCACGGACCTCAGATCCCGCCGACGAAGCGGCCGGGATTCAGGAGCCCGTTCGGGTCGAATTCGCGCTTGATTCTGCGCATGACTTCCAGCGCCGGCGCCTCGTAGCCCCAGACGTCCAACCCGTCTTTGACCGCGGGGCCGGCTCTTTCGATGACCGCGTGTCCGCCGGCCGAGACACAGTACTTGCGCAACTCCTCGAGTTCGCGTCGCAACTCGAGTGGCTGGGGGCGTGCCTCATCCCACGCGAACCGGCCGTAAAGCACGCAGGCGCCGGCATGGCAATATACCGAGAGTCGCGCCCCCAGGCGGCCCGCAAGCCGTTCCATCCGCAGCGCCGCTTCACTCGTGGACCGGTGAAGGACAGAACACTTCACTGCCGCAATCTCCGCTCCCTCGGAGGCGTCCCTGAGTGAGGAGGCGCCCTGCCAGAATCTTTCGCTTGCTTCGCCTTCCAGCAACTGCAGGACCTCGCCACCGCCGTGGGCGACGATCTCACGCAGCTTCGCCACCTGCCACTCAACTGCGGGCATGACGTCGCCGAAGCGGACCATCAGGAACCAGTGTGCCGTGCTTGCCGCCGGTCCGAGGGATTCGAAAGCCGATGAGTTCCAGCCCTCGATTGCGTCCGGCAGCAGACCCGCTGCAAGGCAATCCTGCTTGGCCTGCAGAAGGGAATCGAGATCCCGGTATGAGGCCAGCAACGTGGCATTTGTTTCGGGAAGCGGGTTGACCTTGAAAGTGAGCTCCGTGAAGAGGCCGAGCGTTCCGAGTGAGCCCGTGTAAAGCCTGCACATATCGTAACCGGTCACATTCTTCACCAGTTTGCCGCCCGCCTTTGTCCTGGTCCCATCGGCGTGCAGGATCCTGACGCCGAGCAGCATGTCCTTGACCGTTCCATAGCGGAACCTCAGCGGGCCGCTGGTGTTGCATGCGACGAGGCCGCCGAGGGTCGCGGCCTCGGCGGCAGGCGGATCAAGCGGGAGGAACTGCCTCCGTCCCCGAAGCACATTCTGAAGTTCGCCCAGCCGTGTGCCCGCGAGCGCCGACACCGTCATGTTGTCCGGCTCATACTCCACCACACCGGAGAGCGCTCCCATGTGAATCATGACCGGGGCGGAGCGCAAGGGATTCCCGATGTGCAGTTTTGTGCCGCCGCCCGTCGCCGACATCGGCTCTTTCGACGCGGCGGCGCTCTTGACGGCCTCTGCGAGCTCGTCGACGGAGGAGGGAAATTCCTCGCGAAGAACTGAAAGCCCATCGATCAAAGCTGCGGATGAGGTCACCGGTCGCTCCTCATTTGTAGAGGCAATGCCGGATGGGGAAAATCTTCCCCGGATTGCACAGTTCGTCGGGATTGAAGACCGCCCGGAGATGCATCATCGCACCCAGGTCCTCGTCCGAGTAGACCAGTCCCATGAATTCGCTTTTCTCGCTCCCGATTCCATGTTCGCCGCTCAGGGTGCCGCCTGCCTCGACGCAGACACGGAGCATTTCGTGGGCCGCCTGGAGAACGCGCTGCTCCTCGCCTTCCCGGCTCCGATCGAACAGGAGTATCGGGTGCATATTCCCGTCTCCCGCGTGGAACAGGCTTGCCAGGGGAATCCCGGCGCGATCGGCGATCTCATACAGCCGCACGACGACCTCGCTCAAACGGTTGCGGGGAACCACCACGTCCTGGAGATAGATGTCCCGCGACATCCGGCCGGCCGCGCCGAACGCGTGTTTGCGCCCTTTCCAGATGGTCGCCCGCTCCTCCTCGTCCCTGGCGACGCGCAGCTCACCACAGCGGTGCGCCCGGCAGATACCCCCGATCTCGTCCGCCTGTGTGTCGAGTGCCGCCGCCAGCCCGTCCAACTCGATGATCATGACCGCTTCCGCGTCCAGCGGCATCCCGGCCCGGTTGATCGAGGCCTCCACGGCAGCGACCATGCGGTGGTCCATCATTTCCAGCGCGGCGGGTATGATTCCTCCGGCGATGATGCTCGAGACCGCGTCGCAAGCGTCCTTCATGGTGGGGAAGGAAGTCAGCAGCGTCTTGACGGCTTGGGGATTGCGGGCCAGCTTTACGGTTGCCCTGGTAGCGACACCGAATGTGCCTTCGGAGCCGACGAAAACGCCGACAAGATCGTAGCCCGGGCAGTCTGCGGCGCGGCTGCCCAATTCCATCACATCGCCGGACGGGAGGACAACCTCCAGTGCCTGGACGTGGTTCGTGGTCATCCCGTACTTGAAGCAGTGAGGCCCGCCGGCGTTTTCGGCGAGATTACCGCCGATCGTGCTGACCATCTGGCTGGAGGGATCCGGGGCGAAATGGTAGCCGGAAGTCTCTGCGGACTTGGACAGGTCCAGGTTGACGACACCCGGTTCCACGTCCGCCAGCCGATTCTCCAGGTCGATCTCGAGGATTGCCTTCATTCGGGACAAGCCGATAATCAGCCCGCCAAAGCGGGGGAGGGCTCCTCCGCTCAGCCCGGTGCCGGCGCCCCTGGGGACGAAGGGCAGACGGTGACGGACCGCAGCCCTGACGGCACGGACCACATCCTCGCGGGTTTGCGCGAGCAGAACGGCCTCCGGTGTATGACGATGGAAGGCAAACCCGTCGCATTCGTAGGTGATCGTCTGCTCGGGATCGACAAGCAGATTTTCCGGGCCGGCGATTGCGCGCAGTTCTTCGAGCGCCTCGGGCTTCAAGTCTCGTACCTCGGTTATGTGGCTCTCGCGACGCGGCGGACTCCCTGGAACGCGAACGGAACCGACTCCGTTCTGAAACGCTCCCACGCCACCGCAATTGCGATTATATCCCACATTGTAAAGATCCTCCGCCTGGCGCCGTGAAATGCAAATCCTGATGTATAATCGGGGCCGCTTAAGAGAAGCGGATACCGGAATGCAGGGCGGGTGAGACAGACCGCCGGCTTCCGGCGGCGTCCGGGATCATGGGGAGGAGGCACAATGGCTCAGGGAACGCGGAGGAAGAGACGGGACGAGATCAAGCTCACGATCGCGCCATTTCAGAGCCAGACCGACTACAAGTCCGCCGTCGATATCCAGCGCGAAGTGTGGAAGTTCGACGACATCGACATCATCCCGCCTTCGATGCTTCTGGCTTCCGACCATATCGGCGGCATCAGCCTGGGCGCCTACAACACGATCGGCGAAATGGTCGGTTTTGTGTCCAGTTTCCTCGGAACGGAAGATGGCATTCTCATCCAGCACTCGCACATGCTGGCGGTGCGTCAGGCGTACCGTAATTTCGGTGTCGGCTACCGGCTGAAGCTCGCACAGCGCAAGGAATCTTTGAAGCGCAAGATCCGGAAGATCACCTGGACGTTCGATCCGGTGCAGCCGTTGAATGCCTATTTCAACCTCGGGAAGCTCGGCGCCAGGTCGAATGTGTACGCCGAGAACTTCTACGGAGAGAGTAGCAGCGTGCTGCACCGTGGCCTCCCGACGGACCGGCTCCTGGCGCGATGGGATCTGGACTCCTCCGCGACTGTGAAGAGGCTCGAGACGGGAGCGCCCAGGCGCGAGCTGCGCAAGGAACTCAAGAAGCTGGAAGTGATCAACCGGTTGGAGGACGTGTCTCCGGGTATGACAACCTCATCACCCGTGAAGTTGACCTCGACGGCCGACCAGTTGCTTTTCGAAGTGCCCTACAACCTCCCCACCATCAAAGTGAGGGACCTCGGCGTGGCCCTGGAATGGCAGGGGAAGATGCGTCAGGTCTTCCGGGCCTATTTCAAGAAGGGTTACGTCGCGTCCGATTTCTGGGTCGGTGAAGAGGAAGGTCATTTGCGCGCGTTCTATTACCTGGAAAAGGGACGCCGGTAAGCGCAGGTAATCCATTCGAGCCTCGCAGCATCTCCCAATCCATGTCTGTCAAGGAGAATGAACCATGAAACGGCTGATGCTCATCGCATGCCTCGCGGCGCCGTTCTTGCCGGTAAACGTTCAGGCACAGCAGAACAGGGTCGAGATCTCCATCACGCCAGTGACGGGTCCGGTCTACATGCTTCAGGGCGGCGGAGGCAACATCGGCGTCGTGGCTGACCCGCTCGGAGTCTTGATGATCGATGCCATGGAAACGCCCTCTTCCAACCAGATCCGCGCGGCGATCAAATCCCTGCCCGGGGGCGAGCGAGTTCGCATCCTGGTCGACACACACTGGCATTCCGATCACACGGACGGCAACAAGAGCCTGGGCCTCGGCGCGGCCATCATCGCCCACGAGAATGTCCGGCCTCTCCTGGGCGGGGAACAGGACCAGCCGGGCCGGAAGGCCGGAGCCGGGCCTGCAGCCGCTTTGCCCAACGTCACCTACTCGGACAGACTCACGGTATATGCCGGCGGCGAGGAGATCCGGCTGGTCCACTACAGCCACGCTCATACTGACGGAGACACCGTTGTCTTCCTCGACAAGTCGAAAGTGGTTCACATGGGCGACATGTTTTTCAACGGCAGGTTCCCGTTTCTCGACGTCGCGAACGGCGGCGACATCGACAACTGGGTGCGGCAGCTCGATGCCATCCTGGCGGTGCTGCCCGCGGACTCGAAGATCATTCCCGGCCACGGACCGCTGGCCTCCACCGCCGACCTGAAGGCCTTCCGCCAGATGCTGTATGACTCGGCCGAGATAGTGCGTAATGAAATGAAGGAAGGGAAGACATTGGAGCAGGTCAAAGCGGCGGGCCTGCCTGAGCGTTTCGCTCCCTGGTCCAAAGGATTCATGTCGACACCCAGGTGGTTGGAGCTGGTCTACCGCAGCCTGGAGAAACAGGGCGCCAGGTAACACCCCAGGCTCTCACCGCGCCAAGCCCCCCTCCCGAGCCGGACTCAGCTACAACCACGAGGCGGCGGTGAAGTGGGTCCGGGGCCCGGTCTGCCGGACCGGATCCCTGCCCGGTGAAGGTCAGGTCTGACAGACCTGACCTACTTGGGACTGGAGGAGGGTTTGACGAGTCTGCGCCTCCGGCGCAGCGCGCCCACTCCTCTCCGCATGGCTCCCACCAATCACTGAGGCAATACCCGGTCCTGAACTTTCCGTTTCCTCCTCGCGTCTCCTCGCGATAATCTATTGAGTTCGACTTGCTACAGACGAAGGCCCTTTGCCTCGCGGGGCAAAGCCGACAGGCAATTTATATCTTGGAGACCCAATTGGACTCAGGCTCGACCATATTCTGTCCGAAACTCAGGCGGGCGCGTGCAGGATCTGCCTGCCTGTGCTTCGCTGCCGTTCTCATGCTCGCGTCCTGCTCGTCCGATCCCGATGCGCGCTCCGGAAGCAGAACCGGCGGCCCGATAACCGTGCGGCTCTTTACCGTCGAGGAACAGATCGTAAAGCGCCGCGTCCAGGCGGTTGGTTCACTCTACCCGATCGATCAGAGCACGATCAGCTCCGAGGTCGAGGCGCGAGTGGACAGGGTATTTGCCGATGTCGGCGATCTCGTTCGCCAGGGGCAGGTTCTTGTCGAACTCTCACCCACTGAGCTGCAGTATGAAGTGGACCGTCAGCGTGCCGCTGTCGCCGAGGTGCGGGCGCGACTCGGTATCGGTCCCGAAGATCCGCTTCCGCGCCGCCCTGACGAGGTCGCATTCGTTCAGCGGGCCGCTGCCGATCTCTTTGACGCCGAGCAGAAGTACAAGCGTGCGGACCGGCTGTTTCGTGACCGGCTTATCTCGCAGGAACAGCTCGACGAGGCCGCCACCCGCTACAAGTCCTCGCGCGCGGCGCTCGACCTGGCGGTGCAGGAGGTGAGCCAGCTGAAGGCGCAGCTTCAATCGAATGAAGTCGCACGCCGACTGGCGGAGAAGAAACTGGCTGATGCCACGATTCGCGCCCCGTTCCCCGGCTTCATTCAGGCACGGCGCGTGAGCCCCGGCGAGTATCTTCGCCTGCAAAGCCCGGTCATGGTGATCGTCCGCACCGACACGCTCCGCGCGCGGCTGTCAGTTCCGGAGCGCTGGGCAGGTGCCATCAAGCCCGGTGCGACCGTCGAGTTGCGCGTCGAAGCCTATCCCGGAGAGACTTTTCGAGGGCGCCTCGAGCGGATCAATCCATCGGTCAGCTCCGAGACCCGGACTTTCGAGATCGAGGCGCTCGTCCCGAATTCGGACGGCCGGCTCAAGCCGGGCTTTTTCGTCGAAGGGTCATTGCCCAGCGAAGTCCAGGAACGCGCTCTTACGGTCCCGCCGGAGACCCTCAACTACCGCTACGGCGTGTACAAGGTCTTCCTCGTAAACGGGGACAAGGTCGAGGAGCGCGAGATAAAGCCCGGCCAGCAGCAGGAGAGCCGGGTTGAGATTTTGGAAGGGCTCCGGGCCGGCGATCGGGTGGCGGTCCCTGTCCGCGGGCAGCTCTCTACCGGCGACAGCATCCGGGAACAGGCGCCGGGAGCGGCCACCGGAGAATAGGTGTCGGAACAAAACCATGCGATTGGCTAATACCTGCGTCGACCGGCCGGTGTTCGCGGTCATGCTCATCTCGTTCGTCGTTGTTCTCGGTTTCTTCTCCTACCGGGAGCTCGGCGTGGATCTTTTCCCCAAAGCCGACCCGGCGACCGTTTCGGTGATGGTCCTACTCCCAGGTGCCAGTCCTGAAGAGTTGGTCACGAGTGTCGTCCTGCCGCTCGAGGACGCGATATCGGCCGTGAGCGGGCTCGACGAATTGAATGCCTGGGTTTATGAGGGCTCGGTCAGGATCTCATGCACGTTCGTTCTCGAAAAGGACATCGAAGGTGCGGCTCAGGACGTGCGGGAAAAGGTGGCAGGGGCCATCAACCGTCTTCCGCCGCAGATCCTGCCGCCGGTTATTCGCAAGGTCGATCCCGACTCCGACCCGATCCTGACTGTGCTCGTTGCAGGGGAGATGAGCCGCCGCGAGTTGACCGAGATCGCGGATAAGCAGGTGCGCCGGGCCATCCAGACCATTGATGGCGTCGGGGAAGCGAGCCTGACGGGAGGCCAGGGCCGGCAGATCCGCATCTTCATGGACGTCGAACGCCTGACCGCCCAGAATCTGACGGTGCTTGACGTCCGCAACGCCATCCGAAACGAGAACATCGAGACCCCGGGGGGCCGGATGCAGACCGGGACGCAGGAACTCGGCCTGCGAACGCTGGGGCGAGTGACCTCCGCCGCGCAGTTTGCCGACATCATCATCGATAACCGGCGGGGCACTCCCATCCGCGTGCGCGACGTGGCTACGGTGGAGGACGGGGCGGAGGAACTGCGCTCCTACGCATCGCTTCGGGGCAAGGATGTGGTCAGCGTGGAAGTCCGCCGGCAGTCCGGCACGAATACTGTCGCCGTCGCCGACGCGGTCAGGGCTCGGGTTGAGAGCCTCAAGCGCGAAGTGCCGCCGGGCGTGCAGATAGAGATCGTCCGGGACACGTCCACCTTCATCAAAGCCTCGGTGCACTCGCTGCTGGAGCATCTCATCCTTGGAGCCGTCCTTGCCTCGGCAATCGTGCTCCTTTTCATGCGCAACTGGCGCGCGGTGCTGATCGCCGGCCTTGCCATCCCAACCTCCGTGATCGCCACGTTCACGTTGATGCGTTACATGAACTTCACGCTCAACAACATGACGTTGCTCGCGCTCACTCTTGCCGTCGGGATTGTCATTGACGATGCCATCATCGTCCTGGAGAACATCTTCCGCTTCATGGAAGAGAAGGATATGGAGCCGAAGCAGGCTGCGAAGGAGGCGACCGGCGAAATCGCACTCGCGGTCATGGCCACCACCCTGTCGCTCGTGATTATCTTCCTCCCTATCGCATTCATGAGCGGATACGCCCGCCGCTACGTAAATGAATTCGGCTGGACGATGGCGATGGCCATCATGGTGTCTCTCCTTGTGAGCTTCACGTTGACACCGATGCTGAGTTCCAGGTTCCTCAAGGTGCGCAGGCACCAGGGTCATGTCGATTCGCGCGAGCTGAAGCTTTTCCGCTGGCTTGACACCGCCTACCTCCGATCGCTCACCTGGGCTCTCGATCACCGCCTCTGGATCATACTGATCTGCGTCATAACGCTGGCTTCCACCTTCGGACTGTACCGCATGGTGGGTCGCGACTGGATTCCCGCCGACGATCAGAGCGAACTCAACGGGTCCGCGGACCTGCCCCAGGGCACTGCGCTCCCCGTTACGATCACTGCGCTCAACGACATGGCGCGCGACATGCAGAAGCTGCCCGAGGTCGAGTTCGTTCAGACGTACACGCACAGCACGTCGAATCACGGGCACTTCTACATCCGGCTGGTTGAACCGGGCCGTCGCAAGAAATCACACGAGCAGATGGCAGCCGAGATCCGCGAGATCCTTGCGGGCTACCACAACGTTCAATACAACGTCCGCCTGCCTTCCACGCTGGGTGGAGAACAGTTCTTCCCGATCCGCGTGATTCTGCGCGGGCCGGACCTGGCTCGCCTGGCCGAGTTGTCGAAGCAGGTGGCGGCCAGGATGGAGCGATTCCCAGGGCTCGTGGACGTCAATCCCATGATCAACCTGGACACGCCGGAACTGCAGGTACATGTCGACAGGCAGCGGGCGGCTGATCTCGGCGTGCGCATGTCGGACATCGCCTCGACAATGCGGCTCTTCTACTCGGGCGAGGATGAAATCTCAACCTACAAGGAGGGTTCGGAGCAGTACCCGGTGACCATGATGCTCCTGCCCGGTCAACGTGACAATCCCGAGGTTCTGTCCCGGCTCATGGTGCCTTCTGCCAAGGCCGGACAGGTACGGCTGGCAAGTCTGGGGAGTATCGAGCGCGGGGGAGGCCCGGCGATGCTGCAGCGCTACAATCGTCAATACCAGATCTCCGTCGGTGCGAACCTCGCTCCGGGCACGCCGCTCGATGCAGCTGCCAGCTTCACGCGCGAATCGGTCGCAGCCGTGGGACTTCCGCCTGGCTACGATTTTGTTTTTTCGGGGCAGGTGAAGCTGCTCGAGGAAACGACCTGGAACATGCTCCTGGCCTTCCTCCTGGCGTCCATATTCATGTACATGGTTCTGGGGGCTCAGTTCGAAAGCTTCTCCTACCCGTTTATCATCATGCTGACGCTGCCGCTCAGCATCCCGTTCGCGCTTCTCTCTCTCTGGATCACTCATCGATCCCTGAGCCTGTGGAGCGCCCTGGGCGTCTTCCTTCTCCTTGGCATCGTAAAGAAGAACGGCATTCTCCAGGTGGACTACACGAACCGCCTGCGTTCGCAGGGCAGACCGCTCCGGGAGGCTATTCTTGAAGCCAATCGCGTCCGGCTGCGCCCGATCCTGATGACGACTTTTTCCATCATCGCGGGCCTCATACCGGTTGCGGTCGGCATCGGCGCCGGCTCCGAGCAGCGTGCTTCGATTGCCGTGACGATCATCGGAGGCCAATCCCTGTGCCTGCTCCTGACGCTCCTCGTGGTCCCGGTTGCCTATTCCTATCTGGCGGAATTCCAGCTTGCTGCGCGCAGGATGACCGGCAGGGTGCCGCGTCTTCAGGATTCGGATTACGCCCAATGACCGAGGGTGCCAGGTCTTCGGAATTCGGTTTTTGCCCCGGTCTCCGAACGGCAGCCTGTTGCGCCCCAAGAACCGAATTTCGAAGACCTGGTACCTCCAGGTAGGTTATGCTCAACTATATGCTCTGGTGGACTCTTCACCGCCTCAAGTCGAAGAGCCGGATCGCCCGCGTCGCGGCCGCAAGGAAACTGGGTGAATCGCGAACCAGGCGGGCTGTTCCGGCGCTGCTCAAATCCCTTGACGATGATGATGCCCTTGTACGGACCGCGGTTGCCAGGTCTCTTGCCTCCATCCCGCATTCCGCCGCCGTCGCTCCCCTGGCCGCAGCGCTCGAGCGCGCCGCCGGGACGAAGCTCGGCAGGACCGAGACAGGCCAGGAGGAATACAAGTCGTTGGCAGAGGCGCTTGTCGCGCAGGGAAGAGAGGCCGTGCCCGCGGTGAGCAAGCTGCTGTCTTCGTCGCACCACAACGCGCGACTCTGGTCAGCATGGGCGCTGGGCCGCGTGGGCGGCTCCGACGCAGCCACTGCGCTGACCGGGGTCCTGGACGACAGACGCTCGGATGTGCGTCAGCAGGCGGCGGCCGCGCTGGGCGAGATCGCGGACCCGGCGGTCGCGAATGCCCTTATCAAGGCCCTTTCTCACCGCGACCCCGACACACGGCGGGCCGCAGCCGGGGCGTTGGGCGGATTCAAAGACACGCACGTGCTTTCCGCCCTGGAATGTGCGACCCGAGACATCGACGAGGGGGTCCAGTGCGCCGCGATCGCAGCGCTCGAGCGAATCGGCAGCGTCGCAGCGGCATTGAGGTTGAAGGCTGCCGTCGAGTCCGAGCGCAAGGGAGTTCGCGAAGCCGCCCTCGCGGTCGTGACGTCGCCCTCCCTGAAGCCGCGGGATGCGGAAGAGGCGGCGGTATTAGCCGCCTTGCGCGGAGACTACGCGGCAGTGGCGGCTGAGGGAGAGGTCGCGTTGCCGGTGCTGCTGGATGCGCTGCAATCGAAGGGCGTGGAACGCCGCGCCGGTGCCGCGCGCGCTCTGGAGAGGCTGCGGACGGTTGGTGCAGTTCCAGCCCTTGTGCGCGCGCTGCGAGATCCAGTCCGTGCAGTCCGGGAATGCGTTGAAAATGCACTCGTGGCCATTGGCCGGGATGCGGTGCCGGCGCTGTCCGAGGCTTTGTCATCAGAGGACGCGGGCGTGCAGGGCCATGCCGCCGCTGCGCTTGGACGAATCGGCGACAGACGCGCCCTGATGGCTCTCCCCGATGTCATCTTCCGGAACCGGCGATCCCCCTCCGGCTATGACGGGCCGGTGGAGGCAGCACGTGCAGCCGCGGAAGCCCTGAAGCTGATACTTCAACGAGAGGCAGCCTCGCTTTCCGAGGAGGAACTGCGCGCCCTGTGCGAAGTGCCCGATGCCGTTGTTGAGAGAGTGTCGCCGGAAGATCCGTTCAATACACTCGACGAAAGTACGGTGGATTGCGCCCCCGTGCGTAGTCTCGCACAACGGGAGTTGTCGCGCCGCCTCGGGTGGGCCTGACCGATCGAGCCGACCGTTTTCATCGGATTGCCCGCGAGACTGCAGGTGTCGTTCATTTTGCTCGGCATCTATCCCCTGGCAGCCGCCTTTGGTTCGTGGACGCGTCAACCCAGGACTCAGGGCGAAGTACTCAACCCCTTCAACAATGCCCCCGGGTCGCGGGCAGGCACCATGGCAGCCGGCATTTTCGTGATGACGTGGATTACGTTACAGATGCTGCACGCGGGTTACGTCCACCCGGTTCAGCTTCTCCATCTTGTCTGGGGTCTCCTGATCGCCGCCTTGGGCGCGGCGCCGAACGTCCGCGCATACTGCGCTCGAGGGCGGTAGTGACCCGGACCGGGACGAGTCGTCGCAACACTACAGGAGGGCATGTGAACAGATTGCGTATAACACTGATCTCATCTTTTCTGTCGATGTCGTTCTGGCTTCAGTGCCAGCCGGTGTCCCTGGCGGCTGCAAGCCTCCAGGCGCCGGTTGCGCGCGAGCAGGACGTCCAGACGGTCGACAGCATCATTCAGGCGCTTTACCAGGTCATCTCAGGCCCTTCAGGGCAGAAACGCGACTGGGATCGATTCCGTTCACTGTTTGCGCCGGGCGCGCGGCTGATTCCGGCGCTGTCGCGGCCGGGTGAAAAACCAGTGATTCGCGTACTCGACGTGGAGGAATACATTCGCCGCACCGACGCGATTTTCGAGAAAGAGGGCTTCTGGGAGAGCGAGAAGGAGAGGAGGACAGATACCTCCGGGAACCTTGTCCACGTATTCAGCATGTATGAATCGCGCCGTGCGCAGACAGGGCAGCCTTTTCAGACGGGCGTCAACAGCATACAGCTCTTCAACGATGGGGCCCGCTGGTGGATCGTGACTGTTATGTGGAACAGTACGCGATGACGGCTGCCCATCCGTCAGGATTGGATGGCCTCACCGTGCGGCCCTGGCGGGGAGGATTCGAATCGTCCCCAGCCGGTAACGCATCCGGCTGTCTTCGCCCTCGATCGCCAGGCGTACCGCAGGCTTTCCGCTGTCCGGATCTGTGATGGCGATGCGCAGGTCATATGTGCCCGCCTGGAGTGCTTCCGGCACCCTTATCAATGTCGTGACCGGATATTCCTTCCCTGACACCCAGTCGATTGGTGTGAAAGCGCGGTCAGGCGCGCTCGACTTCTCGATCCCTTCAGCGTCTGTGAGATATACCCGCAACGGGTGGTGAGCGTACAGCCTGCCCGTGTTCCTGTTTACCCACCTGGACTCGATCATGAGCAGGTCGCCGGCATGTAGTTCCGCCGGCCAGCTGGCTGTGAGCGGCAGCAGCCGATAACCTATTCCGCCGCTGCGAAGGCCGTTTTCAAAGGCTTCACGATCCTCGCGCATCGCCCGCTTGTAGCTCTCCGCGTCCATGTAGAAATGGCCGAAATTGGAATGCCATTGTGCCATCACGGCAATGTTTTCCTCCAAGGTGCCGTGGGTGCCGTGGTTTTTCACGTCCAGGTAGGACCAGTCGCCTTCAGCCAGCATCGCAGCCTGCGGCCAGTACTTCTCCATGGTCAGGTAATCATAGAGAAGCAATCCGTCAATAAATCCGTGCCGAGCCAGGGCGAAGTGTTTTGACAAGGCGACGTCGAGCGCCTGGCGGTAGTGGAAATCCTCGAGGCTTGTGACCTGCCGCTGATCGTCGTCGAAGCAATAGGAGATCATCACGGGCCGCACCTTGAAGATGTCGGAATACATTTCCACCAGCTTCTTCAGAACGGCATGCTTTACGTCCCTGTCGGGCCACGGGTAATGGGACCACATCGTGTGCCACTCGCCCCACTGGCCGTAACCCATAGCGCCCCAAAGGATCACCGGGCTGTCCTTCCTGTCGTAGCGCGCGGCCAGCCCGGACAGGAAGCGCCGGGCTTTGGGAAGGTAGATGCTTTCGTAGGAAGGATGGATGTAGTCGGGCTCCCGCTTCTTGGAGTCGGATTCACCGGTGTAGGCGCGGAACTTGACGCCCTCTGTCCACAGCCATTCGGGGCAGACTTCGTTGCCGGGAGCGCCGTTCCACCCGGGGTCGTCCGTGATCCAGACCCGCAGATAAACCTGTTTGTCCCGGCTGGCCCAGTAGTCGAGGATGGCGTCCAGGTCTTTCCAGTAATAGCGGCCTTCCTGAGGTTCTCGGTCGGACCACATCCAGTCGATCAGCACCCACTTGAAAAGGGGTGCGTTATCCCCGAAGCCGGCCGTGTTGTATTCGACGGTGAAGGGGCGTCCATCGTAGTAGCGCGGTCCCGCCCATAGCCCCCAACCCATGTACGGGTTTACCAGCGGGCGGTTATGTTCGCTGAAGGCAACGGTCTTTCTCGTCTGCGCGCCAGCACCCGCAACGACCGGGACCGCACTGAGTGCGAACACGAGTCCGATCAACCATTTTTCTCGCATGGTGCACATCCCTCATGGAGCAGATCTTGCCCTGCGGCCGGGACCTGCGGCTTTCCTGGAACAGGCATTCAGGGCAAGGTCAACCGTTATGCGACTATTCTTGTGACTGACCGGAACGACCTCGTGGCGGGATGCGAGCGCTTCAACGACCGCGCGCCCGATTGTGCCTGTTGCTCCTACGACTGCGATGCGCATAGTCTGGCTCCTTTTCATTGACGAAATCGTAACGTCCTGACCGCGCGTATGCCATGCCTGATTCTACGACTCGCGAGCCTGCCTCGAAGCACGATAATCGAAGCCTTGGGAAGCTGGTAGATGGTATCCGCTCCGGCGGCCGTCACGGTTGACTTGATTGGCGGGCCGTCCGGGTCTGAATGACCATCCCTTTTCGGCCGTTCCTGCCCGCGGAGCCCCGGCCCGCATCGATGTGGGACATAGGACGCCCTCGCGTGGCTGTCGCAGTCTGATCCGGCTTTCGACCCGCGATGCCGGTTGCGACCCCGATTCCGACAACGAGAGCGAAATAGCACGGCTGTACGAAAGACTCGCAGCCGGATCACCGGGTCCTGGTTTTCGGCCGGAGACCGACGAGTTCCTCGAACCAATTCTG
>Ga0102851_10001068_pt1 | contig 15078 bp, 14 predicted proteins | sample Mud3Dept3metaG_FD_79558 | JGI IMG/M metagenome (GOLD analysis project Ga0102851, IMG submission 79558) | Freshwater wetland microbial communities from Ohio, USA, analyzing the effect of biotic and abiotic controls - Mud 3 Core 4 Depth 3... | ecosystem: Environmental > Aquatic > Freshwater >... | reverse complement strand
GGAACAGATGGTCGTTGAACTTTAATAATGAAATTTCCTAAAATCCGATGCGCCAGTGAATTCTGAACAATGGCAGATGCTTTCGTATAAGCAAGGGCTTCAGGCGTTGTGCCTTTTTCGCGAACGGCTTTGTCAATAGTTACGTCCTCACCAATTACAGAGCACATAAAACATTTTTTATAATTGATCATCTCATTTGTTTCTTTAGCAACTTGTTGAATCATTTGCCAGGTTAAATGAGTCTGTGGTTTGTAATGATAGACGATAAGATCAGGAGCATAAAATTCGATTATGACAAAATCGAGTTCAAGCTTTTTTAATATTATAAGGTCTGTCAACATTATTATAAATATACAAAAAAATATTTGTTCTGCAAAAATATTTATATTTTAATTCACACGCAATCAATAAGATACGAGAATAATAGTTGGCCTGTAAAATTTCCGTCAAAGGCATTCCTTTTTTATATCTTTATCAAAAATTAATCAAATCATGGAACGAATAGGTTTTAGAATTCCTCTAATTTTATCAATCGCACTGTTTATAGGATCGCTATTTCTACCTGTTTATTATGATCCTGCAATTCCGGGATATATGGCATTGTTAGGAGGATGGATGACACTTTTAAACGATATCCCTACTGCAATTTCATGGTTGGCAAATGTTACATTTATAATTGCCGTAGTTAAAATTCTTAAACGCAAAGAACCAAAACCTTTTGCGGCACTGATTTTTAGTGTGCTTTCATTATGTCTGGGTTTGGCAGTACTCGGGGCCGGAATGGCATTCGGAGGTGCAAGCAAAACAATGGCTAAATCTGCAATGGGCATGGGATTTTATGTTTGGATAATGAGTTTTATCCTGTTAATTATTGCCTCCTGGATTAAATTCAAAAAACGTTAATTTTTTCCTGATTACTTTATTTTTTCAGCCAGTCCGGATTTTAGAAGTAAATTTAATGTCTCAATGAAAGGAGTTCTGTTTATTTCATTTTGCTTTTTTTCTTTAAGCATTTTTGCGCAAGATGAAAAAGTTGAATTAAAAGGTACGATAACAGAAGCCAACGGTACTCCAATTCCTTATGTTACAATTTTAGTTTATACCCTGGATTCGGTTCTTGTTAATGGAGCGTCTAGTGATACTCTTGGCGAGTTTTCCGTCTCTCTTGACAAAGGAAATTATTACGCAAAATTTCGTTTTTTATCTTTCCAGGAAAAATTTATTTCTTCTATTATTATCGAAGATCAAACGGTAGATCTTGGTATTATTATTCTGCAACCAAAAACGGGTTATCTTGATGCTATTGATATTACAGTGGAAAAGCCGCAAATGGAATTAAAACTTGATAAACGGGTTTTTAATATCACAAAAGATATTTCAACTGCAGGATTAAATGCCGCTGATATTCTTGATAATATTCCTTCTATCAGTGTTGATGCTGAAGGTAATGTTAGTCTTCGTGGAAATTCAAATGTCAGAATTTTAATTAACGGGAAACCGAGCACATTAAGCAATACAGAAGCGCTTCGTCAAATCAACGGCAATATGATAGAGAGTGTTGAAGTAATTACCAATCCTTCCGCGCGTTATGATGCCGAAGGTGAAGTTGGAATCATCAACATCATTCTGAAAAAAGAAATGGGGAAAGGCGTTAACGGAAGTTTTAATATGCGCATCGGTTATCCCGTTGGTTATGGCGCGGGTTTTAATTTTAATGTCCGTCGTGAAAAAGTTAATTTTTTTGTAGGTTATGGTTATGGCCATCAAAATTCACCCGGCTCCGGATTTACTAACCAGGAATTTAACGGAATTGACACTTCTTACCGCTATGAGCAAACATCATTGCACAATCGCGGAGGCTCTTCTCACAACGTCAATGCCGGTTTTGATTTTAATATCGGGAAAAGAAGTTCGCTCACATTTACATCAGTGTTCCGGATTTCAGATGGTGATAATAACAGCGCAATTACTTACCGCGATTTTGATTTTTCTGACAATCTTACACAAACCGTAACTCGTGATGAGTTTGAATTAGATTACGGAAGAACGCAGGAATATACATTGACTTTTAGAAAAACATTTACGCAAAAAGAACGGTTGTTTACGTTTGATGTTAAGAAGAATTTTTCTATTGATAACGAGTCCTCTGATTTAACCGAAATCAGCAGTGATGCTTTAGACGCAAGTATTTTTCAGCGCACAGTTAATGATGAAACGGAAGATAGCTGGCTTTTTCAAACTGATTATATTCATCCTTTAGGCAAAGAAGGAAAATTTGAAACAGGCGCAAAAGTTTCATTACGAAATCTTTCGAATGATTATCAACTCGAAGATAGTTTGTCGGGAACGTGGAATCCAAATTCACTTTTTAATAATTATCTAAAATATACCGAGAATATTTATGCCGCTTATATCATGGCCGGCAACAAAACAAAAAAGTTCAGTTATCAAGGTGGAATCAGGGCAGAATTCAGCGATATAACTACTAATTTAGTTGAAACTTCGCAGGTCAATCATCGTCAATACCTGAGATGGTTTCCAAGTTTTCATTTTTCGTATGAACTAAAAAAAGATAATTTTTTACAAATAAGTTATTCTAGAAGGATAAGCCGACCGAGATCATGGTGGTTAACTCCATTTTATACCTTCAAAGATTCACGAAATTATGAGTCCGGCAATCCGAATATTAATCCTGAATTTGCCGGTTCGTATGAACTTGGTCATTTAAAATATTGGAAAAAGGGATCTATTCTCACTTCAATTTATTACCGGCGAACGGTTGATTTCATGGATAGAATTTTACTGACGGATTCAACAGGAATAACATGGCGATTGCCCGTTAACCTTGGCACCGCGAATTCATTTGGAATTGAATTTTCCGGATCGTACGCAGTTTTCAAATGGTGTAACATAAATGGAAATTTTAATTTCTACCGCTCAATTTCAGAAGGAGAATACCTGGGAATAATTTATGCGAACGACGCTTATGCGTGGTCGGGTAAAATCACTTCCAAATTCACAATTAAACGAAAATTTGCACTTCAAACTTCCTTCTCTTACGAATCTCCAACCTCAACAAACCAGGGAAGCGCCAAGGCTCAATATTTCTGGGACGGGTCAATGGCCTGGGACATTTTGAAAGGAAACGGAACCATTTCTTTTAACGCGCGCGATATTTTAAACACCCGTAAACGTCGCAATATTGTTGAATCTACTTACTTTTACTCTGAAAGTTCGTTCCAGTGGCGCTCTCGTCAACTTACACTGAGTTTTGTTTATCGTCTTAATCAGAAAAAAACAAAATCGGAGATGGGCGGAGATGGCGGCGACGGGGGAATGTAAAAAACGAAACTATGAAAAAATACATTTTATTAATCTCAATCCTATATTGTATGGTGGCTCAATCGCAAACAAGCATTCATGAATTTTCATTCAAAACGATTGACGGAATTGAAAAATCTTTTGCTGATTTTAAAGGTAAAAAAATTCTGATCGTCAACACAGCAAGCGAATGCGGATATACCGGCCAATATAAAGCGCTGCAGGAAATGCACGAAAAATATGGCGACAAGGTTGCAGTTATTGGTTTCCCCGCAAATAATTTTGGTGGCCAGGAACCCGGCGCAAACAGTGAAATTGCAACTTTCTGCGAAAAAAATTACGGCGTTACTTTTACAATGGCCGAAAAAGTTTCTGTTGACGGCGCTGATATTTCGGCTATTTTTAAATGGCTTTGCGTACAAGAAAACCCTTCTTTTACAGGCGCAATTAAATGGAACTTTGAAAAATTTTTATTGGACGAAAACGGAACCTTATTAGACCGTTACAGAAGTGGCACAGCGCCGGATGATAAAAAAATTGTGAAAGCGCTTGGGTAGAATTTTTTCGACGACTTTGTGCTGCTAACCTTAGTATATTACTGATAAGTCGTTTCAATCAGAATTCCATTTTCATATTTTTCGGTCTTCAGTAGTTTTCCGTTTTTGTCGTAATACCTTCGATTACCGTCTCTTTTTCCATTAGTGTATTTTGAAATAATAGTGATGTAACCTATAATAGAGAAATTTTCTAGGAAATGAGTTTGGGTCGCATAATATGAATCGTTTCGATAAACCCGATAACTAACAAATCCGCCGACGCTAATGTCCATGAGTACGACACAAGTTCCATTGTAAGGAATAGAATCATTTTCCAAATAGAATTTATCATCTTTTAGATTTAAGCATGAGCAGGTCGGAACATCAACCAAAATAAATTCAGGCCCCATCGCAGTATATGGACCAAACAACGAATCCATCATCTGAAATATAGAATCGTTAACAGAAACCACTGTTGAAATAGTGTTTAAATCCGTCGAATCAGGAGTCTGAGCTAAACAAAATTGACTCGAAAATATCACGAACATTATTATTATTGCAATTTTCATTAGATTACTGCTAAATGGCACTTTTTGTAGTTGCAACAAGTGAAACGCCAAATTTTGAAATATAACTCTGGTCTCCGGTTATTGCATTTACCTGTTGCGCGTAATTATTTTTTATTCCGCAGCAAATTACAACAAGAGCTGAAAAAAATATTTTAATATGTGTGATTGCTTTTTTCATTTGAGATTGATTTGATACTTATTTATACGGTACAACAAACTTGTAATTTGGTGCAATTTTTTTCGAATTCGTTATAAAATCGCATATTCCGGGGCAGTTTTTTGTCATTTGTTTATCAAATATTGTTTTGATAGCCAATAGCAGCTAGGCTAATTTTTATCATTGGTTTGATTGATTTATTCCCACACGGTCGTTTTTATCTCTTGCGAAAGGCGGAATGCGTTTTTTTTTGATAAATTTGACATCCTTTTTGCACAGGCAAACTGGCAGGCTTATTTTTTAAACACCGAACACAAAATGAAACTTCTCGTTTGTATCAGTAAAGCACCCGACACGACCAGTAAAATCGACTTTGTCGATAACAACACAAAATTCAATGAAGCCGGAGTTCAGTACATTGTTAATCCATATGATGAATGGTATGCCCTGGTGCGTGCGTTAGAATTAAAAGAAACACTTGGCGGAACAGTTACAACAATAACCGTTGGTCCGCCGGAAGATGAAGCCGTTATCCGAAAAGCACTTGCAATTGGCGCTGACGAATCTGTGAGAATTAACGCTGTCGCTAAAGACGCTTATTTTACTGCTTTTCAAATCGCTGATTATGCAAAAAAAGGTGGATTTGATATTGTGTTTACAGGAAAGGAAACCATTAATTATAACGGTTCACAAGTTGGCGGGATGATAGCCGAACTTTTAAATCAGCCATTTATATCTCTTGCTTCTAAATTGGATGTTTCAGGAACTACCGCAACTATTCATAAAGAAATTCCGGGTGGAACAGAAATAGTAGAAGTTAATTTACCTTTTATAATAAGCGCAGCAAAAGGAATGGCTGAACAACGCATTCCTAACATGAGAGGAATTATGGCAGCGCGAACAAAACCATTACAAATCATAGAGCCGGTGGTGACTGATGAATTGGTAAGTTTTGTTTCATACGATCTTCCCAAAGCAAAATCTGCTTGTAAATACATTGACCCGGCTAACATGGCCGAATTAGTACACCTCCTTCATACCGAAGCAAAAGTCATTTAACCTACAAAAGAAACCACATGTCAGTTCTGGTATACATAGACACATTAAGCGGACACATTCCAAAAAGCGCAATCGAAGCAGTTTACTATGGAAGTAAAATTGGCTCAACAACTGTTCTAACAAATGGCCCAATCGACAAAAATTTTTTAGCCGATTTAGGAAATTACGGAGCGTCAAAAGTTCTGGTAAACCGAACGTTAACTTCGAGCGATCCTTCTCAAGTTTCGCAATTAGTTGCAGCGGCAGTTGCAGCGGCAGGAGCTACAACGATTGTTTTTTCGATGGATCTTACGGGTAAAGCTGTTGCACCACGAGTATCAGCGCGTTTAAAAGCCGGCTTAGTTGTTGGTGCTATTGATCTTCCGGCTGATGACGGGACAATAAAAGTAAACGTGTTTTCAGGGAAAGCACTTGGGAAAGTGAAAGTGAATTCTGCAATTAGAATAATAGGTTTAACACCAAATTCTATTCCTGTAGTAAAAGGGAATTCGACTGCTGTTGTTGAAGAGTTTTCTGCAGATTTTGGTCAACCTTCTGTCACAGTTAAATCTGTTGAAAAACAAAAAGGAGATATTTTATTGCCTGAAGCAAACATTGTAGTTTCAGCAGGAAGAGGATTAAAAGGACCTGAAAATTGGGGAATTGTTGAAGACCTTGCGAAAGTTTTAGGTGCTGCAACAGCTTGTTCAAGACCAGTTGCTGATATTGGCTGGAGACCTCACCACGAACATGTTGGTCAAACCGGTCTTGCTATTCGTCCGGATCTTTATATTGCCGCAGGAATTTCAGGCGCAATACAACATCTGGCCGGTGTTAACGGAAGTAAAGTTATTGTAGTAATAAATACAGATTCTGAAGCGCCGTTTTTTAAGGCTGCAGATTATGGTATTATTGGAGATGCGTTTGATGTTTTACCAAAATTAACCGCTGAAATTTCAAAATTAAAAGCACAACATTAACCGGGATAATTCAAATTTAGACGCGAACGACCTTACCAGGATATGGAAAAAATTGAACTCAAAATAGTCGGATTATCATATAGCCAGACACAATCCGGTGCTTATGCCCTGGTGTTGTCTGAGCGAAATGGTACGCGAAGATTGCCTATTATTATCGGCGGTTTCGAAGCACAATCAATTGCGATTGAATTGGAAAAAATGAAACCTTCCCGTCCGCTTACTCACGATCTTTTTAAAACTTTTACTGATTCTTTCCAGATCAAAATAATTGAGGTTGTTATTTATAACCTGATTGAAGGTGTTTTCTATTCAAAATTAATTTGCGATAAAGACGGCGAAAAAGTTGAGATTGATGCACGAACGTCTGATGCAATCGCAATCGGAATTCGTTGCGGAAGTCCCGTGTTCACATACGAACATATTTTAAGTTCGGCCGGCATTCAACTCGAAGATGAAATCGCCGCAGAGCATGAAGAAGAGACAGAAAAAAGCGAGGAAGTAAAACAAATCAATAGCGAGTTAAGTGCACTCAGCAATGAAGAACTTGAATCACTTTTGAAAGAAGCAATTTCCGCCGAAGATTATGAAAGAGCTTCTGAGATTCGCGACGAGATTAAGAAGAGGAATTAAGGGGCCACGTTCGAAGTCACCGAACCACGCGAAGGATTCGCACGGTAGCTTTCCAGTTTTTCATAACAAACTATTTTTAGATTTTTAAAATTCTATTTTTACTTCTAAAATCATTATTCGTTAATCGCTGTTCTTAAATCAAAAAAAATCATCAAATCTCCTAAAAGCTAAAATGGAAATAAAGGGCCGCTTAATTATCTTAAATTTTCTTCAGTTTTTTGTTTGGGGTGCCTGGCTAATCTCTATCGGCGGTTATTTGGGAGGCACATTACATTTTACAGGCTCGCAGATTGGTGGTGTATTTTCTACATTAGGAATTGCTTCTCTTTTTATGCCCACGTTGATGGGAATTATTGCCGATAAGTGGATTAATGCTGAACGCGTTCTCGGAGCTTGTCATTTAATTGGCGCAGGATTATTATTATGGGCGGCAACTGTTACTGATCCGGCTGTTTTTTTCTGGGTGATGTTGGTTAACTCCATGTTTTACATGCCTACAATTGCGCTAAATAATTCAGTTTCATACACCGTTCTTGAGCAAAAAGGATTTGAAATTGTAAAAGTTTTTCCGCCAATAAGAGTATGGGGAACTGTTGGTTTTATTGCTGCAATGTGGGTTGTCGATATTTTAGGATGGAAATCAACAAATATGCAATTGATCTTTGCTGCAGTGGCATCACTTGTATTAGGAATTTACGCTTTCACAATTCCAAAATGTCCACCCGTTAAAACAAAATCAACCGGAAGTTTTTTGACAACACTTGGTTTAGATGCATTTGTTTTATTCAAACAAAGAAAGATGTTTATTTTCTTTTTATTCGCAATGTTTTTAGGGGCGGCTCTTCAAATTACAAATGCTTTCGGAGGCTCATTTTTAGATAGTTTCCAGGCAACGCACCCTGATACTTTCGGCGTAAAACATCCGATTCTTTTGTTATCAATTTCGCAAATTTCTGAAACACTTTTTATTCTAACAATTCCATTTTTCCTTTATCGATTCGGAATTAAAAAAGTAATGATCATCAGTATTTTTGCATGGGTTTTAAGATTCGGTCTTTTTGCAATCGGCGATCCGGGAGGTGGATTATTTCTACTGATTTTATCGATGATTATTTACGGAATGGCTTTCGATTTTTTCAATATCTCGGGATCACTATTCGTAGAAAAAGAAGCTCCGTCAAAAATACGCGCAAGTGCGCAGGGATTATTTATGTTTATGACCAACGGGCTGGGCGCTATGATTGGCGGGTATTGCAGCGGACTTGTTGTAGATTATTATACAATTGTTGATCCGATAACAAATGAAATTATTTCAAGAGATTGGCAAAGTATCTGGTTTTCTTTTGCCGGTTATGCTTTGATTTTAGGACTCGCTTTTCCTTTTGTTTTTAAGTATAAACATGAGAAAGGAACTGTGGAAAAAATTAGTCACTAACCGCAAGAATAAATTTTCTCCGCGGCTCTCTGCGCTCTTTTCTCCGCGGCTCTCTGCGGTTAAAATAACTTCTCAAAATTAAAAACTTCCATTTTCTCAAAACGATTCCACCTCTCTAACTTCCCCAACTTTCAAGTCTCCTAAAAAAACATCTCCAACCCTGACGCGCACCAAACGCAATGTCGGCAAGCCAACCGCCGCAGTCATTTTCCGAACTTGCCTAAATTTTCCTTCTGTAATAATTATTGAAATCCATGAGGTTGGTCCGTGACGATCATCACGAATTTTTTTTGTTCTCGGTAAAAAATCGGGAATCGTTTCAAGTAAAAAAACACGACAAGGTTTTGTTTGATATTTGATTCCGGCAAAACCAATTTCAACTCCGTTTTGAAGTTTAATTAAAGCCTCTGATGAAGCTAAACCATCAACCTGGACATAATATTCCTTTTCAATATTATGGCCGCGGATCTCTTCGCTTACTTTTCCGTCTGTTGTCAATAATAACAGTCCTTCGCTTTTTTCATCAAGTCTTCCAATCGCCATTGTCCCGGATGGAAAATCGAATAACTCTGCGACCAGCTTTTTCTTTTTTTCTTCACATACAAACTGGCAGAGATAACCGAAAGGTTTGTGCAAAATAAAATGGCGATGATTTGGCATTAGAATTTAAGTGAGAAGCAAAGATAAGCAAGATGTTTCGTCCCTACAGGACTCTAAAGTTTTTTGACAATTTCTCGCGCGACCGGGGTTTCGATAATTTAAATCCTTCATAAATGCGCGGCTTATCTTTTGCGACAGAGATGAAAGAAAACAAAAGAAATAAACGTGTAAATAATTTATGCATGAGTTGTTTTTTGTTGATTGGATTTATAACGACATCGGTCTAAAAATGATACACAAAAAATCACCTCGAAAAAAAAATAATTGCGAAACTTCGCGACAAAATCAACTTATTTCTTTTGCCGGCGAATCAACTATTTCCATATTAACATGCTTCCATTTAGCATCACCGCGAAGCGGAAAACAAAGCAAGAGAAGATAAACCGGGTACCAGATTTGATTAATAATTGTAAGCGGAAAAAGAATTAAAATATTGGAATGCCGATAATTAATTGTCGCCATAAATTCAGTAATAATTTTAAGTGCAACGAGGAATAAAAAATAAGGATAAAAAGGAATTGCAGTAATAGAAATAATAAAAGCTATTTGCAGAATAATTAAAAATAAAACCAGTTTTGTATTTTTAATATCGGCCATTTTAGAGAACTTGCTTAACCATCTTTTTCGCTGACGCAATAAATTCATTATCCCTGATGGCGCTTTTGTTTCAACAGATAATTCGTCGTCTAAAAAACGGTCCACTTTATTTTTTTTTGTACTAAATGATTGCATTAAAAAAACATCATCGCCTGAGGCAATGTCAAAATCTGTTCTGCTATTAAAACTACTTTGATATGCCGTTTTTTTGAAAACAAGATTTGCGCCGCTGCAAAGTATTGGTTTTTTTGAGCCGAATGTCAACAGCTGTAACCATGCGAATTCTATTGATGCCAGTTCCTGGAAAATAGTTTTTGAAACCATGGTAACAGGTAAAATAATCATATCAACCTGCGGAAGTTTAAATAAATTCTGAAAATAATTTTCTCCGAATTTTACATCCGCGTCAAGCGTTAAAATAAAATCATTTTTTGCTTTTTGAATACCCTCATGCAGCGCCTGTTTTTTTCCTTTCTTTTTTGAAAGATGAATTATTTGAAAAGGTCTTTTTAGTTTTTCGCGAATCATTTTTTCGGTCAGGTCATCAGAAAAATCATCTACAAAAATGAGCTCACTATTTTCAAACCATTCGCGCTGGTTGTTGAGAGATTCGATTAAATCACCGATACGTGATTCTTCGTTATGAAATGGAATAATGACCGAAATATTTTTAATTCTCGGCAACCCGGACCGCTCGTTATTTTTATGCCTGTTGCAAAATACGAAAGCAAGAAAAAACTGCACCAAAAAAAGGAGCAGAATAATTCCGAATAATATCTCCCAAATCTCTGGCATATTATGCAAGTTAGCCAAAAAGCGCCGAACTCAATCCGGACGAAGCCAACAAGAGCAGTCACTCTGTCCCGATGCTTCGGGATTATTTCAGAGTCTTTCCGACATTAAAACAGATGCTGAAACGAGTTCAGCATGACCTTCCGATAATCAAAAAAATAAAAAAAACCGGAACTAGTCCGGCCTTTTTTTTACTAAAATCGTTAATCAGTATTCTTAAATCATTTTTAAAATCAAGAACTAAAATAAAATCACACTAGTAATTTGCATTCCATCTCATTTTCATATCTCCCAAAACTCCCTGCAATCTTTTTGCTTCGGTTTTATATTTCATCTCACCGGCGTTAATTGCTTTGTTGATGTATTGCTCAGACTCATCAAAATTGCTCATCCACATATAAGCCTCGGCAATATTGTAATAAATTAATGCCGTTACCTTTTCATTAATACGTGATTTATTATCTGCAATATTACTTTCAGATAAGGCTTGTTTCCAAACATTAATTGCTTCGGTTAATTTAGCGTGCCCGTTTTTTCTATCTCTTGTCTGATATATTAAATCATACCCTTGTTTGGCTAATGTGTACGCATTTGTCAAATCATCATAACTATATTCTTTGTGACTTTTTACTGAATAAATTTCAGTGTTCCAGGTTCTTGTAGAATAACCGCAGGCATTGTTGAGATAATGAGTGATCTCACTCATGGCCGAAGTGCGTGCATGTTTCTGAAGTTCAGACCAGAATTGGGTTTGATTATCTAAATACCACAATTGATATTCATATTTACTGGCATATTCTTTCATCGGATATGATCGTACTTCATTCAAAATAATTGTGTTCAAAACAACTCCCTGCGACGGTGTTTCAACTTTAATTTCAACCGGCATTGTATATTCACATTTGTACTGATATTTTGTTGTAGTTCCGCTTCCCGTTTTTGTTTCCACAACTTTAATATTTCCTACTCCTTTAAAATCAAGAGTAACTTTTGCGCCGCCGGTTCCTTTACTAAAACCATCTATGTTAACCATATTATTTACCTGGTCATTCGGTAAATCTTCGTGCATATTTGGTTGAAGAACTTCAAGTTTTACAGGTTGCAAAGGATAAGGAGGTTTAACAGGTTGCACCACAATTGTTCCGGCATTTGTACTTTTTTCCCATGCCGCTAATTGAATTAAATAATTACGGTCAATGTTTTTCTTTTGTTCTTTCCAGACATTCATCTGGCTTTCGTATTGAACATTTGCATTGTCTAATTTAATCTGGTAAGCATTCAAACTATCCTGGTTGCTTGTTTCAAAAGATTTTGTTACAACAATTTCAAATTGTGTGTACTTAGTATCGATTGGATTTGTAGGCAATTGAATATAAGTAAATGAAACTTTATTATCAGTCACATTTTGCGCCGATGCAATCGTTACAAATCCACTAAGCAAAAACAGTAAGCCTTTTTTCATATTAATTTTTTTTAAGAATTTAAAGATACTAGAATTTTTAATACTCGTTGCAGCATACAACAACCTTGCCAATTGCATTAGCGCTATAAGAAACCTAACTTGAATTATCATTAAGCAGTAATCGATTAAGCCACGGCAGAAATCGGGTGCAAATGATCCATTTTCAGGTGGTAAAAACAAAACAAGTTACAACAAAATATATTGCCGGAAGTCACGTGCAGCTATCGCCAAAAAATCTGCTATTCCTAAATAAAACAATATAATTCCATGCCATAACAATAGTTTTTTTATCTTTCTCCTTTAAACGAAATTCATCCTTTCAAAATAAGAATGTTTGTACGCCTGATTTTTTGTTTCCTGGTTGTGTTTTTTTGTAAACACGGATTTTCTGCACAAGCGGATTCGCCTATCATAATTTCTCCGTTTGATGGCGGTGTGGAATTAACGAATCGTGTTTTTTATTTCGTTGATGCAAAAAACAATATGTCGCTGAATGATGCTGTTGAAGTGAATGGCTGGCAATCATCAGAGGCCAACTCACTCAATTTCGGCTATAATACGAATGCTCATTGGCTAAAATTTTCTTTAAAAGCTTCGGCGGGGACACATGAATTAAAACAACTCCTTGTCATTAATTACCCGGTGCTTGACAGCATTGATGTTTATTTCAGATCTGATTCTGCCGTATGGACCGAAATACACACGGGTGATTGTTATCCGTTCAGTTCTCGTGAATATGTTTACAGATATTTTGTAATTCCATTTACGATTTCATCTGCAGTTACAACAGAATTTTACATTAGGGTCCGCACACAATCTTCGGCGCAAATTCCTTTGAAATTATGGAATGAAACAGCTTTCACGCAACATATCAATAAAGAGAATTATGTACTCGGAATTTACTATGGAATTATTCTTGTAATGTTGCTGTACAATTTGTTTATCTTTTTTTCTGTCCGCGAAAAAAGTTATCTCTATTATCTCTGCTTCATTTTATTTTTTGGTTTGTTCCAGGCAACGATTAATGGTTTTACATACGAATATCTTTGGGGCGATCTAATCTGGTGGGCCAATCACAGCGTTATCTTTTTTGCAGCAACATTTTTATTTTTTATTCCAACATTTACAAATGCACTTCTTAATACAAAAATAGTTGCTCCAAAATTAGGCCGCATTCTTCGTGTTCTCGGATACATTGCACTTGTGAATATGGTTTGTTCACTCTTTCTCCCCTACTCCTTAGTTGTAAAAGCTACGGTATTACTTGCGCTGTTAACAGTATTTATAACGGTGTTAACCGGTTTTGTTTGTCATTTCAGAGGATATCGTGCGGCGCGGTTTTTTCTGTTAGCATGGTTAGGATTGCTTACCGGCGGATTTGTTTATGCGCTCAAAGCTTTTGGTTTATTGTCTAATAATTTTTTCACAGAATATGGTTTGCAAATTGGTTCAGCTGCAGAAGTTATTTTGTTATCACTCGCACTTGCAGATCGGATAAATATGTTGAAACGCGAAAAGGCCGAGGCACAGGAAAAAGCTTTAATACATCTTGAAAGTATTGTGCAGGAAAGAACATCGGAAGTTGTTCAGCAAAAAGAAATAATTGAAAGTAAAAATAAAGATATTCTCGCAAGCATTAATTATGCAAAACGAATCCAGGAAGCTATTCTGCCCTCGCCCGGATACATCCGAAAATATTTGCCGGATAATTTTGTACTCTACAAACCTAAAGATATTGTTGCCGGAGATTTTTACTGGATGCACGTTACCGGACAAGATGAAACATCGGCAACTGATTCTGTTAATAGGGACAGTATTGTTTTAATTGCTTCTTGCGATTGCACAGGTCATGGTGTTCCAGGAGCACTTGTGAGTGTTATTTGTCACGATGCTTTGAACCGTGCCGTTCGTGAATTTAATTTAACCAGGCCTAATGAAATTCTGAACAAAACACGCGACCTGGTAATTGGTGCATTTGAAAAAAGCGAACAAAATGTATTTGACGGAATGGACATTTCACTTTGTGCAATTGATTTTTATAACATGAAGATGGAATTTGCCGGAGCAAATACACCGCTATTCATAATTAAGAAAGATGAGCAGATTGAATTGAAAGCAAACCCACAGCCAATCGGAAAATTTTTTCGCGAAGTATCTTTCACAAATCATACAATAAATATTGTAAAAGGTGATCTGATTTATTTTTACACAGATGGATACGGAGATCAATTTGGCGGACCGGATGGAAAAAAATTCAAGCGTTCACGTCTCAAAGAATTGCTTAAAAATATCTCGGCAAAATCAATGCACGATCAACACAAAGATTTATTGACAGAATTTGAAAACTGGCGTGGAGATATGGAACAGATTGATGATGTTTCTGTTATCGGCGTGAGAATCTGACGAAAAAAAGGAGCAGCGGCAGTTGCAGGAGCAGGATGTTTGCGGAATATATGTCACCAAAAAACAACAATCTTCCCAACAGAATTTCTACTCTCCAAAAGTGCATGCGCTTTTCCAATTTCGTCCACTTTAAAACGCGCGCCAACGTGTGCTTTTAGTTGACCCTGTTTCACCATTTGGGCACAATTTCTTAATGCCCGCGCAAGAGCCTCAGGTTTATTATCTCCGACCTTCAACATGTTAATTCCAATAATAGATTTTGATTTCATCATCAACACAATTGGAATCACCAATCTCATTTTAAAAACAAAATTGAGACTTGAAAAAATTCCGAATTTTTTACCTGATCTTTCTGAACCACCAAATAAAATTACACGTCCACCAGATCCAATTAATTTTAAATCTTTTTTAAATGTTGAACCGGCAATCGGGTTAAATGTTGCGTCGAGTTTTTCCGCTCCGTATTTTTTTATTATCACTTCCGTATAATCTGATTTG
>Ga0102851_10001067_pt1 | contig 15081 bp, 12 predicted proteins | sample Mud3Dept3metaG_FD_79558 | JGI IMG/M metagenome (GOLD analysis project Ga0102851, IMG submission 79558) | Freshwater wetland microbial communities from Ohio, USA, analyzing the effect of biotic and abiotic controls - Mud 3 Core 4 Depth 3... | ecosystem: Environmental > Aquatic > Freshwater >... | reverse complement strand
TTGTCTTTGCTTTTATCATAACAAGCGTTTCTGCTTTCCAGGGTTATTTCGTAGACGGCGGTTCCCTGGAGGTTGGCCGGGCAAGCACAAAAGCCGTGGTATTCAGCAGCGTCCTTATACTGATGTCCAATGTGATACTTACTCAACTTCTCCTGTCATGATAAGGGTTAAAAATCTTGAAAAGTCATTCAACAATATTGTGGTTCTGCATGATATTACTGTCTCCTTCGAACCCGGCAAGACAAACCTTATTATAGGCAGGAGCGGATCAGGAAAAACAGTTTTGCTTAAATCGATTGCCGGACTTCATGAACCGGATAAAGGTGAGGTCTGGTTTGAAAATATCCTTTTTAACAAGCTTGATTTCAATTCAAAGAAAGAAATCCGCAAGGAGATGGGGATGCTTTTCCAGGGAAGTGCTCTTTTTGATTCTCTTACTGTTGAACAGAACGTCAGATTCCCTCTTGATATGTTCACAAATAAGAGTCCGGAGGAAAAAATTGAAAGAGTCAACTTTTGCCTTAACCGGGTCAATATCATGAATGCAAATAATTTATTCCCTTCCGAATTATCCGGAGGCATGAAGAAAAGGGTTGCCATCGCAAGAGCGATCTCTTTAAATCCCAAATATCTGTTCTGTGATGAACCTAATTCTGGACTAGACCCGATGACGGCAATACTTATCGATGATCTTATTAAGGAGCTGACAGAAGAGTTTTGTATGACCACAATTGTTAATACGCACGATATGAACTCCGTTCTTGAGATCGGGGAGAAAATTGTTTTTATACATGAAGGTTTTATCTCCTGGGAAGGCAACAAGAATGAAATACTACATTCCGATAATGAATTTCTGAACGAATTTGTTTTTGCTAACACCCTGGCCAAGCAGCTCAGATCATCCGACAAATAAGCGGATTTTATTAGTCCACTTCTTCATAATCAATATATTCGCCTGTCTCTTTGGAGACTTTTTTCTTGTCAGGAGTATTTTTGCCGTTTTGTCCGGACTCCTGTCCGGTATCCCCCGTAATCTCAAAATATCTTACAAACATCCTGACAACCAGATATATTATCAGGCCTATAAGTATGATACGTATTAAATAAACCATTTCAAATGAATTAATTATTGAACCAGCACCATTGGTTTGTCAACCTTTCTTCTGGCATTATTTCCAAATACAAGGTTCATCCCGAATCTGAGATGCATTGTATTCCAGCTTTCAGGAAGAAGGATATTAGCACCTTTGTTAATTATTTTGTTCCATGTAACCGGTATCCGGTCGGCAAGTGTATAAAACTGGAAGAATCCTGCCCTGAATGCCAGTCCGAATCCAAAATTATCATATCTGTAGTTTGCAGCAGTATAAGCAAGGCTTGTAGAAAAAGCATTCCCGAGATTCAGGTTCGCTGACAGGGTCAGCGCCTCCCTGAATTGATCCCCGATTATCTTTGTATATGACAATACTCCAACAGAAAAGCTTTTCGTCAGATTATAGCTTGCTCCCACGCTCACACCAAACGGAAGGTTCGTGGTAAAGGGAGTTTGAGTATCTGTAACAAAGAAGGAGTTTCGGAGTGAATCGAGCAACTCCTGTGCCAGAGAATCGAAAGTCATTGTCCCCTCATAAACATCCAACAGATCGACCCCGCTGAATTCAAACTGGCTCTCTGCTTTCAGGTTCTTTACATCTCTTTTCCATTTGATATATCCCAGGTCAGTGACAGAGGCAGATAATTTAAACTTTTCTGTAACAGCGATTTCCGCTCCGATATCAAGACCAAGACCAATATTGCCTGGTTTCCCGAGATAATTCCTGGTACTCCGGCCGCTATCAAATCGTGAATCGTCAAATGACACACTATCAATATTGTTTTCGTCATCTATATAAATGTCGACCGGAGCGCTGATATTGACCATCAGATCGGCATCAAAGGTATGAGTATAATCATCGCCTACTGTAATACCCAGTGATTTGTTATCGAGCGAAACAGAGGCAATTCCAAATAAAAGCTTACCTCTTATCCCAAGTCTAAGCTTATTCGTAAAGTTTTTTGAGAATCCAAGTCCTGCTTCACGGTAATACATGGCATCGCTTCTGAGAGAGCTCAGATCTATTTTATCACCGACAAATTGTTCATTCCCTTCAAAGCCGAGTCTGAGCAGGTCACCCGGAAGGACAACATTTCCATTAACCCGTTCATTGATATCGAGAGAAATATAGAGATCCCTCCCGACGCTGAATCCCAGTCCAAAGGTTTGAACAAGTACCTGAGGTTCAATTACATTTATATCCTTGATCTTGGTAATAAATTCTTCTATATTGTAGTCGGGATGGAATATCGAGATGACCGAATCTCCTGAATTTGTAAATATATCTGAAAAATTGAAGAAATTATTATTTACATTCAGATTGATTCCCGAAATTCCCGGCAGACCAATATATACAGAGTTTGAAGGACGTAATGCCGGATTAAGAAAATGATTCTGAGGCAGATTCATATAATAGAGCACCTGGCTGTTCTGAGCTTCTGTATCACAAAATATCACTGCCAGCAGCAACATCAGAATATATTTGATTTTCCTGATCATTTTTTTCTTTTTAAATGGATTCACTTTAAGTTAAACTTTATATCCGGTTTCAGTACAAGGCTTGCTTTAAAATCGATCCGGTAGTCTGAATAGATCTTAACATCCTTCGAACCATTATCGGTAGTATTCATTGTAAAATTGAAGATGATCCTGTCACATATATCAACTGAATCCCAGAATTCCCTGGTAATTTCAATGCTGGTTAAACAATCTGCAGGTTCAGTAACCCGCCCGTTGCTGTCGACAGGAGCCGGTTCGAGAATATCTTCTGCTTCAACCGTACTTCTGTTGATACCTGCATCTGAGTCATATAGTATAATGCTGAGAGATACCCCGACAGGGAAACCGTTCTCTGCGGAAATATCTATCCGGAGAAATTCAAAATCGTCAGGATTAACAGGATTGTCTCCATCAGAATCTTCGATCTGTAAGAAATTATCAACTGTGTCTGAAAACTGAAGGTTTGTCATCCTTAATTCCATCGGGATCTCCACTTCAAGCGAACCAACGAACCGGCTGTTGCCAAAAACGTAGTTATCCCGGTTGCCGGTATTACCCTGTGGATTCATCCTTGCGGAACCCGAAAAACGTATCATTTCCGGAGGCATCGATACCAGCTGGGGTAATGATGAATTGGTCTTGTCAATTGTAAAAACGTCGGTTTTATCACGCTCATCCGGAGCGGCAGGGTAATTTAAAGTGAACGGATCCATGCTGAGATCAAGGGTTTCGGCCGATTTATACCCCGTTGCCAGAAGATCGATCTCAACAGGCACGGCAAAAGAGTTTGAATAATTCAGTTTTACTGACGGGCTGGAAAGCAGAAAATCGCCCGATATTTTACGGAGAATATCCTTTATTTCAAGATCGAGCGTGTCCGGATCAATAGCCTTGGTTTCCTGACCAAAATATCCCTTTACGTAATCAAAATCAGGATCAAGAAGTTCCAGGGTTATCGTCACCTCATCCGTGCTGCTGAAATTTACCATGCTGCCATTGGAATTAACCGTAATATTCTGTTCAACCGGCAATAGATTGTATGGTTGTGTGGCAATCGTGCTCAGGTCAATGAATGAATTATCAACTGAAATACTCCCGTTATAGGTAGAAAAAGGGTTTACCGTCAATGATTCTGTAACAGGTATCCCGAGGCGCAATGCCGTCGGAAATGAAAGGGATACCTCCGACGTCAGCGGAGATGTTGATTCAACAGAATATGAAATATCGCCTGCATTCATTTTAATGACAGCTACTTCAACACCGCTTCCCGGATCGAAAGTGATGGTATCGACATTCCCTTCGCCAAGAAATGATATATCCTGGGTTGGTACGACCACCCGTCCGGATTTCACCAGCAAATTCCTTCCATCAATGCTTACTTCAACTTTATTGACATCGAGGTCGATGGGGACGGGTGTGGCGGAACCCGGGCTGCCTAACGATACTGCTGCAGTTAAAGAATTTCTGATCGTGACATCGGCTAAATCAATAGAAATCAAGCCGGCCTGTCCGGGGTCAATCAGCGCAATTGTCCCTCCTGTCCCGACCGGCGTATGATCAACTGTATTATAGAGGTTAACATTTATGCCCGAAACCGGTGCAGTCAGATTGTTGGTTACCCTTACTTCTATTGATCCTTCCTTCATAACTGCATACTCAAAATTCGAAAATATCGAGTAGGCAACTTCTCCCATAGCAGTGACAGGAAAAGAGGGAAAAGCCGAAGTGGTGCCGTCCAGGGCAAGGAACTGAGTCCTTAGCGCAGGACTTAATCTCTGGCTGATCTGGTCAAGGGTATATATAATGTTTCCGCTGAAGGAAGAAATACTTATATCACCCATCTGGTATGTCTCACTGAATGAGACCATATCATTCAGGTCATAATAATCCTCCATTTTGAATTCAATGACAGAGTCTTTTTTGAAGACAATTCTTATGAAATTGTCCTCATCAAAGACCACTGTATCGCTGGGATCTATGAGGTCGCTGATCGAAATATCCCCTCTGACTGCAGAAATAGCCAGTGAAGGGGAAAGATGAGCCTGCTTTGACAGCTTATCCATATCATATGTTTCTCTTATGCAGCCTGTTGCAGCAAGCAGGGAAACAAGGATAAATGTTTTCTTCAACATGATCTTGCTTAGTTTTTTTCCGTTTCCAGTTTATAATTATACAGGAATCTGTCAGTACCTCCTACTATCAGGTGCCATTCTCCACTGTCCGATAATTTCCCGATTGAGAACATTGATGCTCCTCTCAGAGGAAATCCATCCATGGTATTTCCACCTGAGTCGATCAGATAAATATGGTTCCCCGCAATATCAAAAACCCCGATTTTCCTGTCAGTTGCCGAAAAAATAAAATTGATTGGACCACCAAGTTCATCTGAACCGAACTTCCTTGTGAACATCTCAGATCTGTTATGGTCGTAAAGATACAATATACCTTTATCAATAAAAATATATTCACCAAAGCCATCCCCATCTACGTCAAAAATATCGAATGAATGGCCGGTGGAAAACTTTTGTTTGCTGAATTTCTCAACTCTTCCGTCGAAATATATTTGCTGGACCGTGCCATCAGGTGCGGTGCATACCACTGAAGGCGAAGTTCCCGAAGTAAGCCGCATAGCGGATCCTGCGGCTTTTATTACTGGTTCCTTAAGGGTCAGTCTTTTGTTACCTGAGCGGTCGAGAAAATAAACCGCAGTCTCATCGGATATGACCAGGTAATCCTTTCCTGAAACCCTGAACCAGCTTATCTCCGAACTTACAGTACCTCCTGTCCTGAAAGGTTTCCATCCTTTTACTACACTGCCGCTTCTGTCATATGCATAAACAATCCTGTCCTCACCCGCGATCAGAAGTCTGTAATTACGGTTATTGTCATAATCGAACAAAGCCACCGGATTTGTTGAGGGAGACCTTAACCTGACCGGATATCTTTCAACATAGTTTCCGTTACGGTCAAGGAGATGAATGAAATTCTTACCTGAAAAAAGCAGCTGGAATTTCCCGTTCCTGAAATAATCGACCATATAAATGGCACTGCTGATCCTTTCCCTTAACGGCACTTTCCAGAGAACACGTCCTGCAGCATTTACCAGGTAAGCATTGTTATTCATATCCTGGATGAAGATCTCTCTTGCACCTGTTATGTGGTTAGTAAAGAAAAATGGCTTTATGGCTGCAACAGTGTCCAGCAGAGTCTCCCATTCCGTAACAGATACCTCCCTGACTTCATCCTTAAACCTTACAGACAGGCTGTTATATATCATATTATTGCTGGGTGTAAACTGGTAACCAGCCGCCTGGATTTTACCCAGTGAATTTTTATTCTCCCGCAATATTTTAATTATATCATCCGAAAAGAACCGGGAAAGATAACCGGTGATCCGTGATGGCACGCAATAGAAAAAATATCCCGAAATACTCTGGAGAGTAGTTTCAAAATCATTGTATGTCAAATCATTGACAAGTGTTTTATTAAGAAGATTATCATACAACAGCCTCGATATTGTTATGTATGAACCACCGGTAATTAGATAATTATCATAAAAGGCAAAACAGGAATCAAATTGTTCTCCTGAGTAATCCGGAATGAACGCCGAAATATATCCTTTGTACGGAGTAAGGTAAACAGGTATATTTATCTGGTCATCAGGCTGAAAGTAGAAGATATTATCTCTATTGATCTTTGCACTGAATTCATCAAGAAAGATTTTTTCGGCATAAACTCTGTTTTTCAGCTCATAGATAATGAGTGAATTTTCGCTGACAGGTCTCTCCCTGATGTCAATATATGCTCTTGTGATCTCATCCCCGGTATATTCCATCAGCTTCCCTGCAAGCTCTGCTGCTGCTGTGGGAACAGTGTTTACCGGAGTTTTGCGGGGTTTCGCCGGATCGAATTCAATTGATTCAAAAAGTACCGTTGCAGATGGCAGGATCTTATATGTACTGAACAATGCGGCATTTCCCGATTTATACCTGTAAAGGTTGTCTTTCGGATCGTTACTATCAGTATAACCGCTTATCACCAGTCCGTTGTCGCTTAAGTAAATATCTCCCCCTGCGCTACCGGCCAGCTTACCAAGTGCTGCTGCCGACACTGAAGAATTGTTTTTAAAAGCAGATTTGAACAATCCCGGAAGATTCTTAAAAACAATAAAAATCTTGTCCTCTTTTTTCCCTGAAGCCTGCAGCACTCTGGTAAATCCAGGAGCGTCTCTCACATCATTTTCCCGGCCGGTCTGAGCGATTGCATTTTTCATCGTTTCTGAAGTGGAGGCACAGAGGAGCAATCCGGAAATATTCGCGATGTAAACAGTATCTTTCTGCTTTCCTATATTGTAAGGAAGGCTGAGGACCGTATTCCCGAGCATGCTTGTTTCAGTAATAGTTTTTATGCCCGATGACCGGAGAGCCTCCCTGATCTGCCTCAGCCTGACTGAAGATGTTACAGCCAGGGAAAGAAGTGTATGAAGTTTATCCCCGCCAGTAATATGGAATGAAATTAAAGCTTTGCTGCCGTCCAGAATATTATTATATGCAGGCCTGTTCATCTGGTCTGCGAGGAATTTTATCTTCCTGTTAAAAGTTTCAAATTCCTTGATTTTGCCTGCTTCGCCTATTAGTCCTCTGCCAGTTGTAATAGAGTTGAAGAAACTCTGCAGATCGAGTGGTGCTAAAATAACAGCTGCATCAGGGGAAATTGCCTTGTAAGGATCAGTAAGCAGACTTTTTCTGCCCTGTTGAAAATAGTATCCCAGTATTGCCAGGCCTGAAATCAGTAATATTACAGAGATGATAGCTGTCCTTTTCCCCACTGCCGGATTTTTAATAACTGACCCGCACCAAAATTAATCAAATAATGGTAACAAGGGTCAGGCTTCCTCAATCACTTTCCAACCGGTAGCATCGGCCAGTGCATAGACCGGATCTTTCAGATCGCCATAAAAAGTGACCCTGTGCCAGCCCCACTTGCCCCACATTGTGAACAGCTTCTCAATATCTCCAACCGGCTCTGCGCATAATTTAGTTCTGCATGCCCTGTCGTCAGGATCATTGGCAAGAGAAACAGCCTGATGAAATAATATTTCTTTCCTGGGATTGTTTATTTCGAGCGTTGTGGTCATGTAATTAACCGGAAGTATCGATTGAACGGATGCGCCATTCCTGTCTTCGGAGTGGGTCATGATCCTGAAGGGATTGGTTTTGCCTTGGGGGCCGAAAATTTTGTTGGGAGCAACACAATGAGCATAAATTATCTGCCGCTTTGAAGTGTCGATGACAGGATCGGAAATGAATCCGGGACGCCCTCCGGTCATTGTTGAGAAAGCAACCATTGTTGCAGTGGAATTTATATCGCATTCACAGGCACCAATCAATCCTTCGTTGCAAAGCTCATGAAAACCCAGACATGGATAAGCTTGTATGTGACCGCCATAAAATCCGCCAAGACAGTTCATTGTAAGGGCACTGGCGCCATGCTTTTTCATTACCTCTTTCATTCCCAGGTACATCGCAGCAGAGGTGAGCAATGTTTCCCATGAGACTTTAACTACTTCGATCGCTGATTTCTGCCATATTCCGGCAACTCTGGCTGTTTCTTCCCTGTCAGCTTTGCTCCAGGCATCATTCACTTCCGAGAAAGGAATATATTCCACCTGGATCCCCATTACCGGATCAGCAATTCTTGCTGTCTGATCCATAACGGCCAGTATTCTTGAACTGCTCAATTGCTTTGTGCATTCAGAGGGCGAAAGCATTTTAATATTATTTGAATTGACCGAAAAATGCTTTGCCGCCGGGGTTGAACCAAGACGCACTTTTTCAGTGGCCTTAACGAAATCAGCAGCTGATCCGCCATCTCTGACTATATTAAAGCAGGTTACTGCTGCAATAAGATCTTGAATCCTTGATGATGCGACAAAACCCACGTTAGATGTGTTACTTGTAAGGAATGTTGATGTATAAACGAGAAAACCGCCGCTGCCTCCGAACTGAAAATCGGCATAAAGCACCGGTTTGCCTGTTTTGGCTATTGTCTGAACAACCCTGTTCCAGCAATTCATCTGGTAAACAAGATATCCTCCGATACTTTCCTTTGCATCCCGGAGTACTATTTTTTCAGCATCTTCAGGACCTGTAGCCAGTGTCGGAATAAATTCAAAGCCGGGGAAATTGTTTATCAGAGTTGTGTTGATCTTCTCCATTGCCGGGTTAAAATCAAATCCCACATTTGGCCAGTCGGGTTGGGCCTGAACGGAAGCATGAAGAGAGTACAGGATCCTTATCCTCATTTGAGGAGCCTCCTTAACTGATGGACCTGAAGCACAGAGAACAGAGGCCGGTTTGAGGGCAATACAGGCAGCACATGCAGTACATGAGGATATAAAACCGCGCCGGGTAAAATTTGTCACATTCCGGCGCGTGATGCCGTTCCGGTTAACAAATCTTTCCATTTTCATATCAATAATATTTAATGACATCATTAACAGATCATTAAATTTACTAAATATTGCTTAAATAAGTACCTCTCTTTATTGTTTTTCCTGTAAAAAAGTAGTGAAATTAATCCCGGGAAAGGATCTTTGGCATACAATTTGATCTTAATATAACACAGGCAATCTCAATCATATACTTGATCCTTCAAGGTCAGCCAGGTCAAAAGCCTGGCTTCTATTTTTTATCAGAATGGCCTGTAACCGATTATTTCACGGACTTCCCTTACGGTTTTTGAAGCGCTGATTCTTGCTTTTTCCGCACCGTCCCTGACTACTTTGGCCAGATATTTATTATCGGAGATTATCTGAAGGATTCTTTCTCTGACAGGTTCGGTGACCTTTATAATGTCTTCTGCAAGCTGTTTTTTCATTTCTCCGTAGCGGATTTCGCAGGAAGCGTGTTTTCCTGTGAAATATTTAACAGTAGAGGGGTCTGAAACAACTTTCATTATAGTAAAAAGATTCTGAACCGGAACGGAGGGTTTTTCCCTCGGAGTCTTGGGCCCTTCGTCGGTGACCGCCTTCATTACCTTTTTACGGATCTCCTGCGGGCTGTCGGCAAGGAAGATCCCGTTTCCTTCACTTTTTCCCATTTTACCCGAACCATCAAGCCCCGGTATTTTAAGAAGCTTTTCACCGAAATTATAGGCATCCGGTTCGGGAAAATAATCCACCTCATACATTGTATTGAATCTTCTGGCAAAACGTCTGGTCATTTCCAGGTGCTGCTCCTGATCCTTGCCAACCGGCACTTTATTGGCCCTGTGTATTATAATGTCGGCAGCCATCAGGACCGGATAAGTTAAGAGCCCGGCATTTATGTTATCAGGTTGATTTCGTATCTTTTCCTTAAATGATGTGGTCCTTTCCAACTCGCCTACATATGCATTCATATTAAGAAGAAGGTACAATTCAGTAACTTCAGGAACATCACTCTGTATGAAAACTGTTGCAATTTCCGGATCAATGCCGCAAGCCAGGTATTCAGCCAGAACCTGCTTAATGTTCCCGTGCAGGTCATCAGGTTTGGGATGTGTTGTAAGAGAGTGATAATCAGCAATAAAGAAGTAACAATTATTTTCCCTCTGCATCTTCAGAAAGTTCCTGACCGCCCCGAAATAATTACCCAGATGCAGATTCCCTGTTGACCGTATGCCGCTGACGACTGTCTCCATTTACCCTCAATTAAAAATTCCATGCAAAGCTAATGGTTTTTTTGAAGTGTAGGTTTGTGCTGATAGATTCGGCAGCCTGAAGATTGTCTCTGCTTCCGGATCACACGTACTCACTCCCCAACCCCCCACTCCCCCCTTTCTCCCATTCATTTCAATTATATTTCATACTTCTGTTTGATTTTTCATGATACCTGGTGAAATTGAAAATATTCCCCTAAAATAGTACCTTTGCCCTTTAAATTAAATGAGGTGGTGGAATCAACAAGACAGAAAAAAGTTTCAAGGCTGATCCAAAAGGAAGTCGCAGATATATTTCTCCGCAAAGGCAATGAATATGCACCGGGAAAGCTGATATCTATTACCAGGGTCAGGATTAGTCCCGATCTCTCCTTTGCAAAAATCTATTTAAGTATCTTCCCTTCAGTAAACAATAGTCAGATACTGCAGGTAGTGCAGAACCATGCACCAAAGATCAGATTTGACCTCGGCCATAAGGTAAGATCACAGTTGCGTATTATTCCCGATATCGTATTCTATATTGATGACAGTCTTGACTATATCGAAAATATAGACAGGTTGCTGAAATCATAAATTTCATGCAGTACGAACCCATCAAAAGATCTCTTGGCAGGATTTTCTCAGGTCCGCCGTTCTTGAGAAAGGTCCTCTTTTTTCTCCTCGATCTTTTGCTTCTCCGTACCTGGCATATTAAAAAAGCATTGAGAAAAATCCGCAGGGAATTACCGGGCCAGGCAAAAATCCTGGATGCCGGGACTGGTTTTGGCCAGTATGCCTGGCGCCTTTGCAGAATGGGCAGGCACTGGAAAATCAAAGGTGTGGATATTGACAAAGACCAGATTGATGATTGTACTGCTTTTTTCAGCAAAGCGGGATTGTCCGATAGAGTTTCTTTCAGTGTTGCCGATCTGACTTCTTATAATGATCCGGACAGTTACGACCTCATTCTTTCGGTTGATGTCATGGAACACATAAAGAAGGATGAAGTTGTATTCGGTAATTTCTTTAAATCACTGAAAACCAAGGGCATTATATTAATCTCTACGCCGTCCGACAAGGGCGGCAGCGATGTGCACAGCAAAGAGGATGAGTCTTTTATAGGTGAACATGTGCGGAATGGCTACAGTATAAAGGATATAACTGAAAAACTGATAGCGGCAGGTTTCAGTAACATTGAAGCATTGTACACATACGGGAAATCCGGTAACACCTCCTGGCGCCTGTTAATGAAGTATCCCGTTAAAATGCTAAATATTTCATATCTCTTTTTTATACTACTGCCGTTATGGTACGTAGTAGTTTTCCCTGTTTCATTAATTCTTAACATTTTTGATCTCCGGTTAATCCATAAAACAGGAACCGGTTTACTGGTCACGGCCAGAAAGTAATAACAATGGAACTCTCATTGTACATAGCAAAAAGGTATCTGTTCGCGAAAAAATCGCGGAATGCTATAAATGTCATTTCAGCCGTATCGGTAGCAGGTGTAGCAGTCGGAACCATGGCGTTGATAATAATCTTATCGGTTTTCAACGGCCTGGAAATGATGGTTACTTCCATATTCAACACATTTGATCCTGATCTGAAGATTACTGCTGCGGAGGGTAAAACATTTATTCCCGACACGGCAAATCTGGAGCTGCTGTCAAATGTCAGCGGGATTTCCTGTTACTCCCTGACCATTGAGGAAAATGCCCTGCTTAAGTATGGCGACAGACAATTTATTGCCACCATCAAGGGAGTTGATGATAACTATGTCAGGGTGACCGGCATCGACAGCTCCATGTGGGATGGTGAATTTAAACTTATGTCAGAAAACGGACGGCCATGGGCCGTTCCCGGTATCGGAATAGCCCAATACCTTGGTATAAGTATAAATTTTATTACACCATTATTTATATATGTGCCCCGCATTACAGCAGGTAGTACGATCGATCCCGAAGAGGCATTTAACAGGGATTTCATTTTCCCTTCCGGCATCTTTCAGATCGAGCAGTCATACGACTCAAAATATATTTATTTGCCGATCGGTTTTACAAGAGATCTGGTGCAGAATGAAAAGGGGGTAAGCTCGGTTGAGATCAGGTTCACTGATGATGCTGATCCCAAAGAGGTTCAGAAAAACGTTGATAAGATCTTCGGGAGAAATTTCGTTGTACAGAACAGATTTGAACAACAGGAGATCTTCTATAAAGTGATGCGTTCAGAACGTCTGGCTATCTTCTTTATCCTTACGCTTATAATTATAATTGCTTCATTTAATATAATAGGATCCCTGACTATGCTTATAATTGAAAAAGAAAGGGACATTGAAATACTCAGGAGCCTTGGTGCGGATAATAATCTTATCAGGAAGATTTTTATATTTGAAGGATGGCTTATTTCAATCATCGGGGCCGTTGCAGGCCTGATACCCGGCTTTTTTATCTGCTGGCTCCAGCAAACCTATGGGCTGATCAAATTGCAGAGCGATACGCTCATCATGGATGCATATCCTGTTCTGATGAAGCTGAAAGATTTTATAATTGTCCCTGCCACGGTCCTGCTGATAGGATACTGGGCAGCCTGGTATCCCGTCAGGTTCCTCACAAAGAAGTACCTTGTTAAAAATGAAAAGCAACCCTGAGAATATTTACCGGATACTTCGGAATATCTTCCCGGCGATTTATCTTATCCTGATTCTTGGAGTTTCGTGCTCAGGTAATAAAGAGAAAGGTCTGATCCCTGAAAAGACATTTGAAACTATCCTGACCGAGGTTCATCTGACAGATGGTCTGTTAATGCTTCCAGACATACGCGAAAGGTATTTTGAAAGGGATTCGGTCGCTAATTATACAGATGTCGTTGAAAGTCATGGTTATACGAAAGAAGCCATGGACAGAACCCTGAAATACTATTTTACGAAAAAGCCAAAAAGACTGCTCCGGATTTACGATCATGCAATCGGGCGGTTAACTGAAATTGAAACTCTCCTGTCGGGAGAACCTGATGAGATCCCTGTGCAGCAGGGAGATCTCTGGAAAGGAGCATCAACCTATTATTTATCCGACAAACCGGAAAATGAAAAAATCTACTTTGATCACATATGTTTTCTTCAGGGGACCTATACACTGACATATACAGTTACAGTTTATCCTTCCGACCAGACTTTTAATCCATGCCTGACGGCCTGGTCCAGTGCTGCCGACAGCGCCGATACCGGAAAACGGAATTATCTTCCCCCGGTCAGATATATCAGGGACGGACAACCGCACACATATACAATTGTCTTTAATAACTCCGGCACATCACCCGTTATTCTGAAAGGATGGCTGTTCGATTTCGAAAATAATCCCTTCGGTCTCTCAAAAAATGCAAAAATTGAAAATATCTCATTTTTCTTTACTCCAAAGATATTATGAGACGAATATCAGCCCAGTTCATCCTTACAAACACCGGACCTCCGCTGAAACGAGGTATTGTAACAGCTGATGATGACGGGACGATAATCAGGATTGAAAACACTAACGGCTCTTTAAAGGAGAGTCAGTCAGTTGAATTTTATAACGGGATAATCATTCCGGGTTTTGTTAACTGCCATTGCCATCTTGAACTCTCGCATCTGAAGGGAGCTGTCCCTGCCGGTACCGGTCTTGGTGAATTTTTAATTCAACTGCAGAAAATCAGGGCCAACAGTCCGGATGTTATTTTGTCATCTGCAGTCTCTGCCGATTCTGATCTTTACAATGAAGGAACTGTACTCTGTGCCGATATTTGCAACACTTCACTGACATTCAATATTAAAAGAAGAAGCCGTATCCGTTATCTGAACCTCCTTGAGGTTTTCGGAACAGACCCGGAACAGGCAGGTTCCAGAATTGATGAGATCATAAAATTATCAGAGGAAGCTGAAAAATCAGGATTGACTTCCTTTATCACACCTCACACAGTTTATGCCGTATCCCTGCCTCTTTTCAGGCTGATAAAAGAAAAAACCACTTATAACAAAGTTACCTCAATTCATTTTATGGAAACTGAGGGGGAGAGTTCCTTTGTCTCGGATCATTCGGGTCCGCTGTTAGATTCGTTTAAGAAGGCAGAAATGGTGTCTCCCATACTTAAAACTCCTGAAAGCCTGACTTCAGCAATATTGAATGAGGTTACATCGTCCGGAAATCTTATTCTTGTCCACAATACTTTTGCCGACAGGGAAACGGTTAAGAAGATCGGGAAAAGAAAAAATACATTCTGGTGTCTGTGTCCGGATGCGAATCTTTATATTGAAAACAGGATCCCTCCTGCCGGTATGTTGCTTGCAGAAGGCTGTGATATTGTGATCGGGACTGACTCTCTTGCATCAAACAGGAAGCTTAGCATTCTGTCGGAACTGATAACACTCCAGCAATATTATCCATCCTTAAGCCTGGATGAGCTTATACGCTGGGCAACAATCAATGGAGCCAGGGCACTCGGAGAAGATAAGAATTACGGCACGATAGAACCCGGCAAAAAGCCCGGAGTGCTGCTTCTTCAAAATGCCGATCTTGCAAATTTCAGGCTTCTCCCTGAATCGACAATCACCAGACTAATTTAACTGTTCTTGTGATCTACTGCTTATAAAACGTTTTATAAGCAGTGGTTATCTCCGGGAGAATTTATAAAGTCATTTCCGGGGGTGGTGAATTAGTAAGATTAACCACCCCGTCATGACCCTTCGGGTATGACACCCCTCCTTTAAAAAGGAGGGGAAAGTTAAGAAAATCAATGCTTTAACTTTCTCCTCCTCTTCAGAGGAGGAGTACCCCTTA
>Ga0102851_10001065_pt1 | contig 15087 bp, 16 predicted proteins | sample Mud3Dept3metaG_FD_79558 | JGI IMG/M metagenome (GOLD analysis project Ga0102851, IMG submission 79558) | Freshwater wetland microbial communities from Ohio, USA, analyzing the effect of biotic and abiotic controls - Mud 3 Core 4 Depth 3... | ecosystem: Environmental > Aquatic > Freshwater >... | reverse complement strand
TTCACCCAACGCGTGCAGTGCGGCATGGTCGGGGTGAACGTGCCGATCCCGGTGCCGATGGCGTTCCACTCGTTCGGCGGCTGGAAGCGGTCGCTGTTCGGGCCGCTGCACGTGCACGGACCCGACGGCGTGCGGTTCTATACGCGGCTCAAGACCGTCACCTCGCGTTGGCCCACGGCGGCGCGCGAGGGCGCGCAGTTCGTGATGCCGACGATGAAGTGAGTCGCGACGGTCGGCCTGCCTTCGCTGTTGTACACTTCGCCTCCCTCGCGCGGCCGTAGCTCAGTTGGATAGAGCATCAGGCTTCGAACCTGAGGGTCGGGGGTTCGAATCCCTCCGGCCGCGCCAGCCTTGCATCAAGCGTCTGTGAGCTTTCAGCTCGCCCCGGCATCACGGCAGCGCTCGAACCGGGCGAGCAGCACGTCGTGGACCGCCTGATCCACGGGGCCGACGGCAAGCCACTCGAGTGCCAGGTCGTCGAGGTCGGCGGAACTGAGCCGCTCGCCGCGGCCCATCGACTGGACGAGTCGCTGCATCTGGTACTCGCGCCGCAGTTCGAGGTCCTCGGCCGGGGTCGGCCGGTCGGTCATCAACTCGGCGCGTATGCAGAGCATGCGCAGCGCAGACTCGTGGGCGGTGACGTCGGTGCCGATCGTACCGGCAGCAACCGCCGCCAATTCCCGTTCGAGGGCCGCGCGGGCGGACGCAGGAGCGTGCGCGAGGCTTGCAACAGCCTGCTCCGCCGCGGCACGCAGCACATCGAGATCATCGGGCGCGGCTTGCTGGATCGTCGCCAGCGCATAACCGCGAACGCGGGCCGAGGCGGCGAATGCCTCGGTCCAGCCCTGGCGCGCGCTTTCCGCGCGTTGTCGCTGCAGCGCATCCCTGCAGCGTTCGGTCGCGCGCGTGAAGCGTTGCCGGAGTTCTTGCACTGATGCCCGCGGCAACTCGAGCGATTCGAATTCGGCGCGCAGCGACTGAAGCCGCCGCGCTCCGTCGGACAGCGCATCACCGGTCAGCGCGGCGATCTGGTCCGCTTCCTCGCACAGCGCTATCGCACGCGCCCGGTTGGCCTCGAGGGCGGCGCCGTACGCCGCCGACTCCTGCGAGTTGCGCTCGAAGACCGCATCGCAATGCCTGCGAAACTCTTCCCACAGCGCGTTGTCCTGCTGGCGCGGCACGAGTCCGACGTTCTTCCATGCGCGCTGCAGTTCCTTCGTCTCCTCGATCGCCTGGCGTATGTCCTGCGCGGCAACGAGCTCCGCCGCGCGGGCAATCAGGCGCTGCTTGGCCTCCACGTTGCGCGCATATTCGGCGTCGAGCCTCGCCTGCAGGCCGTCGATGACGGCATGGAAGCGCTCCTGCAGCGACTTCACGACGTCCTGGTCCACCGGCGCATACTCGCGCCACTCGCGCCGGGACTCGGCCAGCGTCTGCTGCACGAGGCGCAGGTTCGCGTTTTCATCGGCCTGCTCGGCCGCGAAGACGGCGAGCCGCTCGAGCAGCGCCTCGCGCCGGGCCTGGTTCTCCTTGCGCTGTTCCGCCTGCTGCGCAAAATGCGCCCGGCAAGGCTCGTAGGCCCGTTCGGCCGCCGCCTCGAACTGTTCGCGCTCCGGCGTGGATTCGTCGGCCATGCCCCGGTGCAGGGTCCGCCATTCGTCGCGCAGGCGGCGCACCTGGCGCGCGAGTTCCTCGGGCGACATGCTGGCGCCGACCAGTCCCTGCATGCGCTGCACCAGTTCGGCCCGCTTCGGGACGACGGTGAACGTCTTCCAGTCCTTCAACTCCTCGATGCGCGCGTCGAGGTCCTGCAGCTTGCGCTCGAACCACGCGGGCAGGGTGGGTGCCCCCGGGAGCGCTGCCTTGATGGCGTCGCGCAGCCGGGTGGCGCGTGCCGTGCCGCCATGCTCGAGTGCCGCCTGTGCCTGGCGCAAGAGCCCGATGAGGCGTCGAACCTCCGCGTCTTCCGCTTCGCGACGCGCGCGCTCTGACGCGCGCTCGGCCTCCTCCTGCAGGGTTCGTTCTGCAGCGGCTGCCGCCGTTGCCTCCTGTTGGAGCGCCCTCTGGCGACGGGCCTCCTCGGCGGCGATGGACGCCGATCGCTGCCGTTCGGCCTCGGCCTCGACTTCCCGGCGATGCTGCTCGATGGCCTCGTGCGCCCGTGCGACGTGCGTTGCGACGTCCTGCTGGACTTCGGCGCTCGCGTGCGGCGCGACGGATTGCCACCTTGCCTCGAGCCTCGCGAGCGTCGTGGCGTAGGACGCGTCGCACGGCCGTTCGATGTGCTTCGCGATGGCAACGGCGGCTGCATCGATCTCGGACCGCAGCTGCTGCGCTGCGCGCTCCTCGGCGAGCAGGGCGTCGCGCTTCGTGGTCAGGATGCGGTGCGCATTCTTGTCCTTGCCGCGCGTGAGCCGGACCAGCTCACGCAACTGGTCTGGATCCGTCACCGCCTGCGCGGCCAGCTGGCGGATGTGCGCGGATCTGCCTCCGAGCACCCATCTGCCGATCGCGTTGGCGTCGGCCTCCGCGATCGCCCGCGCGACGGCGGCCTCTTCTTCGCGCGCCCTGGCCGCCGGGTCGGGTTTCGGCGGCGATTCGGCCGGGGCGGATGGCTTGCTCGCCGCCGGGGCAACCGGTGCGGGTCGGGACTTGCCGAACAGTCGTGAAATCAGGGACATCTTTGAGCCTTGCGTCGGGTCGATCGTCGCGGCAATGTCGCCTGAGGACATGCGCGCTCGATAAAGGTTACCCCAACGGCGGGGAAGGGATGACGAACCCGTATCTGGAACCCGTTTCGAGGAGGTGGGCGCGCGCGGCCGGGGTAGTCCTGCTGGTCGCCGCGTTCACGCTGACGCTCGTGCTGGCCTGGCGCCTCTGGGGGTACGTCGGGCCGGACACTGCCGTGGGCCGCTTCAACAGCTCGACGCTCATCTTCGGCCTGGTGCTGCTTGCGCTGTGCGGCATCTGCTGGCAGGCAGGCTACCGGCTGGCGTTTCGCCGGCCCGATCGCACCGGCACGCTCTTCTCGCGACCCGCATGGCTTGCGATCGGCACCGGACTGGTCACCATCACGGCGCTGATGGCCGTCGTGATCGCGCGCGGCCGCGGCCTGAACCTCCTCGACATCCAGTTCCTGCTGTTCCTCGGCGGCATCGGCGTGTGGTGCCTGGTCCTGGCGTTCAAGCTGCGAAATCTGTGATCCAGTGCACGCGATCCGCGTGGATCTACTGCGGCGTTCCACTTGTCCCAAGATTGTTGCGGCGTGAAGCTGCATCCGCGGTTCGATGAGCCCGATGCAGGCAGCTGCATCGCCCGGCGGCGTGGTGAGTACGGAGGAACCCCGATGCTCAACGTTCACCCGACCACGTTGCGCACCACGCTCGAGCAGCTCGAGGTGGCGGTCCAGGACCACCTCGAGTGGCACGCCAACCTTCTGCGCGTCATCGTCTGCGAGTTGCCCGGCGACCCGAACGACCTCGCGGCCCGGGCACATCACCTGTGCCGCTTCGGGCGCTGGTACTACGAGCGGACGCCGGCCGACCTGCGCGAACTGCCGACGTTCGTCGCAATCGGCATCGAGCACCGACAGGTGCACGACCTTGCCGCCCGCATCCTCGGCGAATCTGCGGCGGGTCGTCCTGTGCAGCGCGCGTTGTTCGACGAACTGGTCGCGACCAGCCTGCGGCTGCGTGTTGAGCTCGAGCTGTTCAAGCGCGAGCTGCGGGCGGCCTTGCGCAGCCGCGACGCCCTGACCGGCGCGCTCGACCGCGAGCAGGTGCTGCCCGAGCTGCGCCGCTGGCGCGCCACCTCGAGCGAGCGCGGCGAGCCGTGGTGCATCATTCTCATGGACATCGACCAGCTGGCGGCGCTGAACAGGCAGTACGGTTACTCGATGGGCGACGCGCTCCTCGCCGAGTCGGTGCGGGGCATGCGAGAACTGCTGCGGCCCGGCGACAAGGTGTTCCGATATGGCGGCGATGAGTTCCTGGTCACGCTGCCGCGTGCCGACCTGCCGACCGCCAGGGGCATCGCTGCCGGCTTGCGGGACGGACTGCGCGCACGGGAGCTGATCGTCGCGGGTGCCGCGTCGGTGATTCACGTCACCGCGTCCTTCGGCATCGCGCCACTCGAAGCGGACCTGCGCCTCGAGGATTGCATCGACCATGCGGTCCAGGCCCTGCTGCTGGCGAAGGCCGCCGGTGGGAACCGCGCGATCTGCTGGGACCCGACGGTCACTACCGGGCGCCACTGGCGCCGGCTCGAGGTGGACGAGATCCCGCGGCCGATCCGCGATCCGGCAGAATAACGGCCCGATCGAACGGGAGGTCGACCGGCGCGTCCGCGCCCAGGGGCCGACGCGTCGCGATCGGCCACCGATGCATCGTCTCAGCAACTGGCAGCTGTTCGCGATCTGCGTGCTCACCTGGGGCACGACCTGGTATGCGATCACCTTCCAGATCGGCCATACCGCACCCGAGGTGGGGGTGGCGTTCCGCTTCGCGCTGGCTGGCATCACGGTGCTCGCAATGTGCGCCGCGCGCGACCTGCGGCTTCGTTTCGCGGCTCGCGAGCACGCGCGGCTCGCGTTGCAGGGAAGCTTCATGTACGGCGTGTCGTACATCTGCGTGTACCACGCCGAGCGGCACATCGTGTCGGGCCTCGTGGCGGTGGGGTATTCGGCCTCGCCGCTCGTCACGGGGCTCGGGGCCCACTGGTTGTTCGGCCTGCGCATCACCCCGCGCTTCCTGGCGGGCGGGGTGCTGGGGCTCGCCGGCGTGGCGCTGATGTTCTGGCACCAGTTCGGCGAGGCCACCGGCAACCCCAACGCCGCGCTCGGCGCGGCATTCGTGGTGGGCTCGGTGCTGTTGTCGGCCGTGGGCAGTCTCGTGGCCAGCCGCAACCGGCTCCATGGGTTGCCGTTCTGGCCCGCGATGGGTTACGGCATGCTCTATGGGGCGGCCGTGAGCACGGTCGTCGCCCTGCTGCAGGGCCACGACTTCGCGCTTCCGGCCGCCGCGTCGTGGTGGTTCTCGCTGCTCTACCTGGCGCTCGCGGGTTCGGTGCTGACGTTCGCCTGCTTCCTGACGCTGCAGGAGCGCATCGGCCCCGGGCCGACCGGCACGATCGGTGTCATGACGCCGTTGCTCGCGCTGCTGGTCTCGGTGGTCTTCGAGGCGTTCCGGCCCGATGCGCTGGTGTTCCTGGGGGCTGCGCTGGCGGTGTCGGGCAATGTGCTGATGCTGCGGCGGGCCTGAGCCCGTCAACCGCGGGGCGTGAGTGGCGTTCTGTGCTTCAGGACCACCCGTGATGGCCGGGTGATCACCCTGTGAGCCACAGAGAGGTCATGTCATGAAGCGGTTCATCGTATTTGCGGCCCTCGGCTCGCTCCTCGCGGCGCCGCTTGCCTACGCGGGCCCACCGCACTGGACGCCTCCGGGCCACCGCCGTCCGCCGCCGCCCACTTACGGCTACTACTATCCCGCTTACAACTACCACGGCCACGGCAGGGACGGCGACTCGGACGACGCGGCCTGGGCGATTGGCGGGCTGGTGCTCGGCGCGATCATCGGCACGGCGGCGGCCAGGGCCGAGAGCCGCGAGGCGCCGGCGACGGAGTCGTCCTCGGCACCTCTGCCGCCTCCGCAGAAGCGCAAGGTCGTCACGTGCTACGACGAGGTGGCTTACGACGAACGGGGTGATCCGTACGTCGCGCGGCAGTGCTACGAAAACTGGCGTTGACGCACGGCGGCCTCGATGAGGCGGAACACGACGCCGTCGTCCGATGCCCCGGTACGCCCCAGCAGCCCCGCCCGCCACGACGCGGGGAGGGCCTGCGCCCCGTGCAGCGCGCCGACCGCGGCACCGACGATCGCGGCAATCGTGTCGTTGTCCCCGGTGTCGTTCGCTGCCCGCACGATGGCTTCCTCGGGGTCGTGCGCATGGTTGGCGAGGATCCACAGCACGCTCGGCACCGTCTCGAGCAGGTACGCCCCCGAGCCCCACGCATCGCACGCCTGGCGGGTGGTCCAGTGCTGCCGTGCCGCCTCGCCCAAGGCGCGGTCGAGGTAGTCCGGGAACGTGCCCTCCCAGCCCGCAAGCATGCCGCCCCTGGGACGGTAGGTCTCGTCCGTGCAGACCTGCCGCACGGTGCCGACGAACGTGCCGAGGATCCACTCGGCGGTCGGCGGCGCCGGCAGCCGCAGCAATCGGGTCAGCAGGTCGGTGAACGCCACGCACGCGGCGACCGAGGCCGCGTCGCGGTGGGTGACGATCGAGGCGAGCGCCGTGTCGAGCCAGAGTCCGGGGCCGGTGTCGTCCGGGTGCAGCAGCACGATGGGCGCGATCCGCATCAGTGCGCCGTTACCCGCGCTCTCCGCGCCGCACCGGTACCACGGGGTCATGCCCTGTTCCCGGTTGTGCAGGAACTGCTGCACGGACTTGCCGATGCCGAAGATCCGGCGTGATGCGAAGCGCGCTGCAAGGTCTTCCGGATCGAGCGCGCCGTGATCCAGCAGGCTCTCGAGCGTCCAGAAGGCGAGCTGCGAGTCGTCCGACGGCAACCCCACGCGCGTGCCGTTCGCGTGCTCGTTCGGCAGGTAATCCCGGATCTCGCCGAAGCGCGCGTCGCGCTCCGCTGCGCTCATGCCCTCGCTGGTATTGCCGAGCGCGTCGCCGATGGCCAGGCCGAGCAGCATGCCCCGAATCCGGTCGGCCGCGACCGGGCCCTTGACGCGGTCCTTCGGTCCCTGCAGCAGCGCGAGCTTCGCCGGCAGGAAGCCTTCGGTGATGATGCGCGCGAGGTGGGCGAGATCGTGGTTCACGGCAGGCTAGTTTCGCAGATTCGCCGGTCGGCGCGCGGATGGCGCATCATCGGCACCATGGATCAGTGGTGGGAAGACGAGTACGAGCGGCAAGCGCCGGTTGCCGTTCCGCACACCGAGCTGTCGCCGGAGGCGCTGCGCGGCGTGGTCGAATCCTTCGTGCTTCGCGAGGGGACCGACTACGGCGAGCGCGACGTGCCCTTCGAGACGAAAGTGGCGGAGGTGGTCCGCCAGCTCGAACGCGGCGAGGCGCGGATCATGTTCGATCCGGTGGCGCAGAGCGTGCAGATCGTGCCGACGACCCGGAGGTGACCCAGTCCGCGAATCCTGCTGCCCGGGGTGGCGCCCGACGAGTATGGCGCGCCCCCGATCTGGCAGAATCGCGGCAACGGATCGCGTTTCCAGGAGGGTAGGGACCATGGAGGAGTACTGGGCAAGCCGGACCGGCCGCTGGCGTCGGGCCATGCAGGGGCGGAAGGGCCCTTCGTTCGCTGATCGCCTCTTCGACGTGGTCGTGGCGGACGTTCGTGCCGGAGCGTTGCCGGCCGGGGCGCTGCTGCCGAGCGCCGAGCGGGTTGCCACGGAACTCGTGATCCCGGTTGACGACGTGCGCAGCGCCTACGCCCGGCTGCTCGCGGAAGACGTCATTGCGGAGCGCGGCGACGGCGTGCTCTGCATCCCTGCGCCCGACGGCAGGGACGCCTCCGTGGGCGACGCCACGCAGATCCGTTTCGAGGCAGCCCTGCTCAAGGCAGTGCGCGAAGCGGCAGCGCGCGGACTCAGCCCGGCGGACGCGACCGGCATGTTCAAGGCCGCGGTCATTCGCCTCGAGGCCAGATCGAACCGGCCCGCCGGGCCGGAGGACTCCGAATGACGACTGCGTCGGCCGCGCGCCGGGGCTCGGCTTCGGCCGGCCGGATCTCGCGCCGCCCGCCGGGCAAGCGCTCGGTCGTCACCCAGCACCAGGCGCGCCATTTCGTGCAGCTGGTCAGGCTGCTCGAGCGCGAGGCACTCGATCACTTTCGCGTGCGGGTCGCGTCGAAACTGCCGAAGGAGCGATTCGCGGAGTTCTTCAAGCTCGAGGCCTATCGCGTCTTCATCGAGGGCGCATACGCGTGCGGTTTCGTCTGCCGCGACCTGCAGCCCGACAACCCGCTCGAGGGCGAGCGCAAGCGTGCCGCGGCCAGGATCGCCGCCTGGTCGTTTCCCGAGCTGCGTCAGTACGTGCACTACCTCGTCCGCCACGAACGGTTCGCCGACGGTTATTCGAGCCCGATCCTCGAGTCGCTCATCGCCGGCCACCTGCAGCAGGTGGCCGACCGCCTCGAGACCGACGACTCGCTCTGAACGCCTCGACTCGGGGGGAGCATGCCCAAGCCGACCGTCCTGATCACCGGGATTTCCGGGTTCATCGCCAAGCACTGCGCCGTCGAGATGCTGAATGCCGGCTATGGCGTGCGGGGTACGGTGCGCTCGCTGCAGAAGTCGGGCGAAGTCACGGCCTCGATCGCAAGACATGCCGACGTGGCGCGGCTCGAGTTCGCCGCCGCCGACCTGGAGTCGGACGACGGCTGGGGCAGGGCGGTCGCAGGGTGTGAGCACGTCCTGCACGTCGCCTCGCCGTTCCCGGCCCGGCAGCCGAAGGACGAGCAGGACCTGATCCGTCCGGCCGTCGACGGCACGCTGCGGGTGCTGCGCGCCGCGACCGCTGCGAACGTCGAACGCTTCGTGCAGACGTCGTCGACCGCCGCCGTGTTCTACGGCCACCCGCGCGGGCGCACGGCGCCGTTCACCGAGGACGACTGGACCGACGTCGAGCACCCGTCGGTCACCGCCTACTCGAAGTCGAAGACGCTGGCGGAACGGGCCGCGCGCGACTTCATGGCGCGGGAGCGGCCGGCGCTGCACTATGCCTCCGTGAATCCGGGGCTCGTGCTGGGGCCGGCGCTCGACCCCGACATCGGCACGTCGGCGGCGATCGTGCAGATGTTCCTCAAGGGCAAGTATCCGGGTGCGCCACGCATGTCGATCGCCGTGGTCGACGTGCGCGACGTGGCGCGCCTGCACCGGCTCGCGCTCGAGACGAGTGCGCCGAGCGGCGGACGGTACCTCGGATCCGCGGCCACGTTGTGGATGATCGACATCGCCCGGGCGCTGCGCCAGCGTCTCGGCGCGGCAGCCCGCAAGGTTCCGGCCCGCGAGTTGCCGAACTGGGCGGTGCGGCTTGCGTCGCTCTATGACCCGGGCGCGCGCCTCGCCGTGCCGGAGCTCGGGAAGTTCGTGCCGGTGGACACCACGCGGACCCGGCGCGAGCTTGGCATGGAGTTCATCCCGGCCGACGAGGCCGTGGCCGCCATGGGGCGCAGCCTGATCGAGCTGGATCTGGTGTAGCTTCCTTCGGCGCGGGCCGTCCGTGCTGCTATCCTTCCTGCCTGAGGAGCGACTGGCGAACCACCCATGAGTGACCCCACCCCTCCCGCGAAGGACGCCGCCGGCCAGCCCGTGTCGGCGCGGATCCGCGCCCGCATCCGGGCGGCGCGGCAGCGCTTCCACGCCAACGACAACATCGCCGACTTCCTGCTGCCCGGCGAACTCGACCAGCTGCTCGCCGAGGTCGAGGGCAAGATGAAAGGCGTGCTCGAGAGCCTGGTGATCGACACCGACAGCGATCACAACACGCAGGACACGGCGCGCCGCGTCGCGAAGATGTACCTCACAGAAGTGTTCCGTGGTCGCTACGTGCCGGTTCCGCCGGTCACCGAGTTCCCGAACGCCGAGCAGTTGAACGAGCTGATGATCGTCGGGCCGATCACGGTGCGCAGCGCCTGCAGCCACCACTTCTGCCCGATCCTCGGCAAGCTCTGGATCGGCGTGATGCCGAACGAGCACTCGAACCTGATCGGGCTGTCGAAGTACGCCCGCCTCGCCGAGTGGATCATGGGCCGGCCGCAGATCCAGGAGGAGGCGATCACTCAGATGGCCGACCTGCTGATGCGCAAGATGAGCCCCGACGGGCTTGCCGTCGTCATGGCAGCCGACCATTTCTGCATGCACTGGCGCGGCGTCAAGGACGACCAGACCAAGATGGTCAACAGCGTGATGCGTGGTTCCTTCCTGAAGGACCACACGTTGCGCCGCGAATTCCTCTCACTGCTCAAACTGACCGACTGAGGCCACCATGCTCGTCCGTCTCCTCTATGCCAGCCGCGCAACCCGGCCGATCACCCCCGCCGCGCACGAGTCCATCCTCGAGCAGTCGCGGGCGCACAACCCGAAGCTCGGCATCACGGGCGTGCTGTGCTACAGCGACGACGTCTTCATCCAGGTGCTCGAGGGCGGCCGTGACGAGGTCTGCGATCTGTACAACACGATCGTGCGCGACGAGCGCCACCAGAGCGTACGCATCCTCAGCTTCGAGGAGATCCGCGAGCGCCGCTTCGGCAACTGGACGATGGGCCAGGTGAACCTGGCGAAAGTGAACCCGTCGCTGCTGCTCAAGTACGGCGAGCGCGCCGAGCTGAACCCGTTCGGCTGCTCGGGCCAGGCCTCGATGGCCCTGCTCGAGGAACTGATCTCGGCGGCACTGGTGGGCGGCCGCGGCAGCTGAGGATGGTGTCAGGTTTGCAAGATGTGCAAGATTCCACGGCCGCGAATCTTGCACATCTTGCAAACCTGACACCAATGGGTCCGACGACATGCTCACCGTTCATCACCTCGAGACGTCCCGCTCGCAACGCATCCTCTGGCTGCTCGAAGAGCTCGGCGTTCCCTACGAGCTGAAGGTGTACCGGCGCGACGCGAAGACGCGCCTCGCGCCGCCGGAACTGAAGGCCATTCATCCGCTCGGCAAGTCGCCCGTGGTCACGGACGACGGCGAGGTGATCGCCGAATCGGGCGCGATCATCGAGTATCTCGTGGAGAAGTACGGGCACCTTGGCGCCGGTGAGCTGGCACACCTGGAGCCTACGCGGGGCACGCCCGAGCACCGCCGGTGCCGGTACTGGATGCACTATGCGGAAGGCTCGCTGATGAACTGGCTGGTGATGAAGCTCGTGTTCGTCACCATCCCGAACCGGCCGATGCCGTTCTTCGCGAAGCCGGTCGCCCGCGCCATCTGCGGCAAGGTGCAGGAGCAACTGGTGGATCCCAACCTGCAGGCGGCCACGCGGTTCCTGGACGACCACCTCGCGCGCAACCGCTGGTTCGCCGGCGACGAGATCACGATGGCGGACTTCCAGATGAGCTTTGCGGTCGAGGCGCTGCTTTCGCGCGCCACCGGCACGGCGGACCATCCGCACCTGAGCGCCTACCGGGACCGCATCCGCGCGCGCCCGGCCTACCAGCGCGCCGAGGCGAAGGGCGGGCCGACGATCATGGCGAGCTGACGGCGTGTACGGCCTTGCGGCGAGCGCGCTGCTGGCGCTGATCACGCTGGCGCCGGTGGTCGGTCGGGCCGCCGACGCGCTGGGGGAACCGAGCCCTGCCATCGAGGAGGTCCTGGTGACCGGCCAGCAGCCGGGGCCGGGTCTCTGGAGGGTCACGCACCCGGCGGCCGGCCACGACCACGTGCTGTGGATCCTGGGTAGCTATGGCCCGTTGCCGAAGAAGATGCAGTGGCGCTCGACCGAACTCGAGTCGGTGCTCGGCGCGTCGCAGGAACTGATCGCTCCGGTCAGCATGAATGCCAAGGTCGGTCCGCTGGGAGGGCTCACCCTGCTGCCCTCGCTGGTCGGCCTGCGCAAGAACCCGAACGGCGAGCGGTTGCAGGACCTCGTGCCGGCCGAGCTTTACGCGCGCTGGCTGCCGCTCAAGCAGCGCTACCTCGGCCGGGACGACGACGTCGAGGAGTGGCGCCCGATCTTCGCGGCCGGGGCCCTGTACGACAAGGCGGTCAAGGCGCACGGCTTCGAGTCGTACGGCGTCGTCTGGCCCACCGTCGAGAAACTCGCACGCAAGGCCCGGGTGAAGGTCATCGAGCCCGAGGTCGCCGTGAAGGTGGACAAGCCGCGTGCGGCCATCAAGGAGTTCAAGCGGGCGTCCCTCGATGACGTCGAATGCTTCGCCAAGACCATTGCGCGCCTCGAGTCGGACCTCGAGCTGATGAAGGTGCGGGCCAATGCCTGGGCCACCGGCGACCTGGCCCGGCTGCGCGAACTCGCCCCGGTGGACAATGCGAGTGCCTGCATCGCGGTCGTGCTGAATGCGCAGGTCATGCAGGACCGTGGTGCCGCCGACTGGCCGGCGCGACGTGCGGAGGCGTGGCTGTCGGCGGTCGAGCAGGCCTTGGCGCGCAATGCCTCCACAGTCGCCGTGCTGTGGATCGACCAGATCCTGAAGCCGGACGGCTATGTGGCGCAGTTGCGCGCCCGGGGCTACATCGTCGAAGACCCCTGAGCCGCGGCTGAGCGCCGGCGGGTTGCCCGCGTACAATCGTGTCCATGGCCGATTTCGATCCCTGGACGCTTCCCGTCACCGGCGCCGTTCAGCAGGTGTCTGCCGCGGTCTGGCGCATCGTCGCGCCGAACCCGAGCCCGCTCACCGGGCCGGGCACCAACACCTATGTCGTCGGCGCCGAGCGCCCGGTGGTCATCGATCCCGGCTGCGAGGATGCGACGCACCTCGGGCGCGTGATCGAAGTCGCAGGCGGTTCCGTGTCGCGCATCGTCTGTACCCACTCGCACCCGGACCACTCGCCCGGTGCCGCCTGGCTGAGGGAAAGAACCGGCGCCCCGATCCTCGGGTTACCGGCGCCGCAGGACGGCCATCAGGACCCGCGCTATGCGCCCGACGCCGGACTCGCGCACGGCGAGCGAATCGAGGCCGGCGGCAAATCGCTGCGCGCGTGGCACACGCCGGGGCATGCCTCGAACCACGTTTGCCTGTTGCTCGAGGAGGAGGGATTGCTGTTCACCGGCGACCACCTGATGAGCGGCTCGACCGTGATCATCATCCCGCCGGACGGCTCGATGCGACTCTACCTCGACTCGCTGCGGCAACTGCGCGATCTGCCGCTGGCGACGCTGGCGCCGGGCCACGGTGCACTGATCGCGAAGGCGGACGTCGAGATCGAGCGCGTCATCGACCATCGGCTGGCGCGCGAGGAGAAGCTGGTGCGCGCGCTCGACGGGCGACGCGCGGCCACGCTCGAGGACGTGCTGCCGGACGTCTACGACGATGTGCCGAAGTTCATGCACGTTTACGCGCGCCATTCCCTGCTCGCCCACGCAGTGAAGCTGGTGGAGGAGGGGAAGGCGCAGGTCGAAGGCGGGATCTACCGTTGGCTCGGCGACTGACGCGGGACGCGCAGCCGCGCCTCGACGCGATACGGCTCGAGCGGGTCAGTCTGCGACTCGGGCGACATTGGGCGCTGCGTGACGTGTCGCTTGAGTTGCGCGCGGGCGAGCGCTGGCTGCTGTCGGGGCCGAACGGTTCTGGCAAGACCGCGCTGCTGAAGCTGCTGCGCGGCGACGTGTGGCCGACGCCCACCGGGTCCGAGCGCCGGATGTACCGCTTCGGCGGCGAGTGGCACGCGCAGCCCCTGTTTGCACGGGACTGCATCGCGTACCTCGGCCCCGAGCGACAGGATCGCTACGAGCGCCACGCAATCGACCTGCGCGTCGCGGAGGTGGTGGCCACGGGTTTCACCGGCGACGACCTGCTGCTTGAGTCGCCCTCCGACGCGCAGTGGCGGGAGGTGAGTCGCGCGTTGCACGACGTCGGACTCGCCGGGCTCGCGCAGCGTCGGTTCCTGGCCCTGTCGCACGGGCAGCGACGCCGCGTGCTGCTGGCACGCGCGCTGGTCGGGCGACCCGACGTGCTGCTGCTCGACGAGGTGCTGAACGGCCTCGACGCGGCATCGCGTCGCGCATTCCTGCGGTCGCTGCTTCGCGCGAGCAACTCCCGCTTCGCCTGGATCCTCACGACGCATCGGTCGATCGAACGGCCGCGTGCGATCACGCACACGGCCCGTCTCGAGCAGGGGAGGCTGCAGGTGGGCCCGGCCGCGCCCGGACGCGCGCGGGCAGGAGCGGCGGCGCGCTCGACCCGCCGCGCCCCTGCGGCCGGCCGTGCGGTGGGCAGCGCCGGCGCGGCGCGGGGGGCGGTTCCACTGCTCGTGCTCCAGCGGGTCAGCGTGTATCGCGACGAGCGACGCGTGCTGGGGCCGCTCGACTGGACGGTCGCTACCGGCGAGCACTGGTGCGTCTTGGGCCCGAACGGCGCGGGCAAGTCGACCTTGATCGGGCTGCTCTACGGCGACCTCAGTCCTGCGGCCGGCGGCCGGATCGAGCGCCATGGATTCCCGTCGGGCACGCCCGTCTCCGAGTGGAAGCGTGCCGTCGGCGTCGTGTCGCCCGAACTGCAGGCCACGTACTCCGCCACGGCCTGCACGGCGGAGGAGATCGTGGTCTCGGGACTGCACTCGAGCATCGGGCTCGACGTGCCGCCCACGGTGGCCGAGCGCAGGCTGGCGCGTCGCCGCCTGGCGGAGGTCGGCTTGCGCGGTCTCGCGCGGCGTCGTGCCCGCGAACTGTCGTACGGCCAGTTGCGTCGCGCGCTGGTCGCCCGGGCGCTGGTCGCCGAACGGCGCTTGCTGCTGCTCGACGAGCCGTTCGACGGCCTGGACGCCGAGGCGCGCGCGATCGTCGGTTCGCAGGTGGCCGCGGCCGTGCGGCGGGGAACCCAGGTGGTGCTGGCAACGCATCATGCCGAGGACGTGCCGCCCTGCGTCACGAAGCGGCTCGCGCTGCCCGTCATGCGCGCAGGGGCGAGGCGTCGCTAGAGGCGGCGGAGCCTGCGCTTCAGGGCCTGGTGCGCGCCCGGCTCGGCATCGATTGCGCCGCTCACGGGGGTCACGGTCACGTAGCCGAGATCGAGCCAGTGCAGGTCACTGTCGTTGCCATCGGTCGCGTCGACGCGCCGGACGTCGGCACGGTACTCATCCGGTCCGGTGGCCGAGAACGTCACGCGCAAGTCGGTCGCGCTCCCCTGCCGCGCCACGGCCGTGCCGCGCAGGTCAGCGACGGGACGCGCGGGGTAGTTGACGTTGAGCACGGTGCGGTCGCGCAGCACGCGACCGTCCTCGCAGAACCAGCCGCGCGTCGCGGCGACGAGCCGCGTGAAGTGCGCGCCGACCGCCGTGAGTTGCGCGCGGTTCGCCGGCGAATCGACGGGCTCGGACGCCTCGAGTCGCTCCGCATTCACGGCGAAGCCCGGCACGGGTGGATCGAGCAGCAGCGTGCCCGCGAGCGCCGCGCCGACCGTG
>Ga0102851_10001064_pt1 | contig 15090 bp, 14 predicted proteins | sample Mud3Dept3metaG_FD_79558 | JGI IMG/M metagenome (GOLD analysis project Ga0102851, IMG submission 79558) | Freshwater wetland microbial communities from Ohio, USA, analyzing the effect of biotic and abiotic controls - Mud 3 Core 4 Depth 3... | ecosystem: Environmental > Aquatic > Freshwater >... | reverse complement strand
CCGGTCAAGCTGGCGCGACCGCTCCAGGGCGGCCCCGAGCTGGTAATGGTACTGGATGTTGTTCGGGTCCAGGGCGACGGCTTTCTCCAGTTCCCGCGACGCGGAGGCGTAGTCCTTCTTCTGCATGTACGTGAGCCCCAGGAAGTACGGCACGTTCCCTTCCTGCGGCTTGAGACGGGCGGCTTCGGTGAACACGGCCGTGGCTTCGTCGAACCGCTCCAGTTGGCCGTAGATGTAGCCCCGGTGCAAGAGGGCGTCCACGTATCGAGGGTCCTTGGGCGGCAGCTTGGCCAGCGCGTCCAGCGCCTCGTCGTAGCGCTTCATCGACTCCAGGCTGAGGCCCATGGCGAAGCGCGCTTCCCCGTTCCCCGGCTCTTTCTGGAGGACGTCTCGGAAGATCGCCAGAGCCTTGTCGTAGTCTTTCTTCTCCGCCTGGATCTGACCGATGCGGGTCAGAATCGCGACGTTCGCCGGATCGGCGCGCCGGAGCTCCTCGTAGGCGGCCAAGGCGGAATCCAGGTCGCCGCGGCGCAGGTGGAGCTGAGCCAAGCGTTCGCGGAATTCCCGGTCCTGGGGGTCATTCGCCAGGGCACGCTGGTAGACCTGAACCGCCTCGTCGTTCCGGCCCTGCACCTCCAGGCTGCCCGCCAAACCCACCCAGGCCGGGTCGAAGTCCGGGTTGATCTCGACGGCGGATTGGAAGGCGGCCCGGGCCTTCTCCGGCTCCTTCGTTTCCAGATGGATCCGGCCCAGGCTGTAATACGCCAGGTAGCTTCGTGGATTGACCCGTATGAGCGACTCGAAGACCGACACGGCCTCGGAGAAGTTCCGTGTCTCCGCGTACAGATTCCCGAGAAAAAGATAGGCCTCGGGCCGTTTCGGGTCCAGCCGGATGACCTCTTTGTAGTGGCGCTCGGCCCCCCGAACGTTCCGGAGCCCCTGATACGCCGCCGCCAGGAGGAGATGGGCCTGCACATCGTTGGGAGACTGGGCCAGAATCTCCTCCCCTTCGTGAATGGCCGCCCGGAAGTCGCCCTTCTTGAGGAGCACCGACGCCAGATGGTTCCGCACGACGCGCGAGGACGGATCGAAGCGCAATGCCTCGCGGCTCCACTGCACGGCCGCCTCCAGGTCGCCCTGGATCTCCGCCCAGACACTGCGCGAATAGGCGTAATAGGACCGCCGATCCGCTCGGGTGTCGACGCGAACGGGCGAGCTGGCGCCTCGCGGGTCCGCGGACACGCCGCCCTGCTCGGCGATCACATCCGCGCACCCGGGCAGCAGCCCTGCCGCGAGCGCGGCCCCCAACATCCATGTGGCGACGGAGAAGCGGTGCATGTCTGCCGACCTTGTCGTGAGAAGACGACGGCCGGGGAGGCCCCGGCCGTGGAGTTTCAATCTAGCAGGCTGCCTCGGGTGCGTCAATCTGATTCTGGACGACCGCGGCCGCGCCACGCCGCCGCCAAGCGGCGAGGCGGAGCGGCCAACACCGCTTCGATGGCCCGCCACAGTTCGGCGGCGCCCTCCCCCGTCTCTGCCGAGAAAACGATGGCCGCGGGCGAGACCGGGCCCAGCGCCTCGCGTGCCGCGCGCAGCGCGGCGGTGCGCAGCCCTGGCGGCACCTTGTCCCCCTTGGTGAGCACGTGGATGCAGGGCACCCGGACGGCCGCGAGAAACTCCTGGAGTTCCCGATCCTGTTCAGTCGGCGGGTGGCGCGCGTCCGTGAGGTGCACCACCCCGCGCAACGGGATTCGATCCGTCAGATACGCCTCCACCACGGCCCACCACCCCTCCTGGACGGCCCGCGACACCTTGGCGTATCCGTAGCCTGGCAGATCCACGAACAGGAACGCGTCGTTCACCGCGTAGAAGTTGATCGTGCGCGTTCGCCCCGGCGTGGAGCTGATCCGCGCCAGGGCCCGGCGGCCGAGCAGCCGGTTGATGAGCGAGGACTTGCCGACGTTGGAGCGCCCGGCGAAGGCGACCTCGGGCCGCCCTCCAACGGGGAACTGGTCGGCGCGCCCCGCGCTTTGAAGGAATTCCGCAGTGTGGATGCGCATGCGATGGGTGTCCCGCCACGTGAAGGAGACGCGCGGCCCGCGTCTCCGCGGGCGCGACATGCGCCGGAGTATAGCATCTCGAAGGCGCTTCCCCCAATCTTCGATGCCTGCCGCGATGGCGCTTGACCGCCCTTCACGGCGCGTGCTAGAAGGGCGGCACCGCCAGCCCGAACCACCTACGCCGCACTACTCGCGAAAACGACTCGCGAATTTTGCGGGGTGAATAGTCTCGGCGAGCGAGGAGACCGTCATGGGAGACCCAGCGATCGGCATGCGAGGCGCCGCCGCCGTGGAGGTGGGGACCGAGAACACCGCACTCGCCCTCGGCAGCGGCGACGTGCCCGTCTTTGGAACGCCCGCCCTGGTGGCGTTGATGGAGAAGGCGGCGGTCGCGGCGGTGGCGGGAAGCCTGGAGCCCGGCGAGACAACCGTGGGGACCTGGTTGGAGATCGCGCACCTGGCCGCGACGCCCCTGGGCGCGGTGGTCAGAGCGGAGGCCGAACTCGTCGCCGTCGAGGGGCGGAAGCTCGCCTTCGCCGTCGTCGCCCATGACGGCCTCCAGAAAATCGGTGAAGGCCGCCACCACCGGATGCGCGTGTCCCGCGACCGCTTCCTCGGCAAGCTCGGCGCCGCCTCCTGACCGCGGCCGCCGTCCCCTCGCCGCCGAACGTGCCTGAAGCCTTCGTTGAAGAACGCTGCCGACAAGTGTCGGGCCGCCTGCCTCCTCCGACGGTGCGCCCCAACCTCGTCCCCACCGAGGGTCTTCTGAAAAACCGTTTTTTCCCAGGCTGCTCAAAAAGGTCCAGATGCAAGGCGGTTTGCCGGAGACCGAGCGAGACGTACTGGAGGTACGTCGCAGCGAGCGCCGAGGCAAACCAACGCCGCAGATGGGCCTTTTTCAGCAGCCTGTCAATACCCGGCGAACTCCTCGGCTTGGACGTGCGACGGATCCGCGCCGGCCTCGACGACGACTGTGCTGAGACCGGCAACGAGCCCGGGCGGGCCGGCAAGATAGAAGATGGGCGTGGTGAGGTCCCCGACGTGGTCCCGGAGGAAGTCGGCGTTCACGTAGCGGCGCTCTCCGGACCAGGCCTGGCGCGACTGGTCCGCCTGCGTCATTGTCGGAACGTACGTGATGCTCGGACAGGTCTTGACGAGTTGGGCGAACTCCTCGTGAAAGGCGGCGCCCTCGGGATTGCGATTCGAGTAGATGAGCGTGATCCGATGCGGGAGCCGGCGGCGAACGGCATCGTGCACCATGCTGCGAAACGGCGTGATGCCGATGCCGCCGGCGATGAACACCGCCGGAACGGAGCCATCCGGGTGGAGCGTGAACGTTCCGGCAGGCCCAAGAATCTCGACCGGCGTCCCGAGGTCCACCTCGGCGAGACTGCGCTTCATGGCGCTGCCGGTCATCCGGGTGGCAACCCGCAGGTCCGCCGCTTCGTGCGGCGGGGACGCGATCGAGAACGTCCGCCGGTTGCCGCCGGCATCCGTGTGAGGTGGCTTCGGGAGGATGAGGTTCACATACTGGCCGGCGCTGAAGGCAAAACCGTCGGGCCGGTCGAAGACAAAGGCCATGGTGCCCTCGGCCACCTCGCGCCGGTCCCTGAGTGCGCTGCCAAATCGTGGCATCGCGTCCTCCGATTGCCCGAGAAGAGGGGCGCCTGCTCGCCGACACGGCGCGTCGACTCGCCCCAGCCAGAGCTTATGTCCATCCCGCGGCGTCCGGAAAACAGCTCAGATGCCGGACGCCTTGCCGTGGCGTGGCCATCCACGGAGCCACGGTCTCCCTCCAGTGCAGGTAATGCGGTGTCTGCTGATGGCGCGCGAAATCCTCTTTCACGCGGTAGACCTCGTAGAGGAAGAACTGGCTGGGCTCCGCTTCGGCCTGCAGCACGTCGAAGCGAACGTTGCCCGGCTCCTGGCGGCTCTGGCGGGCGTTCTCAAGAGTGGCCTGCAGGAATGGTTCGACCTTTTCCGAGATGACCCGCACAGTGACACATACCACGTACATGGAAGCCACCTTTCGCGGCAAGCAGCGATCAGCCGTCAGCAGTCAGCGCTCAGCCGGAACCCGGTCTGCCAGTCACACCGCCGAGCCTTCGTCTCCTGGGCTGAACGCTGATCGCTGACCGCTGAAAGCGTTGGTTACTGCTTCACCGACATGCTGAACCCTTCTAGCCGCTCATCCGGCCGTGCCGTCCATTCAACCTTTCGGTTCACCCCGTAGTTGTCGATCTGCTGGTACAGCGCGAGCACAGGAGCATCCTCGATGAAGATCCGTAGAACCTTGGAATAGATCTCCAGGCGCTTCTTCGGGTCCGTGGTGGCGCGGGCATCATCGAGAAGAGTGTTGAACTCGGGATTCCAATAATTGGCGAGAAGTTCGCCTGTCCGGAACATGTTCGTGAGGGTATTGTCGGCATCCCAGGTGGCGTTTCCCCAGCCGATCAGCCACATGGGGGCGCCGCCGTGTCGGTACGCGATGTTGTTCATGTACGTCGTCCACTCGTAGATCTTGACCTGCGTCCGGATTCCCGCTTTCGTCAGCTGCCCCGCCACCGCCTCGGCGACTTCCTTATCCTTTGGGTAGCGGCCGTTCGGCGAGTGGAGAACGATGTCGATCCCGTTGGGATAGCCGGCCTCGGCCAAGAGCTTCTTCGCCTTCGCGGGATCGTACGGATACGGCTTGATCTTTGGGTCGGACCCGAAGTGCTTCGACGTCAGCGGCGTGGCAATCCGGATGCCCTGCCCTTCCAGGACGGCCTTGATGATGGAGTCGATATCGACGGCGTAATTGATAGCCTGGCGCACTTTCTGGTTCGCCACCGGGCTCTGGACAGGCTTGGTGCAGTCCCACGATCCCTGGGACATCTCGCATTGGACGGTGTAAATCGGCATGAAGATCGTGCGGACGCTGGGCGCCGAGGAGATCGTCACTTTAGGATGATTCTTAATCTCCTTGACGAGGTGCGGCGGCACGTTGGTCGCGATGTCCACCTCGCCGGTCTGCAGGGCCGACATTCGCGTCGTCTCTTCGGGGATCGGCCGGAAGATCAGGGTCTTGATCTTGGGCGCACCCTTCCACCACTGCTCGTTGGCCTCGAATTCAATCCGGTCGTCCTTGACCCATTTCACGAACTTGAAGGGGCCGGTCCCGACTGGGTTCCGGGCCAGAAACGCCTTGTCGTGCTCTTTGAAGTATTTTGGGGGTACCATGGCGCCCCGGATGCACAGGTGCGTGTCCAGCACCGGATATGGCTTCTTGGTGATCACGTGGATCGTGTACTTGTCCTTGACCTCCACCCGATCGATGGGCCGGAGGGCAGTCAGGCGCAGGTTGTTGGCGGGATTTGCCACCCGCTCTAGGCTGAACTTGGCCGCCTCGGCGTCGAATTCCTCGCCGTTGGTGAACTTCACGCCCTGCCGGAGCTTGAACTCCCAGGTCGTCGGATTGACGATCTTGTAGGACGTGGCCAGCCATGGCGTGATCTTGAGATCCTTGTCGCGGACGAGTAAGGTGTCGTAGATGTTCAAGAGCACGTTGAACGCCGGCTGCTCTTCGTGGTCGTGGGGATCGAGGGTGGTGGGGTCCACGCCCTGTGCCACGACCACCTTGCCGCTGGGCGCGGCCCAGACCCAGGCCGCCGGCGCCAGTGCGATGATAAGTGCTGCCGCCCAAATCCATGCCGCCCGCTTTTGCATCTGTCCCTCCTTCTGGTTCTGATTTGAACCGCCAAGACGCCACCGGGGATCAGCCCGTCCAAAAGCGCCGAATGCAATCCTCAATGTTCGGAGCGCGATCCATCACGGTGCTGACAGCACGACCCGTTGAACGCCATCGCGCAGAACCGCGACATTGAAGTTGACGAGTAGCCCAAGCCGCAACTGCATTGCCTTCAGATAGGAAATCACCTGTGCCTTGTGTATCGGCGCCAGCTGGTCGACGGCTTTCAGCTCCACGAGCAGTTCACCACCCACCAGGAAATCTGCTCGGCCTTCGCCAATCGCATGCCCCTTGTATTTTACGCTGATCGGCGGCTGCCGCACATGGGCAATCCCGCGCACCTTCATCTCTATCGCAAGGGCCTCCTCATATAAGCTCTCCAAATAGCCAGGCCCCAGATGACGGTGCACCTCAATAGCTGCCGATACAACTTGTTGCGCAAGCGCATCAAGGTGCGGCACTGGTTCCATTCTTTGGGTGGTGTTCGTCATCTGACTATCCCTGCCACCGGTGGCGTCTTGGCGGTTCAAAGCCGTAGCCGTGGATCCAGGATGTCGCGCAGCCAGTCTCCCAAGAGGTTGATCCCCAGGACGCTCAGCATGATACAGAGGCCGGGAAAAGTCGCCAGCCACCACGCTGTGGACAGATACGCGCGCCCGTCCGCCAGCATGCCACCCCAGGTCGGCGTCGGCGGCTGGACTCCCAGCCCCAGGAAGGACAGCGCGGATTCCAGGATGATCATCCGGGCCACTTCGAGCGTGGCGATCACGATGACCGGCGTCAGAACATTCGGCAACAGGTGCCGGAACACGATCCGCTGCCCGCCGCCGCCCAGTGCCTGGGCCGCGGAGACGAACTCCCGCGTACGGAGCGTCAGGACTTCCGCCCGCACCACGCGGGCGTAGGACACCCAGCTGGTGATGCCCAGAACAAAGATGATGTTGCGCAGGCTGGACCCTAACACGGCGATGACCGCCAGAGCCAGCAGAATAAACGGCATGGCCAGCATCGTGTCCGTCAGCCGCATGCACAGATCGTCGATCCGCCCGCCGCGGTACCCTGCCACCAGACCGATGAGTGTCCCGAGCGTTCCGGCCAGCGCCACGGCCGAGATCCCGATGATCAGCGAGATGCGCGCCCCGAAGATCAGCCGGCTCAAGATGTCGCGGCCGAGATGATCGGTCCCGAGCAGGTGGGCCCGGCCATCACCTCCCTCCAGGGTCGGCGGTTTTAGCCGGACGCTGACGTCCTGAAGCAGCGGATCGGCCGGGGAAATGACCGACGCCAGGACGGCGCTTCCCGTGACCAGCAGCAGGATGGTCAGTCCGAGGAGTGCGGCTTTGTTCCTGATCAGTTCGCGAAAGACGCGCCGAACATCCTGGCGCCGCTCGACAGACCGCGTGGTTTCCCCGATTTGCAGGGTGAGCGTACCGTCGGTCATGGGCACAGGTTCCCGGTTCCGCGTTCCCGGTTCGAGGTTACCGGAACGGCCGGACCGAACCGCCGCACCGTCAACCGACGTACCGGGAACCGCGTTCGCTGCCTCACTTGTACGCCACCCGGGGATCGACGTAAGAGTACAACACGTCCACGAGAAAGTTGATGAGCACGAAGATCGTCGCCAAAACGAACACCGCGGCCTGGACGACCGGATAATCCCGGTTGGCGATCGCCTGGATCGCCAGCCGACCAACGCCCGGCCAGGCGAAGATGGTCTCGGTGATCACGGCGCCGCCCAAGAGCGTCCCGAGATCCAGGCCGATCACGGTGATGACCGGAATGGCCGCATTCTTGAGCGCGTGCTTCAGGATGACTCGCAGGTCGTGAAGGCCTTTGGCTCGTGCCGTGCGAATGTACTCCTGGCCCAGGACTTCCAACATGCCGGACCGGGTGAGGCGGGCGATGCGGGCCATGGAGAAAGCCCCCAAGGTAACCGCCGGCAGGACGAGATGCTGCCAACTTCCCGAGCCGAAAGCGGGGAAGAGGCTGAGTCGGACCGCAAAGAGCAGAATGAACATGATGCCCAGCCAATAGACCGGCATCGACTGCCCCAGGAGCGCCATCAGCATACCGAGATGGTCCACGACGGTGTTGCGCTTGACCGCCGAGAGAATCCCCACGGGTATCGCTACGCAGACCGCAATCCCCATGGCCGCCAGGGTCAGACGGATCGTGGCCGGCATTCGTTCCATCACGAGGCCTAGAGCAGGTTGCTGGTGCCGGAACGAGTTCCCGAAGTCTCCGCGGACCACGCCGCCGACGAAACGGCCGTACTGGGTGTCGGTCACGATACGCCAAGGAGGCCACGTGACAAAAAGCGGGTCGTTGAAGCCCATGAGCTTCCGGAAGTTCTCGATGTCTTCCTTGGTCGCATCGGGCGGCATCATGAGGATGGCGGGATCGCCGCTCAGGTGCAGGAGGATGAACACGATGAGCGAGATACCAAAGAGGACGAGCAGCGATTGCCAAATCCGGCGCAAGAGATAGCGCGTCATTTAGGCTCGGGTCATTCGGAGCGCGGCGTCCGCCGCAAGCCAACCGGAAAAATCGAAAGCCCCTTCCCACCGGAAACGCGAGAAGGGGCTGATGTCTGCATCCCCCTTCCCATCTTTCCCCGCCGGCACCCGCGTCTCAACGCTGCGGGCCCAAGTCGTGGGGCAGGAGTTGGCACCCCGCCGTAGGCGGGGTTGCCGTGGCTTCTACGGGCCAGTCCCTCAGCCACTCTGGATGAGAAGTGTAGCGTTTTGTACTTGATCGTGCGGCGAGTGTCAACACAATTTCCATGAGCGCGAAACCTCGACGTCTCTGCCGTGTTTTGAACCTTGACCGGCGCGCCGGGGCATGCTACACGAGGGCACCAGGCAGGAGTTCTCCAGCGCCCTTGCGGCTACGGGAGGCGTCATGACGAGCGAAGACATCATGGAAGTTGCCTTGGACCTGGCCCAGCTCTCCGAGATTCCGCGCGACTCCGGAATCCATGTCCGCAGCGACAGCGTCAAGACGGTCCTGGCGACCATCGACTGTGACGTGAGCGACCTGTTGCTCGCCCGGGCGTTCAAGTGCGATGCCGTGCTGACCCATCACCCGGAAGGGACGGCCGGCCTGCACGGCTGGCAGGTGATGCGGAACCAGATCGAGCAGTTGGTGGAGTGCGGGGTCCCGATCGCTCGCGCCGAGGCCGCCATTCAGCGGCGCATGCAGCAGGTGGACCTGGCCAATCACCCCCGGAACTACCTCCGGGTGGTCCAGGCCGCCCAATTGCTGAAGCTGGGCTTCCTGAACATTCATCTGCCGTGCGACCTCATCACCCGTCGGCTGATTTCGGAGAAGCTGGCGCAATTCAACGACCCGAAAAGTCGGGCCACGGTGGCCGAGGTGATCGCCGCGCTCCAGGAGTTTCCCGAGCACCGGGCGGCGGCCACCGAGCCTCAGGTACGTTTGGGCGCCCCAGATCGGCTGGCCGGTCGCGTAGCCGTGGCCATGGGCGGGTATACCAACGGCGGCGTGGACGTCCTGCGCGCCTACTTTGACGCGGGGGTCGGCACCGTCCTGATGATGCACTTCCCCGAAGCCGACCTTCGCGAGGCGAGGGAGCAGAAGCTCCCCGGCAACCTCATCGTCACCGGCCACATGGCCAGCGACTCCATCGGCATCAATTTCTTCCTGGACGAGCTGCAGCGGCTCGGACTCACCATCACGCGGGCCGGCGGCATCGTCGTCCCGTAGAAGGCTGCTGAAGAAGGCCCATCTACGGAGACCCATCCTTCGGATGGGTACCCCGCGCGCTCGGGCGCTCGTTGCGGCGTACCTTGAGTACGCCTGGACCCACCTTCGGTGGGTACCCCGCCCATCGCGGACCGCATGGCATCTGGACCTTTTTGAGCAGCCTGCGCTTACGGGTGGCATTTCGACCACTCACCGGGAGGTTCGCATGCACCCAGCCATCGAGTACATCCAGGAGCGGCGGTCGGCGTTCGTGGAGGAACTGAAGGGGTTTCTCCGCATTCCCTGCGTCAGCACGAAGTCCGAGCACAAGGCGGACATGCTGAAGGCCGTCGAGTGGCTCGTCGAGCAGATGCGCGGCATGGGGTTGGAGCACGTGGAGATCCTTCCCACCGCTGGGCACCCGGTGGTGTATGCCGACTGGCTGCACGCGGCCGGGAAACCCACGGCCCTCGTCTACGGTCACTACGACGTCCAGCCGGCCGAACCGCTGGAGCTCTGGACCACCGGCCCCTTCGACCCGACCGTCCGGAACGGCGAGTTGTACGCCCGCGGCGCCGTGGACGACAAGGGCCAGGTCTTCATGCACCTCAAAGCCCTGGAGGCGCATCTGAAGACCACTGGGCGGCTACCTGTGAATGTCCGGCTGCTCATCGAGGGCGAGGAGGAGATCGGCAGCCCGAACCTGGACGCTTTCATCGCGAAGCATAAGGATATGCTCAAGGCCGACGCAGTGGTCATCTCGGACACGGCCATGATCGCCAAGGATGCGCCCGGCATCACGGTCGGCCTGCGGGGCCTCGTGTACTTCCAGATCGACGTGGAGGTCGCCAAGAGCGATCTGCACTCCGGGGGCTTCGGCGGCGCAATCGAGAACCCCGCCATGGCACTGGCGCAACTGCTCGCGAAGCTCAAGGACCGGAACGGCCGGATCGCGATTCCCGGTTTCTACGACGACGTGCGCAGGCTTCCCGCCGAGGAGCGGCGGGCCCTGGCGCGGCTGCCCTTCAGCGAGAAGAAGTTCCAGAAGGATCTCGGTGCCCCGGCGCTCTTCGGCGAGAAGGGCTTCACGACGCTGGAGCGCCTCTGGGCTCGCCCCACTTTGGAGGTCAACGGGGTCTACAGCGGCTTCATCGGCGAGGGCGCCAAAACTGTCCTGCCCTGCCGCGCCATGGCCAAGATCAGCATGCGGCTCGTCCCCAACCAGGACCCGGGCAAGATCGCCCGTCTCTTCGTCCAGCACGTCAAACGACTCGCGCCGAAGACCGTCCGCCTGAAGGTCACGGAAGTTTCGGGCCGCGGGATGCCCTGGCTGGTGCCGACAAATCACCCGTCGCTCCAGGCCGTCGCCAGGGCGATCGAGAAAGGCTTCGGCAAGAGGCCCGTCTACACCCGAACCGGCGGCACGATCCCAGTCGTCGCCACCTTGGACCGATTACTAAAGGCCCCCATCCTGCTCATGGGCATCGGTTTGCCCGACGAGAACGCCCACGCCCCCAACGAGAAGCTGGACCTCGACAACCTCCACCACGGCATGCTGTCCGCGGCGTACCTGTTCGAGGAGCTGGCGGAGGGAAGGACCGGTAAAGCGTGACGGGGACACCACAAATACGATGGCCCGGAGGGTGAGAAAAATGCCTTCCGGGCCATCGTTTCTGCCAACACTCCTCCCGACCTGGCCACCCGTAATGACCCGGTAGACCCGCCTTCTTTGGCTTGGCCATATTGGCCTATCTAGAGCATCATTGGAGAAGACAAACTACGTCAGGAGACGGCCTGTTTGTGGCCGGCCCGCCGTGTTCGGGGCGTACCGACCTTCACGGCTTTAGCAGCCTGCAGCAGCATGCGCAGCGCATCGTTGACGGCACCATCGGTCGGGAACGCAGCGGCCACGTCCGGTTCGAGAAGGACAAGGTTGGTGCCCGCACGGTACTGCTTGAGGTATTTCCCGCGCACGCCCTGCCCCAAATCCGCCCGGGTATATTCTGGGCGAAGATCATGCACTGCCGAACCCTTAACCTTCTTCATAGACTTTCCGCTCCCTTCGCGTGGCTGGCCGTGCGCTGATCAGGCGCAGCGCGTCGTTTCGCTCTCCATGCGCCACGACAAGCAAACGACCGCTCGCGGCGCGCAGCCCAGATGACTCCGTCAGAATGGACCGATTCTCCCGCGCCAGGTCCGCCCGCCCGTTTCGGAGCGGTTGAACGAGCACTTCGAGCAGGGTAAGGACTGACGTAGCGCCAGCAAAGGATCCCACCGACAGAGACTCAAAGACCGGGCGAATGATGGGGTGATAGCGCGGATGGCGTTCGATAAGGTAGATGAACGGCGCGGTGTCAATGAAGACGGGTCGTCGGGCGATTCTCTCTATGACGTCCATGAATCACGTTCGTGATCCACGTAGAGCTGTGCGTCCAGACTGCCCCACATCTCGGCCCCAAGGCCCTCCAGATCAAGAAGAGATCTTCGCGCCGCCGCGGGCGGCGTGATAGATTGCAGACGCTCCAGGAGCGCCTTGTGCAAACGCTCCAACTCGTCCCTGGTCAGCGTCTTCAGAGCGTCCTGATAATCGGTGATACCCAATTCCCGACCATTATCCGGCATCGATACATCCCCGCGACGCCCGTCCTTCACAATCCCGTTCTGGTTTTGCATGATAACGGAAAACGCCCTGCAATTCAAAAATCATTTGACAAGAACCTCGCAGTCTCGGAGCCGAACGCACGAGCGCGGGTCCAGCGCGTCGCGTCGGCCAGCAGCGAAGAGGTCGAATCGGCCCCCCAGCCACCATGAGAACCAGCTCGTGTTCCTCGCCACCCGAATCAAACCTCTCTTCTGAGGCCCCTGCCTCGCGCATGGCCATCAGCGTCCCCGACGAATACGCCCACACCCCCAACGAGAAGCTAGACCTGGACAACCTCTACCACGGCATGCTGTCCGCGGCGTATCTGTTCGACGAGTTGGCGGGGACGGGGAAAAGCAGACGTAGGCAGAGGCGCTAACATAAGAACGGCCCGGTGGGTAGTTCCCACCGGGCCGTTTTCGGTTCGGGCGCGAAGCGGCCGGTCACGCTCAACTTCTCCATGCTTGCAAGCGGCCCAACCAGCCTTGGCCGATCTTGGTCGCACACACCTCACACACCTCACGAGCGCCGAGGGGGAACCTCGACGCTCGTGGCAGGCGGAATTCTGGTCAGCTACCTGTCAAACCCTTTCCTATGGTCAAACTCTTCCCCGTGGTCAAAACCCTCCGCCGTGCATCCTGTGAGACCCTGGTCCCGTGTACCTCAGAACACGGACACCGTCCTCGCTATCGCTTACCGCCAGATTTCCCTCTTGGTCGAAAATGACATCGTATGTGGCCTGGCCTCCCTCTCCGTCATTGGCTTCATAGGAATAGGTCCCGACCAGATAGGGGTGTTTCGGGTCCGAGATGTTGATGGCCTTTACACCGAGACCGTACCACGCCAGGAAGAGGAGGTCCTTCCCCCAGGTATTGCCAAGATGCGTCGATGCGGTTCGCTTCGCATAGGTCACCGTAGCATCGGTGGTCTGGGGGAGCACTAGGTGCGAGAGGAGCTTTGGTTTTGTCAGGTCCGAGACGTCGAAGAGACGCAGATGGCCGTAGGGCAAGGTGAAGTACTCATCGGTCAACCAGAAGATGTTCGTATTGGGTACGAGCTTGCCGGAGTGGGCATTCCCACACGCCACCTTGTCACCCTCCCACTTGAGAGGAACGTTTGCCTTGCAACTTGCGTAGTCGACCTGTGCACCCGGAAGCGTGTCCGCCGCCTGGAATGCCGGCGTGAGATAGTCGAACCGCGAGAGGAACTTGGGGCGGCTCTTGTCCGTCACGTCGAGAATGACGAGTCCGGCCTCGTGCCACGCGATAAACGCAATATCTCTCCCCTTAATTTTCCGGACATCGATGTAGTGGAAGGTATTATCCTTTGTCAGCAATCCGGTCTTCTCGTCCGTGTGGATTGGTGCAAAGCCGCTCCCGACTATCCAGCCTTTCTGTAGACCCGTCTGGGGGTCGATCTCCGTCGAATTACGGATCGCATCCTCTTCTGGCGTCTTCTGCCCAGGAATCCACCATCTTCCGGCGATTTTTGGGTTCGTCGGATCTTCCGCATCGACGATGATGAGATGGTGACCAATGAATCCGGCCTCTCCGCCTCCGATGTAAGCATACCGGCCGTCAAAGAAGCCGTGGTGGACTCCGCTCGCATCGAAGAAGGTGCCATCCAATTTCTTTCCAGGGTCCAGGTCGATGCGCCCGAGGAACTGGGGATCATAGGGGTTCGACAGATCGTAGAACGCGATTCCCGTATACCCCAACCGCTTTGAGGGAGCCCCGCTCTGGCGCTGGGAGTTCACCCAGTAGATGAATCGACTGTTATACCGACCGTGCCCTGGACCGAAGCGATCATGGGTTTGAAAATCGCCGGAGGCACCCGCCGTGAAGTGCGTGCGCGTGATCCAGCCTTTGTCCCAGCAGGTCGGATTCGCCTGGGTGTCATGCCAACCGGGACCGATGTGCTTCCCATTCGCGTCCACTGCCCAGTCGCCGCAGGCGGTTGAAAACGCCAGCGTGTCGTTGAACTTGTTGTTCGTCCACACGTTCAACTCGGGATGAGCGGTCCAGTAAGGATCGCTCGGCACAGGAGGCAGCGGCGACTTGACCCGGTCGTACGCTTCAACGGTGGCGATCCGTTTCGGATGGAAGGGGTCGCTCACATCGACCACCCGGAAACAACCTGGCATCGCCGGATTGATGCCGCTTTCATAGCACCCAGTGTTCAGAAAGGTATGTTGGGTGAAGGGCCAGGGGGCAATCTTTGAATACCACCTAGCCTTGGTGGGGGTCCCATCATCGGCCGAGTCGACGGACCCGAGCAATTCGAAGTTCCATGATTCTACTGGAACAGGGTTAGGTGGAACAGTAGCTGCCTTTGCCACAACCGTGGCCCCGAGAAGCCACGCAACAGATAACACGCACGCGAGAAGTGCACATCCCCTTGACGGCCTGATACTCATGTTGAACTCCCTTCGGTGTTCCTTGGTGAAGGGTTCACGTGGGCTTCCTCTCGATGCCTGACACAGGCCTGAATCGCTTCTACGGTCATCACCTCTTTCATTGTCAATCACGGAACCCTCTTCACCTCCTTTGCCGAGGCTTCGCGCGACGTCCGTGGCAGGCACTAATCACGTCTTCCTGCTCAACAAAGATTGCGGTGCGCTACACCCCCCGGACCACATAAGCCCAGGGGGTGCAGCGTCAAGCCTGATCCAGGATCCCCTCTACCAACCGACCGCACACCCGTCCTTTCTGAGTTCCGACCCCGCCCTGTAAGTGCCGTTGACAGGGTCCTGATGGGCTACACCTTTGCCGCCCCTGCCTCCTGGCACAATTGGCTCCGGCAGACTGTAATCACGCTCGAACAGGATCCCTTGGTAGCCGCCTCCGAGACCTCTGCTTCGCTGTGTGGAATGCCCCCAAGCAGTCAAATCCGCATTCACGCGGTCGTACAGGTAATAGTCCAGACTCAGGCGGTCACTTGTCGCACTTTGGCTG
>Ga0102851_10001063_pt1 | contig 15092 bp, 14 predicted proteins | sample Mud3Dept3metaG_FD_79558 | JGI IMG/M metagenome (GOLD analysis project Ga0102851, IMG submission 79558) | Freshwater wetland microbial communities from Ohio, USA, analyzing the effect of biotic and abiotic controls - Mud 3 Core 4 Depth 3... | ecosystem: Environmental > Aquatic > Freshwater >... | reverse complement strand
TCGGCCACGCTCGACGCCATCGATCAAGGGCTCGCCGCGCGCGCCAAGGCGGCCGGTGTCGCGCTGGCATCCTTTCAGAGCAATGTCGAGGGTGAACTGGTCAACCGCATCCAGCAAGCGCAGCGGGAGGGGGTGGATTTCATCATCATCAACCCGGCCGCCTTCACGCATACCAGTATCGCGATGCGCGACGCGCTGGCGGCGGTGAAAATTCCGTTTATCGAGGTGCATTTGTCGAACGTGTTCGCGCGCGAGGAATTCCGCCACCGCTCGTATTTTTCCGATCTCGCGATCGGCGTAATCAGCGGCCTGGGCAGCAAGGGTTACGAACTTGCGCTGGAGTATGCGTTGGGGGCCGAACATGGATCTGCGTAAGCTGAAAAAGCTGATCGATCTGGTCGAGGCGTCGGGAATTGCCGAACTTGAGATCACGGAAGGCGAGGAAAAAGTCCGGATCAGCCGCACCGGCGCGCCCCAGGCGCCCGCCGTCGCGGCGGTGACCCCCGCGCCGGCGTCACCGGCCGCTACGGCGCCTCCCGGCGGCGAAGCCGAAGCGGCGAAATCCGAGGGCCATGTGTTGAAATCCCCCATGGTCGGAACCTTTTATCGCGCGCCCGCGCCCGGCGCCAAGCCGTTCGCGGAGGTCGGGCAGACCGTCAGCGAGGGCGATACGGTATGCGTCATCGAGGCAATGAAGCTGCTGAACGAAATCGAGGCCGACCGCTCCGGCGTGATCAAGGCGATCCTGGTCGAGAACGGCCAGCCGGTCGAATACGGCCATGCGCTGATGGTGATCGGCTGACGCCTCACGCCACGCGGCTCGATAATGTTTGAGAAAATCCTGATCGCCAATCGCGGCGAGATTGCGCTGCGGATCCAGCGTGCGTGCCGCGAGATGGGAATCAAAACCGTGGCCGTGCACTCGGAAGCCGACGCGGAGGCGAAGTATGTGAAGCTCGCCGACGAATCGGTTTGCATCGGCCCGCCGCCTTCGGCTCTCAGCTACCTCAACATTCCCGCCATCATCAGCGCGGCCGAGGTCACGGACGCCGAGGCGATCCATCCGGGTTACGGGTTTCTGTCCGAAAACGCGGATTTCGCGGAGCGCGTCGAAACCAGCGGTTTCGTGTTCATCGGGCCCAAAGCTGAAACCATCCGCCTGATGGGCGACAAGGTAAATGCCAAGCTGGCAATGAAAAAAGCCGGTATACCGTGCGTGCCGGGCAGCGAGGGAGCCCTGCCGGACGAGCCGGAGGAACTCACGCGGATCGCGCGCGCGGTCGGCTACCCGGTGATCATCAAGGCCGCGGGCGGCGGCGGTGGTCGCGGCATGCGCGTGGTGCACACCGAAGCCGCCCTCCTCAACGCGGTGGCGATGACCCGCGCCGAAGCCCAGGCGGCGTTCGGCAACCCGATGGTCTATATGGAGAAATTTCTCGAGAATCCGCGCCACATCGAGGTGCAGGTGCTCGCGGACAGGTTCCGCAATGCGGTTTACCTCGGCGACCGCGATTGCTCGATGCAGCGGCGCCACCAGAAGATCATCGAGGAGGCGCCCGCGCCGCACCTGCCGATGCGCGGCCGTATCCGGCTCGGCGAGCGCTGCACCGAGGCGTGCCGCAAGATCGGCTATCAATGCGCCGGGACGTTCGAATTTCTCTACGAGGACGGCGAGTTTTATTTCATCGAGATGAATACGCGGCTGCAGGTCGAGCACCCGGTGACCGAAATGATCACCGGCATCGATATCGTGCAGGCGCAGATCCGCATCGCCGCCGGCGAGCGGCTCTGGATCAAGCAGCGCGACATCGCGTTCAAGGGCCATGCGATCGAATGCCGCATCAACGCCGAAGATCCCTACAAGTTCACGCCGTCACCCGGGCGCATCACGTCCTGGCACATGCCCGGCGGCCCCGGCATTCGGGTCGATTCGCACGTTTACAACAATTATTTCGTGCCACCCCACTACGATTCGCTGATCGGCAAACTGATCGCGTATGGCGCCACGCGCGAACAGGCGATTGCGCGCATGGTCATCGCACTGTCCGAGACCGCGGTCGCGGGAATACAGACCAACCTGCCGCTGCACGTCGATCTCATGCAGGATGCGGCGTTTCGGCAGGGGGGCACGAGCATTCACCACCTGGAACAAAAACTCGCCAAGTTCACCCGGATGGAGTGAAGATGGCCTGGATTTCGGTCGCGCTGACGGTGGACGGCGGCGTCGAAGCCTTTTCCGACGCCTTGCTCGAAGCGGGCGCAATATCGGTCGAGGTGATCGACGCCCACGCCGGAACTGCGCAGGAGCGCGCGTGGTATGACGAGCCCGGGGAGCCCGTTCCGGGGCCGTGGCAACGCTCGCGAGTCAGCGCGCTGTTCAATGCCGACGCCGATGTTGCGGCAAGCGTTGCCGCAGCGCTGCGCGCGGCCGGGCTCGACCCGGAGTGCGCCTATGAAAGCGGGCTGGTCGCCGACCAGGATTGGGTGCGCGCGACGCAAAGTCAGTTCCAGCCGGTGCGGGTGTCGCCGCGTCTGTGGGTGGTGCCGACGTGGCACACGCCGCCCGACCCCACGGCGATCAGCCTGATCATCGACCCGGGGCTTGCGTTCGGCACCGGCACGCATCCGACCACGCGGTTGTGCCTCGCCTGGCTCGACGCCAATCTGCGCGGCGGCGAGTCCGTGCTGGATTACGGCTGCGGTTCCGGCATACTCGCGATCGCGGCCATCAAGCTCGGTGCTGCGCGCGCGGCAGGCGTCGACGTCGACCCTGCGGCGCTGCTTGCGGCACGCCACAATGCGATGCAAAATCGGGTTGAAGTGCAATTCGAAAACGCGGATCAGCCCGCGTCCACGGTTCACGACATCGTGCTTGCCAATATCCTCGCCAATCCGCTGGAGCTGCTTGCGCCGTTGCTTGCGCGCGCCACGCGCGGCGGCGGGCGGATCGTGCTGGCGGGCATACTCGAGCATCAGGCGCAAGCAGTCAGAGATGCATATCGCAAGTGGTTCGGGATGGACACGACGCAGCGCGACGAGGGCTGGGTGCTGTTGAGCGGCGTGCGGCAATGAACTGGGCACCGGTGCAGTCATGAGCATGGTTACGCAATGCCCGGCGTGCGGCACCTCGTTTCGGGTGACGCCGCCGCAATTGCAGGCGCAGCACGGCATGGTGCGTTGTGGACGCTGTGCGCACGTGTTCGACGGTTTCGCGACACTGGCAACGCTGGGCGACGACCGGTCGCCCGATGCGGGGGCGCAGCTCGCCGCTGCGGATTCCGTAATTGAGCCGGCGACACGACCGGCGGCGCGTCCCCCGGCCGCACCCGCACAGCCCGCGTGGTCACCGCAAACAATCGTCCCGGCACCGCAACCGGCGCCGGTTGCCGCGGCAGTCGCTGAGAAGCGCTTGCTGCAACAACGCGGCGGCTGGGCGCTGGGCGCGCTATTGCTGTTGCTGGCGCTGGCCGCACAGGGCGTGTACTTTTATCGCAGCGACATCGCGGCGCGCGTTCCCGAAACGCGCCCGTACCTCGAGAGGATGTGCGAACTGCTGGACTGCACGGCGGCGCTGCCGCAGCGGCCGCGCTTGATCAGCATCGAGGCCTCCGACATGCAGGCGACCGACCCCGCCAATCGGGGGCGGATCGCGCTGACTGCGACGTTGCGCAATAACGCCCCGACCGAGCTTGGCTATCCCGCGCTCGACGTGGTGTTGACCGACGTCAAGGACCATACCGTCGCGCGCCGCGTATTCCTGCCTGCCGAGTATCGCGATAACGGCAAGGACACGCGGGCCGGAATACCGCCCAATGCCGAGGTGACCGTCAGGCTCGACATCGACAGCGGTGAGCTTGGCGCGGCGGGCTTTCGCCTCGCCTTGCTGCCGGCGCCGACGCGCTGACGCGGGCCGGCAGCGACACGCGGCGTGAGGCAACGATGACGGTGGCGCCCAAGGCCACTCCGCTCAACGCCGTCCATCGCGAAATGGGTGCGCGGATGGTCGACTTCGGCGGCTGGGACATGCCGCTGCACTACGGCTCGCAACTCGAGGAGCACCATCGCGTGCGGCGCGACTGCGGCATGTTCGACGTGTCGCACATGCTGGTAATCGACGTGCGCGGGAGAGACAGCCGCGCGCTGCTCTCGTATTTGCTCGCCAACAACGTCGAGCGCCTTCAGCGCCCCGGCAAGGCGCTGTATTCATGCCTGCTGAATCCCGCGGGCGGGGTGCGCGACGATCTGATCGTTTATTTTCTCGCGCAGGAGTGGTTCCGGCTCGTCGTCAACGCCGCTACCGCCGATCAGGATTACGCGTGGCTCGCCGCGCAGCGCGATCTGCGCGCGCCGGGTGTCACGCTGGCGGCGCGGCGCGATCTCGCGATCGTCGCCGTGCAGGGGCCGCACGCACGCGCGAGGGTTGGTCAGGCGCTGCCCGAATCGGCGGCGGTGGCGGACAGCCTGGATTATTTCAGCGCGATCTGCGTGGGCGAGACGATGCTCGCGCGCACTGGCTACACGGGGGAGGACGGCTTGGAAATCCTGCTGCCAGCCGCCGCGGCGGCGGCGCTGTGGCGGCGGCTGCTCGAACTGGGAGTCGCTGCGGCCGGGCTCGCCGCGCGCGATACGCTGCGGCTCGAGGCCGGCATGAATCTTTACGGCCAGGACATGGACGAGACCACCACGCCGTTCGAGACGGGGCTCGCGTGGACGGTGGACTTGCGGGCCGGGCGCGATTTCGTCGGCAAAAGCGCGCTGCAAAATGCCAAGCCGCTGCGTCACGCGCTGGGCCTGGTGTCGATCGACAGGGGCGTGATGCGCAGGCACCAGAAAGTCACGACCGCACATGGCGATGGCGATATCACCAGCGGCGGCTTCGGCCCGACGCTCGGGCGTTCGCTCGCGCTCGCGCGCGTGCCGCTCGCAGTCCAGCCCGGCGACGAAGTCGAGGCTGACGTGCGGGGCAGGGGCTTGCGCGCGCGCGTCGTCAAGCCGCCGTTCGTGCGCAACGGGAAAGTTTTGATAACGGTTTAGGCGCCAGGTCTGGATTCGCAGATCGATCAGGGGCTTTTGTTAGAATGGGCCCAACTTTGCGGTGATGTTTTTTTTCCGATGGAGTGAATTCATGACGACGCCGGCGAACCTCAAATACACCAACTCGCACGAATGGGTAAAGCAGGAAGCCGACGGCACGGTGACCGTCGGCATTACGCACCACGCGCAGGAAATGCTCGGCGACCTGGTGTTCATCGAGACCCCCGCGGTCGGACGCAAGCTCAAGCAGGGCGAGCAGTGCGCAGTGGCGGAATCGGTCAAGGCCGCGGCTGACATTTATGCGCCGCTGTCAGGCGAAGTCATCGCCGCCAATGCCGGGCTTGCCGACGCACCGGAAAAAGTCAATGCGGACGCCTACGCGGCGTGGATGTTCAGGTTGCAACCCAGCGACCCGGGCGAACTGGCGGGGCTGCTCGACGCAGCCGCGTACCAGGCGATCGCAGACGCAGACAAACATTAATGCCGTTTATCCCACATACGGAAGACGACATTCGCGCGATGCTCGCTGCGATCGGCGTGGGGGCCATCGACGATTTGTTCGATGAGATCCCTGCTTCGCTGCACAGCGGCGGATTATCCGGAATTCCGTCCGGCGTAAACGAGATGGAGATCACGCGGCTGATGCACGAGCGCGCGGAGCGTGACGGGCGCTGGCTCAATTTCATCGGCGCCGGGGCCTACGAACATCACATTCCCGCTGCGGTGTGGCAGATCGCGACCCGCGGCGAGTTCTACAGTTCCTATACGCCTTATCAGGCCGAGGCGAGCCAGGGCACGCTGCAAGTGCTCTACGAATACCAGTCGATGATGGCCTCGCTGACCGCCATGGACGTCACCAACGCAAGCCTCTACGAAGGCGCCTCCGCGCTGGCGGAAGCGGTGCTGATGGCGGTGCGCATCCACAAGTCCGCCCGGCGCGTGCTGATGCCGGCGACGGTCAACCCGGTCTATCGCAAAGTGACGCGCACGATCGTGAGGCAGCAGGGTATCGAACTCGTCGAGGTCCCGTACTGCACCGAGTGCGGTCATGTGATTCCCGCCGCGCTGAACGCCTACGCAGGGCAGGAATATGCCGCGCTGGTGATACCGCAGACCAATTTCTTCGGCGTGATCGAGCCCGCCGACGAGTTGACCGCGTGGGCGAAAGCCAACGGCGTGCTGGTGATTGCGGTCGCGAATCCGATCGCGCTCGCGATCCTGCGGCCGCCGGGCGAGTGGGGCGCCGGGGGCGCCGACATCGTGGTCGGCGATGGCCAGCCGCTCGGGGCGCCGCTGGCGAGCGGCGGTCCGTATTTCGGCTTCATGGCGTGCCGCGAACCGCTGGTGCGGCAGATGCCGGGACGCATCGTCGGGCGCACCGTCGATGTCGACGGCAGGCCAGGCTACACGCTGACGCTGCAGGCGCGCGAGCAACACATCCGCCGTTCCAGGGCGACTTCGAATATCTGCACCAACCAGGGACTGATGGCGACGGCGGCGACGATCTACATGGCCCTGCTGGGACCGGACGGGCTCGCGTGCGTCGCGCAATCTTGTCATTCGAATGCGCTCAAGCTCGCGCAACAGCTTGCCGCATTGCCGGGCGTCAAGCGCAGGTTCAGCGGCGCGGTGTTCCATGAATTCGTGCTGCAGCTCAGTGCGCCGGTGGCCGACGTGTTGCAGGCGCTCAAGGCGCAAGGCATACTGGGCGGCCTCGCGCTGAAGCAGGACTACCCGGAACTCGGCGACGCGTTGCTGGTGTGCGCGACCGAAACCAAGCACGACGAGGATCTCGGGCGCTACACCGAAAACCTGCGGCGCATTCTCGGCCGCCGCTTTCGCCCCGCGCCGTGCGCGCTGAAACCTTCGCCCTGATATGAGTAGTTTTGATAGCGGTGAGCGTTTTGGAAGTGTTCAATGCTGATTTTTGAACTGTCCAGGCCGGGACGGCGCAATCCGTCGCAGGCGCCGCGCCCCGCGCCCGGGTTGAGCGCCATTCCCGAAAGCTGGCGGCGCAAATCGCGGCCGCTATTGCCGGAAGTGTCGGAACTCGACGTGGTGCGTCACTACACCAATCTCTCGCGCAAGAACTACTCGATCGACACCCACTTCTATCCGCTCGGCTCGTGCACCATGAAATACAATCCGCGCGCGTGCAACGACCTCGCGATGCTGCCGCAGTTTCTGGCGCGCCATCCGCGCGCACCGGCCGAAACCGGGCAGGGTTTTCTGGCCTGCGTCTTCGAGTTGCAGGAAATGCTGCAGGAAGTGACCGGCATGGCCGGTGTGAGTCTCGCGCCGATGGCGGGCGCGCAGGGCGAATTCGCCGGCGTGGCGATGATCCGTGCCTATCACATGGCGCGGGGCGACGCGGCGCGTACGGAAATCCTGGTGCCGGATGCGGCGCATGGCACCAACCCCGCGTCTGCCGTGATGTGCGGCTGCACGGTGCGAGAAATTCCGACCGACGCCGAGGGTAATGTCGAGCTTGCCGCGCTGCGGGATGCGGTGGGGCCGCGCACCGCGGGGCTGATGCTGACCAATCCGTCCACGCTCGGGGTGTTCGAGTACGCGATCCTGGATATCGAAAAGATCGTGCACGACGCGGGCGGGCTTCTGTATTACGACGGCGCCAACCTCAACGCGATCCTGGGACGCGTCAAGCCGGCCGACATGGGCTTCGACGCGATCCACCTGAATCTGCACAAGACGTTCTCGACGCCTCACGGCGGCGGCGGGCCCGGCGCCGGGCCGGTCGGCGTGGCGGCGCGACTGCTGCCATACTTGCCGCTGCCGGTGGTTGCGAGGGAAGGCGACGCCTACCGCCTTGCCGATGAAGCAGATCTGCCGCAGTCCATCGGCCGCCTGTCGGCGCACGCCGGCAACGCCGGAGTGCTGCTGCGCGCTTACATTTACGCGCGGCTGCTCGGGCGGGAAGGTATGCAGCGTGTGGCCGGGTTTGCGACCCTCAACGCCAACTATCTGATGAGCGAGCTCAGAAAAGCCGGCTACGAGGTCGCTTTTCCGACGCGCCGCGCGAGCCACGAGTTCATCGTCACGCTCAAGGCGCTCAGGGAAAAAACCGGCGTCACCGCGATGGACGTCGCCAAGCGGCTGCTCGACAAGGGGTTCCACGCGCCGACCACTTACTTCCCGCTGCTGGTACCGGAATGTCTGCTGATCGAGCCTACCGAGACCGAGTCCAAACAGACGCTCGATGCGTTCGTGCAGGCAATGCAGGAAATACTCGAAGAGGCGCACCGCACGCCTGAACTCGTGAAGTCTGCGCCGCATACGACGCCGGTGCGGCGGCTCGATGAAGTCAAGGCCGCGCGCGACCTCGATCTCGCGTGGAAGTCCTGTGCGCATTGATTCCGAACCCGATCGCGGAAGTGATTTGTGCGTTCGACGGCGCGCCTCTGCGTCGTCTGGTCAGGCGCCGATGTTATAATTCGCGCCTCTCGGAAGGGCTTTTTCATGCACACGCTGATCTGCGGCTCGATCGCCTACGACAACATCATGGTGTTCAACGGGCGCTTCAAGGACCACATCCTGCCCGAGCAGCTGCACATCCTCAACGTCGCATTCCTGGTCCCCGATCTGCGGCGCGAATTCGGCGGCTGCGCCGGCAACATCGCCTATAACCTGCAACTGCTCGGCGGCCGGCCGCTGATCATGGCGACCGTCGGCGACGATCATCAGCCGTACGCCTACCGCCTCGACCGACTCGGCCTGGCGCAGCACCATGTGCGGCACGTGCCGCAGACTTTCACCGCGCAGGCATTCATCACCACCGATCTCGACGACAACCAGATCACCGCGTTTCATCCGGGCGCGATGAATCATTCGCAACTGAATCACGTCCACGAGGTGCATGACGTCAAGCTCGGCATCGTGGCCCCCGACGGCCGCGAAGGCATGCTGCAGCACGCGCGCGAATTTCACGCGGCCGGCATCCCGTTTCTGTTCGACCCCGGCCAAGGGCTGCCGATGTTCGATGCCGCCGAGTTGCTCGAATTCGTGCGGCTTGCGGATTTCGTCGCAGTCAACGACTACGAAGGCCAGATGCTGCAGGAGAAAACGCAGTTGCGGCTCGACCAGATCGCGCAACGGGTCAAGGCGCTGGTGGTGACGCTCGGGGCGAAGGGGTCTTTGATCTTCACGGGCGGTGCGCAGATCGAGATACCGTGTGTCGCGGCGGACAGCGTCGTCGATCCGACCGGTTGCGGCGATGCCTACCGGGCGGGGCTGCTGTATGGAATCGCGAGCGGCATGGACTGGCAACAAACCGGCCGGCTTGCGTCGCTGCTCGGCGCGCTGAAAATCGCGCACCGCGGCGGGCAGAACCATCATTTTACGCGCGACGAAATCGCCGCCCGGTTCAGGCAGAATTTCGGCACCACAGTGTGGTAAGACCCACAACTTTCATCACCCGGTTTTTCCGCGTCACCCGGCTGGTGCTGCACCTTGCGCGCGCCGTTGCAATGGTGGCCGTGTGCTTTCCGTTTTACGACGACGCAAAACGCATGGGCTGGGTGCGGCATTGGACGGCGCGCCTGCTTGCAATCCTCGCGGTGCGCGTGAAAGTGAGCGGCACGCCCCTCAGGGCCGGCGCTGCTCCGGCGATGATCGTCGCCAACCACGTGTCGTGGCTCGACATCTTCGCGATCAACGCGGTGCGCAAGGTGCGTTTCGTCGCCATGTCGGAAATCCGGCGCTGGCCGGTGTTCGGCTGGCTGTGCGCGCAGGGCAGCGCGTTGTTCATCGAGCGCGCGCGCCGCCATCACGCCGCGCATATTAACCGGCAGATGGTGGCCGCGTTGACGCAGGGTGATACGTTGGTGGTGTTCCCGGAAGGCCGCACCAGCGCCGGCGACGTGGTATTGCCATTCCATACCTCGCTGTTGCAGCCGGTGCTCGAGTGCGAGGCGACGGTGTACCCGGTCGCGATTCGCTACACGCGCGCTGACGGCAGCCTGTGCAGCCAAGCGGATTACGAGGGCGACAAGTCGATGCTCGGATCGTTGTTGCTGATGCTGACGCAGCCGGTAATATACGCGCGGCTGCAGTTCCTGCCGCCGTTGACATCCGCCGGCAAGCACCGGCGCGAGCTCGCGCACGAGGCGTCGCGGCTTATTGCCGGCGCGCTGGGCGTGCCGGCGTCTGGAAGAGCTGCCGGTCCGAAAGTCTGAGCGCGCTCAATGCGCGGCCCCACACACAGCCGGTGTCGAGCGCAAACACGTTGGATCCGGTATAGAGTCCCAACGCGGCCCAGTGGCCGAAGATGACAGGCGTGCCGCGGTTGCGCCGGCGCGGCACGCTGTACCACGGCATATAGCCCCGCGGCAGATTGACCGGCTTGCCCTTGTGCGCGAATTCCATTTTCCCGTCGACGGTGCATATGCGCAGGCGCGTCATCACGTTGGTGATCACGCGCAGCCGCGGGATGCCGGTCAGGTCGTCGCGCCAGCGATCGGGCTGGTTGCCGTACATCTGGCGCAGAAACTCATCGTAACCATCGCTACGCAGCGCGGACTCGACTTCGCGCGCAAGTTTGAGTGCCTTTGGAATCGACCACTGCGGCAGCAGTCCTGCGTGCACCATGGCGTAACCGGCGCCCGTGTGCATCAGTTTGCGGTGGCGCAGCCAGTCGAGCAGTTCATCGCGGTCGGGCGCGCGCAGGATCGCGGCCAGCGTGTCTCCGCGGTGCGGTTTGACGTGTCCGGCGGCGACTACCAGCAGGTGCAGATCGTGATTGCCGAGCAGGGTGACCGCGCGCGCGCCGAGGCTTTTTACGAAGCGCAGCACCGCCAGCGATTGCGGGCCGCGGTTGACGAGATCGCCGACCAGCCACAAGCGATCGCGCGCCGCATCGAACCGCAATCGGTCGAGCAGCCGGCGCAACGCCGAGTAACACCCCTGGACGTCACCGATTGCGTAAGTAGTCAATCACCAACCACGGGTCATCAGTGACCGGTCACTTCACGGTTCCAACGAGGTAATCGACCGCGGCCTTGACGTCGGCATCGGCGAGCGACGCGTTGCCGCCCTTGGGTGGCATGGCGCCTTTGCCTTTGAGCGCAGTGGCATACAACGCATCCATGCCGGACTTGAGGCGCGCCGCCCACGCGGCTTTGTCGCCGGTTTTTGGCGCGCCCGCAATGCCGGCCGCGTGGCATACCGCGCAGGTCGCCTCGTACACGGCCTTGCCTTTGCCGGCGTCAACCTTGGCGGGTGCGGCTGTGGCGGTTGCTGCTGCAGCGGTCGCTGCCGGAGCAGCCGGCGCTGCGGCCTGCGGCACTTTCGCCTCGGCGGCGCCCGTGTTGAACATGTAGGTGACGGCATTGCGCAATTCGGCATCGGTAAGGTCGGCCATGCCGCCGCGCGCCGGCATTCCGCCGTGGCCCTTGATCGCCGAGCGGACCACGATGTCATAGCCCTTGGTGGCGCGCGGAATCCAGGCGGCGCGGTCCCCGATCTTGGGCGCTCCGCCGACGCCGGTTTCATGACAGTGGGCGCATTGTGCCTGCACGATTTGCTCACCGCTGCGCTCGGCTGGTTTGGCGGTGCTGCTGACCGGCTCTATCCATTTGCCGCCGGACTGGTCGGCCATGTAAACAATCGCGCGCTCAATTTCGATATCGCTCAAATCCGGATTTCCGCCGCGCGGCGGCATCTGGCGGACGCCTTTGATCGCCTCCTGTTTGATGCGTGGCAGGGTTTGGGCGATCAGCTTGCCCCATGCGGCCTTGTCGCCGATTTTCGGCGCGCCGAGCGCGCCTGTCGTGTGGCATGCGCCGCATACCGCCTCGACCACTTCCTTGCCGCTCTTGTCGACTTTCGGTGCGCTCGCGTCGACGACTTCGACATCACCCACCGGCTTCAGGCGGCGCGCAATGGCTTCGTCGGACAGTGCGGGATTGTTCTTGCTGGCGTCGAAGCCGGTCGTCACCAGTTGTGACAGCAATACAATCAGGATGATCGGCACCAGCAACGCGAGCAGCACGACAATGATCAACTGCTTAGGCGTCTTGATCGGCGATGAGTGTTCCTCGACGTGCACTTCTTCGCTCATGAATATCCCTGCGCGGCAACTCTGGAAAGGTGTTTATTATAGCGGCAATTCCCACGCACCGTAAAACCGCACCGGCCGTTGAAATGGACGCTTGCGGGCAAAACCGCTATCCTAACGTTTCACCGCGCGCCCGTAGCTCAGATGGATAGAGTGTCGGTCTCCGAAGCCGAAGGTCGCCCGTTCGAATCGGGCCGGGCGCGCCAAACTGATCAAGGGCTTGCAGTCACGCAGGCCCTTTTCATTTGACCGACCGTAACGGATTCGTAACCGTTGCGTCAGGCCTTGCCACGCGAAGCCGCAAAGGGAAAAACATTAGATCAGGAAACCGGAGGATAAATACCGTCAGTGTGTGCGACGTTCGAAAGTGTCCGAAAAAGCCGGACCCGTCTCAAACTGACGCCACTCGGATTATGGCCTTCAGACATCGGTTTCATCTACTCACCGCACATTGAGCGACGGAAAATGATTGATTTGAATCCAATCCCGCAGGCATCGTAGCATTGCTGCCAACGCATCGAGACTGCTCGGTTTGACGAGAAAGGAATTCACTCCCAAATCGAACGCCCGCTCTATATCTTCCGTGCGCATCGAAGCGGTCAGGACGATAATTGACAGGCGTTTGAGCCCCGTCTGGGCGCGCACCCAAGTCAGCACCTCGAATCCATTTTTCATCGGCATGTTCAAGTCGAGCAGCATGACTGCCGGCAATGGAAACTTATTGCGGTCGCTATAAGGGTCATCGCCTTTCAGGTAGGCAATGGCTTCCGCTCCGTTGTGGACTTCTTGCAACGGAATGTTGAACTCGGCTTTTTCGAAAGCCGTGCGCAAGAGCAGCAGGTCATTCTCGCTGTCATCCACCAACAGGATGGTCGGTCTTCCGTTCATGATTTCAGACGGTTAAAGTTTTGACGGAGGCGGCCATCATAGACTCAAAAGACCGAACTGTTCACGCCTTCCGCAGCTCAATCCAAAAACGGCTGCCTTGGCGGGGAGCGGACTCCATGCCCACCCGTCCGCCCATGCGTTCGACTCCTTTCTGCACAATTGCCAAGCCGATGCCTGTGCCCGGATACTTCCCTCCGTTCAGGCGCGTGAACAGCCGGAAGATTTGGTCTTGATAGTCGGGCGCGATGCCAACGCCGTTGTCTTCCACCCCAATCCGAATGAACTCTGCTTGTTCTTCCGCCCGCAGCCGCACCCGCGGCGGCACATCCGGCCCGACAAATTTCAAGGCGTTGCTCGTCAGATTGAATAATACCTGGGTCAGAGTAGGCTCGTGCGCCAGCACGACCGGCCACGGCCCGGAGCTTTCCACGCGCGCGTTCTTTTCCTGAATGTCTTTTTGCAGACGGGAGAGCACGGATTCTACGACCGTCTCCAGGTTCACCGGAGTCAGTTCGACGCGCTCCTGGCTGATGCGACTGAAGGCGAGCAGGTCGATCAGCAATGCGTCCATAAATTGCGCCGATTTGCTGATGCGATCGGCGTAGCCCTTGCACGCTTCATTCAAAGTTGCGCCAGCCTCCTCTACCAGCATCTCTGAAAAACCCTGCATGGCCCGCAGCGGCGCGCGCAAGTCGTGCGCGATGGAATAGACGAAGGCTTCCAACTGCTGGTTCGTCGCAGTCAGTTCCGCCGTGCGCTCTGCCACCAGTTCTTCGAGTTCTCCGGCGCGGTCTGACAATTGCGCCTGCGCCCGGCGCAACGCTTCCTCGGCCTGTTTGCGCTCGCTGACTTCCGCCTGCAGTTGCGCGTTCGCCGAGTCGGCGGCCGCGGTGAGCTCATGCTGGCGCAGCGACCCGAGCAGCAACGCCTCGTTCAACGCGAGCATTTTTTCGTGCAGCTGGGCGGCCTCGTCCATTTGAGCGTTGCTGCTACTTCTTCGCCTTCGGTTCCGGCGCGGCCTCGTCTTCTTGCGCCGGGCGCGAGCCGGTGCGCACGGGGATTCCGGTGGTCAGCCCGTCGTAGTCCGTGCTGCGCGGGTGGATGACCACCACGCCTTCGTCCGTGATGACATATTCGCGGATGTCTTTGCTGTGATTGCCGCCGCGCATTTTGACCACGACCATTACCTTCCGAAGCTGGCCGTCGATCTCCACATAACGCATCCGGATAATGTCATCGGTCAGGAACGAGATCGTATAATGGCTGAAGGAAAACGCGGTAAACGTATCCTCCACTTCGACCGTGCTGAGTACCGTGACCCCGGCTCCGGTCAACGCCCCGATCATCCGGTAGAGCGACTCGCGAAAGTCCGCGCGGAAACCGGGCGCCAGCGCCATCTCGAAACCGACCAGCGAATCGATCACCAGCCGTTTTGCGCCGATCTTTTCGATGGCATCGAGAATCTCCTGCATCGTTTCATCCACCGAAAGGTCGAGCGGACGAAGGTAAAGGATTTCGAGTTTGCCCTTGTCCTGCGGCGTCTTCAAATTCAAACCAAAACTGTCGGCTCGATCCGTGTAGCCCTGAGGGCGTTCTTCGAAGACCGCAATAATTCCCGGTTCCCCATGCCGCAGTCCCTCGGCGATAAATTGCGTCGCAAGCGCCGATTTTCCCGTCCCCGAAGGCCCGGCCACGAGCAGACTGTCGCCCTCGAGTATGCCCCCGCCCATCATCTTGTCCAACTCGGGAATGCCCACGGAAAGCCGCCGCCGCCGCGCCGGTTTCGTCTTGGTGCCGACCAATCCCAGCGTACGCGAGAAGGCTTGCACCCCGGCGTCGCTGATGCGGATGGTGTGCAATCCCGGCACCGATGCCATCCCGCGCAATTTGACGATTTGCAATTTTCGCAGCACGGAATTTCTCTCCGTCACCTGCGAGAGCCAGAAAAGACCATCGACGACGGTGAACAGCGGATTGTCGCGCATCTCGTCCGGGACATATTCGCCGACCAGAAACGTCGTCGCTTCCCAACTGGTGAGAAACTGGGCGAGACGCTGGATGAACGATTGCATCTCCAACTCGCTCGTGCCGCTCATGG
>Ga0102851_10001062_pt1 | contig 15100 bp, 17 predicted proteins | sample Mud3Dept3metaG_FD_79558 | JGI IMG/M metagenome (GOLD analysis project Ga0102851, IMG submission 79558) | Freshwater wetland microbial communities from Ohio, USA, analyzing the effect of biotic and abiotic controls - Mud 3 Core 4 Depth 3... | ecosystem: Environmental > Aquatic > Freshwater >... | reverse complement strand
TTGCCCGACGTGGCCTCCACCACGGTCTGGCCCGGCTTCAGGGCGCCACTGCGCTCCGCGTCCTCGATGATCGCGATCGCGAGACGGTCCTTCACCGACCCGAGCGGGTTGAAGAACTCGCACTTGACGTACATCGTCACGTGCGACGGTGCGACCCGGTTGATTCGCACGACGGGCGTACGACCAATCGTGTGCAGGATGCTGTCGTAGATCATGGCGTGACCCCCTGCCGGTAGGCGTTCGTGTTGAGGCGAACTATAGACGAAGCGGCACGTTCGTCTCATGCCGCGTGGGAATCTGGGAAGAATGGGAAAGGGGATAGGGGATAGGGGGTAGTGCAGAAACGGACTTCATGCCGGGCTGGTACGACCACCGACGTCAGAGGCGTGCCTCTTCACTACCCCCTATCCCCTATCCCCTTTCCCCTCCTACTAGAAGTACATCCTCATGATCGCCTCGGCCACGCAGGCGGGCTTCGGCTGTCCTTCGACCTCGACCGAGTACTGCTCGCTGACCTGCAGTCCCCCGGGTACCTCCTCCGCCTTGAGGAGCGTGCAATGCGCGCGAACGCGGCTGCCGGCGCGCACGGCGCTCGGGAAGCGCAACTTCTCGAGGCCGTAATTGATCACCTGCTTCACGCCCGGGTACACCGTGTGGTCCGCTTCCACGAGTCCGCGCAGCAACGGGTACAGCGACAGGGTAAGGTACCCATGCGCGATGGCCGCGCGGTAGGGCGATTCGCGCGCCGCCCGCTCCGGATTCACGTGGATCCACTGTTGATCTCCAGTGGCGGCCGCAAAGGCGTTGATCCGCTCCTGGGAGATCTCGACCCAGTCGCTCACGTGGATCTCCTGCCCGACGCGTCGCTGGAGATCTTCTAGAACCTGCTGTTGGGACATGACGTGCCTGCCGTGGTGGTACCGGACTTCACGCGCCAGTGTAGGACCCCGGCTGGCCGCGGGCCAAACCGGCCCGGCAGAGACTTTGTTGCACTGCAAAATATCCACCGCTAGAATCCGCCGCGGCGACCCACCCCGCCACGGAGGACACCACGATGAGCGCGAAACACGACGACCTCGGAGCGTACCTGGACTTCACGAAGCGTGCGTTTGCGCCCGTGGTGAAGCTGAACGAACTGGCCGCCCACAACATCGAGCGCCTGGCGCGCTTCCAGTACGAGATCGCGGGCGACTGGATGCAGTTCGGGCTCGAGCAGATGCAGGCCACGGTGGGCGCAAAGGACGTCGGCACGCTGCTCTCGCGCCAGGCCGAGATCGCGAACAAGTTCTCCGAGAAGGTCGCACAGCGCCAGCAGGATCTCGCGAAGATCTCGACCGACACCCAGGCCGGCTTCGCTCGCTGGGTGGATGAAGCCTCCGCCGGCGTGACGAAGGCCGCCTGAGTCCCGCGGCTGAAGGGCTGGCGGCTTTGCCCCGGAGCGGCCGGCCCGGTTCCGCTTTTTGCGGCGCATTTCTTGCGATGCAGTAACCGTAAGGTACACTGCGGTCCATGACCCAGGAACGCCTGATCAAGAAATACGCGAACCGCCGTCTGTACGACGCCTCGCAAAGCCGCCACATCACCCTCGACGACATCCGCAATCTCATCGTCAAGGGCGAGAAGATCCGGGTCGTGGAGGACAAGACGGGCCACGACATCACCCGGCACATCCTGCTGCAGGTGATCGCGGAGCAGGAACAGTTCGGACGGCCGATCCTCAGCACGCCGGTGCTCGAGGCGATCATCCGCTTCTACGGCAATGCGATGCAGGGGTTCCTCGCGAGCTTCCTCGAGAAGAGCGTCGAGACCTTCCTGCACCAGCAGGAGGTCGTGCAGAACCAGATCTCGAAGATCGTCGCGCACACTCCGCTCGGCACGGTCGCCGACCTCACGCGCCAGAATCTAGAGACGCTGTCGAAGATGCAGGAGAGCATGCTGAATGCCCTGCTGCCGAAGCGCGACAAGGACAAGGGCCGCGACGAGGACGACAAGCGTTCCTGAGTCAGGACGCGCGCGACGCTTCCCACGCCAGCATCGCGCGTTTGCGGTCGACGCCCCAGCGGTAACCGCCCAGAGCGCCATTGGCGCGCAGCACGTGGTGGCAGGGAATCAGCCACGCCACGGGGTTCGAGCCCACCGCCGTGCCGACCGCCCGCGCCGCCGAGGGCCGGCCGATTTCGCGAGCGATTTCCGCGTAAGTCACGGTCGAATGCGCCGCGCACCGGAGCAGCGCCTGCCAGACCTGCATCTGGAAATTGCTGCCGTGGACCCACAAGGTCAGCCGGCGATCGCGATTCGGTGACAGTCCCCAGATCGTCTCGGCTGCCTTCTGGGCCGCGAGATCGTCCCGCCGCCAGTCGGCCTCGGGCCACGCCTTCCGGAACTCGTCCCAGCCGGGTATCGACCCGTCTTCATTCCTGAAGCCAAGGAAGGCGATCCCGCGCCCGGTGGCAACGACGACGGCGGTACCGAACGGGGTGGCGGCCGTGCCGTGCCGGAACACCAATCCTCGCCCGCGCGCCTTGAACTCACCCGGAGTCACCGCCTCGACGGTGATGAAGAGGTCGTGCAGACGCCCGGGGCCGGACAACCCGGCATCGAGCGCCGCTTCGAGGACCGAGGAATCGCGTTCCAGCGACACCTTGGCCGCATCGAGCGACAGCCGCTGCAGGTACTGCTTGGGAGAGATGCCCGCCCAGCGTCGGAACAGGCGAGCGAAATGGAACGGACTCAGGCCCGCGGATGCCGCCATCCGCTCGAGGGACGGCTGTTCGTGGGCGTGGGCGGCGATGAAGTCGATCGCGGATGCAACGCGGTGGAAATCGCGATCGTGCAGGGCCGGTGTCGTGCTTTTCATGCGGGCCAGAATAACCGCTGGGGTCAGTCCCGCCACCCGGATCGTGCTGTGGCAAACTTGACGGATGCCGCTGCGCATCTGCTTCCTCGCTGCCGAGTATTCCCCCTTTGCGAAGACCGGCGGACTGGGCGACGTCGCGGCAGCGCTGACCCGCCATCTTGCCCGCCGCGGGCACGACCTGCGCGTGTTCGTGCCACTGCACGGGCAGATGGAACTGCAGGGCGTGGACCGGCACCCGGTGGACTTCCTGCAGGGCCTCACCGTACGTGTCGGCGTGCACGAATTCCGCTACGACGTGCAAACCGCCCGCGTGCCGGATTCGACGTTGTGGGTATATCTCGTCGACTGTCCCGCGCTCTTCGACCGCCCGCGCATCTATTCCGACGCACCCGACGAGCACGTGCGCTACCTGGCCCTCACGCGAGCCGCGTTCGAGTGCTGCCAGCGCATGGCCTTCGCCCCTCAGATCATGCATTCGAACGACTGGCACACGGCGTTCGCACCGCTGCTGCTGCGCACCGCGTATGCCTGGGACACGGGAATCTTCGGCGCGACGAAGAGTGTCTTCACCATTCACAACATCGGCTACCAGGGCGTCTTCTCGGCCGGCCAGGCGGGCGACCTCGCTCCCGGCGTCGGCATCGAGACGCTCCATCAGGCGGATCTCGCCGCCGGCCGCGTCAACTCGATGCGTCACGGCGTCATTTACGCGGATGCAGTCACCACGGTCAGCCCGACGTACGCGCTCGAGATCCGCACGCCCGAAGGCGGGCACGGCCTCGACGCCGACCTGCGCGCGCGGGGTGACGCAGTGGTCGGCATCCTGAATGGCGTCGATTACGACGAGTGGAACCCTGCGACCGACCGTTACATCCCGCACCGGTTCGACGCGAACGACCTGACCGGCAAGCTACTCGACAAGGACGCGCTGCTCGACCTGCTGCGGATGCCGGCGCCGCCGGGGACGCCGCTGATCGGGATGGTCACGCGCCTTACGCGACAGAAGGGGCTCGACTTACTGTTCGAGACCCTGCCCGAACTGCTCTCGAGCCATGACGTGCGGTTCGTGGCGCTCGGCAGCGGCGAGCATCACTACGAACAGTTTCTGCATGGGCTGCAGGAACGCTTCCCGGGACGCGCCGTCTGCTATAGCGGCTACAGCGAGGAACTCGCGCACTTCATCGAGGCGGCGTCGGACATGTTCCTCATGCCGTCCATGTACGAGCCGTGCGGACTCAACCAGATGTACAGCCTGAAATACGGCACGGTACCGATCGTGCGCCGCACGGGCGGCCTGGCCGACTCGGTGCAGCACTTCGATCCGGCCACTGGCCAGGGCACGGGCATCGTATTCAACGACTACGATCCCGACGGGGTGCGCTGGGCGCTGTCGACGGCACTCGAGTGGTACGGCTGGCCGAGCGTGTGGCGCAGGCTGATGTTGAACGGAATGCGCGAGGACTTCTCGTGGGACGTCCAGGGCGCGAAATACGAAGAACTTTATGAGAGGTGCCGGGTTTAACGTTTTAAACGTTTGCCGACGGGCAAACGTTTAAAACGTTAAACCCGGCACCTCTTACCGCAGCGCTTTCGTGAAGTCCACGGTACCGCGGTGGCTGAACGGAATCTTGCGCAGCATCCCCTTGTCCACGAATATCTTGCCGGCGATCTCGTAGTCGATGTTCTCGAGCTTGCCGCCGCCCACACGGCTCAGCAGCCGCCCGAAGCTGCTCACGAAATTCGTCGTCACCAGCATGTCGAATTCCGCGTCGCCGAGCGCCGGCAGCAGGAAGTGATCGCTGCTCACCCCCTCCGCGAAGCTGTCCCCCATCATCAGGATCTTGTAGTCGAGGCCCTCGATGGGCAACGCGAGGTCGTTCGGGTTCTGCACCTGCACGCGCACCTTGAACCGCTGGGCGAACATGTCGGTCGACAGCATCTGCACACCGAGGACCTGGACGCGCGGCGTCTCGAGATCGCCCAGCGTCGTACAGGATGCGAGCAGCGCGGCCAGGACGAGCAGCAGTGGCACGCGCAGGGATGGCTTGAACATCGGGGGTGTCTCCTCGGCGCAGAACTGTACGACCAGGCCGCCGGCTCAGCCCGTGCGGCCCGCGGCGCGCAGCATCGCAGAGGTCACCAGCACCACGCCACCTTCGGTGACGAAGAAGCGCGCGGCGTCCGCGACGGGATCAACGCCGATGTGCATGTTGTCGGGCACCAGCGATCCGGAATCGATGATCGCGTTGCGGATGGTGCACCGCTCGCCGACGCGCACTCGCGGCAGGATGACCGAGCGATCGATCGACGAGTAATCGTGCACGCGCACGTTGGAAAACAGCAGCGAATTGGCGACGCGCGACCCCGAGATGATGCAGCCCCCGGACACCATCGAATCCAGTGCGGAACCGCGGCGATCCTCGTCGTCGAACACGAACTTGGCCGGCGGCAGCTGCTCCTGGTACGTCCAGATCGGCCACTGCTCGTCGTAGATGTTGAGTTCCGGCGACACGCGCACGAGTTCCATGTTGGCGTCGTAGTACGCGTCCACGGTGCCGACGTCGCGCCAGTAGTTCTGCGCCTTGGTGCGCACGTCCTCGAACGGGTAGGCAAATACGCGCAGGTTGTCGATGGCGGCCGGGATGATGTTCCGTCCGAAGTCGTGCGCGGAATGCGGGTCTTCCGCGTCCGCGCGCAGCAGGCGCTCGAGCAGCTTCGGATTGAAGACGTAGATGCCCATCGAGGCGAGCGTCACGTCCGGCCGGCCCGGGATCGGCTCCGGGTCCATGGGCTTCTCCTGGAAGCGCAGGACGCGGTTCGACTCGTCCACGGTCAGCACGCCGAATTCGCGGGCGCGATCGCGCGGCACTTCCACCACGCCCACGGTGATGTCGGCTTCCTTCTCGACGTGAAAGCCGATCATCGGACCGTAGTCCATCTTGTAGATGTGGTCGCCCGCGAGCACCAGCACGTGCAGCGGACGGTGCGAGCGGAGGATCTCCATGTTCTGCCACAGGGCGTCGGCCGTGCCCTGGTACCACTCGGGCCCAAGCCGCTGCTGCGCAGGAATGATCTCGACGAACTCGCCGAACTCGCCGCGGAGGTAACCCCAGCCGCGCTGGATGTGCTGGATCAGCGAATGCGCCTTGTACTGCGTCAGCACCGAGATCTGGCGGATGCCGGAATTCACGCAATTCGAGAGCACGAAGTCGATGATGCGGAACTTGCCGCCGAACGGGGTGGCGGGCTTGCAGCGATCCTCGGTCAGGTGCTTGAGCCGCTCGCCGCGGCCACCGGCCATGATGACGGCCATAGTGCCGCGCGTGAGTCGACTCAGGTAACGACGGGGTGCAAACAGCCGGTGTTGTTCTGTGGACATCCTGCTCCAGACTCCGGATCCAGCCGACACGCCGGATGTTACAGAGTGCGGGTGACGGCCGACACCTGAGCGAAAGCCACGATCAGGAGGCGGAATATCGCGTGGACCGGACGTGCCACGCCCAGACCAGCTAACATTCACGCAACAATACTATTGACTTCATAATAGCGCTCAGTGCTTAATATACGTCACCGACGCATATGAGCGACCCGACAGTGACGCCCGACCCCGCCGAAGCCGCCGCCCTGGGCGCCGCCGAGACGCAGACGCGCAAGTTCCAGAGAGAACTGGGCGCCGGTCTCACGTCGCTGGTGCTGTTGTCCGTCCTGGCCGAGGCTGTCGAGGACCTGTACGGCTATGAAATCGCCCGCCGCCTCACCGGCGACTCCGAGGGCAGCAGCCCGTTCAAGCAGGGCGCCCTCTATCCGGTGCTGCGCAACATGAGCGCCGCCGGACTGCTCTCGAGTCGCGTGGTACCGTCCTACTCGGGCCCACCTCGCCGCTACTACCGCATCACGCCGCTCGGTCGCGAGGTGCTCGGGACGTGGCGCGCGACGTGGACCGACACGCGCGACTTCGTCGATTCCATCGTCCAACGTGCCCGATCGCAGGAGACCTCACCATGACGGCCGCCACCCCGCGCACCGTCGAGCAATACCTCGACTCGCTCCGTGCGGCCCTGAAGGGTGCCGACCCCGCCCTCGTGCAGGACGCGCTCTACGACGCGGAGGAGCACCTGCGCGCGGAACTGGCCCAGCATCCCGGCGACAACGAAGGCGACGTGCTCGGCCGCATCGTCTCGACCTACGGCGCACCGGACGAGGTGGCCGACGCCTATCGCGCCAACGAAGTGACGATCCAGGCGGCACTGCGAACACCTCGTCCCCGGCCGCGCGAATCGGCGCTGGGCCGGTTCTTCGGTGTGTACGCGGATCCGCGCGCCTACCTGTCCCTGCTCTACATGCTGCTCGCCCTGGTCACGGGCATCGTGTACTTCACGTTTGCGGTGATCGGGCTCTCGCTGTCCGTGGGCCTCGCCATCCTGATCATCGGCGTGCCATTCTTCCTGCTGTTCGTCGGGATTGCGCGGGTGGTGGCGCTGGCCGAGGGCCGCATCGTCGAATCGATGCTCGGCACGCGGATGCCCCGCCGACCGATGTACCCGGACCGCGAGACGCCGTTCCTGCAGCGCATCGTCGAGATGCTCAAGGACCCGCGCACGTGGGGCACGCTCGTGTACCTGGTCGCGATGCTGCCGCTCGGCGTCTTCTACTTTACGTTTGCGGTGGTGGGCATCGCGGTGTCGCTCGCCATGTTCGTCGCGCCGATCGTCGCGCTGCTTTACCATGCAGGCATCGTCCACATCGAAGGCACGGTCGAGGCGCCCACGGTCCTGCTGCCGTTCATCGCGATCCTGGGCGTCCTGTTGCTCACCGTCACGATGCATCTCGCACGGGGAATCGGTTACCTGCATGGCCAACTGGCGAAGACACTGCTCGTTCAGGCCCGCGGCGCGGACTGACACGCCCCGGCTCCAGGCACCGTTCACTGCACTCTTTGCGATCCTGATATCGGGCTGCGGCCACGCCGGCGACGGCGCTCCCGCCGCCCCTCCCAGCGGCGAGGAAATCCTCTGCAGACCGGCGAACGAAGGCCAGCTGCGCGCGCGCCTGCAGGGCGCGATCGACGCGGAAATCGACTGGTCCTCGGACGTGCCGCAGTGCCTGGGCGGCCCGCGACCCGACGGTGACGGTGTGCGGCTGCTGTACAAGGGGCGCATCGCCGGCGATGAATCGGTGCTCGTCGTCATAGGCATCACGCCGCTGCGGGCCGGCGAGACGTCGCGCAACGTCCCCGTCAATCTGACCGTCGTGCGCGAGGGTACGGGCCAGTTTTTCTCCACCCAGGGCCGCGACAAGTGCGCACTCGACGAGGTGCGCCAGGAACAACTCGATACGGACGCCCATCGCTACCGGCTGACCGGCCGCGGCTACTGCACGCAACCTGCGCGCGCGCTGAGCGGAGACGGCGCCGTGCTGATGTCGCGATTCGACGTGGTCGCGATCGTCGAATACCAATGAGTGCGTCGCTGAAACGCGGCTTTCGAATTGCGGTCCTTGCGCTGCTGTCGTTCGCAGCTGTGCACACCGACACGAGCCGCGGCGCCGAGGCACCGGACACGATACTGCCCCTCTCCGCTTTTCCGCGGGAAACCATCGCCATCGAAACACGCTCTGCGCGCCGGCACGTGCTCGAGGCCTGGCGGGCCGCCACGCCGGAGATGCGGACGCAAGGCCTCATGTTCGTCGAGGACATACGAGCGGACCAGGCAATGATCTTCGTCTACCAGACTCCGCAATCGGTCGACATGTGGATGAAGAACACCCTCCTGCCGCTCGACATGCTGTTCGCCGACGCCTACGGCTGCATCGTGAAACTGCACGAGCAGGCGCGTCCGGGTTCGCTCGCCACCATCCGGGCCGACGTGCCCGTCGCATTGGTCGTCGAACTCAAGGCAGGAACCGCCCGCACGCTGGGCATTGGGGTCGGTGATCGGGTCACGCGCCCGTCGACGGACTGGCCGCGGGACGCGCGGCCTTGTGCACCGTCACCGTGAATTCCGCTACTATCCCAGCGTTTGCGTCGTGGCGGGGGGCTCGGCGCGCGCCAAGACCAAGGTACTCATCCGGGAGCCCATATGAACAAGAGCCTGATCCTTTCGTGCGCGGCGTGCCTCGGCATGCTCGCAGCGGGCGCGGCCCGCGCGGACGATGCCAACCTCCCCTGGAGCGACGAGGTCGGACAATGGTTCGTGGCGCCGTTCGTGGGCTACACCATGGTGGACAGCGACCGCAAGCTCAAGGACGACATCCACTGGGGCGCCTCGATCGGCAAGCACCTGAGCGACCAGTGGAGCGCGCAGCTGACCGGCTACACAGGCGACTTCGACAACGACGGGCTCAAGCCCGAGTGGACCTGGCCCGCCACGTTTGACGGCTCGATCTCCGGCGTCTCGCTTGACCTCATGCGCGTGTTCGCGCGCAGCAGCCGGGTCTCGCCTTACGTCCTCGGCGGCATTGGTTACCAGAGCTCGAACTACGAGGGTCTCGAGCGCGACGACAACGTGACCGCTTCACTGGGCCTCGGCCTGATGTGGGACCTCATGCGCAATGGCGACGGCTCACGCACCGTGCAGCTGCGCCCCGAGGTCCGCACTCGCTATGACCTGCAGACCGGCAATGCCTTGAACGACGTGGTCGCCCAGGTCGGCGTTGCCTTCGGATGGGGCGCACCGCGCCCGGCCCCCGTGGTCGAGGAGCCGCCTGCCCCACCACCCCCGCCGCCCGCGCCTGAAAAGTGCAGCGATGGCGACGAGGACGGCGTGTGCGACACCGCCGACAAGTGCCCGGGCACGCCGGCCGGGACGCGGGTCGACAGCGTGGGTTGTCCGCTGGAGCAGACGCTGAAGCTGCTGTTCGACTTCGACAGCGCGGAGCTGCGCCCGGAGTCGATCACGGAGCTCGAGCGGCTGGTGAAGTTCATGGGCGACGTGCCGTTTGCGAAGGCCATGATCGAAGGCCACACGGACAGCAAGGGCAGCGATGCCTACAACCTGAAGCTGTCGGACCGTCGTGCGAAGTCGGTGTTCGACTACCTGACCTCGCGTGGCGTGGATCCGGCGCGTCTGAGCTCGGTGGGCAAGGGTGAGTCGGCGCCGATTGCCGACAATGCCACCGAAGAGGGCCGTCAGGAGAACCGTCGCGTCATGCTGATCCGCACGGATTCGGGCATGTAATCGACCCACAGGCGTTGCCTGTCGCGAGGCCCCGGGGTGCAAGTCCCGGGGCCTCGTGCTTTCTGGGGAACCTGAATCCGGCGTCGAGGTCCGTGCTAAGTATCGATGCAGGCTACAATCGCCAGCCCTTCGCTCCGCCATAACGACACCCAGGAGAATTTCATGCGGACACCCCGGATTCTTGCGCTTGCCTCGCTGGCCGTTGCGTTGTCGCCGTTCGCGGCCGGCGCGACGCCTGGCGAAGAACGACCAGCCGCCGATCCTGTCCTGGCCGATGTCGTCGCCGGCGACTGGCGCAGTCCCGAGGCCAAGGCGCGTGATGCGGCACGGCGCCCGATCGAGTCGCTCACGTTCTGGGGCTTGAAGCCGGGGATGACAATCCTCGAGATCCAGCCGGGCGGCGCATGGTGGACGGAGATACTCGCGCCGTACGCCAAGCGCACTGGCGGCAAGTTCTACGCGACGGGCGCGGACATCGCGAACCCCGAGCTGTCCGAGGGCGCCCGCAAATCGCGTGCGGAATTCGAGGCCCGGTTCGCCGCCAAGCCGGATCTCTACGGCAAGGTCAACGTGGTGAACTGGGGCGTGAAGTCGGCACCACTGCCGAAGGACACGTTCGATTTCATCCTCACGGCGCGCTCCATCCACGGCTGGATGCGCACGCCTGGCATGGCCGAGAAGACATTCAAGGAGTTCCACGACGCACTGAAGCCGGGCGGCATCCTCGCCGTCGAGCAGCATCGCGCCAACCCGGGTCCACAGGACCCCGAGGCCAAGAGCGGCTACGTCACCGAAGCGCACGTGATCGAGCTGGCCGAGAAGGCGGGCTTCAAGCTCGCAGCGAAGTCGGAAATCAATGCCAATGCGAAGGACACGAAGGACCATCCCTTCGGCGTGTGGACCCTGCCGCCGACGCTGCGTTCCACGCCCTACGGCTCGGACAAGGAATCCGACCCGACCTTCGACCACTCGAAGTACATCGCCATCGGCGAGTCCGACCGCATGACGCTCAAGTTCGAAAAGGCGAAGTAACGGAAGTTCTACCTGGCGGGTGGGGCCGGTGCTGCAGCCGAATCATCGTCGAACACCGTCGTACTGCCTGCTCGCGCTGCTGGCAGTGGCGGGCACCGCGGCTGCGGCGAACGATGGCAGCAACCGGGCGGCGGCGATGCACGCCAGCCAGGCGGCCATCGGCCGCGTGCTCGGCGATTACCAGCTCACCGACCGCGAGGGCCGGTCCCTGCGCCTTGCCGAGCTGCGCGGACGCCCGCTCGTGCTGAACTTCGTCTACACGAACTGCTATACGGTGTGCTCGGGGCTGACGCTGCACCTGCGGGACGTGGTCGGGATCGCGCGTGAGGCGCTCGGAGCTGAAAGCTTCTCGGTGCTCACGGTCGGCTTCGACACTGCGCACGACAGCCCGGAACGAATGCTCGCGTACGGACGCGACCGCGGCATCGACGACGCGAACTGGCGATTCGCGAGCGCGGATGCGGCAACCATCCGGCGCCTGACCGACGCGGCCGGCTTTACCTGGGCCGCGTCGTCCGCGGGCTTCGACCACGTGACGCAGGTCACGCTCGTGGATGCCGAGGGCAGGGTCGCACTGCAGGTTTACGGGCAGGATTTTGCGCCGCCGGTGTTGATCGAGCCGCTCAAGCGACTGGTGCGGGGGCGCAGTGTCGAGCGCTCGACGGTGCAGGGGCTGATCGACAGCGTAAAGCTCTTCTGCACCGTGTACGACCCGGTCTCCGGGCGGTACCGCTTCGACTACTCGATGATCGTCGCGATTCTTCCGGCTCTGCTGGTACTGGGCATGGTGGGCGCGGCCATCGTCGCCGCCGGCCGGAAGAAGCGCTGACGCGAGCGTTTCGTTGCACTGCAAGATGTCCCGCAGGCAGATCCGCCACTCGCCCCGGAAATATCTGCTACAGTTTTTGCCACTATGACCGCTTCCCTCATCACGCTCGTGCTGCTGGGTTGCATGTTGCTGTGGATCCGCGCATGGCAGCGCCGATCGCGGATGGCCATCGGCGTGGCCGTGGGCGCCGCCGTCGCGCTCCTCGGCTTTCCGGTCGTCCTGGCTCTCGGCCGTGCGGAGCACATGCCGGTCTGGGTTCCCGCACTTCCTTTCGCACTGATAGCAATCTCACTGTTCGGTTTCGGGCTGCTGGCCTGGTTCTGGTCCGAGGACTAGGCGAGCCGCGGTCGCTGCGAGGAGCATCCGAGACGTAACGACGCACGCACGACATGTAAAAGCGAATCATTCAAACCGGGGGGTGGGCCGATGAAGTGCTTTTATTATTTGTTGCCGACGCTCGAGAGCACGCATGACGTGTCCGACGACCTGCACGCGGTCGGCGTGAAGGACTTCTTCGTCCACGTCATCTCGCGGGACGAAGCCGGGCTCAAGAAGCAGCACATTCACTCCAGCAACTACCTCGAGACGCTGGACATCGTCCGCGACGGAATCATCGGTGGCGCGGTGGGCCTGGTGGCCGGACTGATTGGCGTCGCCTTGATCCAGTACTACGACCCGTTCGGCATCGAGGTGCCAACCTTCGTCTACGTCGCCATCGCCGGCGTGGCCACCCTGTTCGGCACCTGGGAAGGCGGACTCGTCGGCGTCGGCACCGAGAACCGCAAGCTTTCAAGATTCCACGACGACATCCAGGCGGGCAAGTTCCTGGTCCTGATCTACGCGCTCAAGGAGCAGGAAGAGGCGGTCCGGAAAATGATGCGCGAGCGGCACCCCGAATCGGAGCTCGCTGCGGTCGACCGCCATTTCATCAATCCCTTCAGTGCCTTGAAACGAGGATTGGAATCCGATCGCCCGAGTGATCGAGTCCTGCAGAAGGACTAGCCCATGGCGATTGCGATCGTCCTGATCCTGCTCGTGATCGGAACGGTGGCGTTCCACGTCCTCAACCCGTGGTGGTTCACCCCGATCGCGTCGAACTGGCAAATGATGGACGACACCGTGAACCTCACGTTCTGGGTCACGGGTGCCGTCTTCGTCGCCGTGAACCTGTTCATGGCCTACACGATCGTCCGCTATCGGCACCGCAAGGGCCGGGAGCAGCGGGCGGAATACGAGCCGGAGTACAAGAAGCTCGAATGGTGGTTGACCGGCCTGACGTCGGTCGGCGTCGCTGCGCTGCTGGCGCCGGGGCTCGTCGTCTGGGCCAAGTTCGTCACCGTGCCGGACGATGCTGCCGTCGTCGAGGCACTTGGTCAGCAATGGTCGTGGAGCTTCCGCCTGCCGGGACAGGATGGCGTGCTGGGGTCGGTCGATCTCGGCCTCATCGGCCCCGACAACCCCTTCGGCATGGACGCAAGCGATCCCCGCGGCCAGGACGATGTCCTCATCGCCGGACCGGAGCTGCACCTGCCACTCGACAAACCGATCAAACTGCTGCTGCGCTCGAAGGACGTGCTGCACAACTTCACAGTGCCGCAGTTCCGCGTGAAGATGGACATGGTCCCGGGGATGGTCACGTACATGTGGCTCACCCCCACGCGCACCGGGCCTTTCGAGATCCTGTGCCAGGAGTTGTGCGGACTGGGCCACTTCGCCATGCGTGGCAGGGTGGTCGTCGACGACGCGACGGCGTACCAGGCATGGCTCGCTGATCAGCCGACGTATGCACAGATCGCCGCGCGACCCGCGACGGACGTGGCGGCCGGGCAGGCGGCCTTCGCCGTGTGCACGGCATGTCATGGCGCCCGGGCGGAAGGAAACCAGTCCCTGAATGCCCCGAAGCTCGCGGGCCAGCCGGGGTGGTACCTCGCCCGGCAACTGCGGAATTTCAAGCACGGGGTCCGCGGCGGTGCTCCTGGCGACGCAATCGCCAGCCAGATGATGGCGATGGCCGTTCCGCTCGACGAACGGACCATCGATAACGTCGTCGCGTACATCGCAACCCTGCCGGATGACCGCCTGCGACCCACCGTCGCGGCCAATGCCGCACGGGGCGCATCGCTCTACTCGACCTGCGCGTATTGCCACGGAGCCGCGGGGCAGGGCTCGTGGTCGACGAACGCTCCCCGCCTGTCGAACATGAGCGACTGGTACCTGGTGCGGCAACTGCAGAATTTCAGGCAGGGCCATCGCGGCCGGCACCCGCAGGATTTCTATGGTGACCAGATGGCCGTCATGAGCCGGACCGTGTCCGACGACCGGGCGGCGGCCGACCTGGTGGCCTACATCAATACACTGCAGTAACGGAGAGCGACGCAATGCTGCCCGGGAGGAGAACCTGATGTCGTACGTTGCGATCGCCGACCAGCACGCGCATCTGCACGACCCGCAGACGTTCCTGGCGAAGTACGTCTGGAGCCAGGATCACAAGGTCATCGCCATCCAGTACATGGTCACGGCGGTCGGGGTCGGGCTCGTCGCGCTCGCGTTGTCCGTGTTGATGCGCCTGCAGCTGGGCTTCCCCGGCACGTTCTCGTTCATCACGCCCGGGAACTATTACCAGTTCATCACCATGCACGGGATGATCATGGTGGTCTACCTGCTCACCGCTCTATTCCTGGGAGGCTTCGGCAACTACCTGATCCCGCTGATGTGCGGCGCGCGTGACATGGTCTTCCCGTACCTGAACATGGTCAGTTACTGGGTGTACCTGCTGGCCGTCCTGGTGCTGCTCGCGAGCTTCTTCGTACCGGGCGGTCCGACCGGGGCCGGGTGGACGCTGTACCCGCCGCAGGCCATCCTCGGCGGCACGCCGGGAGCGAACTCGGGCATCACCCTTATGCTCGTGTCGCTCGCCATATTCATCGTTGCGTTCACGATGGGCGGCCTGAACTACGTGACGACGGTCCTGCAGGCGCGGTGCCGCGGGATGACGCTGATGCGCATGCCCCTGTCCGTGTGGGGCATCTTCATGGCCACGATCCTCGGGCTGCTGGCCTTTCCGGCGCTGCTGGTGAGCGCGGTGATGATGGCCCTGGACAACCAGCTGGGTACCAGCTTCTTCATGCCGGCGGTCATGTCGCTTGGCGCCCAGACGGGGCACGACGGCGGCAGTCCGTTGCTGTTCCAGCACCTGTTCTGGTTCTT
>Ga0102851_10001061_pt1 | contig 15110 bp, 10 predicted proteins | sample Mud3Dept3metaG_FD_79558 | JGI IMG/M metagenome (GOLD analysis project Ga0102851, IMG submission 79558) | Freshwater wetland microbial communities from Ohio, USA, analyzing the effect of biotic and abiotic controls - Mud 3 Core 4 Depth 3... | ecosystem: Environmental > Aquatic > Freshwater >... | reverse complement strand
CGCCTTCGTCGGCGACAGCGCGGTAGAGACGCTGCACGCGATCCTCCGGCACGAGCCCCAGCCGCTGGCGGGCCTGCGCGGCGAGGTTCCCGCCGCGGTCGCGCGCGTGGTCGAGCGCTGCCTCGCCAAGGACCCCGGCGAGCGGTTCCAGTCCGCCCGCGACCTCGCTTTCGCGCTCGAGAGCCTGGCGGCTCCCGTAGCCGTCGCGGTGGCGCCCGGAAGAGCGCGCGGCCCGCGCCTGCCGCTCGCCCTCGCGGCGAGCGCGTTGCTCGCGCTCGGCGCTCTAGCCGGGTGGCTCGCGCGCCGCCCGTCCACGGCGGCGGAGGATCCGGAGTGGGCCTCCAGCACGATCGCTCCGCTGACCACCGATCCCGGCTACGAGGCCGAGCCGACCCTCGCGCCCGACGGCGAGACGATCGCCTACGTCTCGGATCGAGGCGGCGACTACGACATCTACCTGCAGCAGCTCATGGGCGGCCCGGCCCTCAATCTGACCCGGGACCCGGCCGCCGACATCCAGCCGGCTTTCTCGCCGGACGGGCGCTGGATCGCCTTCGTCTCCAACCGGGCGAGCGCGCGCGAGGTCTTCGTCGCCGCCGCCGACCTGCCGCTCGTGGGCGGCGGCATCTGGCTGATGCCGACGCTCGGCGGCGCGGCGCGCCGCATCGTCGAGGCGGGCAACTTCCCGGCCTGGTCGCCGAACGGGCGGAGCATCGTGTTCGTCCACGGCACGTTTCGCCAGTCCCGCATCGCCGTGGTGAGCGCCGACGGCGGCCCGCCGCGCGACCTGGAGATCACCGGCCTCGACGTCGCGCGCTTCTTCCATCCGAAGCTCTCGGACGACGGCCGTTGGCTGCTGTTCCAGAGCGGGCCCCAGATCGCGGTGGCGCCGGCCGACGGCGGCGCGGCGCGCGTCCTCGCGCGCGGCAGCCGCCCGGCCTGGGGCCCCGGCGCGCGCACGATCGTCTTCACCGGCGGCGAGCCCGGGCGGAGCCGGACGCTCTGGCAGGCGCCCTTCGCGCCCGGGCGCGGCGAGCTGACGGGACCGCCCCGGCCCCTGACCTTCGGACACGGCACCGCTGCCGACGCGGCAGTATCGCGGGACGGGCGCACGATCGTCTTCGCCGCGGTGGACCGGACCCTGAACCTCGAGGAGCTCCCGTTCGACGCCGAGACGGGGCGCGCGACCGGCCCCCCGCGCGAGCTGACCCGCGGCAACCTGCGCGTCGGCCTCTTCACGTCCTCACCGGACGGGCGCACGCTGGTGTTCGCCGCCGAGCGCGGCGCGGGCCAGCACCTCTGGCGGGTCGAACCGCCGGGAGAGCCGGTCCAGCTCACGCTCGATCCGGGCTTCGTGGAGGGTAACCCGCGCTGGTCGCCGGACGGGCGGTGGATCGCCTTTACACGCCAGCCCACCGACGCGTCCGGGGGCCGGGAGCTCTGGTGCATGACGCCGGACGGAGTCGCGCCGCGACGACTCGCTGGGGAGGCGGGCCAGTACCACGACTGGGTGGACGCCGGGCGGCTCCTGGCGCAGCGCGGACTCGAGGACCTCGTCGTGATCGACACCGGCAGCGGCAGCACGCGGCCGGTCGCGGGAGCCCGCGCGCGCACCTATTTCGCGGTCGACTCGACGGGCGAATGGGTGGTGAGCCAGACGGGGGAACGGGGCACCATCGACCTAGAAGCGGTTCCTCTCGCGGGCGGCGTCCCGCGGATCGTGGTTTCGACCTCTGCGGAGGACTACCACCCGTCCTTCTCTCCTTCTGGGCGATGGCTCTATTTCCAGCCCGACCACAAGAACCTCTACCGCGTGCCCGGCCCGGCCCAGAACTGGCGCGGCGCCGAGCCCGAGCGCGTCACCCACTTCTCCCCGACCGGCCTGTTTCTCGAGGATCCGCAGATCTCGCGCGACGGCCGGCGGCTCCTCTACGCGCGCGGCCGCACCACGAGCGACCTCTGGCTACTTCGGCGCGAGACGCTCGAGGTCGGGCGGCCGGAGCCCTGACCCCGGCGAGCCCGCTGGAGCGCCCCGCTCGGCGGCCGCCCCCGCGACGTTCCGGTAGAGCCACCAGCGGCCCGCGTGGGCGCGCAGCGCCAGGCGACCCTGGCCGCCGGCGATGCGGGCCAGGTCGGGCGCGCCGGCGGAGCGGACGAGGAAGAGGTCGAAGCCGGCGCCACCGTGCTGGTCCCAGCGGAAGCGGTAGGGCGCGTACTCGATCAGGTCGGGCAGTGGCTCGACGCGGCCGGGGCGGTAGCGCACCGGCTGCTGGTAGCCCCGCGCGAACGTCCGCTCGGCGACGCCGCAGCGCTCGACGGCGTAGAGCATTCCCGAGTGCAGGAAGGGCGTGTCGTTCGAGTACCGGCTGCCCCGATCGTAGGCGAGGTAGAGCAGGCGGCCCCCGGCGGGCGCCGCCGCGAGCACGCCGGCGAGACCTTCGCCCTCGCGCGCCATGCCGAGGAAACGGAGCTCCACGCCGACCGCGAGGAGCAGCGCGACGGCGGCGAGCGGCGCCCGCGACCGGCCGCGCTCCGCCGGAATCTCGCGTCGCTCGAGCGCGAAGATCAGGGTGGGGAACAGGTAGTACCCGAAGCGGGGGGCCAGGTACGAGACGCCGGTGGTGTAGTTGGGCGCGAGCAGCACGATGGCGAGCGTCGCCGCGAACGGCAGCCAGCGCGCGCGTGCGCGGGTGAAGCGCGGCCGCGCGGCGGCGAGGCTGGCGAGCAGGAGCGCCACGGCGAGCGCCGCCCAGCGCCGGTCCGGAAGGCCGGTCATCACCGAGGGCAGCTCCCAGAGGCGGTCGAATCCGCCCAGGTAGAGGATCCCCAGAGCGGGTGCGACCGGCGCGCGCGAGGTCTGCCACCACCAGGCGAACGGCAGCGGCAGGGCGAGGAGGAAGGGCGCCAACCGCCGCGGCCAGGTGCGCAGCGCCGGCGCCTCGGCGACGACCAGGCCGGAGAGCAGGATCAGGGCGAAGACCAGCGCCAGGATGTGCGCGAAGAACAGCGCGGCGCAGGCGAGCCCGAGCCCGAGACCGCGCGCGAGCGTCGGCGCTCGCGCGTAGCGCAGTCCCGGTCCGAGCAGGGCGACGACGCCGGGTGCGGCGACGACGAAGCCGAGGAAGCCGAAGGACATCGGGAAGCCGTAGGCGAGCGGCAGCATCAGCAGTCCCCACCAGGGGTCGCCACCGACCTCGCGCGCCAGGCGCGCGGTGGCGAGCGCCAGCGCGAGGACGGCGAGGCTCAACACGACGCGCAGGGCCGTGGTGACGCTCATCAGCCAGGACAGCGCCCAGGCGAGCGCATAGGCGAGCCCGTTGGGGGTCAGCCACCAGATCTGGTAGAGGTCGGGGTAGCCGCAGGCGGGATCGCGCCAGTGGCGCAGGATCGAGATCTGCGCCGCGTGCTGTGGCAGGTCGGTCAGCGGCGGGAAATCGCCGCTCCAGAGCGGCAGGACCGCGGCGAGCGCGAGCGCCGGAACGACCCAGACCGAGGCGCCGGCGGGGCGCGGGCCGCGCATGAGGCGATGGTACCAAGCGCGGCGCCCGGCCCTCCAGCGCCCGGTACCAGGGCAGGGCCGGGCTCGCGCTCCAGCGCGGTCGGGCCCTCGAGCGACCGAGGACTCAGGCGTACTGTTTCAGCTTCCGGTAGAGCGTGGCGGTTCCGATGCCGAGCTGGGCGGCGGCCAGCGCGCGATTGCCGCCGGCGGCGCGCAGGACCGACTGGATGTGTTCGCGCTCCACTTCGTCGAGCTTGCGGACCCTGCCCGGCGGCGCGAAGCTCGGCACCGCGAGCCCGATCTCCTCGGGGAGGTCCTGGAGCTCGACGCGGGCGCCGCGCGTCAGCACCACGGCCCGCTCGACCGCGTTCTCGAGCTCGCGGACGTTGCCCGGCCAGCCGTAGCCGAGCAGGCGATGGGCGGCTTCCGGGGTGAAGCCGCTCACCTTGCGGCCCATGCGCTCGGCGGCGCTCGCCAGGAAGGCCCGGGCGAGCGGAAGGACGTCGTCGCGCCGCTCGCGCAGCGGCGGCACGCGGATCTCGACGACGCGGATCCGGTAGTAGAGATCCTGACGGAACCTCGCGGCGTGGACTTCCGCGGCGAGGTCGCGGTTGGTGGCGGCCAGGACGCGCGCGTCGAACCGGCGGCTCCGGTTCTCGCCGACCCGCCGCACCTCCCGTTCCTGCAGGGCACGCAGGAGCTTCACCTGCATGGCGGGGGGCACCTCGCCGATCTCGTCGAGCAGGAGCGTGCCGCCCTGGGCGGCCTCGAAGAGCCCCGGGCGGTCCTGGGCGGCTCCGGTGAACGAGCCCTTGGCATGCCCGAACAGCTCCGACTCGAGCAGACCCTCCGGTACGGCGCCGCAGTTGATCGCGATGAAGGGCCCGCCGGTCCGGGCCGACTCCTCGTGGATGAAGCGCGCGATGCGCTCCTTGCCGACGCCGCTCTCGCCGGTCAGGAGCACCATCGAATCGACCTGCGCCACCCGGCGCGCGAGGTCGAGCGTGCGCGCCATCGCGCCGCTGCGGACGATCAGGCCGGAGGCGTCGAGCGCGGTCGCCGTCGCGGGACCGAGCACCTGGCGCCGCGACCGCAGCTTGCGCTCCACGCGCTTGAGCTCGCCGGTGACCGTCGCCAGCGCCGCGTCGAGGCACTCCTTCTGGTAGTAGACGAGCTCGCCGGCAGCCTCCTCGTCCCAGTCCTCGCGCGCGCGGGCGACGATCTGGCAGACGCTGTCTCCCTTGCCGCGGCAACGCGTCTCGAGGCAGAAGACCTCGCGGCCGTGGACGCGGGAGAGGTAGCCGCTGGCGAAGCCGGTGAGCGACCAGCAGACCGGCGTCTCGGCGCGGCCGAGATGGAGGAGGTGCTGCTCCGCTTCGTAGGACTCGTGCCAGACCGATTCGGCGAGGGCCTTCGGATCCCGGCGCATGTCTCGCGCCGGAGGTTCGACGATGACCAGCCCCTGCAGCGTGTGCAGCCGCCCGCCGGCCCACTTCCACTGGTCTTCGTCGTCCCAGCTCAGGGCCTCGTGCAACGTCTCCGCGGTGCGCCAGCCGTGGAAGTAGCCGAAGCGGGTGAGGACCCCGCGTGCTCCCGTCACGCCCAGCGTCTCGATCAGCTCGCGCCGGAGCAGGCCGAGCGCGACCGCGTCGAGCAGGAGGGCGCGCTCGCCGGCGAACCGGATCACGCCCCCCTTGGGCTCGAAGGCGAGCAGCTCCCGCAGGTCCAGGTCGATCGCGCGCATCCCCGCGCCTCCGATCATTATGAGAGGCGAGTGTATCAGATTGATCTGAGGCAGCGGGCGCCCCGGCATGCAAGTCATGGTATTCATTGACTAGTCAAGCATGGCACGCGCCCTGCTCTCTCCTGGATCGCGCCCAATGACGGGCCCGAGCCACGAGGAGAGACCCCATGACCACCCAGACCTGGCAGATCGACAGCGCCCACTCGGGCATCCACTTCGCGGTCCGGCACCTGGTGATCGCCAAGGTGCGCGGGCAGTTCAGCCGCTGGACCGGTGCGCTGACAGTGCCCGACGGCGACTTCGCCCGTGCGACGGTCGAGGTGACGATCGACACGGCCTCGATCGAGACCGGTGTCGCCGACCGCGACGCCCACCTGAAGTCCGCCGATTTCCTCGACGTCGCGACCTACCCCGAGATGACCTTCCGGACTGCGCGCCTCGAGCCGTCCGGCGACGATCGTTTCCGCCTGATCGGTTTGCTAACCCTCCACGGCGTGACGCGCGAGGTCGCCCTGGACGTCGAGAGCACCGGCCAGACCCAGGATCCCTGGGGCAACGTCCGCGCCGGGTTCGCGGCCAGGACCGCGATCGAGCGCAAGGAGTTCGGGCTGACCTGGAATCAGGTGCTCGAGGCCGGCGGCGTCATGGTCGGCGACAAAGTCGAGATCGAGATCGAAGTCGAGGCCGTGCGCCAGGCCGCGACCCAGGCCGCGTGAGCCATCGGGACCCGAGCTCGAGCGCCACCAGGAGAACAGCCATGAACGACAAGCTGCATCGCTACGGAGCCCTCGCCGCCCGCCTCGCGCTGGCCGCGATCTTCATCGTCTCCGGCTGGGGCAAGCTCGCCGGCCCGGAGGGCACGGCCGCCTACATCGCGGCGAAGGACCTGCCGGCGCCGATGCTGCTCGCGATCCTGGCCGGAGTGGCCGAGCTTGCCGGCGGCCTGGCGCTCGCCGCCGGGCTCTTCACGCGCCAGGCCGCCCTGGGTCTCGCGCTCTTCCTCGTCCCGACCACGATCTTCTTCCACAACCCGATCGGTCTCGAAGCGGCCGCGGCCCAGATGCAGCAGGTCCAGGCGCTCAAGAACGTCGCCATCCTGGGCGGCCTGCTCGCGCTCGCCACGCTCGGCGCCGGGCTCCTCTCGGTCGATGCCCGGAGGTCCGGGCGCCGCGCGGCGGGGAGGCCCGGCGCCCGCGCGCTCGAGCAGCAAGCGCTCGAGACCTGAGCGGCAGGTTCACCCGAACTTCACGAGGCGGATCGGGCGCGCGCCGGGCTCGCTCGGCCGCGGCGGGAGCGGCGCCGCCGGCGCCTCAGCGCTTCCAGACCAGGGAGACCGAGGTCGTCGCGTCGTCCTTCTCGAAGCCGGGGGCCGGCAGGTTGTCGCGGGTGAAGAGGTAGGAAGCGCGCAGCGCCCAGCTCGAGGCGAGCGCGGCCTCGAGCGTCGTCTCGGAGCGCACGCGCCAGTCGGAGCTCTCGTCGAAATTCGGGTAGCCGAGCAGGCGCTCGCGGAAGGTGGCGCTCTTCGAGAGCTTCCAGACCCAGTCGAGGCCGGCGACCGCGCCGAAGGAGTCGAGCGTGGCGCCGATCACCGGGTCCTCCGAGGTCCAGGTGAGGCCGGCGTCGAAGGCGAGCAGGTGGCGTTCCGAGACGATCGCCTTGAACAGCCCGCCCGCCTCGACGATCGTGCGCGAGTCGAAGCCGGCGAACTCGTCCTGCTCCCAGGAGAGGCCGCCGAACGCCTCCCAGCGCTCACCGAAGGCGCGCTTGCCGCGCAGGCCCGCGAGGACCCGCTCGGCGGTCTTCTCGCCCTCCGACTCCGCGCTGTTGACGGCGGCCGAGATCTCGAGCCCCCAGGGCGTCGGCTGGCGAGCCAGGAGCGCGGTCAGGCCGAGAGTCTGGCTGTCGCTGTTGCCGCTGGTCGCGAGGTAGGAGAAACCGAGCGAGCCGGTCCACAGCGGCGGCGGGGGCGGTGCCGGCTCCGGGCAGGGGCAGGGGTCCTGGGCGAGGACGGGCAGTGCGAAGAGCAGCAGGACGGCAGCGATTCGGGCTTCCATTCTCATCATCACTCCGGCAACGTCTCTGGGTTACCCCGATCCTACCTGCGCGCCGACGGGAAGACGGTCTTCCAGTCGTCTTTCATGCTGACGATGGTCCAGCCTTTCGCTCTCGCCTCGTCGAGCCCCTTGTCGAGCTTTCCGATGTGCGATGTACGGTCGTAGGCCCACTCGCGGGTGGCGTCGTCGTGGTGGACGTAGAGCGCGAAGCGCGGGCCGGTGCCGGCAGTCGTCCACTGCAGCATCTGCAGATCGCCGTCGGAGTTGCCGAAGGCGGCGACCGGGCGGCGGCCGATGTGCTGCTGGATGCCGACCGGCTTGCCCTCCTTGTCGTCGATGAAGTTCACCTCGGGAAGGCGGACGAGCACCGGCTTGCCGTTGCGGATCTCATACTTCGTCTGGATGCTGGAGCCCACGACCTGCTCCGGCGGAATGCCGTAGACGCGCTCGGCCCAGGGGCGCATGAACTCGATGCCGCCGCCGGAGACGATGAAGGTCTTGAAGCCGCTCGCCCGCAGGTAGGAGAGCAGCTCGAGCATCGGCTGGTAGACCATCTCGCTGTAAAGCCTGCCGGTCTGCGGGTGCCTCGCGGTGGTGATCCAGTCGGTGACGATCCGGTCGAACTCCTCGGTCGTCGTGCCGGCGTGGGTGGCCATCGCCATCTCGAGCAGACCGTGCTCGCCCGCGGCGAGAGCTCCCTTCACGTCGCCCCGGAGCACCGAAGCGAACGGCTCTTTCGCCTTCCACTCAGGATGCTGCGGCGCAAGGGTCTGGATGCGGTCGAAGATGAAGTACGCCTGAAAGTACATCGGCTGCTCGGCCCAGAGACAGCCGTCGTTGTCGAACACGGCGATGCGCTCGGCGGGCGGAACGAAGTCCGCCGAGCCCGGCTCTGTCACCCTCTCCACGAAGGTGACGATCGACTGCCTTGCTGCGCCGTCGTTCCACGACGGCAGCGGATCGGAGGCCTGCGCGGCCGATGCGGTGAGGATCGACAGGCACGAGGCGACTGCCAACCATCGGCAGTCGAGGAGTCGGGATTCCATCGCTTCCCCCTGGAGAGAGAGAGGGCCGCACGCGTCGATTGCACGAATGCGGCCCCGGAATGTTGATCGGACCCTGCGATCCGTGTGGCGCTACTGCTTGGAGCCGCCCATCACCGCCTCCATCACGCGGTCGAGGTTGAAGCTGCCCGGCTTCTGACGGGGCGGGAACTCGCGGAAGCTCTGCAGCCACTGGCCGACGTAGGCGCCGGCGGGGGCGATCACGAACATGCGCTCCATGTACCAGCGCTGGTAGCCCATGGCGTTCTCTTCCTCGGCGCGCTCGAACGGATCCATGCGCAGGTTGGTGATCTTCGGGGCGCGCAGCGGCGTGAAGGGCTCCTGCCAGACCTTGAGACCCTCGGCCTGCTGCTCGAGGAAGGTGATCTTCCAGTTGCCGTAGCGCAGCGCCGCGACGCTGCCGTCGTCGGTCCAGTAGATGAACTCCTTGCGCGGCCAGGGCGCCTCGCCGCGCAGCGCCGGACCGAGGTCGTAGCCGTCGAGGTGGACCTTGTAGGTCGTGCCGCCGATCGTGCGGCCCTGGAGCAGGTCCTGCTTGGCCGTCTTGTCGCCGGCGGCGGCGACGAGAGTGGCCAGCATGTCCTCGTGCGCGCCGATCTCGTTGATCACGGTCCCGGGCTGGATCACGCCGGGCCACCGGATCAGCGTCGGAACGCGGTAGCCGCCCTCCCACTGGGTGTTCTTCTCGCCCTTGAACATCGTCGTGCCGCCGTCCGGCCAGGTGAAGGTCTCGGCGCCGTTGTCGGTCGAGTACATGACGATGGTGTTCTGGTCGAGGCCGAGCTCCTTCAGCTTCGCGAGCACCTGGCCGACGTGGCCGTCGTGCTCGACCATGCCGTCGGCGTAGACGCCGAGGCCGGTCTTGCCCTCGGACTCCGCCTTGAGGTGCGTGAAGATGTGCATGCGGGTGGAGTTCCACCAGAGGAAGAACGGCTGGTCGGCCTTCGCCGCGCGCTCCATGAAGTCGAGCGCCTTGACGGTGACCTCCTCGTCGATCGTCTCCATCCGCTTCTTCGTCAGCGGGCCGGTGTCGGTGATGCGGCCGTCGGCGAAGCTGTGGATGACGCCCCGGGGCCCGAACTTCTTCTTGAACTCCGGGTTTTTCGGGTAGTCCGCATTCTCCGGTTCCTCTTCGGCGTTCAGGTGGTACAGGTTGCCGAAGAACTCGTCGAAGCCGTGCGCGGTGGGCAGCATCTCGTCGCGGTCGCCGAGGTGGTTCTTGCCGAACTGCCCGGTCGTGTAGCCCTGCGCCTTGAGCAAGGTCGCGATCGTCGGGTCTTCGGCCCTCATCCCCTCCGGCGCACCGGGCAGTCCGACCTTGGTGAGGCCGCTGCGAATCGGCGACTGGCCGGTGACGAACGCCGCGCGGCCGGCGGTGCAGCTCTGCTGGCCGTACCAGTCGGTGAAGAGCGCGCCCTCCTTCGCGATGCGGTCGATGTTGGGCGTCTTGTAGCCCATCATGCCGTTGTTGTAGGCGCTGATGTTGAAGCCGCCGATGTCGTCGCCCCAGATGACGAGGATGTTGGGCTTCTTGGCCGGGGTCTGAGCGCCGGCCGGGCTGGCGACCAGGCCGAGCGTGGCCGCCAGCAGGATCGCCGCGGCTGTCCAGGTTGCGACTCTCTTCATCTCTAGCCTCTCCTTCGGTTGCGGTCGGCGCTCTGGCGCGCGGCCCGACGGGCTGCGGTCGCCTGGCTCCGGAGGCCGTGGCTTCCGACCCGTGTGCGAAGTCCGGAAGGGCACGCTGCGTGCCGATTCCCGCCGGTCCGGACAACACGCTGACTGCATTGCACTTGGCCGATCTGCCGGCGGCCGGAAAGCGCTCCGATCCGGGCGAGCGACCCGGGATTTCGTCCGCCGACACGAAGTTTCGTGAGGGCGGGCCCCTCCGCGCGCGGTCAGGGCGCCGGGGCGGGAGCGGCCGCCGGGACCGGCGAGGGCGCAACGGCCACGAGCGCGTCGCCCGCGAGGCGCCAGCGCTCGGGGGCCGGGGCAGGTGCTGGCGTCGTCGGCTCCGCCGCGGGCGCGGCGGGAGGCTGCTCCCCGGCGACGGGCACCGTCATGGGATCGGGCGCGGGTGGGGCCTCGGACGGGAGCGAAGGTGCGGCGGGAGTCCCGGGCGCCGCGCCCTGAGGAGTCTCGAGCACGACGAGGCCCGCCTCGATGCGCAGGCGACCCGGCGCTGCGCGCGGTCCGAGCGACAGGGTGGCGAGGTTCTCCGGCCGGCCGTTCTGCTCGTCGAGCGCGGCGAGGAAGAGGGTTGCGGGCTCGGCGCCCGCCGGGCGCGCGAGCAGCACCGCCGCCTCCTCGCGACCGTCGCCGTCGAGGTCGCCGCGGACGAGGCTGCCGGGCACGAGCTCGAACGGCGCGGCGCCCGCTTCCTCCTCGTCCTCCCCGGCCTCGGCGTCGGAGAGCGCCAGCGGCTGCTCGGCGAGCCCGGAAAACGGGACCATGGCGAGCGCCTCCTCGGAGAAGGTCTCCTCGGGATCCACCTTCACGGGGGCGGTCGAGAGCTCGAGCCCCTGCTGCGCGTACCAGTCGCGCACCCCGACCAGCTTGAAGCGCCGCCGGTCGTCGTCGAAGCGCACGCCGAGATTGAGCTTGCGCCAGCTGACGAGCAGGATGCCGGTCTTGTGCTCCGGACCGAAGCGGGTGCGGGCGCGGATCGTCGCGCGCTTGAAGCCCATGCTGAACTCGTCGAGGGTGAATTCGTCGAGCCTGTACGCGAAGCCCGATTCGGCCTGGAGATCGTTCACCGTCAACATCCGCTCGACCCAGCGCGGCAAGTTGCGGCGGGTCTCGAACAGGCCGATGAAGGGCACCGAGTCGCGCAGGTGGACCCGCAGCTGCCCGTTCGCGGCGGGTTCCGGGGGCATGTCGATCTCGGCCCGGGGAAGATCGATCCGCGCCCACCAGCCGGCGTCTTCGGCAGGGTTTTCGGCGGGCGGCCCGTCGCCCGCGAGCTGCGGGCTCCTGAACTCGGTGAGCGAGATGCTGCTGCCCGCGAGGTCGAAGCGCCCGCTGGGCAGCGCCGCGGTGGCGAGGGCGAGATCGAGCCGCATGCGGCCGTGCAGGTCGAGCCCGGTGTAGCGGACCGCGACGTCGTCGAGGTCGATCCCGATCGCGCCGCGGCCGGCGAGCGCGGGCAGTTCGAGGTCGAACCCGCCCGTCGCCTCCCCGCTTCCGCCCACCAGGGCGATCCCCGCCGAGGGCGGCATCAGGTCGGAGAGCGTGGAGAGGTCCGGCACCCGCGCCTGCCCCAGGTCGACCCGGGCCGCGGCTCTCAGGTTGGCCAGATCGGCGAGCTGGAGATCGCGCGTGGTCGCGACGACCGTCAGGCCGGTGCCGACGAGGTCGGGCTTCTCGGCGGCGCTGCGCCGGATCGCGTAGTCGTGGAAGCCCGCCCGCCCTTCGGCCTTCGCCCCCCCGGCGTCGCTCGTCACCTCGAAGCTGCCCCGGACGTCGCCCGTCAGGTGGAAGTCGAAGACGCGCGCTTCGTAGTCGTCCTGCCGGAGCTCGACGCGGGTGCCGGGCTGGAGCACGCCGTTCGCGAGCACGACCTCGCCGGAGACCTCCGCCGGCCGGTCGTCGAGCGCCAGCCACTCCTGCGGCGGCAGCGCGGCGACCCAGAAGCGGCCCCCCGACCCGCGGCCCGCGAACGTCACGCGGCCGGAGACATGCGCGAGCGCCGCCAGCCCCCGCTCCTCGCGGTAGGGGTAGCGGGAGACCGAGAGGTCGGCGCTGCCGGCGAGCGCCTGGGCCAGTGTCTGGTCGCCGACGCGCAGGGCGCCCGCGGTGAACTCGATCGCGCTCTCCGTGACCTCGATCTCGCGGGTCGGCAGATGCAGGGTCAACGTGCCGTTCGCCTTCGCCTCGGCGGTGAACCGGTAGCTCTCGGCCCAGAGCTCGCGGACGCCGGTGGCGGTGAAATCGACGACCTCGATCGTCCAGCGCGGGACCCGCGGCGGCCCGGGCGGCGGCGGGGCGAGCGGCGGGATCGCCGGCAGCAGGGTGAGATCGCGCTCGGGAGGCACCGCGCCCGATGTCGGCGCCGGAGCAGACGAAGCGCCCGCCTCCGTCTCGCGGAGCAGCCGGAGCTCGAGGCCCGAGGCCACGGCCCCGGCGAGGTGGATGCGGCGACCCGCCAGATACCAGGGCACCAGCCAGCCCGACGCCCGATCGACGTGCGCCTGCCAGCGCAGCCGAAGCGTCTGCCCGCGCGCCTCGATGCCCGAGGCCGTCGCCCAGAACGGGAACCAGGAGTGCGCGCTCTCGAAGGCGACCGCGAGCTTGTGCGGGCGGCGATTGATCAGCCGCTCGGCGACGCCGGTGCGCACCGCCGTTTCGAACGCGGCGACGTAGAGAACCCAGGCGGCCAGCAACGCGAAGGCGAGGCGGCGAAGACGGCGCCGCTGGGGCGGCGACGCGACCGGCGTCGTCGGCGCGGGTGCGGTCATCGGCAGTCTCCGTCGCCGTGGGCGGAATCGCCTCCGGAGCTCCCGCGCGCGCCGCCGGCTGCGGCCGCGAGGCGCAGGGCGAGGTAGGGCGAGAGGCCTTCGAGCGTCACCCGGTCCGCCCGAAGGTCGGCGAGCAGGGCGAGGCCCACCTCATCGACCGGGCCGATCTCGGAGACCTCTGCGTACCGGAGGCGGCCGCATCCGGCGAGGACTCCGCGCGCCTCCTGCGCGCTCTCGGCATCGAGCCGGCCGGCGAGGTGGCAACGCACCCCGTCGGCAGTCGGCTCCAGCTCTATGCGGAAGATCTTCGGATTCCTCCCCGCCGGGTCCGAGAGCAGGCGACGTGCCGCCCGCGCAGCCATGGCTCCAACTCCACGAAGTGCTCCACTTGCCAGCTTTCTGGCGCCCGGCGGCAAGGTGCGCGCGGCGCGTTGTGCCCCTCCGGGGCACGAGATATCGTCGGCCGAGACGGTATCTCGTGACAGCCCTGGAAACAGCGCGCGGTGCGGCGACCCGTGACTCGGGAGAGTTCGAGCGCTTTCTGGGCGAGCTCTCGAAACGACTCCTCGCCTCGACGCCCGAGGCCTTTCCGGCGCTCGCCGAAGAGATCCTCCGCGAGGTGGCCGCGTGGTTCGCCACCGACCGCGCGACCCTCCAACGCATCGAGCAGGACCAGCTCCGCGTCCGTTTCGTCTGGGGGCGGCCGGATCTCCGGGAACCGCGCCCGGCGCCCGACGCGACGGCGCCGTTCGACTGGCTGATCGCCGAGCTGCGTGCCGGGCGGGACGTCGTGCTCGGCGACCTCCCCGGCGACCTGCCGCGAGAGGCGAGGGCGGAACGCGAGTACGTCGAGCGCGTCGGCATGCGGGCGCACCTCACCGTGCCACTCACGGTCTCCGGGCGTTTTCTCTGGTCGATGTCGACGGCCGACTTCTGCGGCGCGCGGGCCTGGAATCCGAGCGACCTCGCACGGTTGCGCTACATCGGGGACGCCCTCGCTGCCGCCGCCGAGCGGGTCGACCTCGAGCTGGCCGCGGCAGCGCACCTGGCCGAGGTCGAGGAGCTCCGGCGCCAGCTCAAGGCGGAGACGCGCTATCTCCGGGCCGAGCTCGCCGACGGCTTCGGTGCCGACGAGATCGTCGGCCAGTCGACCGCGATGCTCCAGCTCCAGGCCCTGGTCAACCGCGTCGCGCCGACGCCCTCGACCGTGCTGCTGCTCGGCGAGACCGGCACCGGCAAGGAGATGATCGCCCGCGCGCTGCACGCGCGCAGCCCGCGCCGGGGCGGTCCGATGGTGAAGATCAACTGTGCGGCGGTGCCGGCGTCGCTGATCGAGAGCGAGCTGTTCGGCCACGAGAAGGGGGCTTTCACCGGGGCGACCGTCGCGCGGCCGGGGCGCTTCCAGATCGCCGCCGGCGGCACGCTCTTCCTCGACGAGATCGGGGATCTCCCCGGGGAGATCCAGATCAAGCTCCTGCGCGTCCTCCAGGAGCGGGAGTTCCAGCCGGTCGGCTCGAACCGTACGCTGCGGGCCGACGTGCGGGTGATCGCCGCGACGCACAAGGATCTCGAGGCGGAGGTGCGCGCGGCGCGATTCCGCGGCGATCTCTTCTTCCGCCTGAACGTCTTCCCGATCCGAGTGCCGCCTCTGCGCGAGCGGCGCGAGGACATCCCGCTCCTGGTCTGGGCCCTGATCGAGCGACTCCAGAGCGCCATCGGCAAGAGGATCCGGAGGGTGCGGCCCGAGGATCTCGCCGCGCTCGCGGGCTACTCCTGGCCGGGCAACGTGCGCGAGCTCCAGAACGTCGTCGAGCGGGCGCTGATCCTCTCGGCCGGCGAGACGCTGGCGATCGCCGAGGCGTTCCACTTCGCCGGCGCGGGCGCGGAGCCTGCCGCTTCCGCTGCGACGGCTGCGCCGCCGGCGACGCCGGCCTCCGGCGAACGGCTCGACGCGCTCGAGCGCCGGCACATCGCCGAGGTCCTGGCGAGGTCCGGCGGCCGGATCGCCGGCGCGGGCGGTGCCGCCGAGCGACTCGGGCTCCATCCCAACACCCTGCGCTCGCGCATGCAGAAGCTCGGGATCCTGGGCACGAGCCGCGCGTCGCGATGAGCCTGCACGCGCTCGTCGAAGCGGCCACGCCGGCGATCGTCTTCTTCCTCATGGCCGCCGTCGGGCTCGATCTCGCCCCCGCCGACCTGCGCAGCGTGCGCCATCGCATGCGGCTCCTCGTGGCCGGCCTGCTGGCGCCGCCGCTGCTTCTGCCGCCGCTCGCGCTGGGGCTCGTGGCCTTGCTG
>Ga0102851_10001060_pt1 | contig 15124 bp, 12 predicted proteins | sample Mud3Dept3metaG_FD_79558 | JGI IMG/M metagenome (GOLD analysis project Ga0102851, IMG submission 79558) | Freshwater wetland microbial communities from Ohio, USA, analyzing the effect of biotic and abiotic controls - Mud 3 Core 4 Depth 3... | ecosystem: Environmental > Aquatic > Freshwater >... | reverse complement strand
CGGTGCGCGGACGCGCCTCGTTGACCGTGAGGTTGCGGCCGCCGAACGGCTTGTCGTGCAGCTCGGTGATGGCCTTCTGCGCGTCGGCGTCGGTCGCCATCTCGACGAACGCGAACCCGCGCGCGCGGCCCGTGGCCATGTCGCGCATCACGCTCACCGAGTCAACCGCCCCGTACTGCGAGAACAGGTCCTGGAGATCCTGCTCGCCGGTCGTGTAAGGAAGGTTGCCGACATACAGCTTTCTACCCATTGCGATTGCTCCTCGTCTCTTTTCACGAGACTCTGGACGGCCGGCTCTCCCGGCCGTCATTCACACTCGGCGATTCCAGACAAATCGCCCTTCGATGGCAGCTCGTGACTGAGCGGAAACTACGCAGGAGCGAGTCGAAGGCGACTCGATTCGGCTCTCAACGCGGATGCTACAGAAGGCGGGCTTCCACCTGACCTCCCTATCTTACCACGAACGGAGCCGGCTGGCCGAATCCCGCGGCCGCCGGCGGGCCGCGGTGGGCCGGCCTTCAGCCCCGGCTCGCCGCGAATTCCATCGTCCGGAACGCCGCCGGCTCGTGGAAGCTGGGACCGTCGGGCGTGGACCAGGCCGCGTAAACCGCCTCGCGCTCGGGCTCCGCCGGGCCGTGCGGCCGCTTGATGCGGAACACGTTGAACCGCCAGGTGTCGCCCGCCGCCGGCGGCACGCGCGCGGCGACGTCCGGCGCCAGGGACCCGAGCCCGCTCCATGGCAGCCAGGCGAGCGCGACCCAGCTGCCGGAGGTCATGCCGCCGCACGAGCCGGGCACCACCGTGCTCTCCAGGCCGCGCCAGTTCCACGAGCGGTCCCCGTTGAGCTGCGGGTGCGGCTCGAGGATGTGCAGGTCGGTGACCACGTTGATGGGGCTGATCTCGACCTCGGCATAGTGCCGGCCGAGGCAGGCCGGGTCGAGGAAGATCTCGACGACCTCTTCCTCCCAGATCGGATCGTCCGGCCTTTTCATCGTGTGCCAGGGGCGGTCGTCGCAGGCATCGAACCGGATGGCGAGCCCGCGATCGTTCCAGAGCGCCCGGAAAACCGTGCGGTACTTGACGGGCCCCCACGCGATGCGCTGGGCCGACTTCCATGCGCGGTCGTGGCCGGGCAGGAGCGTCACGGGACGTGCCTCGGTCCTCGCGACGCGATAGACCGCGTCGGCAGGGAGCGGCGCCCCATCGCGGTACAGTTCCGCCATCAGCCGGGCCCTTCTCGTGGGAAAGCTCCCTAAGTATCCGGCGTCCCGGCAGGGCAGTCAAGCCGCTGGCTGCCGGCTGCCCAGGCTCGCCGGCCCGCCCGTCCCCTTGACCGCCCGGGGACTGAGGGATAGATTCTGTGCGCCTCCAGCGGCGTCCGTCCCGATTGCCGCGTTCCGAAAGGCCAGACGCATGTTCATCCGAACGTCCGCTTTCATCCTGCTCATGGCTGCGCTCCCGGTCGTGCTCGTCGGCCAGCAGCAGGCCGCTCCCGCAGACGAGACCAATCCCCTGCTCAAGCCGTGGACGACGCCCTTCGGCGTGCCTCCGTTCGGCGAGATCAGGCCCGAGCACTACCTGCCGGCGATCAAGGCGGGCATCGCCCGGCAGCGCGAAGAGATCGAGGCGATTGCGAAGAACCCGCAGCCGCCGACGTTCGCGAACACCCTCGAGGCGATGGAGAACGCCGGCGAGCTGCTGTCCGCCGTCAGCCCGGTCTTCTCGAACATGCTGTCGTCGAACACGACAGAGCAGCTGCAGGCCATCAACCGCGACGTGGCGCCGCTGCTGACGGCCCTGCGCGACGACATCCGCCTCAACCCGGCGCTCTTCGCGCGCGTGAAGGCCCTGTGGGACGCTCGCGAGTCGCTGAAGCTGCCGCCGGTCCAGGCCAGGCTCCTCGACGAGCAGTACAAGAGCTTCGTGCGCGGCGGGGCCAACCTGTCGCCCGCGCAGAAGGAGCGCTTCCGGAAGATCAACGGCGAGCTCTCGAGCCTCGGAATCAGGTTCGGTGACAACCTCCTGCACGACACCAACACCTTCAAGCTCGTCATCGAGCGCGAGGCGGACCTGCAGGGCCTGCCGCCCTCGGTCGTCGCGGCCGGCGCCGACGCAGCCAAGGCGGCCGGGCTGGCGGGGAAGTGGGTGTACACGCTGCAGGCGCCCAGCATCTGGCCGTTCCTGCAGTACGCCGGCAACCGCGGCCTGCGGAAGCAGATCCTGGACGCCTACACGACGCGCAACGATCGCGGCGACCCGTACGACAACAAGGCGATTGTCGCCCAGCAGGCGGCGCTGCGGGCGGAGCGGGCACAGTTGCTCGGGTACACGTCGCACGCGGACTTCGTGCTCGAAGAGAACATGGCGAAGACCCCGGACAAGGTCTACGCGCTGCTGAACCAGTTGTGGGAACCCGCGCGGGCGATGGCCATCCGGGAAGCGGCCGACCAGCAGGCCCTCATCAAGGCGTCAGGCGGGATCCACACGCTCGAGGCGGCGGACTGGCGGTACTATCAGGAGCAGATCAAGCAGCAGCGATTCGCCCTCGACGAGCAGGCGCTGCGGCCGTACTTCAAGCTCGACAACGTCCGCCAGGGTGCCTTCCACGTGGCGAACAGGCTCTATGGCCTGACGGTCACGCCGCGGCCGGACCTGCCGACGTATCACCCGGAGGTTCAGGCCTTCGAGGTGAAGGAGGCCGACGGGTCGCACGCGGGCATCTTCTACACGGACTACCACCCGCGTCCGGGCAAGCGCGTGGGAGCGTGGAGCAGCGCGTTCCGCAGCACGCGCATGAAGGACGGCAGGCGGGTCACGCCCGTCGTCGTGAACGTGTGCAACTTCTCGCGGCCGGCGGGAGACGAGCCGGCGCTGCTGACGCTCGAGGAGGTCGGGACGCTCTTCCACGAGTTCGGCCACGCGCTGAACTCGCTGCTCTCCAGGAACCCGTACCGCGGCCTCGGCGGATTCCCGCGCGACTTCGTCGAAGTGCCGTCGCAGATCATGGAGAACTGGGCGCTCGAACCGGAGGTGCTGAACGTCTACGCGAGGCACTACAAGACAGGCGAAGTGATTCCGGCGGCACTCGTCGAGAAGATCAAGAAGGCCGAGCAGTTCGACCAGGGCTTCATCACGGTGGAGTACCTGGCCGCGTGCGTCCTCGACATGGACTGGCACACGCTGCCCGCGGGGCCGGCCCAGGACACCACGGCCTTCGAGAACGCCTCGATGGCGAAGATCAGGCTGCCCCGGGACATCGTGCCGCGCTACCGCAGCACCTACTTCAACCACGTCTTCGGGCCGGGCGGCGGCTATTCATCCGGCTACTATGCGTACATCTGGAGCGAGGTCCTGGACCAGGATGCCTTCGAGGCGTTCCGCGAGAAGGGGCTGTTCGACCAGGCGACAGCCCGCGCGTTCCGCACGATCCTCGAGAAGGGCGGCACCGAGGACCCGATGGCCCTCTACAAGGCGTTCCGCGGGCGCGAGCCGAGCGTGGAGCCCCTGCTCAGGAAGCGCGGGCTGAAGTAGCGGGACGGGGACCGCGGAGGTCGGCCTACCCGCCGCTCATGCGGTCCTCGAACTCGTCCCATTCCCACTCGTTCCACCACTCGAGCTCGAGGCCCCGGCACGTCACGGCGAACGCGGGGCACATGATGCAGCCGTCGCCGCGCATGACGTCGGGATGATCCGACGCGGGGTAGCGGGCGACGAGGGCCCGGCCCGCGGCCATCGCGTCCTGCTCGTCGGGGGCCATCGGCCGCGACGGAAGTTCCGTGACGCCGTTGCGGCGCAGCCTGGGCCCGCACTCCGGGAAGAGCACGGAGTTCTCGGCGTCGATGTGATGCCACAGCGCGTGCACGTATGCCGCGGCGGACTCGCGGAAGCCGGCCTCTGACGCTTCGCCGCCCTCGAGGCCGGCCGCGACGGCGTCGAGCAGGCCGGCCATGCGCGCGTGGTCGGCGGCCATTGTCGCGATGGGGCCGCGATCGGCAGGCAGTCCCGCGCGGTCCCGCAGGGCCACAAACAGCGTGTCCTCTTCTCGCGCGTGGTGGAACTGGCTGGCGTACACGCGGAAGAAACGCAGGAACGCAGAGCCGTCGGACGCCGATCGGGCCTGGGCGGAGGCGGCGGCGTAGGTGAGAAGCGCGCCGGCCACCTGGTCGATCACGTCGTGTTCGGCCCGGAGTTCGTCGATGAGCTGCATCGGGGTCCCAAGGGTCCGTTCATTGTATCCGAGCAGGCGGGAACCACGTGTGTTCGGTCGTGGCCCGCAGAGCGGACAGATCGATTCGGTATGACCACCACCTCCAGAACTTGACAGAGACCATGGCTGGTGCTACTTGTGGTCGCGCACTGGGCCGATCTGGTCTGACCTGAAGGGGCTTCACTGCATGGGAGAACATCGGGGATCCGAAGCCGGCGCGCTGGTGGTGGCGCACGTGCGCGGACTGCTCGACCGCGGGGAGCTCAAAGGCGGCGAACGCCTGCCCGCCGAACGCGAGCTGGCACGAACGCTGGGCATCAGCCGGCCGAGCCTCCGGGCCGGCCTGCGGTCGCTCGCGGAAATGGGCGTCGTGCGGATCCGGCCCGGCGCCGGCTCGTTCATCGCCGGCGGGCCGCCCGTATTCGGCACCGACGCGCTGCGCTTCCAGGCGGCGCTCCACGGCTTCACGCGCGACCAGATGTTCCAGGCCCGGCTGGTGCTCGAGGTCGCCGTGGCGGGGCTCGCGGCGCGGCATGCGACGCCGGAAGACATGATCGCGGTCAGCGAGGAAGCCACCGGCATGTTCGCCTCCCTCGACGAACCGCAGGCGTTCCTGGGCCACGACATCGCCTTCCACCGGGCGGTCGCCGCGGCCAGCGGCAACCCGATTCTGTCGGCGCTCGTCAACATGGTGGCCGAGCAGTTCCGCGAGCAGCGGCAGAACAGCATCAACCGCGCGCAGGACCTCAAGCAGGCCGCCGACGAACACCGCGCGATCTACGTCGCGCTGCGCGCCCGGGACCCCGAGCGCGCCAGCCGCGCCATGCGCGATCACCTCGAGCGGGCGTACCGCACCCAGGCCGAGGAGGACGAGGCGAACACGTGACCAGATTCCTCTCGGAAGACTTCCTGCTCGAGAGCCCGGCCGCCGCCGATCTGTACCACCGGTATGCGGACGGTCTGCCGATCGTCGACTACCACTGCCACCTCTCGCCGGAGCAGATGGCGTGCGATCACCGGTTCGCCTCGATCACCGAGATCTGGCTCGACGGCGACCACTACAAGTGGCGGGCGATGCGGGCCAACGGCGTGCCCGAGCGCTACTGCACCGGGGATGCGCCGCCATGGGAGAAGTTCGAGGCGTGGGCCCGCACGGTGCCCGACACCCTGCGCAGCCCGCTCTATCACTGGACCCACATGGAGCTGCGGCGGCCCTTCGGCGTCGAGGACCTGCTCTCTCCGGCGACGGCGCGCGGCGTCTTCGACCGCTGCAACGCGCGCCTGAAGGAGGATGGGTTCACCGCGCTCGGGCTGCTGCGCAGTTTCCGCGTGGCCGTCGTCTGCACGACCGACGACCCCGTCGACGATCTCCGGCACCATGCACGCCTCGCGGAGCGCCGCGATCCCGACACCCGCGTGTACCCGACGTGGCGGCCCGACCGGATCTTCGCCGTCGAGGTTCCGGGCGCGTTCAACGCCTACGTGGCGAAGCTGGAACAGGCGTCCGGCATGACGGTGAGCGGGCGCTTCTCGTCGCTGCTCGAGGCGCTCAAGGCCAGACACGACGCGTTCGACGCGATGGGCTGTCGCGCGTCCGACCACGGCCTCGAGACGCTGTGGGTGGAACCGGCGACGGCCGCCGAGCTCGACACGGCGTTCGACGCGCTCCGCACCGGGAGGGCGCCGGGGGCCGCCGACGCCCTCAAGCTCAAGTCGGCGCTGCTCTACGAGCTGGCGCGCTTCGACCACGCCCGCGGCTGGGCCCAGCAGTTCCACCTCGGGGCGCTCCGCAACAACAACACGCGGATGCGCCGCACGCTCGGGCCCGACACGGGCTTCGACTCCATCGGCGACTTCGAGGTGGCCCGGCCGCTGTCGCGGTTCCTCGATCGCCTCGACGACACGAACCAGCTCGCGAAGACCATCCTCTACAACCTGAACCCGCGCGACAACGCCCTGCTGGCGGCGATGATCGGCAACTTCCAGGACGGCACGATTCCGGGGAAGATGCAGTACGGCTCGGCCTGGTGGTTCCTCGATCAGCTCGACGGCATGACCGAGCAGATGAACGCCCTCTCGAACATGGGCCTGCTGTCGCGGTTCGTCGGGATGGTGACCGATTCGCGCAGCTTCCTGTCGTACTCGCGGCACGAGTACTTCCGCCGGCTGGTCTGCAACCTCCTCGGCGAAGACGTCCGGCGCGGGTACCTGCCCGATGACCGCGCGCTCCTCGGCCGCATGGTGAGGAACATCTGTTTCTTCAACGCGCGCGACTACTTTGGCTTCCCGCTCGGGAAGGCGGCGGGGGGCGTCACACCCGGCTGAAGGCCCCGGGGTCGAAGCCCCGGGCTCCATGGTGACGGAGACGGCGTGCCGGCGCCTTCGTCGCAGGCCCCTCCGCCGCGCCGCTCGTCAGACGATGTCCGGCACGAAGGTCCGCGAGCCGATGGCTCCCAGCGCCTGCTTGAGCTCCTCGAGCATCGCCTCATCCCGATAGGTGCCGACGATCGCGCCGCCCGATCCCGCGAACTTCGCGCTGGCGCCGCAGTGGCGCGCCGTCTCCACCTGCGCGACTTGCCACGGCGCCAGGTTGTAGATGCGGCGCCTGGTGTCGAAGTTCTCGTTGATGAGCGCGGACAGCCTGTCGTGGTCGCCGGCGACAATGGCGTCGCGGCCCTCCGCGGCGAGCGCCGCGAAGTGCGACATCGCGTCGACGACGAGCGCCTCGCCGCGGTTGAAGCGATCGCGGATGGCGTTGTGGAAGATCTCGGTGGGCTCGCCCATGCTGACGTGGTACGCGACGTAGACGGGCGGCAGCAGCGCCGGGTCCAGCCGCTCGTAGTGATAGCAGGGGAGCCCCGCCACGGCGCGCTCGCGCGCCCGGTCGAAGTCCATGAAGACGAGGCCTTCATAGACCTGGATCACGCGGTCCTGGAGCCCCGCCGTGATGCCCAGCTCCTCCTGCTCGACGCTCAAGACGAACGACGGTTGCGCCTCGAGGGGGATGTCGATCTGGTAGAACTCCAACAAACAGCGCAGCGTGGCGACGATGAGGGCGCTCGACCCGGCCAGCCCGACCTGGCGCGGGATCGTCGTCTGGTAGCGGACGGAGAAGCTGCGGTCATGCAGCGCGATGCCCTGCGCGTCGCAGTACTCGACAAACCGCTTGATGGTGGCCTTGATGAGCCGGATGCCGCCGTAGTACCCGTGGAGGCGCACGTCGCGCGCCAGGTCCCGCACCGAGTTGAAGCGCGCGCGGTCGCCTTCGGCCAGCACGATGTCCACCGAGTCCCACTCGTACAGGACGACCTCGGCGAAGAAGTTCCGCACACTGAAGGAGATGGTCTTTCCGTGGTACCCGTCCGAGGGGTTGCCCAGCAGTCCGGCGCGCGCGTAGGCGCGCTCACGCGTGAGGAACATGAAGCAATTCCTCCAGGTGGCGGCGCAGGGCCTCGCCGTGCCGCGGGTCGGCCAGGGCGAACTCGACGAACGCCTGGAAGTAGGCGTCGAAGTTCCCGATGTCGTAGCGCCGCTCGCCGCCCGTCAGGCGGACGCCGTACGCCTTGCCGCCCTGGCGGATGAGGCCCCGCAGCGCGTCGGTCAACTGGATCTCCCCGCCCTTGCCCGGGGGCGTTCTTTCGAGCGCGTCGAAGACCGCCGGCGACAGCACGTATCTGGCCGCGATCGCCAGGTTGCTCGGCGCCTCGTCGGGGGACGGCTTCTCAATCACGTCCGCCAGCTCGAAGACGTCGCCCGGCGAGACCGGCGCGGCCACGCCGTAGTGCGAGACCTCGTCGCGCGGGACCTCCTCGAACGCGATGACCGCCACCGCGTCCCGCTCGAGGAAGCAGCGCACCATGCGCTGCACGACGTCGCTCTCGGCGTGCATGCCGATGATCGAGTCGCCGAGCGCGACGATGAACGGGCGCCGGCCGACGAACGAGCGGGCGCAGAGCACCGCGTGGCCGAGGCCGAGCAGCTGCCGCTGCCGCGTATAGAAATACTGCACGGCCGATCGCTCGAACGCCAGCTCGGCGAGCAGCTCTTCCTTGCCGGTCTCGCGCAGCGTCTGGATGAGCTCGGCGTTGAGGTCGAAGTGGTTCTCGATCGAGGCCTTGCCCGGGCCGGTCACGAACAGCACCTGCCTGGCGCCCACGCGGGTCAGCTCCTCGACCACGTACTGGACGACCGGCTTGCGGCCGACCGGCAGCATCTCCTTCGGCTGGGACTTGGTGGCCGGCAAGAGGCGCGTGCCCAGGCCTGCAACGGGAACGACGGCGATTTCGATGTCCATGGATCAGCCGGAACAATGCCGCGGTGCCCGATGCGCCGCGCCCCGGCATTCTATCAAGGTCGCAAGCAATCGGCGACAGTGCGCCGCGCACGCTCTGGCGCCGCGAGTACCGGGCGTTCACCATGAACGACGTCAGAATCGGCAGACGCCTGACGCTCGCCCCTCCATGGCGCGCTCTGGCGCTACACCGTCAGGTGAAGAGCGTGCGAGCAGCTTTCCCTACGAGAGCGACCACGGCCGGATGCCTGAGCTTCCTTTCGACCGTGATCGCATAGAACCGCTGGCGGACTCCGTCCGCCCTCCCGACCTCACGAACGCCGTACTTGCGGCGCACGGCGGCCGCGGTGGGCAACGCCACCGGAAACAGGCCCGCCCCCGCTTCGCCGAACGTCTTCATGAGCGCGCTGTCTTCGAACTCCCCGACGATGCTCGGCCGGATGCGCTCTCGATCGAACCACTCGTCGAGCGCGCCTCGTAGCGCCGAGTTCCTTCTCGGCAGCAGGAACGGCGCGCCGTCGACGGAACGCGGGAAGCCCTTCCGGTACGCCGCGGCCAGCCGATCGGTGCCGCACAACGAAACGCCGCACTCCCCGAGAAGGTGGTTGTACGCGCGAACGCTCACGGACGGGCCCGCCGGCGCGTCGGCCAGAACGAGGTCGAGGCGGTAGATCGCCAGTTCCGCGAGGAGCCGCTCGGGGGTGTCCTCCAGACACTCCACGCGCACGGCCTCGGTCAGCTTCAGGATCGGCTCAAGTACACGATAGGCGATGAGTTTCGGGACCACCATCGCGACGCCCACGGTCAGGCGCAGCCTGTGCCCGGGCAACTGGCCACGGACCATATCGAGCAGTTCCTCTCCCAGGCCGACCATCTCGTCGGCGTAGCGGTACACCGAGTGGCCACTGTCGGCCAGCACGATGTTCCGGCCGGCCCGCCTGAACAGCTTCTGCCCGAGGGCGTCCTCGAGCGAGCGGATCTGCGCCGTCACGGTGGGTTGCGACACGTGAAGCTTCTCGCTGGCCCGCGTGACGCCGCCTTCCCGGACGACGGTCCAGAAGACGCGAAGGTGGTGGTAGTTCAGGTACTCCATGCCATGAGAGGATACATTGAAATCGGACTATGTGTCACGCCACAATGACGTAGCTGTTCGCCTGCGTCCGGAGCGTCATGTGCAGGGTGATGACGCGTCCCGTGGAGGAGCAGCGTGGCACGCGGCGGTCGGCACGTCAGCTGAGCCACTCAGCGCGCAGCGCTCCCCCCTGAGGCGGAGTGCCGGCTGGCCTGGAGCGGCTTCATCGGCCGCCTGCCGACCACGATCTTCTCGGCCTTGCTGGCCGCCGTCCTGGGCGTGCTCGCGCTCGCCACTCCCGGCCGGACGTTCGCGCGAGGAAGGGGGGCCCTGGGCGGCCGCGTCGTGGGAGATGTCGTGAGCCTCGAGAGACGGGACATAGCGGCGTCCATTGCGTTGTCCCTCGCCGCAGAGGCCGGAGATCGTCAGACTCGCCGACTGGCGAGGGGCGTTCCGCGGATCCGGCCACGAAGCGGCGCGGTGACGGCAGTCTCCCGCTGCCCGGCCCAGCGCCGGGCGGACGGAGACTGAGTCTTCAGCGTTTCATTCCGCGTCGGCCACGGATCCCCCCTAAGGTAGTGGTATGAGCGACGACGCGCTGGCCTCGCAGGAGCAGGTCTCGCGACGGCGGGCCCGGCGGTGAGGCTGTGGGACGCCTGGAGCAAGTTCGTGATTGGCCTCTTCTTCTCGACCGTGCTCGGATTCCTGGGCGCCATCAGCCTGATGACTTTGATTCCCCACGGGTGCCGGCGATGGCATCTCAGCCGAGCACGCCGGGTCTTCGGAAGGCTGCAGGTGCTGTCGGCGGCCCTCATGGCGTCTGGCCACGGACACAACGACGGCCAGCGGTTCATCGGCGTATTCACCGTGGCGCTGGCGCTCGGCCGCGTGCTGCCAGATTCCGCGGTGCCTTGGTGGGTCATTGTCGTCTGCACCGCCATCATGGGCGTCGCAGCGGTCCGCCGATTGTCGGCTGTGCGGTGGAGTCTCGTGGGAAATGCCGCCATGGGTTGGATCCTCACGTTCCCCAATCGCGGCCTCATTGCCGATGTCACGGCGCTCATCTTGCGCTGGAGTGCCTGACTCGACTTCCTGGGCCCTTCGACGCGGCCAGACCATCAATAAATGTCTATGCATGTGCCACGGAGAAAGTATTTGTTTCTGGTGCGGCTTCGGGTCGATGATCGTCGTAACGGCCGTGCGCAGCCGTGGTGCCCCGGCCGCCCTCGAGGCAACCGCAGCAAGGCGAGCGAAGCCGTGAAGGAGATGGCGATGGCCGTGGTGACGAAGATGACCGTGCGGGCTGTGGGCATGGACTTGACTGACCGCCTGAAGCACTACGTCGAGCGTCGGCTGCTGTTCGCCCTCGGACGGTTCGAGCGGCGGGTGGCCGGCGTCAGCGTCTGGATCAGCGACGCGAACGGCCCCAAGGGAGGAATTGACAAGCGATGCACGATCGCCGCCAGGCTGAAGGGCGCGGGAGACGTCCGGGTCGAGGATGTCGGCGCAGAACTGTCGTTCGCGATCGATTGCGCGGCGGGCCGGCTTCACCGGGCGGTCTCGAGGCGGATCGAACGGAGCCAGGAGATGCGGGCTGGTGGCCTCGGCTGGCGCACCCAGTGACCCGCCGCGTCCAGGAACTGACACGAACCGAGGCGTGATTCCGGCGGGCCGCCGATAGGGAGGTCGGAGTCATGAGAGTGCTGTTGGCTGTTGACGAGGATTCGGTACTTGAAGACGTGATCGAGGCACTGCGCTGGTGCGTGTTGTTCCGCGCGGGGGATGAGGTGACCGTGGTCCACGTGTCCCCCGACTTCGGGTGGTCGCTTCGCCGCCACGGGGTGGAGGAGTGCGCCGAGGCTGTCGAGCGGGAACAAGACCAGAAAGCCGAGCGGGTACTGTCGGCCGCGCGCGGCCTCCTGTCGGGCTGGACGCGCGCAGGGTACTGCCACGAACAAGGACATCCCGCGACCGAGATCCTCCGGGCGGCGCGGCAACGGAAGGTCGACCTCATCGTGCTCGGAGCCCGCGGCACCGAGGAACGAGGCTTCCTCGTGGGCTCCACCGCGCAGAAGGTGAAGGCGCTCGCCGACACCAACGTCCTCGTCGTCCGGCGGGGGAGGCCCCCGGAGGGCCACCCATTCCGGGCGCTGTTGGCGGTTGACGGGTCGGCGGAGAGCACCTGCGCGGTTGAGAGTTTCGCGCGGCTCATGCATGCGGATCGAGCGGCTGTCCGGCTCGTGCACGTGGTCGATCTTCCAGCTACGGTCTGGGATTTGTATGGCCCGGACGAGCCACTGGACGTTGCGTCGCTCCCAGGCGCTGTTCGGAAACAGGTGGATTGCGCCCTCGCGGGCGCCCTCGACGTGCTCCAGGCGCATCGCATCGCCGCCACCACGGAAGTGCGGCGGGGCCCCGCAGCTGCCGAGATCCTCAGCGCGGCGATGGCCTGCGACGCCCACCTCACGGTCGTGGGCTCGCGAGGGGTGTCGGCGATTCGCGGTCTGCTCCTGGGAAGCGCCGCTCAGCGTGTCATCCGCCACGGGACCTGCTCAGTCCTGATAGGCCGCCCTTCCGTGACCACACGTCCGCCGGCGTCTTGAAACCGCGTTCACGGATGTTCTGATTCGCGTGTGCCGGCGGTGATCGTCTTCGACCAACGCCTTGGTGACCTGTTCGTCATCCGCGTTGCCCGGAACATCGTCGCCCCATCCCAGGTCGGCAGCGTCGAGTTCGCCGCCGAGCGGTTCGGCACACGCCTCGTCGTGGTGCTCGGCCACTCCAGGTGTGGAGCCGTTCTGGCGACCATGGATGCACTCGCGCGTCCATCCGGGAGCCAGCCGACGAGTCTCCGCTCGATCGTTGACCGGATCCGGCCGTCGCTGGAGGCGTCGGCGGCGACTGGGCAGTTCATTGACGATGATCCCCTCCTGCGGCATGCCGTTCGGTCCATCCAACATCCGAGCCTCAGCAAACCTCCGCTGTCCAGGGATCTCGCGTCTTCCTTGGTTCCTTCGTTCCCTCCTTCCCGGTCGCTTCCGTTTCCCTGCTGGAAGGGTGGTTCGCCCGCCGGCGGCAACTGCCGGCAGGAATCGGCGATAATGGGCCCGTTTCGGAGGCACGAGGGCGTGTTCGGCCCGAAGGACTCGGCATGATGCGTATCGACAGACTCAGCGCGGGACTGGGCGGCGTGGTGCTCGTGTGCGCGGCCGCCGCGGCCTGGGCGCAGGGCCCGGCGCCGCCGCGGCAGGCCTTCTCGGCGGCTGGCGACAGGGCCGCGATTGTCAGGGTGATGACCGCGGCGGCCGACTGGCAGCTGGCGAACCCGTCGAAGCACGAGCCGTACGACTGGACGCAGGCCGCGTTCTACACCGGGATGATGGCGTTTGCCGGCATCACCGACAGTCCGACCTACGTCGGCGCGCTGAAGGAGATGGGGGAGCGGAACCAGTGGCGGCCCGGCCTCCGCCCCGGGCACGCGGACGACTACGCCGTCGTGGCGACCTACGCGCAGCTGTTCCAGCGGGAGAAGAACAAGGCGATGCTGGGTCCCTCGCTCGCCCTGTTCAACTTCCTGCTCACGCGGCGCTTCGACGACCCGCTGGTCTGGGGCGGCGGCATCGAGAATCGCGAACTGGCCTGGTGCGATGCGCTGTTCATGGGACCGCCCGCGCTGGCCGCCGTGAGCGCGGCCACCGGCGATCGCCGGTACCTCGATCTCGCGGACCGGCTCTGGTGGAAGACGACGGACTACCTGTACGACCGCCGCGAGCACCTCTACTACCGCGACAGCCGCTACTTCGATCAGCGTGAGAAGAACGGCAGGAAGGTGTTCTGGAGCCGGGGCAACGGCTGGGTGATCGCCGGCCTCGCGCGGCTGCTGCAGGACATGCCGGCGGACTTCCGCGGCCGCGACCGCTACGAACAGCTGTTCCGTGAGATGGCCGCGGCCGTGCTCGCCGCGCAGAGCGCAGACGGGTACTGGCGGTCGAGCCTGCTCGACCCGGGCAGCCGCCCGAACCCGGAGACGAGCGGGACAGGGTTCTTCGTGTTCGCGCTGGGCTGGGGCGTGAAGCAGGGCCTGCTCGATCGCGCGACGTACGAGCCGGCCGTCATGAAAGGTTGGGACGCGCTCGTCCGCGCGGTGCATCCGAACGGCATGGTGGGGTGGGTGCAGCAGATCGGCGCCGAACCTGGCTCGGCGGGCGCCGACAGCACCGAGGTCTACGGCACCGGCGCGCTGCTGCTCGCCGGGAGCGCCGTGCACGCGCTCGCGAAGTGAGCCGCCTGGAGCGACGCACATGAGCTGGACCAGGCGGCGATTCGTGACCAGCGTGGCTGCCGGGACCGCCGGCATGAGCCTCGGCGCGCGGCTGCGGGCGGCAGAAGGCGTCGAGGATCGCCTCGGCGCGTTCCCGCTCGCCGGCCTGGTGAAGCAGTTCAGGGAAGACCAGTCGCGCGTCGCCGGCAGGGCGCGGCCGACGGGCATGACACGCGATGCCTACCTGGACGTCATCGGCGGCATCTTCGGGTTCTTCGCTCCACACCAGGATGCGGCGGGTGCGATCATCGACCCGTACGAGCGCGCGGAGAGGCAGTACTCGACGCCGGCGTTCGCGCTGGCCGGCGCAGCGCTGTGTTCGGCGGGCCGCGGCGGGGCCCGCCTTCCCGCCGTCATCCGCGCGATGGCGTGCTCGTGCGCGGCCCTCGCCGACGGGAAGGCGGCGGACGGCCACGCGGACTTCTACACCGTCCTGCTGTTGCACGCGGACCGCTTGCTGGCTCCGCTCGTGCCGGAGTCGGCGTCGACAGCGTGGCGCCGCGATCTCGCGCGGATCGCGCCGGAGAAGATCTACCGCCGGCAGCCGACCGACAAGACCACCAACAACTGGAACCTCGTGGCGGTGGCGGGTGAGTGGCTGCGCACGCGCGACGGCCTCGGCGCGGCCATGCCGTGGATCGAGGCGTCGCTCGATCGCCAGATGGATCTGTTCACGCCGTGGGGGATGTACCGCGACCCCAACGACCCGATGGCCTACGATCACTTCGCGCGCCTGTGGGCGCTCGACCTGCTCGACGAGGGCTACCGGGGCCGCCACGCCGCCGCGCTGGAGACGCTCGTGGAGCGCGGCGCGTGGACGTCGATGTTCATGCAATCGCCCTGGGGCGAGCTGCCGTGCGGCGGCCGGAGCGCGCACCACCAGTGGAACGAAGCCGAGCAGGCGGTGACCTTCGAGTCGTGGGCGTCGCGGTTCGCGACGCGCGGGGACCCGGCCGCCGCAGCCGCCTGCAAGAGGGCCGCGCGCCTCTCGCTCGAATCGGTCGGTCGCTGGGTCCGTCCCTCCGGCGACCTGTGGGTTGTCAAGAACCGCATGGACCCGGCCGCGCGCCACGGCTACGAGTCCTACTCGTTCCATTCGCAGTACAACCTGCTGGCCGCGGCCATGCTGGCGATCGCGTGGTCGCGCGCCGACGATCGCATCGCCGACGCGCCGAGCCCGGCCGACACCGGGGGGTTCGCGTTCGCCATCCAGCCGGCGTTCCACAAGGTCGT
>Ga0102851_10001059_pt1 | contig 15136 bp, 12 predicted proteins | sample Mud3Dept3metaG_FD_79558 | JGI IMG/M metagenome (GOLD analysis project Ga0102851, IMG submission 79558) | Freshwater wetland microbial communities from Ohio, USA, analyzing the effect of biotic and abiotic controls - Mud 3 Core 4 Depth 3... | ecosystem: Environmental > Aquatic > Freshwater >... | reverse complement strand
TTGTCACTTGCCTGATCACAGCCAACATTATTGCCGTCAAGCTGGTTGACCTCTTTGGGCTCATTCTCCCGGCTGCGATTTTCATTTTCCCGCTGAGCTACATCACTGGGGACGTGCTCACAGAGGTCTACGGCTATCGCCAGGCGCGAAAGGTCATCTGGTTGGGTTTTCTGTGCAACGTCATCGTGGTGATCGCGATCTGGATCGCACAGGTTCTGCCTTCCGCGTCTTTCTGGGACGGGCAGAAAGCTTACGAGCGCATTCTCGGCTATACACCGCGGATTCTGTTTGCCTCTTTCTTGGCCTACCTGGTCGGTGAATTTGCCAACTCCTTTGTCCTGGCGAAAATGAAAATTGCCACCCAGGGGCGATGGCTCTGGCTGCGCACCATCGGCTCAACTCTCGTGGGGCAGGGGCTGGATTCCGTAGTTTTCATTGCTCTTGCTTTTGCGGGGACCATCCCGGTCCATGCGCTCACCCAGGCCATGGTCACGCAATGGCTTGCAAAATCCGCATACGAGGCGGCAGCCACTCCTTTCACTTATCTGGTCGTGAATTTCCTCAAGAGGAGGGAGGGACTGGACACCTACGACCATGGAACCAGGTTCAATCCACTCCTCATTTCGGAATAGATGTTTTGTGTTGGATTGAAGATGGTGGTCTCGTAAAACTCGTCACCCCGGTGAAAACCGGGGTCCAGAAAATCCGTAACGGGTTGGAAACACTGGATTCCGGCTTTCGCCGGAATGACAGAAAAGGGCGGTTTCTGATTTCTTGGGAACCCGACAACATTGGCAAGTTTCAAAACCCAGTGGTCAATGCGAGATGATACGGGTATGGACATTCTGACCGAAGAGCAGCGGATGCTGCTGGAGAATGTGCGCAGGGTGACGAAGCAGAAGATAGCTCCTGCAGCAGCGGAACTGGATCGCCGGGGAGAGTTCAGCTGGGAGACGGCATCCCTGTTCTGGGATCTGGGGCTTCTCCAGATGATGCTGCCGGAGGAGTATGAAGGCTGGCCGGTCCACCCCTGCCATACCCTTTGCCTTTGCATAGAAGAAATCGCCAAAGTGTGCGCATCGTCGGCGCTTATGCTGCTCATTCAGGCTGTGGGAAGCTTTCCCTTGATTCATGCAGGGAATGACACCCAGAAAAAGAAGTACTTTCCCATGCTCTCCGAGCAGAGGAAGTTGATCGGCTATCTGGTCACAGAGCCGGGCGCAGGTTCGGATGTGGCGGCGATCACTACCAAGGCCCAAAAACGGAAGCACCATTATACTCTGACAGGACACAAAACCTTTGCCACCAATGGCGGGGTCGCAGGGCTCTATTCCGTTCTGGCCAGGACAGGGGAAAACGATCTCTCCTTCTTCGTTGTGGAAAAGCAGTGGAAAGGGGTGACCATCGGCAGGCATGAGGACAAATGCGGTTTTCGAGGAAGCGATACTTCGGAAGTCCTCCTGGAAGAGGTGGAAGTGCCTGAAGAGAACCTGGTTGGAAAAGAGGGTGGTGGTTTCTTGATTGCCATGGCGGATTTTGATATGTCTCGACCTACCGTGGCCGCCCTGGCCCTGGGGATTGCCGAAGGGGCGCTGGACTATGCGACCGAGTATGCCGGGCAACGCCAGACCTTCGGGAAACCCCTGATCGGGCACCAGCCCATTCAGTTCATGCTTGCGGACGGATTGACTCTTATCGAGGCAGGGAGAGGCCTCATGGAAAAAGCCGCCTTGAACTACGATGCCGGACAGAGGAACACCACGTTGGCATCCATGGCAAAGTACTTCTGCAGTGATGCGGCCATGAAGATCACCACAGACATGGTGCAGGTGCTGGGCGGGTACGGATACATCAAGGGGCACCCTGTGGAGAGGATGTTCAGGGACGCGAAGCTGACACAGATCTTCGAGGGGGCCAATCAAATTCAGCGAATGATCATCGGCCGGGAGATTCTGAAGCAAGGGGTGTGAGCCAATGCCCGTTGTTAGCGGAGATTTACGAGGGCACGGTGAAAGTCCATCTCAACAACATGGTGCGCAGTCTCAAAAAGCTCAACCTCGACTTCCTCACGTCAACCCTTCTTTGAGAGTTTGAAAAAGCGGGGCGGAAATGGAGAGGCCCCAAGGGGTTGGAATTCGGGTGAGCTTTTAGCGCTTTTGAAACCTTCGGCGGACGTCTTCCTGTTCTTGAGGGGAGAGGCTGTCCCAGTTTCGCAGTCGGTCGCGGATTCTGTTCCGATCCTCAGGGGGCAGGGATTGCCATTGCTGGTAGCGTTTTTGATAGCGCTCCTGATCCTGGGGAGGGAGTTCTCTGTACCTGTCCATTCTCCGACGCATCTCCTGCCGCTCTTCAGGGGGCAGCGATTGCCATCTTTGAGACTTCTCCCTCAGGCCGGCTTTATCGTCCGGAGTCAATCCCTGATAGGTTTTCCAATTCCTTTTCATATCCTCATCCATTTGGGGAGGTCCCTGCTGCCTGCGGCTCACGTCGACGCCCGGGGAGGGACTTGGATGGCGATAAAATTGGTTGGCATAAGGGGGATAAGTACGATCCGGTTTGCCCCACGAGAGGTCCGCGAAAACCAGAACCACTCCCATAATAAGCACGATGATCGAAATCCCTTGGCGGCAAAGTGCCCTCAGAGCCTTCTTTTTCATCATGCCTCTCCTGAATGCTAAAGGTGCCTTCTAGATCGATTCGTTGCGATCCAACACGGTCTCCAACTCCTGAAGGGTGTCCAGGTCCTCGAGGAATTCAATGTTCTTTATAACTTCAAGATCCTTCACAACCGCCTGATTTTCTGCGATTGTGCCCAGGGAGTCTTGATCCGTGTCAGGACTTTGGATCAGGTTCATCCCAAACCATCCAAAAGTGATCAGGACAAGGCAAGCTGTTGCCAGGGCAGGCACGAGGCGGCCCGGCCGCACAAGCCATTGCTTCCACCACGACGCTTTTTCCCGCTCCTTTCCCAATTCCTGTTTCACGGACCAAAGGATGGATCTTGCTGTTTTTTCTGAAAGCTCCGGAACAGGCATGGACTCCTTGATGCGTCCAAGGAGGCTGAGCACAGCCTGGTATTCGTCACGGCACCCGGGGCACGCAGTTCTATGCTCTTCCCAATCCCGGCGCTGCTCCGGATCCAGCTCTCCGTAAGCGGCCAGAAGAATCGTGTCATAGCGATCAGGGCAAGCTTTCATGTTCATGCCTCCTCCCAATCCTTGAATTTTTCCCGAAGAAAGTGCGTGGCTCTGAAGAGATGGCTTTTGACGGTCCCTTCTGCCGTTCCCATGGTGCGGGCAATCTCTTGAATGCTCATGCCGTGCAAGGCCTTGAGCTGAAAAGCCAGCCGCTGTTTTTCGGGCAAAGATTTTAGGGACTTTCGAATATCCCTCGACAGTTCTTTCTCGCTTATCGCTTTCAAAGAGCGCTCATGGGCTTCGGGATCCGGTCTTTCTTCAGGGGAAAGTCCCTTGTCTGTGGGATCGTGTTGCCATGGCAAAAAGACCTGTCTCCATCTTTTTCGGCGTCTCGTCGCATCGAGGCAAACATTCACCAGGATCCGATAAAACCAGGTGTAAAAAGAGGAGTCCCCGCGAAAGTTCTCCAAATTTTGAAAAGCTCGCAGAAAAGCCTCCTGGGTCAAATCCTCTGCATCCTGCACATTCCCATCGGTGAAGTGATAGGCGATCGCATAGGCCTTCTGCTGATAACGATGGACCAGTTCTCCGGGGGCCCATGGATCATGCGCCCGAGTCCGGACTACCAGATCTTCGTCTTTCACGCGTGAAAGCGATTCTTCGTTCTCAATCTGAGTGCTTCGACCACTTTGAGGGTTCACACGTCATGCTCATCACATTGGAGTTGCTTGCCGTCAAATCAATCGCAGGTCATTCTATCTTATAACTCCTGGATCCGCAAATTCGACGCGCCCAGACCATGCTCCTCACCGGCTTCGCGCAACCCTCGAAAGGCCGTAATTCATTTTTCCTCCTTTCTAAACCCTTTTGACGCATCTCCTTGAGAAAAGGTTTACTTCAAGCCTCTGAAACCAGGGTTTCTTTCTCAGAGCACCCATGGGGTTCAGCGCTTTTTCAATAGGTGACGCTTTATTGGCTGGGCAGCCGATTCAGGAATTTAAGCGCTCCGTAAGGGAATGGCGGTCCCATAATAAATGGTCATCACTGTGGGTGTGTTCTTGCTTTCCTCTATTTTTGGCGGTAAAATACCCGGCTTAGGTTCGAAAAGGATGAAAGAATCTTTAAACCATAATGGGTCTGTATGGAATTTTTGTGACTTCCTGGGCCATCGGGTCGTCGATCATCAGGGTCATGCCCTAGGGCGGGTCGTTGACCTAGTGGCCGACCTGCGCGAGCATGATCCACCTATCACCGGAGTCATCATTTCCGGTTCTCATAAGACCAGACAACACCTTTCCTGGACCTGGGTTGAGGAGGTGCTGCCGGACGAGGTCAAAGTTCGATCAGGAGCTCTTGACTCTCTTTCGGCGGTGGCCGCGTTGCCCGGCGAAATCCTGCTTCGCAAAGGGTTGCTGGACAAGCAGATCGTGGACACAGAAGGGGCGAAAGTCGTACGGGTCAATGATCTTCAGCTGCGCCGGCGAAATGGACACCTCGTCCTCTCCAGAGTCGACGTAGGCATGAGGGGCCTTCTTCGGCGGTTGGGCCTTCTCCGGCCAACGGCAGCGTTGGTCCAGTGGCTCTTCGGTTACACTTTGCCGGATAACTTCATCGCATGGCGCCTGGTTCAGCCGGTGGGCTCACCGGACATTCTCCGGCTGAAGTTCTCTCAAACGAGACTAGCCCGCCTCCATCCTGCGGACCTAGCCGACATTATTGAAGATCTTGACCGGCCGGAACGGGATCGGGTTTTCCGGGCTCTTGACATAGAGGTGGCGGCCGAGGTCCTTGAGGAGGCTGATCCTAAGCTCCAGGTCCAGTTAATCCAGCACATGCCGGCCGAAACGGCCTCGGACGTGCTTGAGCAGATGTCGCCAAGCGAAGCCACGGACCTCCTCCAGGAATTAGAAGAGCCCCACGCCCAAACGCTCCTTCAGGAAATGGAGCCAGAGGCGGCACAGGATGTCCGATGCCTCCTCACTCACGACGAGGAGACGGCCGGCGGAATGATGACCACCAGTTTTTTCTCTCAGCCCCCGCAAGCGACGGTCAGCCAAGCCCTCGACGCGTTGCGGCGTGAAGCGAGCGACCTCGATGTCATTTACTATATCTACGTGGAGGATCAACAAGGTCAGCTCGTGGGTGCCGTCAATCTGCGTGAATTGCTCACGAGTAATCCCCAGGCACCGCTAGAGTCCATCATGGTGAAGAGAGTGGTTACCGCAGCTCTTGACGACAAACAGAGTGACATCGCGGACTTTTTTGTTAAGTATGGGCTGAGAGCCTTGCCGGTGGTGGATCATGAAGGCCGGATCCACGGAGTCATTCGTTTCAAGAGCTTGCTAGAAGCGGTCGCGCCCCACCTTCGCTGACAGGTTCATAGAGCCGTCCGAAGTCGGCTTACAGCCTTCGAGGAGAAATCACCTGTAGATGAACCTTCGATCCCCAGCATCTTCACTTCGCACAGAACCCCAGAAAACGCCCATGTCGCGGGTAGGCTATTGGAGGCGCCTGGCCCTGATCCTGGCAGTGATTGGCCCTGGCATCATCACTTCGAACGTAGATAATGACGCAGGTGGCATTACCACGTATTCCCTGGCAGGGTCTGAATTCGGTCTCAGACTCCTATGGAGTATGTTGCCGATCACCGGCGCGCTCATCCTGATTCAGGAGATGAGCGCACGCATGGGCGTGGTTTCGGGTAAAGGCTTGGCCGCCCTGATCCGGGAGCAATTCGGAGCAGCCGTCACCTTTTACCTCATGATCTGCATCGTCCTGACGAACCTGGCCAACACCGTAGCGGAGTTTGCAGGAGTCGTGGCATCTCTCGAACTATTCGACGTTCCCCGACATTATTCGGCGCCACTGGCCGCTTTACTGGTCTGGTTCCTCGTGCTCAAAGGGTCTTACAAGACGGTGGAGAAAGTATTCCTTGGGGCCTGTGTCTTTTACGTGGCCTACATCGTTTCCGGTTTCCTTGCCAAGCCTGACTGGGGTTCTGTTTCTCGCGAAATCCTTGCTCCCCGTCCTGATTTTTCAACCGCAGCATTGACCATGGTGATCGGCCTCGTGGGAACAACCATCGCCCCTTGGATGCAGTTTTACCTTCAGGCGGCCGTTGTCGACAAGGGTCTCAGCGCAAAGGACTACCGGATCATCCGATGGGACGTGATCGTCGGCTCGGTGACCGTTTCCCTGATCGCTTTCTTCATCATCCTTGTCTGCGCCGTCACGATTCACGCCCACGGTATCCATATTGAAAGCGCTAAAGAAGCCGCCCTTGCCCTGGTTCCTCTCGCAGGGAAATACGCTGCAGATCTCTTTGCCCTGGGTTTGTTGAATGCGTCTCTCTTTGCGGCTTCGATCTTACCGCTGTCCACGGCCTACACCGTGTGCGAGGCCTTTGGGTGGGAATCATCAGTGGACTGCAAGTTCGAAGAGGCCCCCCAGTTTTACATCCTTTACTCTCTGATGATTGTCCTAGGCGCGGGGTTGGTCATGATACCGAACGCGCCGTTGATCCCGATCATGTATTTTTCACAGGTTCTCAACGGGGTGGTCCTACCGATCATCCTCTTCTTTATGATCCGCTTGATCAACGATCCTTCCGTGATGGGCGAGCATGTCAATAGCCGGTTTGCCAATATTCTCACCTGGATTACCGTAGCGGTCTTTAGCCTCCTGTCGATCACGACGGCCGTCACATTGATTTGGTAAGCCTTGCCCCGGGTTCCATCAAAGCCATTAGCCGGATGCTGAAAAAGGCCCTGCTCACCACAGGTTGCTCAAAACGTTCAGATACAAGACGCCAGGAAAAAGTCATGAGGACTGAGCAAGACAAAAAAATGTTTTTGGAAATTCACTCAGTCCTCATGACTCGTCGCTCAGTCCTTTCTTATTCATGAGGTTGACGATGAAGAGGGCCACCTGATCTGCACCGTTTGGGGGTTGCCTCGGGACGCGCTTCATGGCAAGCAGCCGGGGAAGACTGGAGAGAAAAGACCCCTGGGTGAAATCTCTTTCCTCGATGGCAAGTCCGTTCATGTGATTTTCAATGTATGAGACCAGGACCCTGGATTCTCTGAAGTCACTCCTAGCAATATACCCGAAAGGAATTCCGGCCCAGTAGACTTCTGAAAGGGTGCTGTAACCCACCTTGCCGATGAGGGCGTCCGAGGCGGCGACCAGGTCCGGATGAAAGTAGTCGGAATGATGGGGAAGAAGGAACAGGTTTTTTGTCTTCTTCACCTCGTGGCCGGCCCCCGGGACAATGAAGACGACGTCTTCAAACTTCAGCAATTGATCCAGGAAGGGATAATTCTCCGGAATGCCTCCCATGGTGATCATGGCTACGACCGCGTCAAGAGGAACCCCGAGCCTTCTTCGAGTCTCCTCCCGCGAGGTCCTTGGTTTTCGGCTCACCGGAGAGGTGGTGACGCGGACGTTACGCAGGCAGCAGACCGGTTGAGTCTGAATATGAAAATCCGCTGTGCGAAAGAGTTCTCCAAGATAGGAGAGATGGCCGCGCAGTCCCGCGCACTCGGCCACGTAGTCCTCGTAGATCCAGTCCCATGTGAAATTCTCGATGAGAAGCGAAGGAATCCCTGAGTGCCTGGCCACGAGAATTCCCATGGGCGCAATGTCACAGAGGATGAGCCGGCAACGGCGCTCTAAGACATCATGGGCCAGTTCAGAGATCTTTTCTTTCCGGAAGGGCAGAAATGAGTCCAGCTGCGCCAGGGTTTCTGCGAGATTGATCTTCAAAGAGGTTTCCTGAACAAGGCCGATATCGGTGAGAAGAGGGTGGTATGCAAAAGCCCCTGAAAGGGAATGACGGAAAAACCATTCAGGGACAGAGGTGAAAATTTCAAATTCCTTTTCAGGGTCAAGGTGATGAAAGGCTTCCATCACGGCTGCAGCCCTTGCCGCGTGGCCGTAGCCGTGAGGGGAGATGAAACAGGCGATGCGGTTTCTTTCGAGAGCAGGCATTCTACGATCGGGGTAGCAGGTTTTTATAGCGCATGATCGTTTTCTTCAGAGAGTGCAGCAAAGAGCTAAGAGCAGAGAGCTCCCTGCTCTATGCTGAAACGTCTTTCACGGGAACGGTGGCCTTGTAAAGGGTGGCATTACCCTCTATCGCGACCTCTTTCACCATGGCCGGAACAAGGAATGAAGACCCACGGGAAACCGCAAGGACCTCGGCCATTGCCACGTCTGTGATTTCGGCACTTCCCTGAGTGCAGATCATGATTTCAAGAGATCTCCTGCCTCTCTCATGGTATGGCGCTCCTTTTTGAAGGGAGAGCCTGGAGAGAAGAAATTCTTTTGCAGGAGTGGGATACAGCCATTCCGCTTTTCCTCGGGCTTTCGGCTTGATGAGGTTTCGGGAACTCTCCTCGCAGCGGAAGATTTTAAGGAGCTCGGGGACATCCGCATGCTTAGTGGTCAGTCCTGCCCGGATCACGTTATCCGAGTTGGCCATGAGTTCCACCCCGGCGCCTTGAAGGTAGGAATGGAGCTCGCCGGAATCGATATAGAGCGCCTCGCCGGGCTCGAGATGGATCAGGTTCAGAAGGAGAGGGGCAAAAACACCCATGTCATCGGAAAAACATCGATGAAGCCTGATCATCCATCTGAAAACAGGATCCGTGGAAGCAAGGTTCTCGGAAACCAAGATCAATTCGGAAATGGCTCCCTTGCGATCTTCCGGCTCCAACGCCATGAGGGCGGAAAAAAATTTGGCAAGACCCCGCGTCGTTCTATTCTTGCGAAGCAGGCGGATCGGTGCAGCAAGAGAAGAAATGGGAGCTCTTTCAAAGAGGGCAAGGATATCATCGACCTTGCGGAAGCCTTTCAGAGCATCAAAGGGGGTCAGAGCACAAAGGATTTCGGGTTTGTGGTTTCCGTCCCTGTAATTGCGTGCCGGATCGTCCAGGGTGATCCGGAGACGGTTTTCTTTGGCAAAACCTTGGCGAGCCTGAGGAAGGTTTGGGTGAGCCTGAATGGATAGAGGCATGGTTGCTGCGAGGATCTTGAACAAGAAGGGCAATTGGTTTGAAAACTTCTTGGCCACCTCCTTCCCGAGAATATTTTCGGGATCCCTCTGAATCAAATCCGGAAGAGAGATCCACGCGCCGTCCCAATGGGCTTTGGAAATCCCTTTGGGATGGACTCCCATCCAAAGTTCTGCCCTGGGACTGGCAGAGGGAGAAGGTTCTCCCAGGAGTTCGGGGATGAAAGTCTTGGACCCCCAGGCATACTCTTGAACAGGGTTTTTGAGTAAGGCGATCCTTTTCAAAATTGTCTCTTCAATAGCGGCGGTCAGCAAAATTTTATCGCTTCTTGCAAGATTAAGCCACGCTTTTTCTCTTTGCACCCTGCTTTTGATGTCTTTATTGACTGTTTAGCTTTCTTCGACTAGATTTAATAGCATATTATTATCATTAGCAACATTGATGGTCCCGTAAAAAGTCGTCACCCCGGTCAAAACAGGGGTCCAGACATTCTGTAAGTGCTCGAAGAACCTGGATTCCGGCTCCCGGTTTTCACCGGGACGAGTTTCATTCAACCGGAATGACGAGAAACGACGTTATTGGACTTTTTACGAACGCATCAACATTCAGTTGTGTGAATTGCTGCCCAGGTAACGTTTCGTGATCCCGAAACGAAAGGGATGAACATGTTTATCTTCGTATCTGAAGAGACTCACCAGGACGGTCATGTGCTCATCAAGGATGGAACCTCCGGCAACTGGATTTATGTGGTGCTTTCGGGGGCTGTGGAGATTTCCAAGACGATCGACGGGAAGAAGTACGTGATTGACGTGCTCCGGCCCGGTGAGGTTTTTGGCGAAGTGGGTTTCATTGGAGGGAAGAAAAGGACAGCCACGGTAACGACCATCGGCCAGACCGTGATTGGGGTGGTCGATCGCTCTTCGCTGGATGCGGAATTCAACAAGCTCTCGTCCGATTTCAGGGCGATTCTCCAGGCCATGTCGAACCGGTTTGAAAAAATGGTCAACCGGGTTGTGGAGTTCTCCTCCAGGACCGATATGCGGCTCCAGAAGACTCTCTCTCTGACTTACAAAGATGATCAGGCGTTTATCAGTGCCTACACGAGCAACATCAGTACTGGCGGCCTGTTCATAAAGACTGAAAAGCCCCTCCGGCTGGGAGATCAGTTCTTGCTGAGGCTCCAGCTTCCGGCTCTCCAGGAACCTCTCAAGGTTTCGTGCGAGGTCGCGTGGGTCAGAGGCCCGGCAGAAGCAACCGCAAAGGAGCCGGCCGGAATGGGCATTAAGTTTATTGAGATGAGCAAGGGAGATCGCGAGGCCCTTAAGCAGTACCTCGGCAAAGTCACCAAGGGCTAAGTGCTTCGATTCGCAAATACAGGGATGTGTTTTTTGGCCCGCAACCGATAAGTTGCTCCCTCCGCACTTAGTCGTGAGGAAACAAATTCGTCATCGAGTTTGTGACTCGATGGACTAAGGAACTAACAAAGAGAACGTGTCTGGGTCGTTTATATGAATCAGATCTCTTGTTGCACAAGGCGAGGTTTTTATTTTTTTGAGGGGCCCCCGTGGCTTCGGGGTTGGTGAGACCACCCCGCCTGACCGATCAAATCCGGGGCCATGGGCAGATGAAGAGCTCATGGCCCCTCGGTTTTTCATGGAGGTGAATGTGTCCTGGGAACTGACTTACGTTGAGCGAAGAAAAAATCTCGAAGATGCCCTCAGAGCGGTGAAGCGAGGGGCCAAGGTCTTTCTGGGCACGGCGTGCGCTGAACCGCAGTACCTGGTCGAGGGGCTCATCGATAGAGCCGGCAGGTTGCATGACGTTCAGGTTCTTCATTTCATCACCCTGGGGGATGCGCCTTACACGGAAAAGCGGTTTGACATGCGGTTCAGACACAATACCTTTTTTGTCGGGCCGAACACCCGTGATGCCATTAACGAGGCCCGAGCCGACTACACCCCTGTCTTCATATCCGAGATCCCAAGTCTTTTCCGAAAAGGAATTGTCCCTATCGATGTAGCCCTGGTCCAGGTGTCTCCTCCGGACCGACATGGATATGTGAGCCTTGGCATTTCCGTGGATATTGTAAAAGCGGCGGTAGACTCCGCGCGAATGGTCATAGCGCAGGTGAACCGCAACATGCCCAGGACCCTTGGCGACACCTTCATCCCTGTTCACAAAATCCACACTTTTGTGGAGCACGACGCCCCGCTCGTGGAGTTCCGTTATCCTGAGCTGGATGATGTGGGAAGGGCGATTGCTCGGAATGTGGCCAAGCTGGTGAGCGACGGAGACACGCTGCACCTGGGCTTCGGGCACATCCCCTACGGGGTCCTGAGGTTTCTGTCGGACAAGAAGGACCTGGGAGTGCACACGGAAGTCGTTTCCGATGACTTCATGGACCTTATCGAGCAAGGGGTGATCACGGGGGAACGCAAGACATTGAATCCGGGACAGGTGGTATGCAGTTTCTGCATCGGAACCCGCAAGATCTTTGACTATGTTCAGGACAACCCCCGGATTGGTTTTTATCCTGCCGAATACATCTACAATCCCCTGGTCATTGCCCAGAACGAACGGATGGTGTCCATCGGGAGTTGTCTGGAGGTGGATTTGAGCGGGCAGATCTGCTCAGAGTCCAAAGGGTTCCACTTTTACAGCGGCATCGGGGGCCGGCTCGATTTCATCCGGGGAGCCGCGATGTCAAAGGGCGGCAAGTCCATTATGACCCTGCCGTCCACCACGAAGGACGGAAAGCAATCACGAATCAGCGCCCATCTACAGGAAGGGGCAGGGGTGGTGGCTACCCGTGGGGACGTTCAGTATGTGGTTACGGAATACGGAATTGCCTATCTTCGAGGAAAAACAGTACGAGAGAGAGCCATGGCCCTCATCAATATCGCTCACCCGCGTTTCCGGAGTGAGCTGCTGGAGGAAGCAAAGAAGCGTTCCTATGTGTATCCTGATCAGATCATGGTTCACACGGAAAACCATGCTTATCCCGAAGAAGAAGAATCCAAGGAAACCCTTTCGGACGGTTCTGTGATCACCGTTCGCCCTATCAAGCCCACGGATGAACCGCTGCTCCAGGATTTCTTCTACTCCCATTCCGATGAAACGGTGTACCTCAGGTATTTTCGCCAGGTGCGGGCTCTGCCCCACATCACCGCTCAGGCGATGGTCAACCTGGACTACCAGGAGCGCATGGCTTTCGTGGCAACGCTTGGGGAGATAGGCCTTGAAAGGATTATCGGTGTGGGTCGGTATGAGGCGGAGAGAGAGGATCGAGGAATCGTGGAGGTGGCCTACACGGTCCATGAAGATTACCAAGGACGAGGTCTCGGTACCTTGCTCCAGCAACACCTTGAAAGCTATGCCAAGCGCAAAGGGTTTGTAGGCGCAGCAGGGTACCTCTTCCAGGACAATGTGCCGATGCTGAAAACGTTTGCGAGGAAAGGGGCTTACAGCGGGGAGATCCTTGAGGACGGAATTCTCCGGGTCGTAAGATACTTCGACGCACCCTCCGATTAGGCAACACCCCAGATTTTCCTTTTGACAAGGGAAACAGGGAATGCTATCTTTACTTACCGGTAGGTAAACAGGGCTTCAGATAGCGATTCATCTTTTTTGACAGCGATTTTAGCTGAAAAAGGGCGCCAACATAGTGGAACAACAGGTGGAACGAAAAGGAAATAATGAGCGGGGTGTCAGGAAAGCGCTCCTCCTGGAAGGGATCTATCTTTTTGCAGAAAAAGGATACGCGAGCACTTCGGTTCGGGAAATCGTATCTGCTGCCGGGGTGACCAAACCGGTTCTCTATTATTATTTCCAGAGCAAAGAAGGCTTGTTTCAGGCCATTCTGGATTCGGCGGCGGCGGAGCTAGAGGTCATGCTGGAAGAGGCCCTGCAAAAACCGGGCACAGCTCTTGAGCGCATCGTTCATCTTTTTCGCCGCATCTATCAGGGATTGATGGAGAATGTGCAGCTTTTCAAGCTCATCAATCATTTGTTTTTCGGGCCTCCTCAAGGAGTGCCCCGTTATGACATCGAGAGGTTTCACCGCCGGATGGTGGAGGTCATCAAGGAGATCTACCTGGGAGGCCTCAGACAGGGTGAGGTCAGGGAGATTGATCCGGAGGAGGCGACGCTCCTCGTGCTCGGAGTGACCGACTACTGCTTTCACCTTGATTATCTCCACCCGGAATCCATGGATCCGGACAGAGCTGAGAGACTGCTGCGCCTCGCCTTTGGGGGCCTGTCAAAAAGAAAGGATGGTTGAGTCATGGGTCGATTATATGGAGGTGGTTTCCAAGCCCTTCTGTTGCTTCTGATGATTGGACTGGGTGCGGGGTGTACCCAGTCGGAGAGCAGTGCCAAGCCTGAGAACAACCAGAATCAGAACAAAGCGGTCAAGGTTTCCGTCGTGCAGGTTGAGCCCGCCCCCATGAAGGACATTCTTGTACTGCCTGGAGAGACTGAAGCGTGGCAAGACGTGCGGGTCGCTGCGGATTTGGCGGGTCGGGTCGAGTGGATCGGCCCGAAAGAGGGTCAAACCGTGAAAGAGGGAGATCTGATCGCGAAAATCGACGTGGCCGCTCTCAAAGCGGCGTGCGATCGAGCGGAGGCGGCACTCAAGCTTGCTGAGGATCTCTGTGAGAGGCGTAACAAGCTTTTCGAGAGAAACATCATCAACCAGGAAGAGCTGGACAAAAGTCAGACCGAGAGAGCTCTTGCCCGGGCCAACTTCAGGCAGATGCAGATCGAGTACGAACGGGGCTTTCTGAAGGCCCCCCTGACCGGCAAGGTCAATCACCTCTTTGTCGATGAAGGGGAATTCGTGGACAAGGGCAAGCCCTTTGTCGACCTGGTCAACGTGGACAAAATAAAGATCAATGTGAATGTCCCGGAGCTCGATGTGCGCTACCTCAAGATCGGCCAGAAAACCATGGTCCGCGTGGACGCGTTTCCGGGTCGGGAACTTTTCGGAGTGATCGATTTCGTGGCCTACAAAGCCGACCCTGCAACGAAAACCTTTCACGTCAAGGTCATTGTGGACAATCCGGGTCACGACATCCGGCCGGGCATGATCGCCCGTGTGGCTTTCCTCCGCCGCGTTATTCCCGACGCCTTGACAGCACCCATTTTCTCCATTGTGGACAAGGGTGGGGAGCGTATCCTATTTGTGGAAAAGGATGGGGTGGTCCAGGCTCGTACCATCTCCATCGGTGCGATCGAAGGTGACAAGGTTCAGATCACCAAGGGAGTCCAGCCCGGGGATAACCTCATCGTCACCGGCCAGACTGAAGTGGAAGAGGGGATGAAGGTCCAAGTCCAATGATCGTCAACGAGCTTGCGCAGAAACGGCCGGCCGCCGTCCTTTCCCTTCTCGTCGTCCTCGTGATCATAGGGACCTACTCCTATCTCACGCTACCCCGCGAATCTTTCCCGGATATCACCATTCCCTATGTCTTCGTCACCACCACCTATGAAGGGGTGGCGCCTGAGGACATGGAGAAACTGATCACCATTCCGATTGAGAGGAAAATAAAAGGAATTTCAGATCTGGAAGAAGTCCGATCCACTTCCGCAGAGGGCATTGCCACGGTGGCTGTGAAGTTCCTCCCCGGAGTGAACATTGATGACGCCCTTCAGAAGGTGAGAGACAAGGTGGACCAGGCCAAAGCGGATCTGCCTCAGGATCTGCCCGATGACCCGGTGATTCAGGAAGTGAACTTCTCCGACATCCCGGTTATCCGTGTGGTGCTCTCAGGATCCTTCACCTTACGCCGGCTCCAGAATTTTGCGGATGATTTGAAGGACAGCATCGAATCGATCCCCGGGGTCTTGAGTGCCAGAATGACCGGCGGACTGGACCGGGAAATCCATGTGGAGTTGGACCTCGACCGGGTAGGCGCTTACAACGTGCCCTTCTCCAGCCTGATCAGCGCGGTGACGCGCAGCAATGTCAACATGCCGAGCGGGAGC
>Ga0102851_10001057_pt1 | contig 15142 bp, 12 predicted proteins | sample Mud3Dept3metaG_FD_79558 | JGI IMG/M metagenome (GOLD analysis project Ga0102851, IMG submission 79558) | Freshwater wetland microbial communities from Ohio, USA, analyzing the effect of biotic and abiotic controls - Mud 3 Core 4 Depth 3... | ecosystem: Environmental > Aquatic > Freshwater >... | reverse complement strand
TGTGGCAATTCACGCAGGGATCGTTATGCACGGCATGGCTGCCGGTTGCGGGGCCGCTCGCGGCGATCGCAAGACTGTGGCAGGCCGCGCAGCCGTTGCCGGTCGTGCCCCAGGTCGGGGTGACCGCCGTACCAATGCCGTATACGTTGGAGTGGCAGCATGCAGCCGAGCAGGTCGCATAGCCGGAACCTGCGGCATGCTTCGCATAATTTGCCGGGTAGCCGACGTTCGCTATGTCGATATTGCCGTCGGCATGGCTCGTGGTCGGTTTTGACGTTGCCGTGGTCCCTGCGGTGTGGCAATCCACGCAGTTGGTGTCGTTATGCAGGGCGTGGCCGCCGGTGTTTGGACCGTATGCGGCAATCGCTTCGCTGTGGCAGGCAGAGCAGCCATTGCCGGAGGTGCCCCAGATCGGGGTGACCGCCGTACCAATGCCGTATACGTTGGAGTGGCAGGATGCAGCCGAGCAGGTCGCATAGCCGGAACCTGCGGCATGCTTCGCCACGTTCGCCGGATAGCCGTTGGTCACGTCGATGTCGCCGTCAGCATGGCCCGTCGACGGCATAGAAGTCCCTGTCGTTCCCACGTTGTGGCAGTCCGTACAGGTGGTATCGTTATGCAGTGCGTGGCCGCCGGTGTTCGGACCCGTTGACCCGATCGCAACGCTGTGGCAGGCAGAGCAACCTGCTGCCGTGCCCCAGGTCGGGGTTGCCACCATGGTATCAGCGTAAGCGCTCATGTGACAGGTCGCTGCCGAGCACGACCCGAAGCCGTTGCCCGGATATCCCTGCGCTGAAAGTGTATACGAGTTCGTAACCTCGATGTTCCTGTTGGCATGGGTCGCTCCGCTGTGGCAGGAATCGCAGTTCGATCCAACCGCGGCTGCAAGATGCCTCGTATGGCTGCCCGTGCTCATCAGAGACGCATTACCCTGAACGCCGTCTGAATTGTGGCAGTTGCCGCACACGACCGTGCCGGTCCAGGTCGGGGTCTTGTATTCGCCAGGCAGGCCTGTCAGCGGTCCACCGGTCGCTGTCTGGACCGTGCTGTGGCAGTACAGGTTCGAACACTGCAGGTTACCGCCGTAGGTCGCTGTCGTCGGAGGGGTGCCGATGACGGTATAGGTAATCCTGCTCGTGGTGTCGTAGTTGCCTCCCAGTGATGCCGACCCGAGCTTGAAGCCGATATTGATCCTGAAATCGCCGGTTTCCTGAGAAGTCATGCCGCCGGTATGACAATTGTCGCAATTATAGCCGGGCAATGCCGTGTGCTTGAGATGGGCTCCGGCTCCCGGGGACTGCGAAACCACTGCATTACCGTTCTTGTCGATTACTACCAGCGTACCGGCGTCCACCGGAGGGCTGCCGTGACAGGAGTTGCATTCGCCCTTGAAGCCCTCTGTGTGAATGTGACAGCCGGTGCATTTCTGGCCGCTCGCGATGACCGCTGGATGGTTAGGACCTTCCTGGATCGATCCGGTGACACCCGTCCGGTTGAACGATTTTGTCTGGGTATGGCAGACCTGGCAGATGCCGGTCACGTTCGAAGGATCTGTGCTCGATGCGTAGGAGTTCGGCCGGGAACTGTCGCTCGTAAAGAACTTCACCGTTTTGGCAACGCCGCCGGGCGTCGCCATCTGGCCGAGCACCATGGATCCGAGCCGGACCGCGAAGGGGCTTCCCGCTGCGGCATATCTGGGGTTGACGGCGCTGATCACGGTGAAGGAATTCGCGGTATTCGACTTGATGCGGTACATCTTCGTCGGATAGGCCGTGTTCGGCACCAGCATATAATCGATCCAGGCATCCGCGACGAGCCCGGGCGCGGTCACCATGATGGTCGTCTGGGGGGCTCCAACGATCGACGAAGGGGTCGTTGCAATGGTGCCGGTCAGGAGATCCGCCGTCGGGTCCGTGGGATAACCGCTCACCTGGTCCTGATAATGCGGGTTGTGACAGACGCGGCACTCTATGGTCCATGCCCCGTAATTGCCCGACATATTCTGACTGGAATGGGTCTTCACGATGTAGCTGCTGTCCGTCATCGTCGACGGATTGTGACAGCTCGTGCACAGGTTGTTAAAATAGGTTTCATCGGTCGTGGTCGGCTGGGTGGCCCAAGACGGCGTGGGTCCCGTCGTATCGTAATGACAGGTATTGCACGTCATCGCCATGGGTATCGTGTTCTGCCCATTGTGCGGCGGATCAACAGCGAAGGCGTCGTATGCGGCAATGAACAGACCGAACAGCGCAATCAGTATTGAGCTCATGAGTAAGGTATATTTCTTCATGGTCACCGCTCCTTCTTGCCGAGTACGCCTCGTGATAATCGTCATATTATAATCCCAGGTCCCCAACCGCTATGTTGATCCCATTCTTCGCATCCTCGAACGGCGAGACCGCATACAGCAGCGCACCGGAAGCGCTGAAGATCCGCACCGTTCCTCGCTCATGGTCCGCATCGCTGTACGCTGCTTCCTTGTCCTTGCCGTCCTTCTTCTTGTTGTTCTTGCTGTTCAGTTTGTCTTCGTTCTTGCCCTTTTCATCATCGTCATCGTCCGTGTCCTGGTCGGCCCGTTTCGGCCCCCTGGCCGTAATGATCTCGGCAGTGCCGTCCCCATCCAGATCTGCGGCCGCAAGATTGACGCCGTACCGGTCGGACACCTTGAACTGGGACTGGGACCCGTCGGCCTTGATCATCGTGACCATGGGCTGGTCGTCGATCGTCCCGGCAATGATCTCACTCTTGCCGTCGCCATCGATGTCGCCCGCCGCTACGGTCGCGCCGTAGGATCCGGGCAGTGAAATATCCTTCAGCCAGGAAGCAGACCAGCCGCCGATCTTCGACGTTGTGTCGATCCTCCAGACCTTGATCAGCGCCGGGTTCTTTTTGCCGAGGCCCGGGGCCGTCACGATCACGGGCTTGCCGCTCCCGTCGATGTCGGCCACGGTGATGTTCGCGCCATATGCAGAGGGATAGGCGGTGAACTCAATGCCCGTGGCAACCATTTTTTTCTGTTCCGTATTATAGGCATAGGCCGCTATCCTGCCGACATTGTCCACGCCGCCGGCCGGGGACACCAGTATCTCCGCCTTGCCATCCCCATCGAGGTCGGCCGCAACCACGCGAACGCCGTGCTTGGTCGTGAAGGGCACGAACTCGGCGGCCAGTGTCTTGTCAGCGCGGAATATCCGCACGGTCGCCGGATTGTTGGGTCCGTCCCCTGCGCCGACAATGATCTCAGCCGCGCCGTCACCGTCCACGTCTCCCACCGCCACGTTGGCGCCATAGCGGGTGGTCAGAGCGACCAGATCGAACGTCGCCGGGGCGCCGGTGTTCTTGTACACCTTGAGCAGGGCGTCGTTCCTGATGCCCGGCCCTTTGGCAACCACAATATTCTTCTTCGCGGCAAGCTCCTGCCATGATAGGTATTTGCCGTCGAAGGTCACCTCGCCTTCCACCAGGGTCTTGGCCTGGGGCAGGGGCGCTTTATATCCGGCCACGGAATCGAAGGTGACGGTGTAATCGCCGGCCGGCGCGTCTTCCATGGTCCAGGCCGATCCGCTGCCGGTATAGGACGCCGGTCCGCTGATCGCAAACTTCGCGTCAGGCCGGTTCGTGTTCACGGTGATCTTGTTCGACACGGAGGTGATCGTGAGGTTCACGGTGATCTTGCTGCCGGTCCCAATGGCTCCGGGCGCTGACACTGTCAGCAATCCGGTGTGGGAACCGACCGGCAGGCCAGCCGTGTTTACGGAAACGGTGGTTGCTGTTGAGGGCGCCGCTGCCGATGCAGTGCCTGCGGCAGGGGCTACCGTCAACCAGGAAGGAGCGTCGGATGCCGCGCTCCAGGAGACAGGACCGGTCAGGTTGTCGACCGCGATCGAGATGCCCTGAGAATCCGGGGTCGTCCCCTTCCTGGCGGTAAAGTTCAGCCATCCGTTGCTGATGTTCAAGACCGGGGACGGAACCACATTGACGGTCACATTGACGGCCTGCTTCAGTCCAAATCCCGAGTCGAGCGTAATCGTTCCGCTGTTTGTAGAACCGGCTGAAAACTTCGAGATGTCCACGCCGACCGCAAGACCACCCGCGCTCTTGGGAGCGACGGGGTCCTGCTTCCCAAGCATGATCCAGGTCTGGTCCGCTATGGCGCTCCAGTTCAGCGTGCCGCTGCCGGTATTCGATATGACAATAGTCTGCGGGTCGGGATTGCCGGCATACTGTGTCCCGACAAAGGTCAACGAAGCCGGGTCTGCACCCATGGTCACGAAGCCGTCCAGGGCATAGACATCGACGCGCCCTTTGTTCTTCTCACCGCGGAACGATACAACATAGACGAGGCCGTTCTTGCTCACGGCAACGCCCATGGGAGTGTACATTGGTTTTGCGGGATCATAGAGCGCAGCCGTGGCGGCAGAAGTGCCGTCTGCTGCATTAAGAATATGCACGACATTCTGACCCGAATCGGACACATAGAGCATGCCGGCACTGTCGACAGCAATGCCCACAGGCGACGTGATCTGCCCGATCAGGTTTCCGAACTGGCCGAATGAGCGGAGGAACTGCCCGTTCTTATCAAAGACCTGAATGCGGGCTCCGTCAGTAGAACCGCTGGAGGTAGGAACTTCAGGATAATCTACAATATAGATCTCGCCAGCCGAACCGGCAGCGTCGTTCACGGCAATGCCGGTAGGCCGCTTGAACAACCCGCTGGTGCTGCCGAACCCGCCAAAAGAGAATAAACTTCCCGTAGAAGGATCATATACCTTTGCGAGATGAGAAACGGTATCGACGACATAGACTTTGCCGTCCGAACCGACAGCAATATCGTTCGGATAGCCGACCTCGCCCGCGCCGATGCCCAGGCTGCCGGAAAGGACCAGGTCCGGGGTATAGATCCTGATAGAATTCTTATAGCCGGTCTTCTTTCCCGATGCGCCGGAGCCAACATAGATCATGCCGGCCGCATCCACGGCAATCCCGACAGGATAGGGCATCGAAAAAGATCTCAGATACTTGCCTTCGCTGGAATAGAGAACAACCAAATTCTTGGCCGCCTCAGTGACATACAGAGTCCCCTTGGCATCGACAGCGATCCGGGTCGGGCCATCTATGTGATCAGTGATGGAAGCGATCCACGCAGGGGCTGCTGAGACAGCGCTGGCCGCGACCATGACCGCCATCATCAAGAATATCGACAATTTGAAAATCTTCATAACCACCTCCAGGACCACCTGCACATTGTAGTATCTGCGTAGTATCTGCCTGCCCGGGCCACCTGCAGTATGACCTTATTTTTCATTTGTCGTGACACGCCCTGCACATATCGCTATTTGAATTGCTCATTGCAAGAAACGGCACTATGGATGGATTATGGACCGAGTGACACGTCGCACACTCGATCCGTCTTCCGGTCGCCCCAAACAATCTCAGTTCGCTCCTGGTGGGCTCGTTGAAGTAACCCGGCTTGCCTGCAATCCACTCAAAGGATATCGGATGGTCGTTGCTCAGATCGATCGTACCGCCGCCGGATGTCGCATTGCCGATATTTGCTCCAAAGGCGCCGAAGCCCCCGCCGTCGCTGATCGAGCCTGGCAGCGTTATGGAAGAGTATGGATCCAGTGATACCTCGGGATTGCCCGCACCAGGGGCATTCAACAGCGTGCCCACGGCAATGGATGTGACGCCGTCATGACAGCTCATACACATCATGCTTATCCCCGTAGGTCTTCCGTCTCCCGTATCTGGCGCCACGGTCGTTGAAGAGGAAGCAGTATAAGGCTTGTAGCTGTACCCGGCAGGCGGTGAACTTACCCTGTTCCATAGCAAGGTGTTGGTCTGCGAGTCTTGCGACGCCCCATGAGGCGTGTGACAAAAAACACAGATTTCATCGATTGTAGCACCCCATTGTCCGGCTGGTCCAACCTGAAACTGACCGGCAAAAGGGGTGCCGGTACCGGTCGCATTGCTGACGGAGAAATCATGCTTGCTCCTGGCAATAGAAGCAGCTTCCGAGTCCGAGACACACACGCTGGCTGCAATAATCACCAGACTTGCTATATAGAATAAGTTCTTCATAAAAGACTTTGTCATAATGTATAACTCCTTGTAAAAATTGTCTTATTCAGACATGGGAACCTGACCTATATGACCTTTATAGCAATTTCTAAAGTTAAACAAATTTGCAATATGCATACCATTGGACTAATAAAATATTTATTCATATATATCAACTAATTACATCAGTGGCTAACCATTGCAATCTATACATAAAGGATATTCTGAGTGTATATGCTCATGGAAGTGTTGGTTTACAATCTATTGTTGGAAAAATATCGACTCTACATTAAAACCATCCTAATACAAAGGTAGCAATAGCATAAGCTTATCGCCAAGCTCATAAAGAACCAGACGCGAAATGGGTCGTCATAGACTATCTCGAGCAGGAACCAGTGAAAAGAAACCGAGGTGCCGGTCTCCTTAACTGTACGCTGATCGCCTCCCTTCACGATCTCCCTGCGGTACCTCGGCCTCTCCAGATCATAAGCACGGACAGTCTCTTTGCCCTTTTTCAGGAAATTGTTCGGAAGAATACTGAAGATAGATTTTGCGGAAAAGACAATTCTGATGGTCTCGTAAAAAGTCTTTATCCCTGTTCCGTTCATGCTTCGACAGGCTCAGCACGAACAGAAAATCATAAAGTTACGCCGTTCACCCTGAGTTTGCCGAAGGGTTCAACCGACTCATTACGACAACATCAATTTTCACCCAGGGAACAACTGGACGGGGAGAGAAGGTGATTAATGAGCTGTCTGCAAGAGAACGATGTTCAGACAGGAGATCATTTCAGGATGAGCTTGAAGAAACGGTTCATGATGGTCCCTGCAATAGCACCGAGCACGGCGCCGAAACCGGCGAGGAACCCCATGACCACCACAAGGACGAGGGTGACAGCCAACCAGTTCTGGCCGCAGTCCGGGCCGAACATCCTGGTCACGTCCTTGACCGCCGCATCGCGCCACGTGCCCTGCAGGGAACTGGACAGGACATAGTCCATCGAGACCGCAGCCCCGAGCGTGATGACCGCACCGAGCGCCGCTCCGACGATAACGGCTTTTTTGAGACCCGTGTCACTCACCATTCATCCCTTCGTATAGTGCGCGACTCAAGAAACATACATTTTGGACCATTCGTACTAAAGTTGAAAAGACATCATCCAGAGAAAAGGCCCTTCATTCAACGCAGAAAAACTATGATTGAATTATGATGAGCGCTGTCAACGACTCGTTTCATAAGAAATCATAAGCATATCAGCGTAACGCAGCGTTGCATACTTTGTTTTCGGAGGCTGATGACCCTCGCTTTCAATTTAAACCTACATTTTTTCTTCGTTCCGCTCCAAACTCCGCACTCCGAACTTACTTCAGTATCTCCCCGGTCTTCCTCGACCACAGCAGGAGGTCCAGGTGGTCTATGTCAATGCCGATCTCCTCGGCGAACCGGGCCAGTTTCTTCTCGATGGCAAGGTAGCCCTTCCGCGTGGTCGGCTTGAGCCGCCTGTTGATCACCCCCATCTCGCGGAGGCTGTTCACGATGTGCTTGTCCAGGATCGCATAGCCGCGGAAGCCGATGTTCCGCAGGAAATGGCTCGACTCCTTATAACCCAGGCCCTTGATCGCCTTGTTCTTCGCCAGGAAATCCCGGCGCGCGATCGGGTCATCGAAGGAATCGAGAAGTTCGCGCAGCTTCAGGCCGCAGGTCTCTTTCAGGTATTCTCGGGTGCAATGGATGTACGACGGCCGGAGCCGCCAGAACCGTACCCGGTGTTTTCCCGCCCGCTCCTGCAGTTCCTTTTCGCTGCCGGTCAGGAGGATGTCCCGGAGCGCGGCGATGGTGAGCATGCCCATGCGCGCGCTGCTGCCCGCGGTCAGGATGCAGAAGCAGAGCTCCTCGAAGAGGGCCTCATCCCCCCGGTCGTAGACGGCCCGGAACTCCGCGAGCCGCTGCTCGATGGTCCGCCTCTTGGCCCGGTAGTCCTTCTTGAGCTCAGCGATGTATTCGCTTCCACGCACTGTATCCGCCTTTGAGGTTATACAGAGTCGTAAAGCCCATTCCCATGAGGCGTTTGATGGCCCAGATGCTCCGGTTCCCGTTCTGGCAGTAAACGACCAGGTCCTTGTCCTTTCGGAGCTTCTTCGCCTTGTTCCCCACCTCGCTCAGCTCGATATGGATGGCGCCGGGGATGTGCCCCTGCTTGTATTCCTTGTCCGTCCGGGTATCGAGCATGGTCATGCCCTTCATCTGGTCCAACTCCCGTGCCGTGATCTGCTTGATCCCGAGGCGGCCGAGATAACCGAACAACTTGACCAGCAGGAACAACCCGAACAGGCTTAGCAGAACGATCGATGCAGTATCCAAACGAAAACCTCCCTAAAGATAGATATAGAGATGCCGGTGAAATGCGGAACAGGCACGAACGCAGCTGCGCCGGACGCCCCGCGCACCGCACAGATGTTACGATATTCGCAGCGGCAGCTCTATGATAAACCGGGCGCCGTGGGGCTGGTTCTGCTCGGCGTGGATCGAGCCGTTGTGGTCCGCGATGATCCGCTCGACGATGGCGAGACCGAGCCCGCCGCCCTTCTTTTTCCGCGAGAAATACGGCTCGAAGAGCCGAGATACATCCTCCACAGAGATTCCCGGGCCGTTGTCGGCCACCTCGATCCGCACCATGCCGTCATTGGCCGACGGCAGCGCGGAAACCCGGATATCCCCGCCGTCCTCCAGGACCTCGACGGCGTTCTTGAACAGGTTGATGAACACCCGCTTCATCTGTTCCTGGTCGAGCGGAAGGGGAGGGAGGTTCGCCGGGATGTTCTTCGTGAACCGGACCTCCTTGTGGACGGCGGCGTAGAGCTGGATCACGCTGTCGATCACGGGCTCGAGCCGCTGGGGAACGGGATTCGGCCTCGGCATGCGGGCGAACTCGGCAAACTCGTCCAGGAGCCCCTTCAGGCCATCCACCTGCTGGATGATGATCTGGCTCGACTCGTCGAACACGCGGTCGAAGTCCGGCGCCTTCTCAAGATATTTTTTCCGGAGCCGCTCGGCGGAAAGCTTGATCGGCGTCAGGGGATTCTTCACCTCATGGGCGATCTTTCGCGCCACATCCTGCCAGGTCTCGGCCTTCTTTGCCCGCAGAAGCTCCGTCAGGTCGTCGAAGGTGATGACGGACCCCAGGCGCGTTCCCGCGGTGTCCTGGATCGTCGAGACACGCGTCCGGAGGATAAGCGTGCGCCCGCGCACGACCAGCGACAACTCCTCCTCGGCGCTCCCCTGCCCTTCCTCCAGCTTCCGGAAGAGGCTCCGGATGGGCCCCAGGTCGATGAACCCGAAGGCCTCGTCGTACCGTTTTTCGACCACGTCGCCTGCACGGATGCCAAGGATGCGCAATGCCGCGGGATTGATGGTGGTTATCCTGCCGGCGCGGTCCATGGATACGACACCGGCGTCGATGTTGGACAGGATGATCTCCCTATTGGCGGCCTCCTGCCGGAGACGCTCGCTGGAGTCCTTGAGGTCCGCGGTCATTCTGTTGAACGATGTCACGAGCATCCCGACCTCATCGCCGGACCGGTCCTCGATCCGGTAGTCGAGATTGCCGCGCGCCACCTCCACGGTTCCCTCCGCCAGCATGCGGATCGGCACGGTGATCCCCGCGGCAACGCGGAGAGCGACCCAAATGGCCGCAAGCAGGAGCGTCAGCATGACGGCGAGGAAGCCCAATCGGTAGGACAGTTTAAGGAGCTGCTTGCTCTTGAAGGAGGACCGATATTCAGCATATCCCGCCTGGATCTCATCGACCTTGTGGGCAAGGCTCGAGGGGACATAGTAGCTGATGGCGACGGCGCCGGTGATACGGCCATTCGCTTCCTCCGGGTAGAGCGGTACGACCGCCCGTACGATCTCTCCCTTCTTGCCCAGATCGCTCACCAGCGTCGATTCCTCGGCAGAGAACGCGCGGGCGACGATATCGGACGTCGTCGGTGTGAAGGTCCTGCCGGGAAACTGATCGGTCACGGCGCGCACAGCGGCCGTCCGTTCTTTGCTGAAGAGCTCGACGGCCCCCACCCCGTACTCCGCCGCCTTTTTGTTGAGGTACTCCTTGAGCACGGGCATGTCAAATCGGGAGACCATCCGCTCGTCCGCTATTTGCCGGCTGATCTGCCTCCCGAAACCGAGCGCCTGGCCCTTCAGGCGATCGTAATAGGACTGGGAGACCGAGACCGAGTCCTGGAGCGCTGTTTCGAGCCGGAGGCTGAAGAGCCGCTCCATACCCCGCGTGTACATGCCGCTCCCGATGATGAACAGCAGGACGGTCGGGATGAACGAGAGACTGACAAATGCGGCAACGAGCTTGGTCCGGAATTTTGCGCCGAGGACCTTGCTCTTTCGCTCGAGGGACAATTTCCAGAGGCTCCGGCTGATCAGGAAGATGACCGCGGCAAGCAGCAGGAAGTTCGCGTTGATAAGGATGAGGATGAGAAGGTTGTCCGAGAGCGGCCCTTCGAACCCGCGGTATTTGATCTGCAGAAGGATCGCGGCCGCGGAAAGCAGCAGGAGAATGGTCACGGCAAGGATGCCTTTGAAGCCCGTGGTCCCCTCTCGTTCGGTTGTGTTCATAGCAGGTGCAGGATACCAAAACGGTGCTTCAAAAGCAAGGCTTGCTTTTGAATTTCTCTTGACAAACAAGAGGTTTCTCGGCTATCTTTAATGAAATTTATGATATGCAGATCTGCCGAGATCGCTGGTAGGCAAGGGAGAAAGATGACAGATACGCATCGCATCTCAGCGACCTTGCTGGCGCTTACGGTGTTCATGCTTATTGCGTGCGCTCCAGCAACGCCACCCCCGCCGGTCGATCCCGTCAAGGAACAGATCTCTGTCCTGCAAAAACAATTGCTCGAGCTCCAGAAGAACCAGAATGACACCCGGAGCAAAGTTGACGAGCAATCTGCCGCCGTTCAATCGCTCTCCGCCAAGGTCAAGGCGCTGGAAGAGCAACGGAATGCTCCCCCGCCGCCACAGCCGGTCATATCCAAACCGACATCCACCCGGCAGATCGCGCCGGTGAAGAAACCGGCGAAGAAAACGGCAAAGAAAAAAAAGAAAAGGCCCGCAGTTAAAAGCCAGCCGTAAGGAGGCAGGTACCATGACCAGCAGGTCGATCCCGTCAGTCCGATCAATATGGAGCGCGCTTATCCTTCTTCTTCTTACGCTGTTCCCCGCGACAGCGTGGGTCCAGGAACCGGCGGCGGTTACGCCGGCGCAACCCCAGCAGACGGCCGTCGCCGAGGCGCAGTCACCTGCGGCGGAGCAATCGGGGAAATACGAGATCCGTCAGGACGATACGCTCTGGGATATCGCGAATGCCTTCTACCGCGATCCCTTCCTCTGGCCGCTCATCTGGAAATCGAATCCGTCCATCAACGATCCCGACCTTATCTATCCGGGGACAGTACTGGTCATCCCGAGCCTCGCGCCGGTCGAGCGGGCAATGAACGCGCCGGAGGAAGCAGAGCCTGTCCAGGAAACAGCTGTAGAAACGGAAAAGGCCGTCCCGGGAGCCGTCCCGACGGCGGCAGCAGCCTCCTCTCCGCAGGAAGAAACGGCGATCACCTCCCTGTTCCGGCAGAAACCGGTCGAGACCGCGGAACCGGAGGCCCCGGGCAGCAAGCTCATTCTGCCCGAGGAGGCCGCTACGCCGCTCATTGACAAATATGCCATGCTCAGCGCGGGATTCGTCAGCGAGGAGTCCAGCACGGACTTTCTGCAGGGCTCCATAGAAGATCCCAGCCGGGGCGCCGAGGTGAGCAACATCGTCGGATATGACCAGGAGGTCTATATCGTCGTCCGGTCGCGTGAAGCGGTCAACATCGGGGACCGTTTCCTGGTCTTCGAAGAGGTTCATAAAGTAAAGCATCCGATCACCGGCCGGAAGTATGGAAAGCTCTACAAGGTCAACGGGATCGTGAAGGTCACGGGGGCGAAGGAAGATGGCGTTTATGCTGCCCGCATCATACTCTCCTTCGATGCCGCCATGCGAGGGAACCTGCTTACGCCCTACCAGGAGCCGACGCTGCTCTACCCGTCCACGCAGAAACAGGCAAAGAACCTCTCCGGATACATTCTCGAGGTGCCGGACCGGAAATCCATCAGCGGGCAGACGGACATTGTCTATCTGGATAAAGGAAAAGAGGACGGCGTCGACCCCGGGGACCAGTTCATCGTGATGAGCGAACCGAACCCCTCAACAGGCGTCAGGCGCCAGATCGGCGAGCTACAGGTCTTTATCGTGAAAGCCCGGACGGCAACTGCGTACGTACGAAAGAGCATTGATGCTATGTCCAAGGGTTCCCCCGTCGTCTTCAAGAACTAGCACGACGCGGCCGGACATTGAACTCCCTGCAGCAACCTGCAGGGAATCTTCGATCCTCAAGGAATGATCAATATTCTCATCGCTCGCGTTCCCCGCAGCAAGCTACGGTGAATGCGCTCGCTCCTGGATTCAACCTGACCGGTCCGCTCCGCGCCGCCCAACGAACATCGGGCACCAGGCATGATCATGCAGCCTGGTACTCGATCTCCCGATGCTTGATCCTGTTCTTCCCCGAGTGCTTCACGGAATACATGAACGCGTCCGCGACCCTGATCATACCGTCAACGGAGTCCGGCGGCGTGCGGAAGGTCACGACACCGATGCTGAAGGTCACCGGCCACCCCTTCCTGCCCATGGCGGACTGCAGGCTCTGCTGCACCTTCTGCATGACCACGGAGGCGGCATCGTAGCCGGTCTCCGGAAGCAAGAGCGCGAATTCGTCCCCCCCGAGCCGGGCGATCGAGTCAGTGGCGCGTATATTGTTCGTGATGGTCTCCGCGACCAGCGCCAGAAGTTCATCGCCTGTGCTGTGCCCCCACCGGTCGTTCACGGACTTGAAGTCATCGATGTCGAGATAGGCGACCGTGAAGGGATGCTGGTACCTGCCTGCCCGCCTGATCTCCCGGGACGCGATCTCGGCAAAATAGCGGGAGTTAGCCACCTGGGTCAGGTAATCCGTCCTCGCCATCTCCCGCTCCCGCTCCAGCGAAACCCGCAGTGACGAGACCGTCAGGTTCACGACCAGGAAAAAACCGAGTTTGGTCGCGAGATTGAGGTAGGGGATCGCTGGATGGGCATCGGCTGACGCGGTGAGCACGTCAGCCACGTACCAGGCGACGCCACTCATCAGCGATATGGCAATGCCCGCTTGTTTACCAGCGAACCAGGTGACGAGAAAGACCGGCAGGAGATAGAATACAACGAAGGAAAAGTCAGGGCCCGTAACATAGTCGATGCCCCAGAGGGCAAGCACCAGGACGACCCCCGCTGACACGATGCACCCTTTCGACTGACGTTGGAGGAACTCGATCGCCCGCATCGCGGCACGCTCCTTCCGCTGCACTACTTCACCTCCACCGACGCCCGCGGATCGAAGGGATTGGTCCTGACCGCCAGCGAGAACAGGTAGGGGTATTCCTTCTTCAGGTGCCTCATATACGACAGCCATTCGATGATAAGGATGACATAGGCCCGCTTGATATCCCCCGCGATGTGCTCACCATCGGACCGGGCGAGCGCTTTTACCTCATTACGGGAGTCCAATTCCTCCATGAGGTGGAACACCGCCCACAGGAGTTCCGTGAAGGTCTCATGCTCCATCAGGTTCTGGTTTTCCAGCAGTCCCAGCAGGAACCCCCGCCGGGCCGTCAGGAACTCTTTGAGCCCGGCCAGGTCGCCCCGGTTGCAGTCCATGCGCGCCTGATGGGCCTTCAGGTCCCTGATCGCGTCGTCGAACTGCCGGTCCGTCCATGCCTCCGTCACGATCAACTTGCCCCCCAGCGGTCCTGCGTCCGTATCGAACATACTGAAGTATTTGAGCAGCTTTGTGCCGACCTCGCTGAAGAAGGCGCCGATGACCATGTTCAGTTTCTTCAGAAGGGCCATCCGCTCACGGATGCGGAGGAATCGGTCGACGATGATCGTAACCAGCAGCACCTGGACCGGGACGAACGCAAGGTCCTGAAACAGATAGAAGAACGTATCCCGCTCGGCATGAAAAATGGTGATCTGGAGATAATACAGCAGGCTGGCGGTCGCCATAAGCGTGATCGCCAGGGTCATCTGCCATCGGCTCAGCTTCATGCAAGATCTCCTGCCGGACCCGTGGCTTTCCGCTCGTTCGGACGGATCCGGGGACTCAACTGTTATTATTATATACCAGAAAGGGCCGGGGAAACAGCCCCTCCTTTGCGCGAAAAAAAACGGCGGTCATCAGACCGCCGTTCCGGTAACAACTCGCAGGTGTTATCACTTTATGAACAGGAAGAACCCATTGAAGAAGTACAGCAGGCCGAAGCAGCCAGCGCCCATGCCGATGAACCAGAAATACTTCTGCTTCATGAGGGCCGCAATGGAGGAGAGCAGGATCGCGATCTGCAGGAACATGGCCGCCATGCCGAAGGCGCCGGAATGCTTCTGCGACTGATCGCGCATCTTTTCGAGGTCCTCGGCCTTCTTTTTGATCTCCTCCTTCTCTTTTTCGTAGCGCTCGATCTTTTCCTTGTAGGCTCCGATCCGCTTCTCGTAATCCGCTGCCACGGAGCGGGACACGCCCTTGTTCGCCTTGAGGTCCATCTCGAACTTTTCCCTCTGGAGCTCATAGACATATCCCTTGATACTCTTCGATTGGAAATAGGCCCACTGGTCCGATGCTTGGGACTGGGACATCACGGACCGGGTCGAGAATCCGCCGCCTTTCAGCGTCGAGAGCGTAGCGCAGACCGCGAAGATCACGGTCGTAAGCGCGAGATAGTTGAGCCACGGTTCCTTTTTTTCCTCTGCCATGCATCCTCCATTCAACAGGGTAATGGTCGTTCAGCGGCGAATAATACCGAAATCCTCCATCGGAGTCAAGACCTTATCATTGTATTCCCGAAAATGGTTCAGTATCCGCAAATGCTATACTTAAGGCAGGAGGAAGGACCATGATCATCGGCGTCCCGAAGGAGATCAAGACCGAGGAGTTTCGAGTAGGTCTCA
>Ga0102851_10001056_pt1 | contig 15144 bp, 9 predicted proteins | sample Mud3Dept3metaG_FD_79558 | JGI IMG/M metagenome (GOLD analysis project Ga0102851, IMG submission 79558) | Freshwater wetland microbial communities from Ohio, USA, analyzing the effect of biotic and abiotic controls - Mud 3 Core 4 Depth 3... | ecosystem: Environmental > Aquatic > Freshwater >... | reverse complement strand
TATCCCGTGCAGTTTACCTTGGGATAAATCTTCAATTTCAGTCGAAGGTGAATGTATAAACGACAGCATCGTATTTACCATTATGAATACAGGTGACCCCGGAGATGGAGACATGGATTGTTTTTCACCGGTGCGATTATACATAGATGGAATATATATCTGGTTAGACTCCATTCAACTTAACGGGGGAGAAAGTTTTATTTACAGTTTTACAGGTGATGGGCAAACATGGCATTTAGAGGTAGATCAACACCCACTGCATCCGGGTAACTCAAATCCCAATGCTACCATAGAGCGCTGTGGCAATCCGGACAACTGGACACCTAATTTAGTGAATCTGTTTCCTCATGATGATTTAGACCCAATTAATGATATTTATTGTGGCATCGTAACCGGCAGCTATGACCCTAATGATAAAACAGGTTTTCCACTAGGTGTCGGCAATGACCATTTGATCGCGCCCAACGGAATGATGGAATACGTGATCCGTTTCCAAAATACCGGAACCGATACAGCATTTACAGTTGTCATTAGAGATACCTTAGATTTCGATTTGGATATTTTTTCTGTACAATCTGGGGTAGCTAGTCACACCTACACCTTTGAAATGCATGGCCCACGTGTGTTGGAGTGGACCTTTAACAACATCTTATTACCAGACAGTAACGTCAATGAACCAGCCAGTAATGGATTTGTTACGTTTACCGTTTTACAGATGCCAAACCTGGCCGATGGTGCAGAAATCACTAACACCGGTAATATCTATTTTGACTTCAATCCACCTATTATTACCAATACTACAAGTCATATTATTGGTAGTGAAATAGGAACGGCAAGCTGGACAGAAGAATATGCTATTTCAAGTAATTCTTGTGACGAGTATTTTTACAATGGTCTCACTTATGTGCAATCAGGAAGCTATTACCAGTTAATAGAAGGAGTGCCAACAGATACGTTGGTCACCTTAAACGTTTCTATCAATAACTCAACCGGAATCGATATACAAACTGCGTGTGAATCTTATTTGTGGATTGATGGAAATACCTATATGACATCGAACAATGCCGTAACACATACTTTGATCAATACGGCTGGCTGTGATAGCGTAGTCACCCTGGATTTAACAATAAATAACCCAACTGTTGGAACAGATACACAGACTGCTTGTGAATCCTATTTATGGTTAGACGGAAACACTTACACAACATCTAACAACACCGCAACACACACCTTGACCAATATCGCTGGGTGTGATAGCGTGGTGACCCTTGCTTTAACAATCAATAACGCAACTGTTGGAACAGATATACAGACTGCTTGTGAATCCTATTTATGGTTAGACGGAAACACTTACACAACATCTAACAGCACCGCAACACACACCTTGATCAATATCGCTGGGTGTGATAGCGTGGTGACCCTTGCTTTAACAATCAATAACCCAACTGTTGGAACAGATACACAAACCGCTTGTGAATCCTATTTATGGCTAGACGGAAATACCTACACAACATCAAACAACACCGCAATACATACCTTGACCACTATCGCTGGGTGCGATAGTGTGGTGACTTTGAATTTAACTATCAATAACGCAACTTTTGGAACAGACACGCAAACAGCGTGTAACTCGTATTTGTGGATAGATGGAAACACCTATACGACATCTAACAACACAGCAACACACATTTTGACCAATATGACTGGGTGTGATAGCTTGGTGACTTTGAATTTAACCATTAATAACTCAGTCGGAACAGATATACAAACTGCGTGTGAATCTTATTTGTGGATAGACGGAAATACCTACCTGGCATCGAACAACACTGCGACGCACACGTTGACCAATATGGCCGGATGTGATAGCGTAGTGACTTTGAATTTAACCATCAATAACCCAACTTTTGGCACAGACATGCAAACAGCTTGTAATTCTTATTTATGGATAGATGGAAATATATATACTACATCGAACAACACCGCAACGCACACCTTGACCAATATGGCGGGTTGTGATAGCGTGGTGACTTTGAATTTAACCGTCAATAATATTTCTGATGTAACAACAACACTAACTGATATCACAGTTACCGCAAATAACTCAACTGCAAGCTATGTTTGGTTAGACTGTGATAATAATTTCGCCCCTATACCGGGAGAAACAACTCAATCATTTACTCCAACAGAAAATGGAAATTACGCCGTTGAATTATCCGAAAACGGATGTTTGGATACATCTGCGTGTGTAGCTGTTACAACTATTGGAATCATTGAAAATTCGATGACAGAGAATTTTATCATCTTTCCAAATCCAACTGAAGGTGTCGTCAAGATTGTTTTTGAAAATGATCTGGAGGAATTGAATGTATCACTATTCTCTATCGAGGGAAAATTATTAAAAAGCAAAACCTTTACAAATTCTTCTACAATAACATTTGAAATTGAAGGATCTTCGGGTGTCTATTTACTAAAGTTAAATAGCAATAATCAAGAGGCTACGATTCGGGTGGTGAAGGAATAAATAATTGACTAACTAATTCTGATTTTTTCGGTTTTATTGAAATTATTCATTCTTAAATCTTTCAGAAATTGTACTGCCCTCTCCTACTCTAATTTAGCAGCTAAAAGTGACAAACTGGTAACGAGGTTAGAAATCGTATATGAATATTGATGGAATTGCATGAGCATCTTACTCAAATAGCATTGCAATTGTAGTTAAATTGTAATTAAATAGCACATAAATAGTACCCAAATAGCACATCAATTGCATATTAACTGCATTTCAATCGCATAGCAGTTTCAAACGTTTTTCAAGATCTAAGCCCTATTCCGCGAATTCTGACGATTCAGTTTGCAATTTGAGAAGGGCTATCAAAACACCGGAAATATGCCGGACATAAGACCCGGACAAAACCCGGACAAAAACACAGTAAAAAACATAGTTATCTTATTGATTAACAAGAAATAAACAGGTTTTAATAACCGGACATACCTACTGTTAATAACACAGCTAAATTCTGTCAAAACGCAGATAAAAGAATCACTTAGCTTTTGCCAGAACGATTACAAAAAAAATAAATGTTTGCTTTTGGATCCGCCTTTATTAAAATCGGCATTTGTAGTTACCATTATTTTGCATTTACGCCTACAAGAAAAAAAAACAAAAAAGTATAATCAATTGGCATCAAGAAATCAATTTGGAGCTAAATTTAAATTTTGTCAAACTCGCGGAAAAACAAAAAACGTAGTTTCCGCAATCAAAAAACGTAGTTTCCGCAATCGAAAAAGCGTAGTTTCCGCAATAATAAAACACTGTCTTCATTCCGTTAGTCCTATTCTCATTGGATTCTTCCAAATTTGTCTGTTTTAAAAACGAATAATTTTTTCAATTTTTTTTGCTCAAAAAAAAACTTTTAAAATACCGTATTTTCCGCATACGCTATGTCGATTTAAGCATTTAGATTTGACCACCACCAAATCCCCCAATTTCGTGCGCACAAAAATTATCTCCTTATTATTTATAATCACGTTTGTTTTTTCCAGCGCTGATAAAATAAATCGCCATCCTGAACAGGATAGTGTCTATATATGTAATAGCACAAGCACAACAAAATATCATCTCACGGCAAATTGTCGCGGGTTAAATGCATGTGATTCTAAAATTATTAACCTAACAAAATCCGAAGCAGTTAGTAAGGGGAAGAAGACTTTGTGGGTCGGAGGATTAATAGTCCCTTTTTAAACAGAAGTATTTTCTATGAAAACAATTTATATTAGACAAATTTGCGACACTAAATAGATAAAGCTCTTTTTGCTCATACCAAATTGCTTTTTGAAATATTATGAAATTCGCCAAAGAAAAATTAGAGTATTTATAAAATGATTCAGCCCTTCTCAAAAACAGGTCTTAGAGCGATGAATATCCTGTTCAAACTATCAATATCAAGGAGTCTGGTGAAAAGCGAGACCATGACTTACCTGCAAGATGTCTACCAAGGCAATCGATTTTTTGGGGAGTCAATTGTCAGTTTGGGCTATGCGCCGGATTCGGACGATCAAAAGCGCTTAAGTAAGTTATACTCACAAGCGGTCATTTTCAGAAGCAATAAGAAATTGGTAAAAAGTTTTCTAGGTAATCTTTTTTTAACACCGACAATCCTTCTTATGGTATTTTTACCGTTTGGTCTACCCTATTTATTCTTTGAACACAGGTTAGGATTTAGCAGTTATCTATTAACGTACTTATTTACGATTATCTGCGGAATTTTGCTTGCCGTGCTTCTGCACAACTTATTAGATTTTGTTAAAAATTTTAACGTGAAGATTGGGAAAGCTCTTACAAAAATGTTACAGGCAATGATTCTTGGATCATTCTGTGCGTTATTTGTGTTTGTTCTGTCAACTGAGGAAGGTATTTTAAAGGCATCATATTTGGCAATCTATGGAGTCACTGCCTTAATCCTAGCGTACTCAATCTTTGAATATATAGTTTCGGAAGTTTCTGTAGATGTCTTCTATTATTCCCGAAAAATTCAAATAACTGACGCCTTAATTATTGAATCAGCATTCAGACTATCAAACGTTAATTGGTCCAAAGCGGTCAGAAATAAAATCCTGCGACAAAGTGCATTGGACGAAATGGAGCGACTCTCGGGCTTAATTGAAAAAGACTGGAGCAGTCACATTATTCCAGGTGATGAAAGAACCAATCGATATAAAATCAGAACGCTCACAAGTATAGCTAACAGATTTAGGCGTTTCAAGCGATCGCTAATCATACCATCTGCAGACTCGGCCACAGAACTTGAAATGCAGTTCAACTCCATTTTTGAAAAAATTCTTAGACACGATCTCCAAGCGTTGATTGATGCAGAAGTTACCGCACTAAGGCTGAAAAAGAAATCTAAATTTGCTGGAATACAGAGCGTTTTAGTTGCAATCTTACCTGTTTCGACAATGTTGATAATCAAAAATTATTTCCCTGCCATGTTTCAGGAAAACGTTCTCAATATTGGCATAGCGGTCAGTGGTCTATGGTTGTTGATTTGTATTCTTCTTTGGCTTGATCCAAATCTGGCTGATAAAGTAGCTACCATAAAATCATTTCGCGAAGTAATGAAAGGAGATAATTCTGAATAATTTATATTGACGACGTTATGCAAGAAATTCAAAAACTCCTAATTATTACTCAAAAGCTTCGTTCAAAATATAAACGCGGCTTTAGGCTTGATGGAAAACTGGTGGGTGACATTCGTGAGGTTTTAGCGGCCGAAAAATATGGTTTAAATTTGTTGCCAGAAAACACTTTTGTGAATGATGCAGTAAACATGGTAACTGGAAAATTGGTTCACATTAAATCATCTTTCAAAGGCAGTTTTATATTTCCCGCGAGTGAAGAAAGAATTCCAAACTGTCCTTTGTATATTAAAATATCACATAATGGAGCTAATGAGAAAATATACAACGAACATGGCAGGTTTATTTTTGACGAATACATTGTCAAGAAAAAACTAAAGTCATACAGGAATTTGTATTATTCGTTATCATAAGGAATTTTAAAACAATTAAATTCAAAAGTTTCTCCGGAAGAAAAAATTAATACCTAATTGAACTCGCCGAAGAAAAAATTAAAAAAGGCAAGGACACAAAATATTTATATGGAACTCATTGCTAAAGGTCTTTTAGATGGCCTGTTCTTCGAAAGGGAAATTGAACGACACAAGATTTTTTACGTCAATTATCTCTTAAGGTTAAAGGCGGAAAAGTCCGTTTTGATGAACGAAATAAATAATTTAACTGTCAGGTATGACAAGCTACAAATTGCTTCATCATTTGTTATGAATAATGAATATTATACAGCCGAAAGAGAAGCAGAAGATTTTTTTAAAAAATACTGGAAAGAGGAACTTATTTCAAAGTTCAATGCCGAAGTGAAATACGACAAAAGCAGTTTGCCAAAGGTAAACGATCGTACCTTTTGGACAGAATTTTTCTCAACAATGTCAGCCACATATCAAGAAGAAAACTTGAAACGAAAGGCTCAATTAACACACAAAATAAATTTTCTAAGTTTTTTAAGAGATTGCCTTTCGACATATGGTCTGCATAAGAGTATCCAGCAGAGAGATCAGCGAATTTACAAGAGATTTAACTTAATTGTTTGGTTTAAGGATGGTAAAAGTGAGAACTCACTCACAAGAATATTGGTTACGAAAAGCGAGTTGGAATTAGAATATTTAAATCCATTTTATAAGAAAAAAGAGATTTTTGTAAATGGTGCTATCATTAAAGCAAAGGCTATAACTCAAATTCAAATAACCACGACGCAGTTGTGGCATGAGGACGAATTAGAATTATTTGCGCATTGGAAGGGTTTTAGATGGAGCGAGAAATATCGGGATGAAGAAAGCTTTGCACATGCCTGTCTAAATGAAACAAATAAGTATTTAAAGAATCCGGCCGCGGCAGCTGATAAAACATCCACCTTTAAAAATGGTGGACTGACTTTTATTAATCAGCTAAGAATAGAAGAATTAAAATCAATTAAAAGTCAATGGGACACTAGCCGACTTATTCAACTTTGCTCCGATTTGAATAAAAGTTCAACAGAAGGTGTCGTTATAGGAGTTGCTGCGATTAGCAGAGCAATAATAAATTACGTTCCACCGATTTTTGGATTTAAAAACTTTGAGCAAGTTGTCGCACAATACAGTTGTCCAAAAAGTATAAAATCTTCGTTGGAAAAATTGCAGAATTCTCTTAAAAATATTGCGGACTACAACTTACACGCTCAGGCGGCTAAGGCCGATTCATTGCCAAATATGACCACCGTTGATTTTTCAAATGATTTAGACGTATTGGTAGGGGAGGTTTGTAAAGTACTAAAGAATATGGGAAAGAAATGAGTAATTTGCCAATACCATTCTTTGCTCTGCCGGACAGCCCAACATATTCACGGCGCAAATTCAGTAAACAGACGATTCCAATCTTTTAAACATTTTACTGTTTATTAACAATGCTTTCAAGTTAGGATTAAAATGTTATATTTGTCAAAATTTGACAAGTCAATTTTATATAAATGGAAAATGAGTTTGGTAATAAAATAAAGAAACTAAGAGAAGAAAACCGTCTATTACAAAGAGAAGTTGCGAGTTTATTGGATATAGATACTCCTTTGCTTAGCAAGATAGAAAGAGGCGAAAGAAAAGTTAAACGAGAACAGGTTTTTAGATTCGCCCAGGTCTATAAAGTAGATCCCGAAACATTACTCGCAGATTGGTTAGTAGATCAAATATTAGAATTATTAGAAAATGAAACTATTGCATACAAAGCAATACAAATTGTTGTTGAAAAAGTAAAGAAAAAGTAATCATGGGAAAGCCATTTAAAAAAGAAATTAGTCAGCTATTTGAAACTATAAAATGGACCGAGAGTCAAGATACAAATTCGTTAGCTACATTTTTTAATAAATCAAAAGGACATCCATACTATATTGTTGGATCAGGTGGGTCATTAAGTGCTTGTTACTATCTTGCAAATTTGCTACAGAATAAGGGGCAATTTGCAAAGGCAATTACGCCCTTGGATATATTTTATTCAAAAGAAGTATTGCACAATTGTAATGTGATTTTTATTAGTTCAAGTGGAAGAAACACAGATATTTTATTTGGATTCGATATTGCAATAAATCAAAATCCAAAGAATATTTGTACTATATCAATGAGGCCTGATTCTCAACTTGCGAAGTCGGCTAATTCATACTCAATTAGTAAATCTATAGATTTTTCCCTGCCCTCAAAGAAAGATGGCTTTTTAGCCACGAACTCATTGGTGGCCTATTTCTCTCTATTTCATAAAGCGTTTGACAGCAAATATGAAAGTCTAAAGGAAGATTATATTAATGACCAGTTTCAGTTTGAGCTAAAGGATTTTACGGATCGATTATCACCCTCGCATTCACTCACCGTGCTTTATGGTGGTTGGGGTCAATCTGTAGCATATGATCTGGAGTCTAAATTTACTGAAGCTGCTTTGGGCAATGTTCTCCTTAGCGATTATAGGAATTTTGGACATGGAAGGCATCATTGGTTTGCAAAAAGAGGTAAACTATCAGCAATTGTTGCATTGGTTACACCAGAGGAGGAACAAATTGCTAAAAAAACATTGGGATTGATTCCCTCATATATTCCGAAGTTATTTATCGCAAGTAAAGAAACATCTTCTGCTTCAAGTGTAGAACTTTTAATTAAATCATTTTATTTAGTAAATGCTTTCGGTGAAATGCAGTCTATTGATCCGGGAAAACCTGGTGTCCCTGAATTTGGAAGCAAACTATATCATTTAAAGTACTCTTCGTTTTACAAGCAGAATAGGGTTAGCAAGATGGACTTACGAATGGAAAATGCGATTCTAAAAAAGACCAGTCTATCAACTATTGTTGAAATTCCAAAAAATGAACTGAAATACTGGACCGAAAAATTTACTGCATTTGATAAAAAATTAAAAGACGCAAAATTCTCCATAATTGTATTTGATTATGATGGAACCTTGTGTTCGCAAGAGGATAGATTTAAAAGAAAGTTAGATAACGAAATTACTTTTGAATTAAATCGATTGTTAAAAGCTGGTATTACCATAGGTATTGCTACTGGCCGAGGACAATCTGTTCGTGAGGATCTACAAAATACCATAACTAATAAATCGTATTGGAAAAATATTGTCGTTGGGTATTACAATGGATCAGATATAGGATATTTAAATGATGATAGTCTTCCAAATACTAATTTAAAAGCGAATCAGAAATTAGCTGAAATAGAATCAAAAGTAAAAGCGTTAAAACTACCTTATAAAAATATTGAGTTAAAATTAAGACCAAATCAACTTACAATTGAAACTGCCGATCTTTCAAATTGGCTTACCACAAAGCGCATAATTCAAAACATGGTCATGAGCCATTCAGACAGTGAACTACAATTACTAGAATCCACGCATTCCATAGATGTTGTTGTCAAAAAAGTAGCGTCAAAGGTGAACGTAGTTGAATTCTGTAATGCGAAAAATACAAAATTTAGCTGCTTAACAATTGGTGATAAAGGCCAATGGCCTGGCAACGACTATGAGTTATTAGCGACCGAATACTCCTTAAGTGTTGATGAAGTCTCACCTTCACCGGACAGTTGTTGGTCATATAACAGACCAGGTATGTTAGGTGTCAAAGCCACTTTGGAATATTTGCGTTCAATAGAAATTCATGATAAATATTTTACAATAGCCATATGAAAAACGAGATCGCGCAGGCACTATTGAATAAAATTTTAAGTATCCCAGATACCGATACTGAAAGAATGACTAAAATCGGTCGCTATTTTCAGAATATGGCTAGATATAAGTTTGATGACTATCATCAATACTATCCCGGCATGCGATTCTTAGAAAAATTTGCATTATGGTTAAACCAATTTGACGAGGCCGATAGAGACACAGCATTAGAATTCATTGAGGAAAAGCTAGTGTTTATTTCGCATGCTGAAATGAACTTATTAGTATCATCGATCTTCCCTGATAAAATTAAAGATATTTTAATCGGTAAAATTGCCAACGAAAAATCTATTCCATATTGGAGGATAGATGAGATTACATCAACTAAGGAATATAAAGCTTTAAAAAGAAAATGCCTCTTTTGTGGCTTAAGTGATGGCGCAAGAACGGAAGTATTTAGACGTTCAAACCCTGGTGTAATATCACATGAGCAAGTCTATTTGACATATGAACTTTCGGTCGACAGAGCTAAGGAAATGTCTGAGAAGTTAAAGAAAGAGCTTAAAGATATTTATGGTGCTGAGCCTTCCGAAAAGGACTCGAAATTTCAGATGCTATTTTTATTAGACGATTTTTCTGCAAGTGGGACCTCATATCTAAAATATAAAGATGCAGAAAAGAAATTTAAAGGAAAGATTGCTCAATTGTATGATAATATTTACAAAAATAAAGATCAATTCAAAACAGTTTTTGATTTGGATAATTTGGAAGTACACATTGTAATATACATGTGCACTAAACAAGCGATTGACCAAATATCCAAAACGATTTCAAACGCTGATTGGCCTTATAAAAATCTGCATATTACGCCAATTTATATAATTGATGATTCGATCAAATTAAATCCTGGACCGGACGATAAATACATTGCCCTTTGTAATAATCCTAAGTATTATGACAAAGGTGGAATTGAAGATGAACACACTGGAAATGACATTCAGATGGGGTACGGTAAATGCTCGCTTCCTATTGTTCTTGGTCATAATACTCCGAATAATTCTGTTCCACTTTTATGGTCGTATGATAGCTGCGAAAAATTTAAAGGTTTGTTTCCAAGAATCCCTAGACACAAAGAATTATGAGAAGTGGTATTAATCCTTTTTTTAGCCGTGCTTCAGAATACGTAGGTTCTGACGGTAAGTTTATTAAATTATTTAGTCCAGAAATTCTTTTCTTATTTAAAGATTATCCGATCTTAAATACTGTAAATATATTTAGGAGTTCACCAGGAGGAGGGAAAACTACATTATTAAAATTGTTTACCCCCCGGGTTTTGCATGAAATCATCAAACATCAGAAACATGATGAAAGCTGCAAAGAAATTCACAAAATTTTAAAGGAACTGCATGTTGTAGATGATCGTACACCTCTTATTTCGGCTTCGCTTATTTCATTTAATAATGAGTACTCATCGCTGGAGCATATTGATCTCAATGACATTCAAAAAGAAAGACTTTTTTACTCATTGCTAAACATTAGAATTGTAATCTCAATCTTGCATTCGTTGTCAATATCAAAAAACCTTAATTTTCCTGAGGATCTTCATCAACTTGAAATAAAAAATACAACCGGTGTGAATGTTCCGCAAAATGTGATGAATCTTAAAACAGGCCAAGATTTTTTCAACTGGGCTAGTTCGTTAGAAGAATCTGTTTGTAAGGAAATGGACAGTTTTAGTTTTGATATCTCTGTTCTGGAGGGTAATATCGACCTATTTTCACTAGAATTATTTAATAAGCAAAATCTATTTTTTGAGAATAAGCCAATCGATGAAGATATACTTGTAATGCTCGATAATGTTCACGATTTGTCTAAGTCACAAAGATCAAACTTGTTGAATAAAATAATTAATAAAAGACCACCAGTTACAACATGGGTTGCGGAAAGACTAAAAGCGTTAACAATGGACGAAATTTTAGAAGGAACAACGTCTGGCCGGGATCGCAACACTATTTACCTGGAACGTTATTGGTCAAGTAAAAGTTTTGAAAAATTCGCTAGATCAGTTGCTGACAGAAGAGTAGCAGCCGTATTTGATGATGAAATTACAAATTTCACAAGCTTTCTCTCAACTACCTTTAAAGATGAAACAAATGTTGTAATTGCATCAGGAAAGAAAAAAGTTGAGGAACGTGTGAAACAAAAATTCAGCAATGATAAGTACAAACAATGGCTTCAATCAAAAGACGCAGAATATGAAAATGATTTTGATGGATTAGTTTCATGGAGGACATTGGAAATATTGTTAACGCGTGACGAAAATAAACCACAAAAGGTAATGGATTTTGGCGAAGAACTTGCAGAGGAACAATTGGAGGTTCAAGAGGGTAATGACGTAAAGAATGCTGCAAAGTTATTTTTACATGAAGAGATGAATGTTCCCTATTACTACGGTTTTTCAGCAATAAGTAAATTATCCTCGTCAAATATTGAGCAATTTTTAAGCATCGCAGGTAACGTTTTCGAAGACATTCTTTCTAAAAAAGTATATAAGAAACTTAAGAAGGACTATGACCTTACGATTACACCAGAAAGGCAAGAAGAAATAATCGTAAAAAAAAGTAAAGTACAATGGAAGGAGCTCACAGAAAAAGTTCCTAATTTCCTCGAAATATCTAATTTCTTGGAGTCACTTGGTAGATTTTGTTCTTCTCAGACTTATGTTCCTAACGCATGGAATTCTCCAGGTATTAACGGAATTGCAATTACTATGAGTGATCGTCTTTTCCTGAAAGACACTGTTTTGAAAAACTTTAATCACCCATTGTACAGATTTGCACGTTGCTTAGTGACCTGCATTTCATACAACCTTATAGATTACACTTTGAATTATAAATGTCAAGGCAAAACTTTGATGGTACTTTATTTAAATAGAATGTACTGCGTAAAATATAACCTGCCTTTAGATAATGGGAAATTTAAAATTCGAAAATTGACTGAATTAGCACCTTGGACCGATAAAATTTATACACCGACAAAAAATAAAAATTTATGGGAGCAGGAATAAGATGGGAGAATAATTTTATTCGCAAAGGGCCAGAGTTTTGTAAATTCTGGAGTGACTATTTGGCAAGCGGTAAAAAAAATGTTTGTTATATAATGGGGATAGGCTTTGATCCAAGAACAAATCACGGCATTACTAAGATATTTTCCTTGCCAGGAGAAGGTGATCGGAAATGTATAGCTTTTAAATATATAAAAGAAAATTTAGTTCAGGACAGAACACCGAATCCTCACGTTATAAAGCACACTGAACAGCTTGAAAAATATTTGAAAGACACTGTCGGAATTGATCCCGTGTACAAGGAACTGATTACTCGATCAGATGAAGACAAGAGTATTGCATCTATAAATAGTTCGAAAATAATTGAATCAACAGATCTGGAAGGTTTTACTGATATTATTATTGACATCAGTGCCATGTCCAGAGGCGTTTTTTTACCATTAATTTATAAAATGCTATCTCAGATAGACAAGCAAGTATCGCCAAAGCAAAATTTGCATATTGTTGTTGCCGAGAATCCGGTTTTGGATTCTAGCATTGAAGATAAAGGGGTTGAAGAACAAATGACATTTCCACATGGTTTTAGAATTCCAGAAATTGCTAAAACCGAAGCATATTCTAAAATCTGGATTCCAATGCTAGGTGAAGGTCAGCTTGACCAATTCAGGATAATTAATAAAGAATTAGAACCAGTTGCAGTGTGCCCGGTTTTACCATTTCCTTCAATTAAATTAAAGCGTGGAGATAATTTGATTAACTATTATGATCATCTTTTTAATGATCCTGATTTTGAACCCAACAACATTATTTATGCGGATGAGCAGAATCCCTTTCAGATTTACAGACTTCTGACAAGAACTATTGATCAATATCATAACACCTTTAAAATATTAGGTGGATGCAAAATTATATTATCGACTTTGTCAAGTAAATTAATGACAATAGGTGCTTTCATGGCTTTTTACGAGTCTAAAAAGCAGCAAAAAATAGTAGGAATAGCGCACGTTGAGTCTATCGATCATCATTTGGACGATCAATGTAGAACGGAGAATTCAGAAAATGACATATTATACCAAATTTGGCTAACAGGAGAACCATATGGAGAGTAAATTTAAAAAAACGAACATCAAACAAATTTGGATTGGCACAGGCTTAATAGCATTAGATGTTATTATAGATGAAATTAACAATAATCCTCAAGAATTACTTTCTGGCGGATCTTGCGGTAATGTCAGTTCAATAATGACATTTTTCGGCTTTGACTCATATCCGATTGCTAGATTAAAAAAAAATCTTGCAACGACAGAATTGACTAAGGATTTAAAAAAATGGAAGGTTAAAACAAAATTAGTTACCGCTACCAAGGACGGTTCTACTCCTATAATTATTCAAAGAATAAAGACAAACAAACAGGGTAATCCTATTCATAAATTTGAATTTAAAGATCCAAAAAACGGAACATGGCTGCCAAATTATAAACCTGTATTAAGTGCTGAAGTTTCTAACATAGTAAAAAACGCTCCCATTCCTTCCGTTTTTTATTTTGACAGAATTAACCGTGGATCCATCGACTTCGCAAAATTTTACAAGTCTAAAGGGAGCTTAATTTATTTTGAACCGAGTTCAATCGGTGAAATGAGATTATTTGAAGAATGTTTACAGGTTGCGGATATTATAAAGTTTTCTACTGACAGAATTAGTAATTATGAAAGTTTGTTTCCTATACAACGTGTCCCGCTTGAGATTCAAACGCACGGAATTGAAGGAATCAGTTACAGATTTGGAAAAAAACTAAATGAAAAAAAGTGGCATAAGTTACCCGTATTTTCAATTTCCGGATTAGTGGATGCTTCTGGAGCAGGAGACTGGATGTCCGCAGGATTAATGACCACGATTGGAAAGCAAGGATCAAAAGGTTTTGAAAATCTTGACTCAAAAAAAGTAATTGCCGCATTAAGATTTGGTCAAGCACTTGGATCTCTAAACTGCTTCTATAATGGAGCAAGAGGGTTAATGTATAATCATACAAAAAGCCAAATTGAAACTTTGGTTAAACAACTTCAGAAGTCAAAAGCCGACTATACACTACTTGTGAAAAATAAAAACAAGAAATCTAAGAAGGCTTCAATAGATATTAGTAAACTCTATAAATAGGGTCTAAAATTGTAATTCTGGCTAAAAACAAAGCATAAGGTGTGCGTCGAATGACGCAGCTCAACATCGCTAAGGGGAACTTTCTATTTTACCACACTTGCAACATAGGTTACCCCTGCAGTTCATAATTCACTGCTCTCGTTCCAATCAATTCCGCTTCACTCAATTCACTGCAACCACTTTCTCCCACCCTTGCCCCGGGTTCTATAACCTCTACTCCCTAAAATGACAGTATTTTTAATATATTTAACGATGAAAAAATTTTTATCTAGAGCAGATGCTGCTTTTTATCATATTACACCCATTAAAAATTGGGATGAAATACAAAAAAGTGGTATCCTCTCAAAAGAAAAAAGAATATTTGCCACTTGCGTGTGCGAATTATCTGTGTTATTTGCAATAACTCTTGAGCAGCTGCCTGAAATATACTCGTCAGAAGGTTTTGTTATAATAAGATTGCCACAATCTAAAAATAATTTCCAACCCTCCGAGATTGTTTCGGATAGGCAAGCATTAGTAGAATGGACCCAACCCTTTCAACAAATCATTTTACGCAATCATATTCCGGTTGAAAATATTGAACTATTCATGTCGATCAGATTTCATTCTAATAGTTTGCGTGAAGAGGTAATTCGTCAACTCACTCATATTGCAAACGCAGGAGAATC
>Ga0102851_10001055_pt1 | contig 15154 bp, 8 predicted proteins | sample Mud3Dept3metaG_FD_79558 | JGI IMG/M metagenome (GOLD analysis project Ga0102851, IMG submission 79558) | Freshwater wetland microbial communities from Ohio, USA, analyzing the effect of biotic and abiotic controls - Mud 3 Core 4 Depth 3... | ecosystem: Environmental > Aquatic > Freshwater >... | reverse complement strand
CGTCCATGTCAACAGGGCTCGCGCGCTGGCTTTTCCTGCCCGACCCTTTCAGGGTCGGAGCGTGGGTGATTCCCCGGGTGCGAGGATGCGTGTTTCTTCCCAGGGCGTGCGCCCTGGGCTGTCCTGCACGACCCTTCCAGGGTCGTCTGCATACAGTAAACGGGCCTCAGCCCAGTATGCCGGCATAATATATGACGTTCGACATGGATCGGGGGCGGTTGCTGACCATCAGACCTCTGCGCCTCATCAGGCGTTCACTGGAAACAATCACGCGGCGCATAGCCACAGTCTCACGTGTGGGCAACAGCCAGTGCACCGTGGGGCGAATCCGCGCCACAATCGGTATCGGAATCGGTATCGGGATCGCAATCGCTATCGGGATCGGTATCGATGTCATGGCCCTGCCGATATTAACAAAGAGGCCTCCAGTCCGCAGGCAAGACGAAGACCATCAGCCTGCGCCTCAATGAGATCGTTCTCGAAAGCCTGAGACGAAGAGCTGCCGAGGAAGGCCTCCCATATCAGACGTTGATCTCGAGCGTTCTCTACCGGTTCAGATCAGGCCGGCTGATCGACGCGAATGCAATTCGCGAGGCATTGGACGCGATAAAATAACGCTGTGGCGTCCGGAGACAGCGTTCTTCTTTGCAGCCTACTTCGTGTTTTCAAGCAGCTCGGTGATCAGTTTTTTTCCGGCATCCTCCGAAGGAGTTCCCAGCGCCACGGCGATGTTATTGCCGGACGCTGCCGCCGCCACGTTGCCGTAGAAACTGTCCTGGCCTGTGAAGCCGCCCTCCCCGGGCACGGCGAGGCCTTTGACAGTCTTGCCGCCGGCAGAGAGGAACTGCCGGTAGCGCGCCAGCGCTTCCTTCGCCGCATCGGGGCTTTCGAGGCGGATGAGGATCATCTTGTACTCCTTGTCCCCTTGCTTGTATTTCGCCTCGAATCCGTTCGTGAAGAAGCTCTGCGCCAGCACATCTTTGGGTATGTAAACGATTGTGTGAGGAAGCTGGTTTGCCTTCGGGAAAAATCCTACTTCGGCGGGCTCCGCACCGGGATCCTTGACCTTGCCTGCCACCGCCTGCGCCATCTTGAGCATCTCCTGCTGGATCGCCTCCTTTTCCTCGAAAGTCGTTATCTTCACATAATAGGAACCGGTCCAGAAGTTCACCGCGGTGCCTCCCGAGTACCCTTCGTTGCCTACCTTGAGAAACGGATAGTCGGGATTCCTTTCCTGCGTGTAAATGCCGAAGGCATTGAGAGGGTCTTTCATCCGGTAAATGTCGACGACCGCCTGGTAGCCGGTTCCCTCCTGTGCGAAGTCCGCGGTGACGACCTCTTCGAATCCATACGCCAGGTATCCGTCTGCAGCGCCGTTGATGAATTCCCAGAGATTCCCCGCAGTGAATGCGCGGGGCGCCTGAGACGCTGCCCATCCGGGCACCTCGTTTTTGGCGGGGAGCAACGCCGCCAGCTCCGGCGACACCTTGGAGGCGGCTGCCGGCGCGGCGGCCTCGGGCTCCTGTTTGGTCGCGGTCTCCTGCCTGCTGCAGGAAACAAACGCAATACCGGCCAGAATCAGCAGAGTCACAGTGGTCTTTTTCATACGAACCTCTCAGTAAATTAAAGTTGCAATACTCCAGTCAGCGGAAATCGGGAAATCGGGGACGCACGCCCATTTCCGCTGCTTCCAGCAAGCCCTGCTCTAACCAGTCGTTTTGCGGAAATGGGCGTGCGTCCCCGATTTCCACGCATTATCGATAGGCGCCGCTCTCCAGGCGGATCTGGTTGCTGCGGGAGCGCGTCTCGCCGATATTGGTCACATACACAGCAGGCCGGTCCTGCACGGGGCAGACGTTCTCGCAGATCCCGCAGCCGACACAGCGGTCCACATCGACCCTCGGCCGCTGCACGGCTACCATGCTCCCGTCGCGGCGCGGGACGTTCTCGGCCTGGACCCAGATCGCTTTCGGCGATGTCGGGCAGAATTCCTCGCAGACGATGCACGGGGTGGCCATCGCCCAGGGGAGGCACCTGCCCTGATCGTAAAAAGCAGTTCCGATTTTCACCGGGCCGCTTTTTTTCTTTGCGGGCACTTTGCCGCCCTCTTCGACCGTGCCGAGTTTCTCGGCTTCGGTTAGTTTCCAGATGGCGCCGGTCGGGCAGACCTGGCTGCACAGAACACAGCTGTACTCGCAATAGCCGACGCGCATCTTGAGCATGGGGGTCCACAGGCCTTCGATGCCGCTCTCCAGCAGCGCCGGGTGAATCGCATTGGTCGGGCACACCTTCATGCACTCGCCGCAGCGGATGCACCGGGCCAGGAATTCCGGCTCCTCCAGGGATCCCGGGGGGCGGATCACGCCTGCATTGTAATCTTTGGCAAGGCCTGTGCTCGCGCGCACGACCGGCAGCAGCACCACGCCCGCGGCTACGCTCTCGAACGCCCGGCGCCGTCTCAGGTCCGGCAGCACATTGATCGCCTCGGTGCGGGGGAAAAACTTGAACCGGATCACGTCTTCCGGGCAGGCGACCTCGCAGTTGAAGCAGAGGTGGCACTCCGCCTGCCGCCACGGTACTTTCCCTTGCGGATCACAGGCGCCCTGGCAATGCAGGAGGCAGCGGTTGCAGTCGTCGCATTTGGAGTGATCCTTCTCCATGCCGTAGATAGAGAAACGCGACAACAGCCCCATGAGCGCACCCAGCGGGCAGACCCCGCGGCACCAGAAACGGGTGATGAAGCGGTTGAGGACCGTGACGCCCACGAAGAGGACGCCGATCAGGAAACCGAAATGATAGTACTGGGGCTTGAAACTCAGGATGTTCGAGCCGAACACGCCGTAGCCCGCGTCCGCAGCCCATTGCAGCGCCCCGATGTTCGTCCCGTAGAGAAAATCGAACGCGCTGCGCATGCCGAAGCTCAGCGCCGGAAGGACGGAAGTCGAAAGCGAGCGCACCAGGAACGGGATCGGATCGAGGATGCCGGTCTGCAGCGAGGTGAACACCGACATCGCGATCAGCGCGAACAGAAGGTAGTATTTGGTCGACATCCATCTCTTGTAGTGATTGGAGCCGATCCGTTTCATTCCCTTGCGCTCGGGCTTGTAACTCGAGAAGAAGTGATTGAGGGTGCCCAGCGGGCAGACCCAGCCGCAGAAGAACCTGCCGACCAGGATCGTCCCCGCGATGATCACGAGCGCCCAAATGACCTTGCCGTAGATGGCGTGCGTTGCCAGCGCCGTGGAGAACGCAACCAGCGGGTCCATTTCCAGGAAGATGCTCACCGGATAATCCAGGCGGATGGCTTCTGTGGCCCCGCGGGTGAAGGTACCGCGAAATTCGGTCTGGAAAAGCAGGAAGAAAAACAGGCCCAGAAAGACGACCTGCGAGATGCGGCGGAGCCAGCGCAGCCAAAACCTCGGTTTTCGCGGCTTGAACAGGCCCGGGCATGCGGGATTGATTCCCGTAGCGGGATCAGTCGATGCTGACATACTTCACCTGCAGTTCGGAATAGTTTCTGTTCCCCAGGCCGCGCTCGTGGCCCATCATGATGTAGGGAACCTGCTCCGCCTTCAAGCCCAGGAAGGTAGCTCCATATGCGTCGATTGCCACGGGATCGACTCCCGCCACGACGGTCTTCATCAGCTTCACGTCGTTCAGGTTCCCGCCCTGCGGGCCGTTGGCCGTCAGGACGCGGTACGCGTCCAGAATCGTGAGGGTCGGGCGCATGAATGTCGCAAGATCCGTGATCCCCACTTCGATATTCTGATGGAGCTGGTTCCTCCTGCCGCCGAGCATGCCGTACCAGTTCTTCATTCCCATGGTGACCCTCGAGAGGTTGTGGTGCTTCACGATGGGGACGTTGATGATCTTGTCGGTTTCGATGATAGGGGTGTAGATGGGCCAGACCGACAGGAGCTCGCCGTTGATGCGGTAGTCGCGGAATCTGCGTTCTTCGGGCAGAAGTACGGTGGCGCCCACCGATTCGGCCGCTCCGGCGATGCCGCTGCGCAGAAAACAGCGCCTGGGATCGTTGCACGACACATCGGTCACCACCACCTTTTTCGCGCCCGCCTCAAAGCACATGAGCGCAATCGCCTTCACCAGGTCCGGATTGGTGTTGGCGGCCTGCTGCGGGACACGGTCCCAACCGATGTTGGGCTTCAAAACCACCACGTCCCCCCGCGAGACGAATTTCTGCATCCCGCCCAGGGCGTTCATTGCCGCGGTTGCGAGTGCGGCCGGGTCGCCCCCGGACGCCACAACCATTTGGGGCAGATCGTTCCCGGCCTCGACGCTGTAATTCCGCACGAGCGACGCCGACGCCTCCCGTCCGGGGTGGCCGCTGCGGGAGCTGAGCCAGAAACCCAGGCCCCCGGCGGCAGCCACGGCGGTTCCCGCCTGAACCGATCGTTTCAGGAAATCGCGTCGATCGATATTCTCATCCTTCATGTCTGTGGATCACCTTCGAAACAGGGGTGTGCCGGATTCAGGGGCTCGCCGCGCTGGCGCTGGTACAGGCACTGGCGGCTGAGTATTTTGCGCAGCACGCATTTCTCGCGGAAGTAGATGCCGCACTGCAGGCACATCTGCTTCTCCCCGCCGCTCGTGTCGGCGATGTGGGCGGAGAGCCTGTCAAGAAGCGCCGCCGCCTGCTGCAGCTCTTCCCTCTGGAAGTTCCCGAAGATTTCCTGTAGTTTGCGGCGGCGAGCAGCCTCATAGGAAGAGAGGATGCGCTTGCCCGGCTGTGTGAGGGAGAGGTGGATGGAACGGCGGTCAGTCTCCCCCTCGGTGCGTCGAAGAAGCATCATGCGGACCAGCTTGTCCACCGCCTTGCTCGCGGCGGCGTTGCTTACTCCGAGGAAAGCGGCAACGTCGCTGATGGTCTGCGCCTCGGTCAGGCTCACGAGCTTGAGCAGCTTAAATTGAGAAACGGAAATCTGGTTTTCTGTGACTTCGCGGAGCAGATCCTCCTCGATCACCTCGGCGACAGCGGAGACGAATACATGGGCGCTGCCAAGAAAGTCATCGATCGGGTCGGTGGATTCGTTTTCAGACATGCCTTGCACCCTTTCACCCGAGGCCGACAACACCCCATCATTCCGGATTACAGGCAGATTCTAGCACATTCTGTAAGCCTCCGCCGACTCGGACCCTCCGCCCTTCATCTGCGTCCGAGCTTGCGGCTTTCATCCTCGACCCTTCCGAAATCCACTCATCATCCTGCCTGGGCCCGCAGCATCGCCAGGAACAGGTCGATCAAGCCCGGCGGAAACACATTTCCATCCTCAAACACCGCGCGGTGCCGTGCGAGCAGGCTTGCGATGTCCGCAAAAGACGTCGGAAGTCGCCCGCAACCGCCGTCCGCATCGGGGGTTTGGGTCTGGTTTTGCGCCGAGGATGTGCGCTCCAGCCATCCGGCCAGGTCAGGAGTGGACCGGCCCGCCGCCATCGCCTGCGCGACACCGGCCAGGAGCAGGTAGGGATGAGCCGAGCCGTCCGGAAGGCGGAATTCGATTGTCGGGGGGCTGACCGCGCGTCCCTCCGCTGTTGTCGCCATGAGGGGAAGCCGGACGAGTGCGTGGCGGTCATAAGCACCCCAGGTAATCCCCATTGGGGCCTCCTTCGCCTGGCTCAGCCGGACAAAGGAACCCGCGCTGCGGTTGCCGAAAGCCATGAGTGCGGTGCCGAACTGCACCAGGCCGGCGACGAGCCATTGCCCGGGAGCGCTGAGGTTGTTACCGGGTTCGGACCTTCCCGCATGCTTCCCTTCCACAACGGGTGAAAGATGGAAATGAAGCCCGGAGCCGGCGTGCCCCTTGCGGAGGATCGGGTCGAAACTGCACCGCATTCCCTGCTGGTGCACCAGGTTCCGCAACACCCACTGGGTCAGCGCAACTCCCTCGGCTGCCTGGGGTAGGGGTGCGAGCGCAAGTTCCACCTCGTGCTGCTCCCAGATCATGTCATCGGCTTCCGTGGCGGCGATGTAGCCGACCTCGCTGTGGCCGTACTTGATCGGCACGCCGATCTCGGCCAGCATCACCAGCGCCTGCCGGCGCAACCCCTGGCCGAACACGAAGGGCGAGCTGGCGTGATATCCACGTTCATCCGCGCCGTAGATGTCGCTTTCGGCCGCATGTTTGCCCAGAAAGTACTCGACCTCGCCAAGGGCCCAAAGGTCCACGCCGGCGAGGGATTTCAGCCGCTCATAGCCGCGCCTCACGATGGCATCGGGTGATTCGGGAAGCGGTCTGCCGTCCCGTCCGATGTGCTCGCACATCAGGACCAGTGTGGGGCAGTGGGAGAACGGATCCAGGAATGCGCTGTCGATGCGCGGCCGTAGGAGCATGTCGGAGGCCCCTGCGCGCACCCCCTTGCCAGCGAACAGGCTCGAGCCGTCGGCTCTCTCTCCGCCTTCCAGTATGTCCTGAAGATGCAGTACATCCCTGGGAACGAAATCCAGCGTTTTCAGCCAGCCGTCGCCCCCGATGTGCATCAGACTCACCAGGCGGATGCGCCTTGCCCGCGCAAGCTCGATGAGGTCCTGAGAAGTCCAGTAGGCAGGCGGTTTCCCGATGATCCTCTCCAACGCGCGAGCCGGAAGCACTTCCTCCTCAGGGTGCCCCCCGCCTGCGCCGGGAGAGCCGGGAACGTTGCCGCGAAAATCTCTCATCGTCTTCTCTCCGCGTGCGACCGAATCCGGCCGAAGCACAAGCTGCAGACCGGCTGGCGCCGCCAGTCTAGCACGGCGCGGGTCTCGGAAGTCAACTTACTCCCTCTCATTTCCGGCTTGCTTCTTCGGGTGGTACCGCGCTACAAATGTCCCGGTATTTACAGGAATCCGGGCACGGGGACGCACAATGCTGTGGTCCGCAGAGCCACAGCATGCTGTCTGCCGGATCCTCAGGAAGACCCGCAATTCAACAGCATTCCTGATAAGGAGCCTTCACCTATGAGACCGAGCAGTCCGAAAACTCCATGCGCCATGGCACTGGTCGTGCTATCCATGCTTCTCTTTGCATCTGATGCCGGCGCCCAGGCGCTTTCACCGGATGTCCTCAAGGCATTCAGCTTTCGCAACATCGGTCCGACCCGGCAGAGCGGCCGTTTCGTCGATTTCGCGGTCCCGGAACTCGAGCCGGCCACGATATACGCGGCCACCGGTTCCGGCGGGCTGTGGAAGTCCGTCAACCATGGGATCAGCTGGGAGTCGATTTTCGACACCCAGCCGGTCATCTCCATCGGCGACGTCGCTGTTGCCGCGTCGAATCCCGGCATCGTTTGGGTGGGCAGCGGCGAAGCCACCGCTTCCCGCAGTACCTACTGGGGGGATGGGGTGTACAAATCGACGGATGCCGGCAGGACATGGGCGAACATGGGGCTCAAGGAGAGCCACCACATCGGAAGGATCATTGTCGATCCGAAAAACCCCGACATCGTCTACGTCGCCGCACTCGGGCACCTCTATTCCGAGAACCCCGAGCGCGGGCTCTACAAGACGGCAGACGGAGGCAAGACCTGGACGAAGTCCCTCGATGTCAAGGTGGGGGACCGCGCCATTGGGGTTTGCGACGTGGTGATGGATCCCAAGGACCCAAGGGTCCTCTATGCGGCATCGTACGACAAGGAGCGCAAGCCTTGGACGTTCAACCTCGGCGGACCGGGAAGCGGAATTTACAAGACCACGGACGCGGGGGCCACATGGACCAAGCTGACCACCGGGCTTCCCGGGGGCATGCTGGGACGAATCGGCCTGGATGTCTCCCTGAGCAGCCCGAATATCGTGTACGCCAACATCGAGAACGCCAACAAGCCGGGCATGTCCGATGAGGAGCGCCTCAAGGAGCTGCGCGCCGGCAAGTCAAGTTCAGGGATGATCGGGGAGGAAGTCTACCGCAGCGATGATGCGGGAAAGAGCTGGAGGAAGGTCAGCCCCGACAAGCAGAACATCGGCGGCGGACCGGGCTACTACTACATGCAGATCCGCGTCGATCCCAACGATGCAAACCACGTCTACGTTCTCAGCGTCGGCGTCACCCATTCCACCGACGGAGGGAAAACCTGGGCGTCGCCGTTCCGGTTCGGAGGCGACAATCACGGATTGTGGATCGATCCTAAAAACTCGAAGCACATCCTGCTCGGCTACGATCACGGCATGGGAGTCACCTGGGACGGTGGCGCAAACTGGTATCATCCCGACGAACTGCCGCTGGCACAGCTGTACCAGGTCGGCTACGACATGCAGTATCCGTACAACGTGTACGGCGGCCTGCAGGACAACGGCTCCGTGCGCGGCCCGAGCTCGAAGCGCGGCGGCGGCCGGATCGTTTTCGAAGATTGGCAAACCGTGGGTGGAGGCGACGGCTTCTACAACGTCGTCGACCTGGTCACCAACCGTTACCTGTACAACGAATCCCAGTTCGGGTCCATCAGCCGGACCGATCTCTACACGGGGGAATCAAAAAGCATCACCCACCGCGACAACACCCTCCGTCGCAACTGGTCTTCCCCGATCCTCGTTTCTCCCCACGATCCCAACGTGATCTACCACGCCGCGAACAAGGTGCTGAAATCAACAACCAGCGGAGACACGTGGGAGGTCATCAGCCCGGACCTCACGACCAACGATCCGGTTAAACTCATCACCGGCAAAGGAGGCGACGGCAACATCGAGTACTGCACCATCACGGCGTTTGACGAGTCATCCATCGCCAGGGGACTGCTCTGGGTGGGAACGGACGACGGCAATGTGTGGGTCACGAAGGACGACGGCGCCAACTGGACGAAACTGAACGACAACATCAGGGGAAACCCGGGATTCTGGGTGAGCCACGTGGTGGCTTCCAGACACCAGGCGGGAACCGCCTTCCTCACCTATACCGGAATGCGTCACGACGACTTTCGCCCCTTCATTTACAAGACGACCGATTTCGGGCAGACCTGGAGCTCGATCACGGGCAACCTGCCCAACAAGGCCGTCAACGTCGTCATCGAAGACCCGAGGAATCCGAACCTGCTGTTCGCCGGCGTTGACTTCGGGCTTTTCGCCACTATCGACGGCGGCGCGACCTGGACCGAAATGAAGGGCCTTCCGACGCAGCCGGTGTACGATCTTGAAATCCATCCGAGGGAGAATGACCTGATCGTGGCGACCCACGGCCGCGGATTCTTCATCACGGACATCACGCCGCTGCAGGAACTCGATGCGCAGGTGCTGGGACAGGACTTTTACCTGTTTGACGTCGAGCCCAAGGTGAAGTGGATCACCCGGCGTGCGCCGGTGTCGGCGTCGATCAACTTCAATGCACCCAGCGAACCGAACGGCATGGTCATCAACTACTACCAGAGGGCCCCGCTCTCCCCGGGAGAAGTAACGATCCAGATTCTCCAGGGCGCGCGCGTTCTGGCGGAAACCAAAGGCCCGAATGCCGCCGGGCTGAACCAGGTGCTCTGGAACATGAGGATCACACCGACGCTGCTCGTGCAGCCTCCGGCCGGCGGCAGAGGCGGCAGAGGCGGCGGCACGGGAGGCGGCATGGGCGGCGGCCGGGGCGGCGGAGCCGCCGCGGCGATGCCAAGCTTCGGGGGATCGATCGCCGCGAATCCCGGAGAATATACCGTTGTCGTGCGCGCGGCAGGCAGGACGCTGGTCAAGAAGACCAGAATCCTCGAGGACGCCTGGTTCGACAAGATGTTCTGATGTTGTCTGGGTGATGGAAAGACCGGTTCGCATGGATGTGTTGGCCAAATTGAACCCGCAGCAGCGCATCGCTGTCGAGCACGGGAAAGGACCCGCTCTCGTGCTGGCCGGCGCCGGAAGCGGCAAAACCCGGGTGATTGCCCACCGCATCGCCCACCTGATCCACAACCAGGCTGCGCGGCCCGAGAACATCCTTGCGGTAACCTTCACCAACAAAGCGGCGCAGGAAATGCGCGACCGCCTACATTCCCTGCTGGGCGCCTCTCGGGCCGCAGAACCGCTGATCACGACTTTCCATTCCTTCTGCGTGCGGGTGCTGCGGCGCGAAATCCAGCAGATCGGGTACAGGCGCGACTTCTCGATCTACGACACGGACGACCAGAAGCGCCTGGTGAAGCAGATCCTGGAGGAGGAGCACCGGAGCGGGAACGACCTCCAGCCCCGAGAAATCCTAAGCCGCATCAGCTACGCCAAGAACCACAAAGTCCCGGTTGCCGCGTTTTCCCGCACCTACCCTTCCCCCTCCGCCTTGGACCTCGAACATCTGTACGGCATGTATGAGGACCGCCTGCGCAAGTCGAATGCCCTCGATTTCGACGACCTGCTCCTGAAAACCGCCGAAGTCCTGGAACGATCCCCGCAGGTCCGCAACAACTACAGCGAACGGTACCGCTACATCCTGGTGGACGAGTATCAGGACACAAACCGGATCCAGTACGATCTCCTGCACCTGCTCGCCGCGAGACACGACAATGTGTTTGTGGTCGGGGACGAGGATCAGTCGATCTACAGGTTCCGCGGCGCCGATATCCGGAACATTCTGAATTTCGAGAGGGATTTTCCGGGCGCCAAGATCATCCGGCTGGAGCAGAATTATCGATCCACGCAGACCATCCTGGACATCGCCGGCGCCGTGGTCGGAAACAACCGGGAGCGCAAAGGGAAGGTGCTCTGGACGGAAAACGCCAGAGGCGATATCGCGACCTGCCGGCAGTGCTCATCCCCCCGCGCGGAAGCCGAGTGGGTCGCCTGGGAAATCCAGGAATCGTTGCAAGACGATCCGGATTGCCGTATCGCCGTCCTCTATCGGATCAATGCGCTTTCGCGCAATTTCGAAGAGGTGCTGATGGAGCGCAGTGTCCCCTATGTTGTGGTGGGGAGCATCAGTTTTTTCAGCAGGATGGAAGTCAAGGACATGCTCGCCTACCTCCGGGTCGTTTTCAACCCGGAGGATGACGTGGCGTTGCTCAGGATCATCAACACGCCGCCGCGCGGTATCGGCGGCACGACAGTCGAGCAGCTGCAGCAGGTTGCGGCCGAGGAGGGAGTGCCGGTATCGCAGGCGTTGCGCCAACTCAGTCGGAATCCTCAACGGGCAGGCCGTGGACACCGCGCCCTTACGCGATTTCAGGAAATGCTGGACGCCTGGATCACAAAGGCAGAGACATCCTCTCCCAAAGACCTGTTGGAGGACATCCTGGCACAGACAGCGTATCGGAAAATGCTCGAGAAGCGGGAAACCGAACAGGAAGCGCAGGACCGGCTTGCGAATATCGAAGAACTGATGCGCGCCGCGTTTGAATCCGAATCGCGCGGGGAGACGGTGTACGAGTTCCTGGATCGCGCTTCGCTCTCATCCGAACTCGACCATTTCGACCCGGACGCGCGCGTCGCCCTTCTGACGGCGCACAGCTCCAAGGGCCTGGAATTCGACGTCGTTTTCCTGGCAGGCATGGAGGAGGGCCTCTTCCCCCACGCGCAGTCGAGGGACTCCATCGCCGACCTGGAGGAAGAACGGCGTCTCTGCTATGTGGGCATGACCAGGGCCCGGCGCAAACTGTATCTGACGTGGACCCCGTTCCGCCGCAATTATGGGCCGGATGCCGGCACACCTTGCCGGCCGTCCCGGTTCCTGGACGAGATGCCGGAGGAACTGGTGGAGGGCCTCGAGACCGGGCCCGGGTACATTTCCGAGGATGAAGAATCCCGGCAGACCTGGGAGGAAGAGGGGGAACCCGGAGTCCGCATCAAACGCCTGCAGCGAGGCAGCGCCGAAGCCCCGCGTTCCCTGGCCGAACTTCGCGCATACGTGGAAAGGCAGAATACCGCAAAAGCACGATCGGGCGGTTCCGGCCCCGCCGGGCTCAAGTCCGGCATGCGTGTTCGCCATGACCAGTTCGGAGAAGGGATCATTCTGAGCCGCGAGCGTATGGGAAATGAGGTAAAGCTGATCGTCACGTTCAGCCGCGCCGGCAGGAAGACTCTCATCGAACGATACGCCAGGCTGAAGCCGTTGTGACCAGTTCTATTCGGGGGACATCCAAATGGAGGGGAGGGCAGCAGAGTACCGTGTGGAAGCCATCCTGAGGGACGGCCGGTCGGTTTACCTGCGCGCCCTCCGGAGCGACGATCAGGACCTTTTACTCCAGCTTTTCAGTCAGTTGAGCAGCAGGTCGGTATACTTCCGGTTTTTCCGTTTCAAGAAGTGGCTGAGCGAAAAAGAACTGTCCCGTTTGACCGACCTGGATTTAGCCAGGGAGGCGGCTCTGATTGCGGCATTCCGCGACGTGGAGGCGGAACACATTATCGGCCTGGGACGTTATGGCGCGCTCGAGGATCGCGAAAGGCCGGGCCGGGCCGAGGTGGCGTTGGCGGTCGCCGACGCATTTCAGGAGAAGGGGGTTGGCACGCTGTTGTTGGAACATCTCTCGGCGATCGCCCGGCGCAACGGCATTACCGAGTTCACAGCCGATGTCCTGGAGGAAAACGGGCAGATGATGGAAGTGTTCTCCCGTATCGGCTTCCGAATGGAGCAATCCCGGGGCTCGGGCGTGGTCCATTTCTCGTTTCCCACCGAGAACACGCCTGAATTTGCGGCAGCGCAGGCCCGGAGGGAGAGGCTGTCCACGGCTGCGAGCATCCGTCCCATCCTCAATCCCCGATGCATAGCCGTCGTGGGCGCATCCCGAAAGCACGGGACTATCGGCGCGGCGCTCATATCCAGTCTGAAGCGATGCGGCTACCGGGGGACGTTGTATCCGGTCAATCCCGTGGCCGCCGAAATCGAGGGAATCCCGGCCTTTCCGAGCGTGAGCGCCATCAAAGCCCCGGTGGATATGGCGCTGATCGCCGTGCCGGCGGCATCCGTGGAAGCATCCGTCGCCGAGTGCGCCCGTGCCGGCGTGCGCAGCGTGGTTGTGATCACCTCGGGCTTGGGGGAAGTGTCCCCCGAGGGCAGGGAAACCGAGAGGAGGCTCAGGGTGCTGGTGCGCTCTTCCGGGATGCGCATGGTCGGCCCGAACTGCATGGGGGTGATCAACACCGCGGCGGATGTCTCGATGAACGCCAACTTCGCGCCCGTGTGGCCGCCCCCCGGCAGTATCGGCCTGCTCTCGCAAAGCGGGGCGCTCGGTTATGCCATTCTGGATCAGGCACCGGAATTGAACATCGGCGTCTCCACCTTCGTGTCCGTGGGCAACAAGGCAGATGTCTCTGTCAACGACCTGCTCTGTTATTGGGCCGAGGACCCGCATACGAACGTGATCATGCTCTACCTGGAGAGTTTCGACCAGGCAGGCAAATTCGCGCGCCTGGCGCCGGAAATCTGCCGGCGCAAGCCCATCGTCGCCGTCAAGTCCGGCCGCTCGGAGGCCGGCCGGCGCGCTGCGAGCAGTCATTCGGCCGCACTCGCCAGTTCCGACAGAGCGATCGAGACTCTCTTCGAGCAGACGGGGATCATCCGCGCTCACTCGGCGGAACAGCTGCTCGACATCACACGTCTGCTGGCATGCCAGCCGCTCCCCCGCGGCCGGCGCGTGGGCGCCATCACCAACGGGGGCGGTCCGGGGATCCTGCTCGCCGATGCCTGCGAAGCCCAGGGCCTGCTCCTTCCGGAATACGCGCAGGGGACCAAAGACAGGCTGCGCGGCATCCTCCCGATGCAGGCAGGACTGGCAAATCCTATCGACATGATCGCCTCGGCGACACCCGAGCAATACTCGCGTGCGGTGGAGATCGCCGCCGCCGATCCCGGCATCGATGCGCTGATCCTCGTCTACCTCCCGCCACAGCTGCATCCCCCGGCCGACATGATCCGGGCGCTTAAGGCGGCCGTCGAACGTGTGCCGTTGGAAATGCCCGTGCTCGCCGTGTTCATGTCCGGCCGCGATGTGCCGCCGCTGGTGTGCGAAGAGCCGCGCGGGCGGATCCCGGCGTACAACTTCCCCGATAACGCAGCGGTGGCGCTCGCAGCGGCGCACCGCTACGCCTCCTGGCTCAAACGGCCCGCAGGCACCGTTCTGGCCCTCGACGAGCAGGCGAAGCGGGTCATCCGCGCGGCGGTGGACCGCGTCCTCGCGGAAACTCGCGGGCCAGTCTGGCTTCAGCCCCGGCACCTCGCCGTAATTCTGAGCGCGGCAGGCATCCCCTTCGCCGCCGCGGAAGAAACGAGCCTGGAAGAGGCGCCGGCGGCCGCCGAGCGCCTCGGATACCCCCTGGTAGCCAAAGTCCAGGCTGAAGGCGTTGTTCACAAGAGTGACGTCGGCGGCGTGCTGCCCGGCCTTCAGTCGAAAAACGACGTCGAAGCGGCGGCCGTAACCCTGAGAGAACGCATGGAGGCAATCGGCGTCGACCTGAAGCATATCCTGCTGCAGCGCGAGATCCGCAACGGCATCGAGGCGCTCGTCGGCGTCTCGGCAGATCCGGTATTCGGGCCGATGCTCGTGTGCGGGCTCGGCGGCGTGCTCGTCGAGGTGATCAAAGATACATCGTTCCGGCTCCCGCCCGTCAGCGACACCGACGCGGAAGAGATGATTGCCAGGCTGCGCACCGGCACGCTTCTCAACGGGTATCGCGGCGCCCCGGCCGGCGACCGAAACGCCCTCATCGATGTGATCCGGAGAGTCTCTGCCCTCACGGAGCTCATTCCCGAGCTGCAGGAGCTCGACCTCAATCCCGTCAAGGTGCTGGAGACCGGCAGCGGGGTTGTCGTCGTGGATGCCCGCATGAGGATCTCGCCCCCCGGGCCTTGACCGGTTCTTGTCCCGGAAACCCATGACTGCTGCAACGGGTCCTTGACCCGGACTTGGACTTCGGCCTGGACTTCGACTTGAACCCCCCTGTTCGTGCGGGCTCCATTACACGCGTCCTCAAAAAGCAAGCTTCCAAAACTGCCAATTCCAGGCCCAGGTCCAAGTCAAGGCCGAGGGCGGATCATCTGTGAGCTGCTCGGCAGAAACCAACCGGGTACACCGCCCCTGTTTTGATTTGCCTTGGGGACGCCGGCCCCCGATTCAAATACCTTGTTGCTTCTTGGCCGATCTATCGCTATTTTGTGCTGAACTCATCCGCCGTGAATCGCCTGAATCGAGGCGCGCGGCGAGTCGATTGTGGAGAGGAAACGGAGCCATGCCCAGTCTTTTCCGTCGCAAGTCCGTGGACCTGATCATGCGCGAT